>BFBZ01000018.1_pt20 | contig 92657 bp, 88 predicted proteins | sample 1888401 | NCBI WGS metagenome assembly BFBZ01 (sample SAMD00112614, study PRJDB3348) | symbiont metagenome | host: Chara braunii
CCATTGATGCAGCCGGCTCCGATCCATGCCGGGACCGGTGCCGAGTTTCGCCTCGGGAAAGCGGTCGGCGACATATTGCAGAATGGCCGCGTTCTCGGTCAGCAGGTCGCCGTCATCGGTGCGCAGGGTCGGCACGAGGCCGAGCGGATTGACGTTACGAAAATCTGAGCCGTCGTTGAGGATGATTTTCGTCTTCGGATCGACCTCGAGGTAGTTTGCGTCTGCGCCCGCTTCATAGAGCGCGATGCGGGTGGCGAGCGAGCAGGCGAGCGGCGAGAAATACAAATCCATGGACGTCTCCCTGGGCTCCGGACCGGAGCGTTCATTGATTTTTATACTGTCTCGCATAATATATCGGCGGTCAAGGATTTATTGCGAAATGGTACAAAAAAGGAAGGGGCCGCCCTCTGAAGGCTCCGTCCCAGAACAAGCGGCCGCGCGACCCGAACCGAAACGGCGCGGGCGGCCGCGCGCCTATGAGCCGGATATCGCTCTGGGCAAGGCGCTCGATCTGTTCAGGACAACSGGCTTCGCCGCGACGTCGCTCGACGACCTCAGTGCCGCAACGGGCATGAATCGGCCKAGCCTCTATGGGGCGTTCGGCGACAAGCGCGAGCTCTACATCAAGAGCTATCAGCGCTATCGCGACAATGCCCGCGTCGCGATGGGTGACATCTTCCGCCATGACTGGCCGGTGCGGCGACAGCTGGAGCAGATCTTCGCCACCGCGCTGGACATCTATCTCTCCGGCGAGGAGGGACCGCGCGGCTGTTTCACGGTGATGACGGCGGGGTCGGAAGCGGTGGCTGATCCCGACATCCGCGCCATGGTGCAGAACGCGCTGACCGAGCTCGACAGAGCGTTCGCGCATTGCTTYCGCCGCGCCAAGGAGAAGGGCGAACTGCCTGAGGGCGCCGACCCKGTSGTRCTRGCGCAGCTCGCCTCGGCSACGATCCAYTCGATCGCGGTCCGCGCCCGGGCGCGGGTGCCGCGCCCGGAGCTGGAGGCGATCGTCGCYGGCGCGATCGAYTTGATGCTGGGCGGCAGATCGCGGGTCAGTAGCCCCTGACGCGATCGACCAGGTTGCGCAGCGCGCCGCCCGCCTCGAAGGACGCGATCTGCTCGGCGACGTAGCGCGAGATCGCGTCGGCATCAGTGTCGGCCGCATTGTGCGGCGTCAGCACGACTTTCGGATGCGTCCAGAACGGACTGTCGGCGGGCAGCGGCTCCTGTCCAAACACGTCGAGCGAGACGGCACCGAGCGTGCCGTCGTCGAGGCAGGCGAGGATGTCGGCCTCGTTCTGCAGGCCGCCGCGGCCGGCATTGATCATGATCGGGGCGCCGAGCGGCGACGAGCGCCGCAGCTTGGCGAACATCTTGCGGTCGAGAATGCCGCGGGTATTTGCCGTCAGCGGCAGCAGCGACACGAGAATGTCGGTCCGCTCCAGGAACGCGTCGAGCTGCGCCCCGCCATGGAAGGTCTCGATGCCTGCAACCTGCTTTTCGCTGCGGCTCCAGCCAGCGACCTGGAAGCCGATGCGCCTGAGGACCTCGGCAGCATCGATCCCGAGCGTGCCCAGCCCGAGAATGCCGACGCCGATCGCGGCCGCCGGCCATTGATATTTCGGTGCCCAGCGCTTCACGCGCTGCGACTCGCGCAGGTAAAGCTCCTGACGATGATGCATCAGCACGTGCAGAACGACATATTCGGTCATGCGCGCAGTGAGATCGTCCACCGCGACGCGGACCAGCGGCACGCTCGGCAAGGTCTTGTCGGCCATCAGCGCATCGACGCCGGCGCCRAGATTGAAGATCACGCGCAGATTCGGAAAGCCGGCGAGCTCGCCGGGGACCGGCTTCCACACCGCGGCGTAGTGCACCTCGGCCGGGTCGAGGCCGGCATCGGGCAGCAGCACCACCGGACGGTCGCCGCAGACGTCGTCGAAACGTGTCTTCCAGCGCTGCGGCGACCAATTGTCGGTGCCGCCATGGATCAGGAGCGCCAACGCGCCTTTGCTCATCGGAAGGTCCTCGAAGCTTGAGTGATCTGCCCCACATACCAGATCGCGCGGGCAGGCCAATCTCCGAACGTCAACACGGAGACATCATCATGCGCAAATTGCTTCTCACCACCGCCTTCATTCTCGCCTCTGCCGCGGCCCAGGCCCAGACCATCGACGTCGGCGGGATTCTGTCRGCCAACGGCATCTCCCTCGGCAACGGCGGCGGCCAGCAGGGGGCCGCGCCGGGCATGACCCAGGGCGCCGGCAACCAGGCAGGCCAGGGCGCCGCAGGTCAAGGGCAGGGACAGGGCCAGTCGCAGCGGCAGGCGGGGCGTGCCAAGCAGCCGCGCGAAAGCGCGCAGGAGACACGCGCGCGCAACATTGCCGCCAAGTACGGCATATCCTGGTAGGCTGACTGTTCCTACCTGCGGAACACGTGAAAATTCTTCGCCGCTTTGTCGGTTGCAGGCATACTTCCCCGTCTTGAAGACGAAGGGAGAGCCTGCCGATGCTGTACGCGCTGCTTTGCTATCACGACGAGGATGTCGTTTGCGCCTGGAGCAAGGACCAGGATGCCGCGGTCATGGCCAAGCTCGCGGTCATCCAGGAGAAGCTCGCCAAGCAGGGACGGCTCGGGCCGGTGGCGCGGCTGTTGCCGACCACGGCGGCGACGACCCTACGCAAGGAGGACCCGCCGCTCGTGCTCGATGGTCCCTACGCCGAGACCAAGGAGCAGCTGCTCGGCTTCTACATCGTCGACTGCGCCAATCTCGAYGAGGCGCTGGCGGTGGCGCGCGAGCTCGGCGAGGCCAATCCCGGCGGGTCGTATGAAATCCGTCCTGTTGGGACGTTCAGGCCGGGCGGAGCGCTGACATGACCGACGGGGCCTGGATTGATGCAACGCTGACATCAGCACGTCCCCAGGCCGTCGGCGCGCTGCTGCGCTATTTCCGTGACCTCGACGCCGCCGAGGAGGCGTTCCAGAACGCCTGCCTGCGCGCCCTGAAGAGCTGGCCGCAGAACGGACCGCCGCGCGATCCCGCGGCGTGGCTGATCATGGTCGGGCGCAATGCCGGGATCGACGATGTCCGGCGTGTCCGCCGCGAACAACCGCTGCCGGATGATGAGGCGATCTCCGATCTCGACGATGCCGAGAGCGCGCTCGCCGACCGGCTCGACGGCTCGCACTACCGCGACGACATCCTGCGGCTGCTGTTCATCTGCTGCCACAAGGAGCTGCCGGCAACGCAGCAGATCGCGCTGGCGCTGCGCGTGGTGTCCGGGCTGACGGTGAAGCAGATCGCCCGTGCCTTCCTGGTCAGCGAGGCCGCGATGGAGCAGCGCATCACCCGTGCCAAGGCGCGCGTCGCGCAAGCGGACGTGCCGTTCGAGACGCCGGGCGCGGTGGAGCGCGCAGAGCGGCTGGTGGCGGTCGCTGCCATGATCTACCTCATTTTCAACGAGGGCTATTCGGCCAGCGGCGAGGCCGCCGAGCTGCGCCAGCCGCTGTCCGAGGAGGCGATCCGGCTGGCGCGGCTGCTGCTGCGGCTGTTTCCGGGCGAGCCGGAGATCATGGGCCTCATGGCGCTGCTGCTGTTGCAGCATGCGCGYAGCGCCGCCCGCTTCGATGCCGAGGGCTTGCCGATCCTTCTGGAGGACCAGGACCGCACGCTGTGGAATCAGCCGATGATCGCCGAAGGCYTGGCGTTGATCGACAAGGCGATACGGCATCGCCGCAGTGGCCCCTACCAGATCCAGGCGGCGATCGCGGCCCTGCATGCGCGTGCCATCAGGCCGGAGGACACCGACTGGACGCAGATCGACCTGCTCTATGGCGCGCTGGAAGTGGTGCAGCCGTCGCCGGTCGTGACGCTCAATCGCGCCGTGGCGGTGTCGAAGGTGCGCGGCGCCCAGGCGGCGCTCGATCTGATCGCGCCACTCGAGACCCGACTTGCCAACTATTTTTACTTTTTCGGTGTGCGTGGCGCGCTGCTGATGCAGCTCGGACGCAATGACGAAGCGCGCACCGCCTTCGATCGSGCCATCGCGCTGGCGCACAGCTCGGCCGAGGCCGCTCATATCCGCATGCAGCTCGACCGTCTGATGCGTGACAGCGCCACGGCGCGTCCGGGGCGATGAGCCGCATCGGACATCGCCGGACGTCGGCTTGAGCATATATGCGCAACAATTCCGTCGGAGCTGTCGGCAACGCGATGGTTCGATCGTCCTGGGAGCAGCATCACGGAAAGGAGCTCGAAATGTCGACGATCACCCTGGACCAGCCGGTCTCGCGTGCCGAATTGTGGGGCGGCCGCATCCTGAGCGGGCTGGTGATCCTGTTCCTGCTGTTCGATGGCGCGATCAAGCTCATCCCGCTTGATGTCGTCACCCAGACCATGGATCAGATGGGCTATGGCGGCAGCGACGCCATGGCCCGGGCGCTCGGGCTGATCACGCTGCTCTGCACATTGCTSTATGCGCTGCCCTCGACTTCGYTGTTGGGCGCGATCCTGCTCACCGGCTATCTCGGCGGCGCCATCGCCGCGCATGTCCGCATCGGCAGTCCGCTGTTCAGCCACGTGCTGTTCGGCCTCTATCTCGGGCTGATGGTGTGGGGAGGCCTGTGGCTGCGCGACCGCCGCCTGCGCGCGCTGCTGCCGCTGCGTTGACGCATCAGCTTTCCAACCAAGGAGGATGACATGATCTGTCCCTATCTCACCTTCAATGGCGACTGCGAGCAGGCCCTGAAGCATTATGGCCATGTGCTCGGCGCGAAGATCGACATGATGATGCGCTATGGCGAGGCWCCGCCGGAGATGCCGTCGGCGCCGGAGCACAAGGACAGGATCATGCACGTCCGCTTCTCGATATCTGGCGATGTCCTGATGGCGTCGGATTCGCCGCCCGACTATTATCAGGGCAAGCCGCAGGGCATCTCCGTCTCGTTGCAGATCGACGATGTCGCCGAGGCCGAGCGCAAGTTCAATGCGCTGATCGACGGCGGCACCGTCACCATGCCGTTCGGCAGGACGTTCTGGTCCAAGGGCTTCGGCATGGGTGTCGATCGCTTCGGCATTCCCTGGATGATCAACTGCCCGGCCGAGGGCTATTGACCGTCTCCCGAAATCAGCGGCAGGAGGCGTACATCGCCTTCAGCTCGCGCCCGCGCAGCATCAGGAGCCGCGACGTCAGGCCGCCGCGGCGCGCGATCCAGCCGCGCACCGGCGCCGGATAGGTCTGCAGCACCAGCTTCGAGGCCTCGGGCTCGGCATAAGTCCGCCCACGACGATCGACCGAGCGCGCCGCGTGGAAACCGAGCACGGCGCGCCGGGTCACGCAGATGCGGTCTTCGGGCACCAGGGACAGCACCAGCGTACAGGCCGACAGGCATGGGCCGTCGATCACCACGCGCTCGCCGGAGGCACGGACCTTCTCGAACAGGCTGAGAAACGGCCCGACCTCGCCGCCGGGCGAAGAGATGATGCGGATATCGGCGCGCGCCAGCATCGTGGCGATCCCCCACAGCACCACCGCGAGGAGCAAGGTCAGGATGATGCGCATCCGGCTCGGCATGGTCTCATGCGCTCCTGCGTCCTATGCGTTCCTGCGTTCACCGCGCAAGGTCGGCAGCCCGATTCCGGCCGCGTCGAAGCCGCCGTCGACCGCCAGCACCTGGCCCGTAATATAGCTCGATCGCTCCGAGCTCAGGAAGAAGATGGCTTCCGCCAGCTCCTCTTCAAGGCCGTAGCGGTTGAGCGGGATCGCGTCGTGATAGTCGGCGCGAATCTCCGGCGTATGAACGGCCTTCGCCATCGCGGTCTCCACCGGTCCGGGCGCGACCGCATTGACGCGGATGCCGGCGGAGGCGAGTTCCACCGCGAGCTGCTTGGTCAGATGCGCCAGGGCCGCTTTGCTGGTGCCGTAGGCGGAGCGCAGCGTGGACGCGCGCACGGCCGAGATCGAGGTGATGTTGACRATGGCCCCGCCATGCTCGCGCATCAGCGGCACCGCGGCCCGCGTGCAAAGAAACGGTCCGGTCAGATTGACGTCGAGGATTCGTTGCCAGTCGGTCTCGGTCGTCTCCATGATCGGGGCGAAGCGCGCGACGCCGGCATTGTTGACCAGCGCATCGAGGCGGCCGAACCGCCGGGTGATGCGYTCCAGCGCATCGGCCACCATGGCCGCGTCCGAGACATCGCAATGCAGCGCGAGCGTTCGATCCGGGCATCGGAGAGAGGATGTGGCGCTGTCGAGCAGCTGTTGCTCGATGTCGAGCAGGGCCACGCGCCAGCCCTCGTGGAGAAATCGCTTGGCGGTCGCAAGCCCGATGCCGCGCGCTGCCCCGGTGATCAAGGCGACCTTGTCGTTCGGCATCGCCGTTGGTGCTTCCGTCACGGTCGTCGGCTCCTTCGGCCGGTGGCCCGGCTCTTGGCTGTTGTGATTGCTAACACGCGCGGCGCGGACCGGCTGTGAAGGCCGTCACAATTGTGAGTGTGCTTTCAATTTGAATCGCTGCATAAGGCAGCCAAGTTCGCTGTCCTTGTCAAACAGCCAAGGGTAGTAGGAGGGGCATCGGCTCGCGTTCTCGCGGCGCGCAGGCGCCCGAGYCTTGCTCGATYGCTGTCCTCCTCTGATCAGAGGGAGCAGGGAAGGCCGGGAGCTCGCCGCTCCCATGGCCCCCGTGCGAACAAAATGCACCGGGCAGGAACCACAGGTTCGGCTCGGACATCCGGCGGCCTTCGCGGCGCGATGGGCTCACGGCTTATACGCGCTCTCCTCGGGGACCGGCTTGATTGCCCCCGTTTTTGCCACAATGCGTACGCGCATCGGACATGACATCAGCATCGGGATGCCAGGACCACACGATTTCGCCGTACGCGCCGCGTTGTTCGTCCACGTGTCCTTCATATGAGCATGATCTTGTCGGAAAGCTGTGGCGCAATGCGCGTCATCACCTCCGGTTCCGAATCATGCTCCACGCTGCAACATCGACGCGTCCACCGCGTCCCGCTCCCAACGTTCGTAACGATCGCGAAACGTCCCTCTCGATCGGGACCAGGAGGGGACGAGAAGAGCATTGTTTCTGAAAAGACGAAAGAAGAAAAAAATTTACGGAGCGGACTGGACAAGGATGAGCGACTTGAAAGTCTTCAGGAAAAAAGCGCTGTGGCGCAGCCGCTGCGAGACCGCGCCGCAGTGTCCCGGACCGTGTTTCCCCGGCCAACGCGATCGCGACACCGCCGGCTGATTTGCCCGTCGGGTCATGGTTTGGACGAATCCTGAGCGGGTAGCGTAGAGTATAAGAGTCTCGGTAGAATCGACATGGACCGTCAATTCCCCAACCATCGAATCACCATCGTGACCCGGAGCACGGAGCAGCAGGTGCTGTTGCGTGAGCCGGGCAGTCTTGCGCGCGCGCGTGGCGCGCTGTTGTGGTCGTGCGTGGTCCTTGGTCTGGCTGCGAGCAGCGGAGCTCGGGCAGATGGTTCGGTCGCGGCCAAGCCCGCTCCGCTCGAGCAGGCCGTGCCGCCGCAATCCCCGACATCGACGTCCGAGCCAGAGACGGTTGGTCGGCCGGCAGAGGTGCAGACGACAGGTCCGAAGGTCGTGGTGCCGTCGACCGAGGCCGGGAAGCCGGCAACAGCCGAACGGAAGAGCGATGTGCGCAGCGCGGCGCGCGATGCCAAGGACACCAAGAACCTCTCCGTCCCGCAGCGGGTGCTGCCGGCCGAGGTCGCGCAGAAGATCGGTCGCAAGATCTGGCTCAACGAGGCCGGTGGCCGACGCGATGCAATCACCTCCTGGAATGCGGGCGAAGAATTCGCCTCGCTCGGGATCGGACATTTCATCTGGTACCCGGTCACCGCGAAGCCGCCCTATGAGGAAGGTTTCCCCGGGCTGGTCGCGTTTCTCCGCAAGGGCAAGACGCCGCTTCCGGCCTGGCTCGACAAGACGCCGATTCCGGCCTGCCCGTGGACGAGCCGGGCCGACTTCAAGCGGAATTTCAATTCGCCGCAGATGCGGCAATTGCGTCAGTTCCTCCTGGATACGATGGCGGAGCAGACGCAGTTCCTGGTGGCGCGTGCGCAGGGCGCGATGGACAAGATCCTCGCAAATACGCCCGACAGTGGCGAACGCGARCACATCGTCGCGCAATATTCCCGCGTCGTGCGCGCCTCGGAGGATCTCTATCCGCTGATCGACTACATCAACTTCAAGGGCGAGGGCACCAACCCGTCGGAGACCGCGGTCGACAAGGAAACCGGTCAGCGTCAGGGCTGGGGCCTTAAGCAGGTGCTGTTGAAGATGAATGGCACGACCACCGAGCCGAAAGCCGTGCTCGCCGAATATTCCGACGCCGTCCAGATCGTGCTGCAGCAGCGGGTCCGCAATCTCCCCTCCAACCGCATCTGGGAGGCGGGCTGGCTGCGTCGCGCCGAGACCTATCGTCGTCCGATCGCGCAGTTGGAGCAGGTGCCGGAACGCGCGCCGCGCAAATCATCGCGCTACAGGGCGGACAATACGCGGTTCTGACGCGCGGCCAGGTGGGTCGCGCGGCTCGGGACCGGCTTGCAGATCGAAGCCTCAGCTGCGGCGCGTCTCGGCCTGCTCGGCGAGCACCCTTTGATAGGCCGCCTGCAGTCGCTCACCGACGCTGGGGCCTGCCTTCTTGCGCCGCTTGATGCCGAGATGGATCTCGCGCAATTCGTCCATGAACTCGGCCCACATCTTGGGGCCGCCCTCCATCAGCAGCCTGGCGCGGATGCCGAGCTCCTCTGACACCGGCAGATATTTGTAACCCCAGCCTGCCATCTGCGCGAGGATCGGCAGCAGCTCGATGCCCTGCTCGGTCAGGGAATAGATGCCCTTCTGCTTGTGGCTCGGGTCGTCGTCGCGGCTGATGATTCCGGCGGCGAGCAGGGTCTTGAGCCGATCGGCCAGGATGTTGGAGGAGATGCCCTCCTCGGAGCCGCCGAGCAGCTCGCGATAGTGGCGGCGATTTCCGAACATCATGTCACGGATGATCAAGAGACTCCATTTGTCGCCCACGACCTCGAGCGTGAGGTTGATCGGGCAGCCGGAGCGCTGAAGGTCGGACATGGAAATCTCTGGGTGCGGTCGCCAATCAAAACTGCTTGCAATATTGCATCGGTCTCGGCATTCTCAAACTGCTTGCAAAATGAAAGCAGTTAGGGAGGTAAGTCCGTGGCCAGGCTGGTGATGTGGAACATGATGACGCTCGACGGCATGGTCGCGGGCGCGGAGGGCGACATTTCCTGGCACGAGGATGTCTGGGGCCCGGAGCTCGAGCAATTCTCCGAGGCGCAATTGAASGAKGCCGGAGGATTGCTGTTCGGTCGCGTGACCTACGATCTGATGGCGGGCTATTGGCCGTCGCAAAACGGCGCGATCGCCGAGTTCATGAACGCCATTCCGAAATATGTCGCCTCGCGCAAGCTGTCCGTTCTYGCATGGTCGAATGCGCATCTGCTGGGCGATCAGCCWGCCGCCGAGGTCGACAGGCTCAAGAGGGCGAGCGCCAAGGATCTGTTCCTGTTCGGCAGYGCGGATTTCGCCGCCACGCTCATGGCSCATGATCTGATCGACGAGTTCCGCATCGCGATCAATCCGCGCGTGCTCGGCGGTGGAGCACCGCTGTTCAAGCCGGGTCTGGCGATGAAGCTCCGGKTGATCGACAGCCGCCCGCTGTCCAGCGGCSYGGTGATCGTGCGCTATGTGCCTGCGCGGGACGCGTAGGCGCTGTCGGCGTCGCGCGAGCTCAGCCAAACGTCGCCTTCCTTGACCAGTCAGGAGCACCGATGTCTCTCACCCTCTACTATCATCCGCTGTCGTCGTTCTGCTGGAAGGTTCTGATCGCGCTGTATGAGAACGACATTTCGTTCACGCCAAGGCTGATCAATCTGGGCGACGCCGACGATCGTGCGGCGTTTCTGAAGCTGTGGCCGATCGGCAAATTTCCGGTGCTGCGCGACGAGCAAAGCCAGCGCACGATCCCCGAGTCGAGCATCATCATCGAATATCTCGATCAGCACTTTGCCGGAGYGATGCGCTTCATTCCCGCCGCGCCGGACCTGGCGCTGCGGACGAGGCTGCGCGATCGTTTTCTGGATCTCTATCTGCACATGCCGACGCAGACCATCGTATTTGACCGGTTGCGGCCGAGCGATACGCGCGATCCGCTTGGCGTCGCCGATGCGCGGGCGCGGCTGCGCACATCCTATGCGATGCTCGAAGCCGAGCTGCCGTCCGCGGGCTGGGCGATGGGCGAGAGCTTCACTCTGGCGGATTGCGCGGCCCTGCCGGCGTTGTTCTACGCCGAGAAAGTGGAACCCTTCGGTGACGCGCTGAAGACGGTGCCKGCCTATCTCGACCGGCTGAAGGCGCGGCCATCCGTCGCGCGCGTTGTCGCCGAGGCGGAGCCGTATTTCCACATGTTCCCGAACGAGCGTGAGCCGACCTCCGCACGAAATTAATTGCAGAGCCGTGTCGGAGGTCGCGGAGGCGAATCGTCTTTCTGGGGAAGGCAGGGCAATCCTGCCCGAGCTTCAGGGAGAGTGACCATGCGGTTCATGGTGATTGTGAAGGCGACGAGGGACACCGAAGCCGGGGTTCTGCCGACCACTGAGGAATTCGCTGCGATGGGCCGGTTCAACGCGGAACTGGTCAAGGCAGGCCTGATGGAGGTAGGCGAGGGTCTGCATCCGACCGCCAAGGGCGCGCGCATCGCGTTCTCGGATGGCAAGCCTCGCGTCATGCGCGGTCCGTTCGATTTCACCAGCGATCTCACGGCCGGCTTCTGGATGCTCAAGGCCGGCTCGCTCGACGAGGTGATCGAGCACATGGCGCGCGCGCCGTTCCCGAGCGGCGAGATCGAGATTCGGCAGGTCTATGCGGACGAGGATTTCGGCGAGACGTTCACGCCGGAGCTGCGCGAACGGGTCGCGCGCCTGCGTGCGCAGGCCGGCAACAGCTGAGCCTGGCAGCCTGGACCAAGAGAGGAGGAACGCGATGCGATTCATGATGCTGATGATTCCGCTCGGCTATGAGAGCGCGCCACCGGATGTGCAACTCGATCCCGAGCGGGTCGCTGCGATGATGCGCTACAATGAGGCTTTGAAGGAGGCCGGCGTGCTGATCACGCTGGAAGGCCTGCATCCGCCGTCGATGGGCGCGCGAGTGTCGTTCGCAGGTGGCCAGCCGATGGTCACCGAYGGGCCGTTTGCCGAGGCCAAGGAGGTGCTCGGCGGCTTCTGGATGATCGAGGTCGCCTCGCGTGAGGAGGCGATCGCCTGGGCCAAACAATGCCCGGCCTCCGACAACGAGATCATCGAGATCCGCCAGGTCCAGGAGATGACCGACTTCTCCGACGAGGTGCAGCAGGCGGCGGCCGGCTTTGCCGAGTTGCCGCATGCYGGCCGTGCTTGATCATCATTTCACAACAGGAGGAAAGTGCGATGAGCGACAACAGCAACACCTATCTCGCCATGTTTCTCGGTAGTCGGACCAGCCCCGCGTGGCAGGCCTGGGAGGCGATGTCCGAGTCGGAGCGCCATGCGAAGGGCCAGCAAGGCATGGCCGCCTGGCACGCCTGGGTCGAGAAATACARGGACGCTGTTGTCGCGATGGGCGGGCCGCTCGGCAAGACCAAGCGGGTCGACAAGGGCGGCGTCAACGACATCGCCAACGAGATGGGCGCATTCACGGTGGTGAGGGCTGCCTCGCACGAGGATGCGGCGAAGATGTTCGTGAACCACCCGCATTTTACCATCTTCCCCGGCGAGCGCGTCGAGATCATGCCGGTGCTGCCGATCCCGGGTGGTTAGGCCCCGCGCCTTTGCGAGCAGGCAGCGGTGGGTCCCGGTGCCCCCYTCCCCTGGAGGGGGAGGGTCGGCTCGAATCCGCGCAGCGGATKCGAGCCGGGGTGGGGTGACAGACTATCGGCATGCTCGATGCTGAGGTTCTACGGGTCACTCTCTGCAGCCGTCTACGCAACGCCATGCCGACCTCCCCCGGGGCTCACCCCACCCCGCTCGCCCGCTGCGCGGGCGATCGACCCTCCCCCTCAAGGGGAGGGTCGACCTGCACCTTGGCTTGGGAGCGACCCTCTATTCCCAAAAGCCTCTGGCCTCTTTCGCACCGGCTCATGTAAAAGCCCTTCACATGAGCTGGCGCAAGGAAGAGCGCCGCGCCGAGCGCGGCTATCATCACGGCAACCTCAAGGAGGCGCTGCTGCAGGCGGCGCTCGACCTGATTGCGCAAAAGGGCGCYGCCGGCTTCACCTTCGCCGATGCCGCCCGCATGGCCGGCGTCAGCCCGGCCGCGCCATACCGTCACTTCCGCGACCGTGACGARCTGCTGTCCAGCATCGCCCAGCGCGGCTTCGAGCAGTTCGAAGCCCAACTCGCGGCGGCCTGGGACGATGGTCGCCCGGATACGGTCACCGCGTTCGAGCGGGTCGGCAAGGCCTATCTCGCCTTCGCCCGGACCGAGCCCGCATTCTACTCGGCGATGTTCGAATCCGGCGTGGCGGCGGACTCAACGGCCGGGCTGCTGGCGGCCGGCGAGCGTGCATTCGGCGTCATTCGCGCTGCCGCCGAGCGGCTCGCGGCGCTGGCGCCGCCAAATGTGCCGCGGCCGCCGGCGCTGATGATGGCGCTGCACATCTGGTCGATGTCGCATGGCGTCGCCTCGCTGTTTGCGCGCGGTGATGCGGCCCGGCGCAAGCTGCCGATGTCGCCGGAAGAGCTGCTGGAGGCCGAGGTGCTGATCTATCTGCGTGGGCTCGGCTTCACCACCGACCGCCGGCCGGCCTCCGCAGCCGAGCCGCCGCCGCTGCCGGACGACGACAAGCCGGCCGGGCCGTGGGGCCGGTCCAAATAAGGTTCAAAGGTCCGCCTAAAATTAATTCGAGCGCCGCGTCAGGCGGCCGCCTTGACAAAATCGCGGGTTGAGCTAGCTATGTAAATGTTATTTACATTCACACGGCATGGCGCCGCGAATGGAGAGGGAGATGGCCTACACCGCAGATGTCAATCGATGGCGCGGTTCGGAGGAGGAGCAGAGGTACCGGCCCCATATGCTGGAGTCGCCCTGGCATCCCGGCTGGATCGCCGTGACCGTGCTCGGCTTCATCATCTGGTGGCCGATCGGACTTGCCCTTCTCTTTTTCACACTCGGGAGCAGAAAGATGGCGTGCTGGAACGGCGGGGATCGCTGGCAGAACAAGATGGAGCGGATGCAGTGGAAGATGGACCGCATGCGCGACAAGATGGAGCGCCGCGGGTTCGGCTTCGGCTTTTCGCAGCCGGCCTCGAGCGGCAACCGTGCCTTCGATGAATACCGTATGGAGACGCTGCGCCGGCTGGAAGAGGAGCAGCAGGAGTTCCGCGACTTCCTGACGCGGCTGCGCCACGCCAAGGACAAGGAGGAGTTCGACGCCTTCATGGCCCAGCACAAGCCGCGTCCGACTCCGCCGAACGAGCAGCCGCCGCAGACCTGATCGGCTGATCCGCAGGGCCTTCAGCCCCAGCCCTGACCCAAAATCGGCTCAAGACGCCCGCCGCGGTTCCYGCCGGCGGGCGTTTTGCGTCTCCCGATACCTCTTGCTGCGGCAGGTCGCCGCTGGCCGRTCGCGCCCCCGATTGGCCGGGGTCTGATCACAAAGGCTCTATCTGGCTGGCTGGGCTGGGCCTTTGACCTCCGCAATTCTCCGCGGTAACCCCGCCTTAACCCCGATGGGGGTTTGGTTAAGGGGCGCTTACGCGCGCCGAGAGCCCTTGTTTTGACACGTTGGCAGAGGAAGCAGGCCGCTGATGGCTTCGGCGGGCCTCTTAAAGCGATCAGGATCGGGCTTTCTCGCGCAGGCGCTTCCGCCGCGACGGCGTCCGCCGTGCAACGGCGGCTGCATGGGTCCCGGACCGCCGGGATGTTTGAGAGGATATTGCCAATGAATCCGGCTGACGTGGCTCCGGCCGCCCTTCCGGTCGTTTCCGGCGACGTCTCCCTGATCGCGCTGTTCTGGCAGGCGCATTGGGTGGTCAAGGGCGTCATGCTCGGTCTCATCACCTGCTCGGTCTGGGTCTGGGCGATCGCGATCGACAAGCTGTTTCTGTATTCGCGCACGCGCCGYTCGATGGACCGGTTCGAGCAGGCCTTCTGGTCCGGCGAGTCGATCGAGGAACTGTATCGGGCGCTCTCCGCCAAGCCGACGCAATCGATGGCAGCCTGCTTCGTCGCGGCGATGCGCGAATGGAAGCGCTCCTTCGAAGGTCATGCGCGCTCGTTCGCCGGCCTGCAGATGCGCATCGAGAARGTSATGAACGTGTCGATCGCGCGCGAGGTGGAACGGCTGGAACGCCGGCTTCTGGTGCTCGCCACCGTGGGCTCCGCGGGCCCGTTCGTCGGYCTGTTCGGCACCGTCTGGGGCATCATGTCGAGCTTCCAGTCGATCGCGGCGTCGAAGAATACCTCGCTCGCCGTCGTGGCGCCCGGCATTGCCGAGGCGCTGTTTGCCACGGCGATCGGCCTGATCGCGGCCATTCCGGCAACGATTTTCTACAACAAATTCACCTCCGAGGTGAATCGGCAGGCGCAGCGGCTGGAAGGCTTCGCAGATGAATTTTCCGCCATCCTGTCCCGTCAGATCGACGAGCGGGGATGAGGGCAGGTATAGTGGCGTCCGGATGGTGAGTACCAGACGATGGGCATGAGCATGGGAAGCGCGTCCGGCGGCGGTGGCCGTCGCGGACGGCGCAAGGCACCGGTGATGGCGGAGATCAACGTCACGCCGATGGTCGACGTCATGCTGGTGCTGCTGATCATCTTCATGGTCGCCGCGCCGCTGCTCACCGTGAATATCCAAGTTGACCTGCCGCAGGCGCAAGGCGGCTCGGCTTCGACCGCGGACGCCAAGCCGCCGCTCGAGGTGACCGTCAAGAAGACCGGCGGCGGCTGCGCCTCCAAGGTCGACGTCTATCTCGGCGAGACGCAGATCGGGATCAACGAGCTCGGACCGAAGATCAAGGCGATGAAGGAAGCCGGCGCTGGCGGCGGCGACAATGTCGTCAAGATTCGCGGTGATCGCGACGCCTGCTATTCCGATATGATGAAGGTGCTGGGGCTGGCGCGCGACGCCGGCTATCGGGCCAGCATCGTCGTGCTGCCGGAACAGGGCTCATGACGGTCTCAGACCTCACCCGGTTCGTTCGCGCGCGCAAGGGCACGGTGCTGTCCGTGACCTTGCACGTGCTCGTGCTGGGCTGGGGTCTGTTCAGCTTCTCCGCGCGCTCGATGGTGGCGCCGCCGGAGGATCTGGTTCCGGTCGATGTGATYTCGGAGGACAACACCTCCAAGGCCAAGGCCGGTGCGCTGACCGGCAAGAAGGAGGTCGCAAAACTCCTCGCCGACAAGATCGGCGAGAAGAAGCCGACCGAGGACATCGTCGGCAAGGTCGATCCCAAGCCGGTCACCGAGACCGACGCCGCGCCGACGCCGCAACCCAAGCCCGAGAAGCCGCTCGAGAAGAAGCCCGATCCGCCGAAGCCGGTCGAGAAGCAGCCGGACACGCCGAAGCCGGTGGCCGAGAAGAAGCCCGAGCCGCCGAAACCAGCGCCGGCCGAGAAACCCAAGCCGGAGGAGAAGAAGCCGGACCCGTTCAATCCGGATCAGATCGCGAGCGTGCTGAACAAGGACAAGCCGAAGCAGCCGCCGAAGCCGCAGCAGGCGGCTGCGGCGACGCCGGAACCGCCGAAGCACAAGAGCGAACGCAAGTTCGACGCCGAGAAGATGGCGAGCCTGATCAATCAGAAGGACCCGACGCGGCAGGCCGTGACCGGGGCCGAGCTCAATGCCAATGCGGCGCTGGGCTCGGCGCGCGGCGCGGCGGCGGACAATTCGGCGAGCTGGGTGGCGTTGTTCCAGCAGCAGGTCAATCGATGCTGGAAGCCGCCTTATTCGGGGGTCGATGCCAATCCCGTCGTCGCCTTCAATGTCAGGCTGCGACGTGACGGCACCCTGGACGGCCCACCCGTTCCCGTCGGAGCCGCCGATACGCCGTTTCTGCGGGCCTATCGCGACAGTGCTCAGCGCGCGATTATTGCGTGCCAGCCCTATAATCTGCCGCCCAAGCTCTACGACGATTGGAGCTATTTCCAGCCAGTGTTCAACGACGACGCACGGCGGACATAACGAGGTCTATGGTTGCCCTCATGAAGCAAATTCACGATATGCATGATCCATCCGGACTGCGCCGCGCGCTCGTTTCGCCGACCCGCCGCCAGCTGATCGCGGGGGCGGTCGCGCTTGGCGCGGCCGGAATGGGTTCGATGCGTTCTGCTTTGGCGCAAAAACGGGTGCCGATCCTGCCGGGCGAATTTGCGCCCATTCCGATCGCGATTCCGCCCTTCGTACCGGGCGGCGCTGGCGATGCCGATGTCGGCAACGGCATCTCGCAGGTGATCACCAACAATCTCAAGCGCAGTGGTTTGTTCGCGCCCGTCGATCCGGCTGCGTTTCCCGAGCGCATCGCCAATTTCGAGGCCCCGCCGCAATTCGCCAGCTGGAGGCCGCTCGCTCTGCAGGGGCTCGTGACCGGCCGCGCGACGCGACAGCMAGATGGGCGGCTCAAGGCCGAGTTCCGGCTGTGGGACCCGAATTCGGGCCAGCAGCTCACCGGCCAGCAATATGTAACGGCTCCCGAATATTGGCGGCGCATCGCCCACATCATCTCCGACCAGATCTATTCGCAGATGACCGGCGAAAAGGGCTATTTCGACAGCCGCGTCGTGTTCGTCGACGAGAGCGGCCCGTCGGAGCGCCGCGTCAAGCGGCTGGCGCTGATGGACCAGGACGGCGCCAATGTGCGCTATCTGACCCGCGGCGCCGAYCTCGTGCTGACGCCGCGCTTCTCGCCGTCGAGCCAGGAAATCACCTATATGGAGTTCGGGCAGGGCGACCCGAAGGTCTATCTGTTGAACATCGAGACCGGTCAGCGCGAGATCGTCGGCAATTTCCCGGGCATGTCGTTCTCGCCGCGCTTCTCGCCCGACGGCCAACGCATCATCCTGAGCCTGCAGCAGGGCGGCAACTCCAATCTGTTTGTGATGGATCTGCGCTCGCGCACSACCACGCGGCTCACCGACACGCCGGCGATCGACACCTCGCCATGCTACTCGCCGGACGGCAATCAGATCTGTTTCGAAAGCGATCGCGGCGGCAAGCCGCAGATCTATGTGATGCCGGCCAATGGCGGCGGCGCGCAGCGCATCTCGTTCGGCGAGGGCAGCTATTCGACGCCGGTCTGGTCGCCGCGCGGCGACTACATCGCCTTCACCAAGCAGGGCGGCGGCCAATTCGCGATCGGCATCATGAAGACCGACGGCTCGGGCGAGCGCATCCTCACGTCAGGCTTCCACAATGAGGGGCCGACCTTCTCGCCGAATGGGCGCGTGCTGATGTTCTTCCGCGATCCCGGCGGGACTGCCGGCCCGTCGCTCTACACGATCGACGTCTCAGGCCGTTTYGAGCAGAAGGTGCCGAGCCCCGGCTACGCGTCGGACCCGGCATGGTCGCCGCTTCTGTCCTAAATTCGGGTGGTCATTGCGACCTGCTCACGTCCTGGTATACCGGATCCGAGGAGTCGCGCGTCGCGTGTTCCGGGAGAAAATAGAACCAGCCGTTGCAGGACCTGGGTAAGGTTTGCCTAGTTTGCTGAATTCCCACGCGAATTCAGGCTCTTCGCGGCTGCGGCAAGGGTTCGCTAACGATGTTCGCTCAGAAAGGCTTCACCTGCAAACGGTAATAGTACGCGCCGAACAGGACGCGTGCCACGAATGCAGGTCATCAAGCAGAGCGATGAAATCGACCAGCGATTGCAGTCGTCAATCAATGCTGCCCTGGTCGATTCGCTATTCCAGAATCCGCAGTCGCTGGGCGCGGGTGCGGCCCTCGTCGCGATGGCCGCTGCGCTCACCGCGACCAAGACAGGGCTGACATCGCTCTGGTGCTGCGTCGGGCTGCTCGTCCTCAGCGGCGGATGGCGCACGTTCGACATGTACTGCTACCGMGTCGGCCGGCTTCATTCAACGCCCGCTTTGGCGCAGAAGTGGGAGATGCGCTATCAGTTCGGCGCCATTCTCTACGCGGCTGCGCTCGGCCTGTGGTGCGCCGTCGGCCTGCTGGCGACGACCGATACTGTCGTCCACATGATCTCGATCGTGGTCACCGTCGGCTACATCGCGGGCGGTGTCGGCCGGACCTTCGGAAGGCCCTGGATCTACCATCTCCAGATCGCATTGTCCTTYGGCATCACGTCGATCGCACTGATCCTCCACGGCACGATCTACTATATCGGCCTGGCGTTYGTCGCCGCCGGATTCCTGTTTGCGCTGCGCGAGATCACCAAGAACCTGCAAAAGATCTTCGTCGATGCGCTGACCGCCCGCGACCGCGAGGCGGCGCTGGCCAACCAGTTCGATACTGCGCTGAACAACATGCCGCATGGCCTCTGCATGTTCCGCCCGGACGGGCGTCTTGCCGTCATGAATCACCGGTTCGGCGAGATGATGAGCCTGCCGGAGGACATCCTGCAGTCCGGCGGCACCGCCGCCGATATCATCAATGCCTGCGTGCTCTCCGGATCGATTTCGGCYGCCAGCGGCAGGCTGATCCTGTCGGAGATCGAGAACACCAAGACCCACAATATCATCACCAGCGATCCGGACATCATGCGTGACCGGTCGCTGTCCTGGACGTTCCAGCCGATGGCGGATGGCGGCGCSGTGGTRCTGCTCGAAGACATCACGGAGCGCCGCCATGCGGAGGCGCGGATCTCGCATCTCGCCCGCTATGACGAGCTCACGACGCTGCCCAACCGCGTCAGCTTCCGCGACGAAATCGAGCGGCTSCTGAGAATCCCGCCGCGCCAGGGTGAGCTCTCGGCGCTGCTGTTCGTCGACCTCGATCGCTTCAAACAGGTCAACGACACGCTCGGCCACCCCTGCGGCGATCAGCTGCTCTGCGCCGTGTCCGAGCGGCTGCGTGACATGCTGCGGCCGGAGGATTTCGTCGCCCGCTTCGGCGGCGATGAGTTCGTGGTATTCCAGCGCAACATCCGCTCCAATGACGACGCCGCGGTGTTGGCGCGGCGCATCGTCGACCAGCTGAGCGAGCGCTACAAGATCGACAATCATCTGGTCGAGATCGGCGCCAGCGTCGGCATCGCCATGACCGCGCCGGGGATCAGCGCCGATACGCTGCTGAAGAACGCCGACATGGCGCTCTATCGCGCCAAGGCCGAAGGACGCGGCACGTTCTGCTTCTTCCGCGACGAGCTGGCCCAGACCGTGGAGGCGCGCCGCATCCTCGAGCTCGACCTGCGCAAGGCGCTGGCCAACGAGGAATTCGAGCTGTTCTATCAGCCGCTGGTCAATCTCAAATCCGGCAAGATCTCGACCTGCGAGGCGCTGCTGCGCTGGAACCATCCGGTGCGCGGGACCGTGTCTCCGGTCGACATCATYCCCGTCGCGGAAGACATGGGCCTGATCGTGGATCTCGGCCGGTGGATCCTGCGCAAGGCCTGCCTCGAATGCATGAAGTGGCCGGACGCCGTCAGCGTCGCCGTCAACTTCTCTCCGCAGCAGTTCCATCAGCGCGAYGTCCTGAGCGAGGTCCGCTACGCCCTCGAAGTCTCCGGCCTCCCGCCGCATCGCCTCGAGATCGAGATCACCGAATCCTCGCTGTTGCGCAACACCCAGCTGACCCATGATGTGCTGTCGCAGCTGCACATGCTCGGCGTCCGGATCTCGCTGGACGATTTCGGCACCGGCTATTCGAGCCTCAGCTATCTGCATAATTTCCCGCTCGAGAAGGTGAAGATCGATCGCTCCTTCCTCGAGGGCATCGATACCGACCGCCCGTTGACCTTGCTGCGCGGTGTCGCCCGGCTGTCTGCCGATCTCGGCATGTCGGTCGTGGTCGAGGGCATCGARACCAACGAGCAGCTCGAGCTGGTCAGTGCCGATGGCACGGTGACCGAGGCGCAAGGCTATCTGTTCAGCCGCCCCGTGCCTGCCATACGCATCCGCCAGCTCCTGAACGCCTCGCATGGCCGTCGAATGACCGACGAGGCGATCACTCCCCTTAACGGAATCCGCTCGATCGCCTGATCGCCGCGCCATCGACGCGAACCCGTGCCAAGATGGCACAACTGCACGTGGTGGTGGGGYGTGCGGCGGCATTTCRTGTGAGGTGCGATTTCTCGCTGAAATGCTGGGTAGATGCTCAAAGCGAACGCTGTCCGGGGGCGCTTTTCCCAATAAGCCATGATCGGCATTGTGGATTCGATGCGGCGTTAACCCTCTACCAGCGAATGTTTTGCGCCGATTTTAACGAGCTGTTAAGGTTGAGATAGCTCGTAAAAGTTGTGTGAAGTGGGGTTGGTAATGGGGGCTGCGGACGCGAATAGCGCAGCGAGCATGCGAGGTTTGGACCTGCTCGACCGTGTCGATTATCGACTGGCGCGGACGGCGGAGGAGAAAGACGAGATCTATCGTCTGCGCTACAGGGCCTATCTGCGGGAAGGGGCCGTCTCACCCGCTCCAGACGAGCGCGTCTTCGATCATTATGACGATCTGCCGAACTGCTGGATCTTCGGGGTCTATGTGGACGGGCATTTGTGCAGCTCGATCCGCATCCACATCGCCACGCCCGCCTGGCGCAAGTCGCCCTCGGTCGACGTGTTCGGCGACGTTCTCCATCCCAAGCTGGATGAGGGGCTGGTTTTCGTCGACTCGACGCGGTTCGTGGCGGACCCCGACAAAGCGAGGTCCTGGACGGCTCTGCCTTACGTGACGGTGCGCCTCGGGTCGATGGCCGGCGTGCATTTCGATGCCGACTATGGCCTCGCCATGGTGCGTCCCGAGCACCAGGCCTTCTATCATCGCGTYTTCCTGCATGAGACGTGGGGCCCGCCGCGCCTGTTCCCGGGCCTCGTGAAGCCGGTCGGACTGATGGCGTCGCATCTGCCGAGCGTGCGTGACAGGGTTCTGGCGCGCTATCCGTTCCTGCACTCGACCGTGTTCGAACGGCGCATGCTGTTCGATCGCGCGACGCCCGACGCCTTCACTGATTCGTTCAGGATTCAGGCGGTCGCCAAAGCCGGTTGATCCCGACCCCGCTGATCTCAGAGGTTGYCGGCGGGACYGGATCGTTCGGAGATGTTATCGGATATCAGCGAAAAAGCGCCCCGATGCGGGCGCGTCCCCGCTTGCCTTCACCCTGGCGCCACATTTACAACCCATTAACCATCGCGGTCGCTTTTTCGGGTTTCGTTAGCATTTGACCGGGTTCGGCAAGACCCCATCAAGGTTGACGGAACGTTCGCTTAACCATCGCCCTGTAGACCGGATGGCAGTCTAGAACGTGAGCGTGGAGGCTCCGGGAATGAAATATCAGATGCGTATCCTCCAGGGATYGAAGTTGGCCGCCGTGCTCGCGGTCGCGCTGTCGATGGGCGCGTGTGCCAACAAGAATCTCACCGGGGCCGATGGCGCGATGGCCAGCGCTGCCACGCCGGGCAGCCAGCAGGACTTCGTCGTGAACGTGGGCGACCGCGTCTTCTTCGAGACCGACTCGACCGACCTGACCCCGACAGCGGTCGCGACCCTCGACAAGCAGTCGAGCTGGCTGCAGCGCTATCCGCGCTACACCTTCACCATCGAAGGCCATGCCGACGAGCGTGGCACGCGCGAGTACAACATCGCGCTGGGCGCCCGGCGTGCGCAATCAGTTCGCAACTTCCTGGTTTCGCGCGGCATCGACCAGGGTCGCATGCGCACGATCTCCTACGGCAAGGAGCGGCCGGTCGCGGTTTGTAACGATATCTCCTGCTGGTCGCAGAACCGCCGTGCGGTCACGGTGCTGAACGCCAGTTCATAAAGCTGAACGGATAGCTSGTTCATGAAGCCGGCGTCGGTCATCGACGCCGGCTTCATCTTTTCGTCTTCGCTTGATCGTCATTTGTCGCTATTTCAATTCTGACGTACAGCCTCGCCCATCGGGCTATTTCCACCGTCTCCCGGATTCCGTCGTCAGGACAGCATGTCGTTCATGTTTCTTCCAAGGAGCGCCGCTGCGGCCATCGCAGCGCTCGTGATTGTCTCGTACCAGGCATTGTCGTCGCCAGCTTTCGCCCAGGTCGACGATGATCCGGAGATCCGGATTCAGCGGCTGGAAAATCAGCTCCGGCAGCTCACCGGTCAGAACGAGGAACTGCAATATCGCAACCGCCAGCTGGAAGAGCGCCTGCGTCAGCTGCAGAGCGGCGCGCAGCCGACGGCGCCGGCGGTACAGCCGAGTGCGGCGCCTCCGACCCAGATCGCGCCGGCTTACGGCCAGCCCTCCCAGCCCGCTTATGGCCAGCCGCAAGCCGGTCAGCCGCAATACGGCCAGCCGCAGCCGCAACAGGCCTATCCGCAGCCGCAGCCCAATTATGCGCAGCCGCAAGCTGCGCCCGCGCCGATCGCGCAGGACCAGCCGGCGCCGGGAGCCGGCGTCCGGCGGCGCGGCGATGCGTTCGACCCGAGCCAAAACCCCAGTGCGCCGGGCGCCCCGCAAGCGCTTGGCGGYGGACAATTGCCGGTTCAGGCGGGCGGTCAGCCGACCGGCCGGGCCGGAGGTGACGCCGCCAGTCTCCGCACCGGGCGTTACGACCAGGCGCCACCCGCGGCTGCCGCACCGGGTGGGCTCGATACGGCCCCGCCGACACAGACCCCGCGTGACGAATATGATCTCGGCATCGGCTACATGCAGCGCCGCGAYTATGCGCTCGCCGAGCAGACGATGCGGAACTTCACGCAGAAATATCCSAACGATCCGATGATCGGCGATGCCAAATACTGGCTCGGCGAAAGCTTCTACCAGCGGCAGCAATATCGCGACGCCGCCGAGGTCTTTCTGGCAGTGACGACGAAGCACGACAAATCGTCGAAGGCGCCGGATGCGCTGCTTCGCCTCGGCCAGTCGCTGGCGGCCTTGAAGGAAAAGGAAGCTGCCTGTGCCGCCTTCGGCGAGATCTCGCGCAAATATCCGCGCGCATCGGCCGGCGTGAAGGCGACCGTCGATCGTGAGCAGAAGCGGGTGAAGTGCTGATCCTTCCGGGCGTGCAGGGCCTCGCGCCGGATCGGTGAGGCCGTTAGAGCATGATCTTGAAAAGTGGAAACTGGCTTTCCCAAAAGATCATGCTCAGACCAGGAGGAACGATCATGATGCGTTTCCGCGGAAATGCATCATGATCTAGTCTCGCGCGCGATGTCGACTGGACAGTCCGAAGACCATCTTCCGATCTCCGCGGCCGAAGCGGAGCGCCTGTTCGCGCCATTTGCCGACAGCGGCATGCTCACATTGGCCGTCTCCGGCGGACCGGATTCCATGGCGCTGATGTGGCTGGCGGCGCGCTGGCGCGCAACGCGCGCCGGGGGGCCGCGTCTTCTCGCCGTCACCGTCGATCACGGTTTGCGGCCGGAGTCCCGGCGCGAAGCGCTGATGGTCAAACAACTGGCGCGCCAGCTCGGCCTGACGCACCGGACCCTGCGCTGGAGCGGCGAGAAGCCRGCAGCCGGAATTCCCGAAGCGGCTCGCATCGCGAGGTACCGGCTTCTGGCGCGCGCGGCCGAGCAGGCCGGGGCGAGCCATGTCGTGACCGCCCACACCCGAGACGACCAGGCYGAGACCGTGCTGATGCGGCTGCTGCGCGGCAGCGGCATTGCCGGCCTGGCGGCGATGGCGCCCGTCAGCCGRCGCGATGGCCTGCTGCTCGCGCGCCCGCTGCTTTCGCTGTCGAAGGCGAGGCTCCTCGCCACGCTGCGCTCCGCCGGAATTGCGTTCGCGGATGATCCGACCAATCGAGACCCGGCCTTCACCCGGCCAAGGCTGCGCGCGCTGATGCCGACGCTCGCCGCGGAGGGGGSCGACCCGCGCACCCTCGCCACGCTGGCCAACCGGGCTCGGCGGGCCAATGCTGCCATCGAGTTGATGGCCGACGGCGCCGAACGGTACCTCGCGCTGCTGGCGGCCGGCCGGTCGTCAAAGCGCCGGGGCGGCGAGGGGGAGATGTTCGACCCGCGCGCCTTTGCCGCACTCCCAGCCGAAATCAGGCTGCGGCTGCTGATGCGTGCCATTGACCGGGTTGGAACCGAGGGCCCCGTGGAACTCGGCAAGGCCGAAGCGCTGCTGGAACGGCTGGACCGGACTCTTGCGGGGATCACAGATGGTGGTACAGCCGAGCGCGGCACGCTAAAACAGACCCTGGCCGGTGCATTGGTAAGTCTGGCGAAGGACGCCATCCGCATCTCGCCCGCGCCGCCTCGGCGACGGCGCGGCGAATGATGCGGCCTGACGCCTTCGCGGACCCTTAACCACCTGCGTCGGCGGCGCTTTCGGGCGCCATTTTTTGAGCGGGAATCAGGCTATGATGCGATAAATAGTCCTGTCTGGTTCCCTTGGCATTGCTGCGAGTGGTACCTAGATTACGAGACGGTCGACCGGGGGATTCCCTCGTGGCTGCCCAGGGATGAGTCCGAGGACTAACGGCCGCGATCCGCGCGACCACGAAGGAAAATCGATGAACGCCAATCTGCGCAATTTCGCCCTTTGGGTCATTATTGTCCTGTTGCTGTTGGCGCTGTTCACACTCTTCCAAAATCCAGGGCAACGCGCGTCGTCCCAGGACATCTCGTTCTCGCAGCTGCTGAGCGAGGTCGACCAGGGCAATGTGCGCGACGTCGTGATCCAGGGGCCGGAGATCCACGGCACCTTCAAGAACGGCTCCTCGTTCCAGACCTACGCGCCGAGCGATCCGAACCTGGTCAAGCGCCTGTATGACGCCAAGGTCTCGATCACGGCCAAGCCGCCGGGCGACAATGTGCCGTGGTTCGTGTCGCTTCTGGTGTCCTGGCTGCCATTCATCGCGCTGATCGGCGTCTGGATCTTCCTGTCGCGCCAGATGCAGGGCGGCGCCGGCAAGGCAATGGGCTTCGGCAAGTCACGGGCCAAGATGCTGACGGAAGCGCATGGCCGCGTCACCTTCGAGGACGTCGCCGGCGTCGACGAGGCCAAGCAGGACCTGCAGGAGATCGTCGAGTTTCTGCGCGACCCCGGCAAGTTCCAGCGGCTCGGTGGCCGCATCCCGCGCGGCGTGCTGCTGGTCGGCCCTCCCGGCACCGGTAAGACGCTGATCGCGCGCGCCGTGGCCGGCGAAGCCAATGTGCCATTCTTCACCATCTCCGGTTCGGACTTCGTCGAGATGTTCGTCGGCGTCGGCGCRAGCCGTGTCCGCGAYATGTTCGAGCAGGCCAAGAAGAACGCRCCCTGCATCATCTTCATCGACGAAATCGAYGCCGTCGGCCGCCATCGCGGCGCCGGCCTCGGCGGCGGCAATGAYGAGCGCGAGCAGACCCTCAACCAGTTGCTGGTCGAGATGGACGGCTTCGAGGCCAATGAGGGCGTCATCCTGATCGCCGCCACCAACCGTCCCGACGTGCTCGATCCGGCCCTGATGCGTCCGGGCCGCTTCGACCGYCAGGTCGTCGTGTCCAACCCCGACATCATCGGCCGCGAGCAGATCCTCAAGGTCCATGTCCGCAAGGTGCCGCTGGCGCCGGACGTCAACCTCAAGACCATCGCCCGCGGCACGCCCGGCTTCTCCGGCGCCGACCTGATGAATCTCGTCAACGAGGCCGCGCTGACCGCCGCCCGCCGCAACAAGCGGATGGTGACGCAGGCCGAGTTCGAAGAGGCGAAGGACAAGGTGCTGATGGGCGCSGAGCGYCGCTCGATGGTGATGACCGAGGAAGAGAAGATGCTGACCGCCTATCACGAGGCGGGCCATGCGATCGTCGGTCTCAACGTTCCGAGCCACGACCCGATCCACAAGGCCACCATCATTCCGCGCGGCCGCGCGCTCGGCATGGTGCAGTCGCTGCCGGAGGCGGATCGCCACTCGCACACCCGCGAATGGTGCGTGTCGAAGCTCGCGATGATGTTCGGCGGCCGCGAGGCCGAGGTGCAGAAGTTCGGTCCGGAGAAGGTGACCAACGGCGCCACCGGCGACATCCAGCAGGCCACCAACCTCGCCCGYGCGATGGTGATGGAATGGGGCATGTCCGACAAGCTCGGCCGCGTCCGCTACCAGAGCAATGAGCAGGAAGTCTTCCTGGGTCATTCGGTGGCGCGCTCGACCAACATCTCGGATGACACCGCCCGCCTGATCGACTCGGAGATTCGCGGCCTGATCGAGGCYGGTGAGCAGGAGGCGCGCCGCATCATCACCGAGAAGCGTGAGGATTGGGAAGCGATCGCCCAGGCGCTGCTCGAATATGAGACGCTGACMGGCGAGGAGATCCTCGACCTGCTCAAGGGCAAGAAGCCGAACCGCGAATCTGCGATCGAGCCGTCGACGCCGCGTGCCTCGGCCGTGCCGCCGGCCGGCAAGCCCCGCCCGCGGCCCGATCCAGGCCTGGAGCCGCAGCCTCAGGCCTGATCCGGGCAAAGAGGGGGGACCAGAATTACTTCCCCCTTTTTAACGAGACCGAATCGACAAGCCCGGCTTTGCAGCCGGGCTTTTCGTTTTCAGCGACCCTTGCTGTCCAACYGCGGCTTGCGAAAGTCAGCCGACGACTCCCGAGCGGCATCGCAATCGGGTCTGCGCGCCGTCAGTCTCGGGCGGCTGCCCCCCGGCGATGATGACGCCCGGGCGTCGCCATGTCCGGCTGCTCATCGCGCGGATCACGGCTTGTCGAACCAGGCTTTCCATTGCGGAACGGCGGTGGCGAATGTGCCGCGATGCGTGGTCGGTCCGGTCGACACCGCCTCGACCTTGCCGTTGCCGGCGCCGATCGCCTGCTGATAGGTCATGGCCAGCCGGCCGAGGCCGACCGAGATCGCCTCGTCGTTCTCGCCGTAATAGTTGCGCACCGGCGACTTGATGATCCAGCGATAGGCCTGGGTCTGCGCGACCAGGCGGCCATAGCTCGAGGCGGCGAAATATTGCGCGTCGAAATAATCCGGCTTCAGCAGCTTGTGCAGATCGGTTGGTATGTCGGCGACGTTGAAAGGCTGCCGCTCATAGGCCTTGCGGGCGACATCGTAATAGGTGTCGGCGATCACCGAGCGGGCGAGGCCCGGCACCGCATAATAGTTCTCGAACGCAAACGCCGACAGGATGAACAGCGAGTTGACCCAGGACGCGTCGTTGCTGCGGGGGAAATTCAGGAAGCCGTTGAGCGCGACGAACACGTCGACGGGGGCGCTTGCGGTCGCAGCTGCTGCGACCGGCACGCCGGCGCTTTCGAGCTTTTCGAGGAACGCCATGGTGACGAAGCCCCCCTGCGACCAGCCGGCGATGGACAGTCTGGTGGGCGTCAGATGCATATCGTTGAGCACGGCCCGGCTGGCGATCAGCATGTCGTAGGTGGCCTGCTGGTGGCTCGCCTTGACCATGTAGCCTTCAGGCTCGGTCGAAGTCCCCATGCCGAAATAGTCGGCGCCGATCAGCAGATGGCCTTGCCCGGCGAACTGCGCGATCATCAGCTGCGTCTCGGGGGACTGCTCCGGGAACGACGGCACCTCCTGTTTTCCGTACACCGTGCCGTGCTGATAGGACACCATCGGCAGGCTGGTCTCGGTGATCTCGGGCACGGCCAGCAGGCCCGTGGCGCGGATCGGCTTGTTGCCGCGTTCGGGGACGACCGACGCGTAGGTGATGCGATAAAGCCGGACGGCGTTGACAGCTGGCGTATAGCTGACTGTGACGCYGGCGAATTTCGGCGTGTCGATGGTCAGGATCTTGTTCAGCCGGTCGGTGTCCCAGCGCGCCAGAAACTCGTAGGAGACGTCGGACGTGACGCGCACCACGCCCTTGTCCTGGGCGAGGCTTGCCACCGGCCACATCAGGCAGAGCGCGAGGGCGACGATCATTCGAATCATGGGCATGGGACTCCTGCGTGGTGCCTGCCAGTTGCATCGGAGCCCTGTGCTACAGCGCGCGCGTAAACAATCAGTGCGGCCGGCCTCGCTCCAGCTCAGCCGGCGCCCCCGCGCTTAAGCCTTCTTCAAGCCTCGCGGCCTATGCCTTGATCAGGAGTGCGCCCGTGCTGGCGCGGGTGAGGTTCAGATGGCCGACAATTCCGTTGCCGCCGCGATCCCATCGCAGCGTCCTGGCGTTCCGGTGAGCCTGTTCGCAGCGTGCTTCGCGCTTGCCTGTATCAATGCCGCGTTCTTCCCCGCAGGTCTCTTCTCCGGCGTCTGGATCTGGGGAGCGGACGGGCTCGGCATCCCGACCGATTTCGTCAACGTCTGGGCCGCCGGCAAGCTTGCGTTGCAGGGCCATCCGGCCCTGGCCTGGGATTGGGACGTGCAGCGTCAGATCGAGCTTGATCTGCTGCGGCAGGACTTCCCAGGCTATTTCGCTTGGCACTATCCGCCGCCCTTCCTGTTCGTTGCGGCCTTGCTCGCGCAATTGCCTTACACCTTGGCCTTTGCCGGCTGGGTCTATGCGAGCTTCATTCCCTATGCGCTGGCGATGCGGGCGATCGTCGGCCGCGGTTTCGGCCTGTTGCTCGCGGCCGGCTTCCCAGCGCTGTTCTCGAATGCGCTGGTTGGGCAGAACGGATGTCTCACCGCTGCGCTCGTCGGCGGCACGCTGTATTGGCTGCCGGTGCGGCCGGTGCTGGCCGGGATCTGCCTCGGCCTCCTGACCTACAAGCCGCAATACGGGCTGCTGTTTCCGATCCTGCTGATCGCCACCCAGCGCTGGACCGCGTTCGTCTCGGCCAGCGCCACCGCCCTGGTTCTGGCGCTGGCGTCCTTCCTCGCTTTCGGCCTTGAGAGCTGGCAGGCCTTCGTTCACTGGATGCCGGCCTTTTCCCAGGCCTTCCTCACCGAGGGCAAGGCGACCTGGTGGAAGCTGCAAAGCCTGTTCTCGCTGGTGCGCTATCTGGGCGGCTCCGAGACGCTCGCCTGGGCCCTGCAATGGGTGCTCACCGCGGCGATCGCAATGGTGCTGGTCGTGATGTGGCGAAGCCCGGTGCGCTATGCGGTCAAGGCCGCGGCCCTGGCGGTCGGGCTGCTGCTCACGACGCCTTATCTGTTCATGTACGACATGATGGTGCAGGCGATCGCGGTGGCGTGGCTGGTGCGGATGGGCCTGCATGAYGGTTTCCGGCGCTATGAGCTGCCGGCCCTCGGCTGTAGCGCKGGGCTCCAGATCACGTTCATGCTGACCGGCATCCCGCTCGGCCTGGCGGCCAACCTGATCATCGGCGGGCTGGCGCTGGCGCGAGCTGGCGCATGGTGGCGACGGCAGCCGGCTCMCTCCGGCGCGGTGCTGTCCGCAGCCTGACATCCTTCCCGCCGRTSATCGARCCAACAACCCYCTTGTCTTGTGSTCTGAACAGGTGTTCAGTTCTTCCTTGAGATTTGCGAGGCCGAGCCTCCAAAAACACTGAACCAGCGTTCGCCAGGAATCGCCTGGACGGCACGCGTCGGGGACGAGAAGCGTCATGGTTTACCGGCGAACCCACCAGGTCGTGAAGCGGCTGGCCGCGCGCCGCAGCGCCATTCTGGCGGCCGCGCGTGAAACCGCCGCCGAGGGCGGCATGTCCGCTGTCCAGATTGCGCCCGTCGCGGTCCGCGCCAATGTTGCGGCCGGGACGGTCTATCGCTATTTCCCCTCCAAGGCCGACCTGATCTCGGAGCTGATCGCCGAAGTGTCGCGCGACGAGCTCGYGGCTGTCCGCCGCGCGGCCGATGCCGCGCCCGGGCCGTCCTCGGCGCTGGCGGCGGCGGTGTCCACGGTCGCCGTCCATGTGCTGTCTCAGCGCAAGCTCGCCTGGGGCATCCTGGCCGAGCCGGTCGATGTCGACGTCACCGCCTCCCGCCTGGCCAGCCGCCGCGACATCGTCGGCGAGATCGCCTCGCGGATCGATGCCGCCGTGCGCGCCGGACAYCTGCCGGCGCAGGACACCCAGCTCGCCGCCACCGCGCTGCTCGGTGCCCTGCACGAGGCGCTGGTCGGGCCACTGGCGCCCGACCATCTCGACGATCCGGCGAAGCTTCGCGACACGGTTCAGGCGGTGACCCTGCTGGCGTTGCGTGCGGTGGGCGTGATGGACGCGCGCGCCCGTGGCCTCGTCGTGCAGGCGGTGTTGCCGGTCAAGAGCCTGGTCGGCGCCTAGCTTAAGCAAGGATTCATGGGTCGCCGCCATGGTCGGGCGCGGCGCCGCGACGGCCGCCGCAGCTCGCAACCCCCAGGCGTTGTCGTCAATCGATGTCCATCGTGCGTAAACATCCGGTGATGCTGCTCGTGATCGCCGGATCGGCCGCTGCTGGCGCCGTCTACGCCTATATGGCCGGCGAGGACATCAACTGGGACTGGCAGAACTATCACGACTATGCCGGCTTTGCGCTGGTGCATGGCCGGTTCGATGTCGACGTGGCGCCGGGCGGCTTTCAGAGCTTCCTCAATCCGCTGATCTATCTGCTGCCTTACATGGTCCGGCATGGATTGGGCGCGCCCTGGTGGGGCATCGCGCTCGGCGCCCTGCATGGGCTCAACCTTGCCGTCGTGTATTGGGTGACACGCGTGTTGCTGGGCCGTGCCGCCGACATCTGGACATTGGCGGCGGCGCTGCTCATCGCGGCGCTCAGTCCGATGGCGCTGTCCGAGGTCGGCACCAGCTTTGCGGATATTCTCACGACCTTGCCGATTCTCGCCGCGATCGCGCTGATGTTCAGCGCCGAGGACGACACGCCATCGATGCGGCATCTGCTCGCCGCCGGCGTCCTGATCGGTGCCGCGACCGGGCTGAAGCTGACCAATGCAAGCTTCCTGATCGCGGCCGGCGTGTCGCTGCTGCTCGTGGTCCGGCCATGGCGTGCCGTCCTCGCCTTCGGCCTGGCCAGCGCTATCGGCGTCGTCGTGACGGCAGGGCCGTGGGCGCTGAAGATGGCGCGTGATTTCGGCAGTCCGCTTTATCCGTTCTACAACACGATCTTTCGTTCGCCCGAGGCGCCGCAGATCTCGATCGTCGACACGCGCTTCATGCCCGCGGGCCTGCTCGATGCGCTGGCCTATCCATTCTACTGGGTGGTCGGCAGACATCCGTCGTCGGAATGGCCGTTCCGTGATCCGCGCTTCGCCGTCGYCATCATGCTGCTGGCCGCGCTCGTGGTCACGGGCCTGTGGCAGAAGCGCGAAGTGCTGCAGCTGCGCGACCGCCGCCTGATCACCTTCTTCTGGGTCGGCTATGTGCTGTGGATGCTCGCCTTCTCGATCCAGCGCTATCTGATGCCGCTCGAGCTGCTTGCGGCGCCGCTGATCGTGCTGCTGTTGCTGCGGCTGATCGAGGCCTGGCGCGAGGCGCCACCGGCCTCATCGCGCGCTGCGCAGGCTGTCGTCGTCAGCGTCGCGCTCGTCATCGCGCTGGCGTCGCAGCCGACCGACTGGATGCGGCGGCCGTGGGCGGACCCGTACCGGCCGCTGCTTGCGGAGACGCTGCAGCAGCCGGCGACGGTCCTGCTGCTGCAGAAGCCGCTTGGCTATGTCACTTCGTTCCTGCCGGCGGGCTCGCGCGTCTATCAGCTGTCCGAGCTGGTGGTCCCGATCGTGCCAGGCGGCGTGCTGGACCGCAGGGTTCGCGCTGGCCTGGCCGATCCGCTGCCCGGCGGCGTTTGGGCGCTGTATTACTCGGAAAGCCCGGCGGACAATCCGCCCCGGCTCGACGTGCTCGGCGATTACGATCTCACGATCGACGGATCGCGGCGCTGCGAGCGCATCGCCGGCGCCGATGGCACCGACATCACGGCCTGTCCGGTCGTCGCGGCCACGCGGCGCGCGGCGCCGACGGCAGGATTGCGGCCGAGCACGAGCGCCGACTGATCGGTGTCAGAGAAGGGCCTCGCTGGACGGCCCGACATAAGCGATGCGCACCATGTTGGTGGTGCCGGGCGTGCCCAGCGGAACGCCAGCGACGACCAGCACGCGCTGACCGGCGCGCACGAAGCCGTCGCGGAATGCGATCGAGCCGGCGCGCTCGACCATGTCGTCCTGGTCGCGGGCATCCTCCGCGACGACGCAGTGCACGCCCCAGACGACCGACAATCGTCGGCCGGTGGCGAGATTGGGCGTGATCGCGACGACCGGCGGCTTCGGGCGTTCGCGGGCAACGCGGACCGCGGTCGAGCCGGACGAGGTCCAGCAGATGATGGTGGGCAGGTCGAGATTCTCGGCAATGCGGCGAGCGGCTTCCGCGATCGCATCACCGGCGGTCGATTCCGGCTCCGGGCGCTGCGCGGCGATCACCGAGCGGTACACCACGTCGCGCTCGACCTCCTCGCCGATCCGGTTCATCGTCGACACCGCCTCGATCGGGTATTTCCCGGCGGCCGATTCCGCGGACAACATGATCGCGTCGGCGCCTTCATAGACCGCGGTGGCGACGTCGGAGACCTCGGCGCGGGTCGGCACCGGCGACTGGATCATGGATTCCAGCATCTGCGTCGCCACGACGACCGGCTTGCCGGCGCGGCGGGCCAGCCGGGTCATGAGTTTCTGCAGACCGGGGACGCGCTCCAGCGGCAGCTCGACGCCGAGATCGCCGCGGGCGACCATCAGCGCGTCCGAWGCGTCGATGATGTCGTTCAGACGTTCGATCGCCTGCGGCTTCTCGATCTTGGACATGACCGCAGCGCGGCCACGAATGATCTTCTTGGCCTCGAGCACGTCGTCGGCACGCTGCACGAAAGACAGCGCAATCCAGTCGATGCCGATATTCAAGGCGGCCTCGAGATCGGCGCGGTCCTTCGGCGTCATCGCCGACACCGGCAGGTCGGTGTCCGGCAGGCTCACGCCCTTGCGGTCGGACATCCGGCCGCCGATCACCACGCGGGTGACCGCGCGGGTCGGCGAGGTCTCCTCGGCGATCAGCCGCACCTTGCCGTCGTCGAGCAGCAGGGCATGGCCCGGCTGCAGCGCCGCCAGGATCTCCGGATGCGGAAGATGCACCCGGGTCGCATCGCCCGGCGTCTTGTCGGCATCGAGCACGAAGCTCTGGCCGTTGTTCAACTGCACCGGCCCGTCGGCAAAGGTGCCGAGCCGCAGCTTCGGCCCCTGCAGATCGACCAGAATGCCGATCGGACGGCCATAGCTCGCTTCGACACTGCGGATGGTCGCCACCAGCTCCCGCAGCTTGTCATGCGGGGTGTGGCTCATATTGATCCGGAAGATGTCGGCGCCCGCCTCGAACAGCTTGCGGATCATCGCGCTGTCCGAGGAGGCGGGGCCGAGCGTGGCGAGGATCTTGATGCGCCGTAATCGTCTCATGGCTTGGGCGCTTGCCCGGGAGGCGTGGCGGCCGGCGGGGCGGCCTGCGGTCCATTGGGGAGGCCCGGCACATTGCCGCCAGGGCCCAGCGTGCCGGGAATGCCGGGAACGCGCTGCTGCGCGGGCTGCTCATTGGCTTCGGTCAGCTGTACCGTCCAGGCGCGCTGGTCCCCGGTATCGACCTCGAAGAAACCGGTGCGGTCGAAGCCGCGGGCCAGGCAGTTCTCGGTTCCCTTGATCGTGAATTCCTTGTCGCGCGAACACATGAAGGCCTGGCCGGACCACTCGCCGCCGCGGTCATAATCGAGCGCATAAATGTAGTAATAGCGTGCCACCAGGGTGCCCTTCAGCAGGGTCTCGCAGCTGCGAGATGAGACGTTCCACCAGCCTTCRGTGGTCCAGCCCTCGGCGTCCTTGTAGCCAAGGGCRATGCCGACCCGGCTTGACGTGTTGTTGCAGAGCCGGAAATCAGCCGCTGCCGGGGTSGAGGAGAGACAGAGCGYGGCCAGCCCAAGCAGCGAAAGCAGTCCGAAACCGGGGCRGCGGGGAATGCGATGCAGGAGGGAGGAGGTTTTGGGGATCATTGCGCGACGCTATATCAAACGTTGATTGATGTCGCGTGACTTGGCTGCGGCTGTCAACGGCAAGGCAATTCGTGGCGACGGTGGGTCGATCGCGCCCATTGCCCCCTTAAGGTGTTGCGATATGGCCAAGCCTGCGACGATGCCGCATCTTATAGCAGACATCCGCCACGACGCGGAACAGGGAACGAAAGCGATGACGATGGACAGCACCACCCGGACCGAACTCGAAGCTGCCGCCTTCCGCAGGCTCGTCGAGCATCTGCGGACCAGAACCGACGTTCAGAATATCGACCTGATGAACCTGGCGGGRTTCTGCCGCAATTGCCTGTCCAACTGGCTGAAGGACGCGGCCGACGCCAAGGGCGCCGCGATGACCAGGGATGAGAGCCGCGAGGCCGTCTACGGCATGCCGTATGAGGAGTGGAAGGCGAAGTATCAGCGYGAGGCCAGTGCCGAGCAGCTCGACGCCATGAARAAAGTCCACCCGGGCCRCTGATATCGGGCTTGGTTATCGGCCCTTGCRAGGGCAGGCGCGGATAGCGCGAATGAGCGAATCGGAGGGCTGCGCCGGATGGCGGGCTCAACGCAAGCGGCGTCGCCSGCTGGCCCGCGCCTGCCGCCATCTGGACCAACAAAGTGTGGGCGCTCTGTGGATGAGGACGATGTCGCCTTGACGCAGGGCACGCCAGATTTGAGGGTCGCGGCGAGCACATGCGCCTGACGGGCGCCTTCATTGGACACACCAGTTCYATTCAGGAGTATCAAATGGCCACCTCCGCCGCCGCGAAGGACGACGACTCGCCCGCGACCCGCTTCGCCGTAGACCAGCTCAGGTCGATCATCGAGCGCATCGAGCGGCTGGAGGAGGAGAAGAAGGCGATCTCCGAGGACATCAAGGACGTCTATGCCGAAAGCAAAGGCAACGGCTTCGACGTCAAGGCGCTGCGCACCATCATCCGGTTGCGCAAGCAGGACCCGAATGAGCGCCAGGAGGAGGAGAGCATCCTCGAGACCTACATGCAGGCGCTCGGCATGGTCTGAGGCGAAAGCGCCTGATCCGTCGACGTTCGAATGCCCCGGATGCTCGCATCCGCGGGCATTTGCTTGTCGGCATCCCGACCGGGCCCGTCACGCCGGCAGATGCGGCGGGCCCTACGGCACCTCAGCGCAAGGCTGCGGCGCGCATCGTGAAGCTCTTGGTTTCGAGCTTGATGATCGCAGGCCCGGAGAACTGGTCATAGCTCAGTCCCGGTGTCGGATCGGCGGCGAAGCTCATCGCGATCGCGACCTGCGGCTTGACGAAATAGCTGCGCATGACCGTGAGATCAGGGTCGCCCATTTTGGTCACGGACATCGAGGACGAGGCGCTCGGCGTCAACAGAATCGCCCGCATCCAGGTCGAATCGGTGCCCTTGGCGGCCGAAATCCGGGTGGACATCGTGATCACGGCATCCTGGCCCTGGGCGTTCTTGCCGGCCGCCGCGGCGCCGTCGGGAGCGGGTGCCGCACTGCGCGYCGCGGGGCGGGAATTGCGCACCGGGATCACTGCCGCGGTGCCGCTGCCATTGGCGCGATCGATCGGCGAGGAGGCCGGAGGAGCGAAGGCCATGGCCTGCATCAGGCTTGCGTTCTGCGGCTGATCGATCGAGGACAGCGCCCGGCGCGCGGTGATCGCGGCCACCTGCTCGGGCGTCGCCTGYTTCGGCGTCGCTGGATTGTCACCCCAGAAGCCGCGTGAATTGATGATGTCGGCGACGCTCTGCGGGCCGCCGTCCCGGGCCGCATTGGCGGTAATCGCGCTCGTGGTCTCGGGCTTTGCCTCCGACTGGCTTTCGGGCCTGGACTCGGGCTTGTTGCCGGACTTGGCGGCCACCAGCTGTGCGCCCTGCGAATCGGCCGACGCCAGTTGCAGCGCATTGGCGATCTTGCCGCGCGCCGTGGATTTGCTGTCGGCCGGCTTGGCCGCGACCGCCGCCGCCTGGACCGGCTTGACGTCGGCCTCCGACGACTCTTCGTCATCCTCGCTCGGGCGTCCCCGGAACAGGCGTGCGAGCAGGCCGGGCTTTCCAGCCGAGGCGTCCTCGCCATTGCCGCGCTTCTCGATCTCGGCCTTCGCCAGCTCATAGCCCTTCAGCGGCACGCCATTGCTCGGGACGTGCACGGTCTTGCCGTCAGGGAATACGCGCGCCAGCTGATCGGCGGTCATGCGCGGCCAGTGCCGGATATTGCCGGTGTCCAAGTGCACGAAGGGCGAGCCGGAGGTCGGATAGAAGCCGACGCCGCCGCGCTGCAGGCGCAGGCCGGCGAAGCGGATCTGCTCCAGCGGCACGTTGGGAATGTAGAAATCCATCGCATGGCCCAGCATGTGCTGGCTGTGCCGCGCCACCCCGGAATGCGCCGAGCGCCGGCGCAGCATCGAATTGGTGGCGGGAGAGCGGTACGACGAAATGATCTGGATCGGCTGCTTGGCGTCGACGTCGCGATAGACTTCCCAGAGGATGTCGAACAGGCGGCGGTCCATGACCGTCTCGTCCTGGGTGCGCCAGTCGCGCAGGAAGTGGTTGAGCTTCTTCAGCGCATCTTCGTCATAGCGGCCTTCGCGCTTGAAGGTGACCGTGAGGTCCTCGCCGGAATGGGTGTGATGGAAGGAGAGCGTGCGTGTTTCGTTCAAGGCCGCCGCATCATGGACCGAGCCTGCGCCGATCAGCAGCAGCAGCGTCGCCAGTCCAGATCGGCATCCAGCCTTCCAACCCGCTYTCGTGAGCGAAACAGATTGGCGCGCGAAAACAGACAGCAAGATGCAGCCCACCCCGTCGACGAGCGTTTACTCGGATACCCTCTTGCGGCCCGTCCGGCGGAAGAGAGAGGAAACGCTTACCTAAGGCGGGATGGTTAAAGGATACTCACCGGCCCGCCCCCCAATTACCCTTAACATATACTCTTGAGTGTGGCGAAAAAGGGCCAGCGAATCGTGGTTGACCGTTGTGGTTAACCAACATTAAAAAAGCCCGCCGAAGATGTTACCTTCGGCGGGCTTCTTGATCTCACGTCGATATTTTCAGATCGTTATTTTCARGTCGTGGACCTTGCTCGGATCAGCGGGTGAACACCCGTCGCACCGGGCGCCCGACCGGGGCCGGCGGGGTCGGCGAACCGCCGCCGAACAGGCGCTCGAAGAAGTTCGGCCCTGACCCCGACGAGAAGCTGTTGTCGCTGACATTGACCGCGCTCGGCAGTGGTCCGCGCGGCCGCGCATAGCTCGGCTGCGCGTGGGCGACGACGTTTTCGAGATCCTTGCCGCGGCCGTTCTTCAGGATCGAGATCATGGTCGCGTCGCGGCCATACACGTCCTTGCGGAACTGCAGCTTGCCGGCATCGTCGACGAAGGCGGTCTGGTAGGTGATGTTGACCGGGATCGGCGTCGGGAATTTCAGGTCGATCTCGCTCGAACCATACATGCTGCGGATACGCTCGGGCGTGTAGCGCTCGCCCGGCATGGCGATRTTCAGCAGAACGGATGCGTACTGGTCGGGATACTGCACGCGCATGCAGCCATGGCTGAAGGCGCGGTCCTCGCGCGCGAACAGATGCTTGTCCGGCGTGTCGTGCTGATAGACCAGGAACTTGTTCGGGAAGTTGAARCGGATGCGGCCGAGCGCGTTGGCCTCGCCCGGCGGCTGGGAGATGTGGATCGAGCCGTCGCGGGCGCGCTCCAGGCGAAGCCCCATGCGGTCGAGCACCGTCGGATCCTGCTGCAGCGCCGGCAGATATTCGTTGTAGATGATCGACGGCGGTACGTTCCAGGTCGGATTGACCGTGATGAACTTCATCGTCTCGCTGAGCAGCGGGGTCGCATGCTGGCCCGGCTTGCCGGTCACGACGCGGGTGGTCCAGACCTGGGCGCCGCGYTGCATGACCTTCAGCGTATAATCGGGAATGTTGAGGATCACATAGGCATCCCCGAGCGCCGGCGCGCCGAGGTCGCGCGGCAGCCAGCGCCAGCGCTCCATGTTGACGAGGATGGTGTCGATCTGCTTGTCGCGCTTGGGCGTGTTCAGCGCCTTCACGGTGCGATCGTCGAGCACGCCSGTYGGCTTGAGATCGGCGCTCTCCTGGAACTTGCGCACGGCCGCGGCGACCTTCGCATCATAGCGGATGTCGTCGGCATTCTCGGTGAGTCCGAGCTTGGCGCGGAGCTTCGGCACGCGCGGATCGGACATCTGCGCCTCGGCCTCGGGCGCGTTCTTGCCGCGGGCCGGGGTGTATTTCAGCGGCTGGCCGTCGTCGATGATGATCGGCGCCCCATCGCTGCCGCCGCGCARCTCGGCGAGCTTGGCCTTCAGCAGCTTGTAGAGCTTGTGCGGCGGGTTGTAGCTCTCAAGCGCCGCAGATGCGTCCTTGGCGGTGGTGACGTTGGCCAGCACCTCGTTCGGGTCGAYCGGATGTTCGGGATATTGAATGTCCGCCGACACCTGCGACCAGTGCATGCGGCCGCTCTGCGCCTGGCGGGCATAGTCGAGCATGCTTTCAGTCAGCTTGAGATCGGCTTCCGCCAACGCATCGGGCGTGGCCGCCGCAGCGCTGAAATCGGGCACCGGATAATCGGCAGGATTGAGGCCGTCCGCCGCCGCATCCCGCAGGCGAGCGATCACGCCCTTGGCGGTCGCGGTCAGGTTGCCGGCCTGAGTCCAGATCGGCGCATAGTCGCGGCCGGTGTAGAATTTCTCGACCGCGGCGCGCTCGGTCTTGCGATCGAAATAGCGCGCGCCCTTGGTGGCGATCAGGTCGCGCAAACGATCGGCCACCGGCTGATCGGCCGCAGGAATGTTGCTGGCCGCCTTGACCGGATCCTTCGCCGGTTCGGGCGCCGTTGCCGTGGCAGCAGGCGCAGCTGGCGGGCTGGCCATCGTCTTGGCTGGCTCAGCGGCCGGGGCCGCGACAGCGTCGAGCGGCTTCGTGGGCTCGGGTGCCTTGGCCTGCTCGGGGGTTTTGGCCAGATCCGGGGTCTTGTCGGGTGTCTTGGCCGGCCCGGGCGAGACCGTCGCGGTGGTGTCGAGCTTGAAATCGCTGGCGGTCGGCGGCGGCACATTGGCCGGCTCGGGCAGCGGGATCGCCGCATCGATGGCCAACTCGGCAGCGTTGTTGCGAGGCGCGTCACCCTGGGCCAAAGCCGAGGTCGCGGACACCGCGAGGAAGGTTGCCGCGACAGCCATCARCACGCGGTCATATCCGCCACGGGTGGTCACACAATCTCGCATCGTCAATCCCTCGGATGATTCGTTCCGTCCGGAACAGGGTCGGTCACACGCTCGCTTCTGCCCGCCGGCTCCGGCTCGAGCGCCCGCTTGTGAGAATGGATCACGCATGCACGCAATGATTCACCAAACGATACTCAAGCCCCATTTCTGCGGCCAGCGCCACACGGGACAACTCACGACAAACTGACTCTTGGGAAACCCCGGCCAAACCGATCGTGCGTTTGTGCCATGCGTTTTTTCCTTTGTCTGTCACCGCAAGGCAACGGTTCAGATGTTCCATTGTTGCGGAGCCTTGCGGCGTTTTTCGGACATGAGCCGATCATCCCAGCGGCGGAGATTCCGTCGCCGGCGTCTCGCCATTGGCTTCGTCGAGCTTGCGGTAYAGCGTCGAGCGTCCGATTTTGAGACGCCGCGCAACCTCCGACATCTGGCCACGGTAATGCGCGATGGCGAAGCGGATGATCTCGTGCTCCAGTTCCTCGAGTGGGCGCACCTCGCCGCTCGYGGTCAGGAGCGGCAGAGCACCGTGCGAGGGCAGGGGAGCGATGGGTACTTCACTACCCGGCACGACCGCCGGCAGTGACGGGATGGGCCGCTCGACGGTGAGCGCGGGCGCCGGCTCCACCGGCGGTGCATGGGTCGGGATCAGCGGAAAATCCGCCACGCCGAGCAGATCGCTCTCGCTCATGACGACGGCGCGATAGACCGCGTTTTCAAGCTGGCGGATGTTGCCGGGCCAGTCGAGCTTGGTCAGATAGGCGACGGCGTCGCCGGCGATGCCGGTCACGGCGCGATTCTCCTCGGCCGCGAAACGCGCGAGGAAGTGCCGCAGCAGATGCGGAATGTCCTCGCGGCGCGCGCGCAAGGGCGGGATCGTCAGCGGCAGCACATGCAGCCGGTAGAACAGGTCYTCGCGGAAATGACCTTCCTTGACGCGTTCGAGCAGCCTGCGATTGGTCGCCGAGATGATGCGGACATCGACCTTGACCGGCTTGCGGCCGCCGACCGCCTCGACCGCGCCTTCCTGCAAAGCGCGCAGCAGCTTGACCTGGGCGGCGAGCGGCAGCTCGGAGACCTCGTCGAGGAACAGCGTTCCGCCATGGGCTTCGACGAATTTGCCCATGTGACGCTCGGTCGCGCCAGTAAATGCGCCCTTCTCATGGCCGAACAGAATCGATTCCACGAGGTTGTCGGGGATCGCGCCGCAATTGACCGCCACAAACGGCTTTGTCTTGCGCTCGCTGGTGCCGTGGATCGCGCGGGCGAACAGCTCCTTGCCGACTCCGGATTCGCCTTCGATCAAGACTGGGATCGAGGATGCCGCAGCCTTCTCGGCGATGCGCAGGATCGGCGCCATCGCCTCCGCCCGKGTAATGATGTCGTCGAACGTCAGCCGGCCCTCACGGCTGTGACGGATGCGCTGCAGCTCTCCCTTCAGCGCGGACGTGTTCAGGGCATTGCGCAAGGAGACCTGCAGACGCTCGATCCCGACCGGCTTGACCACGAAGTCCTGCGCGCCGGCGCGCATCGCCGAAACGACATTGTCGATCCCGCCATGCGCCGTCTGCACGATCACGGGTATCGAAATCCCGGCTTCGCGCATCTTGGACAGGACGCCCATGCCGTCGAGCCCGGGCATCACCAGATCGAGCACGATGGCGTCGATCGGGCCGGCGTCGGGATGGGTCAGCTTCTCGATGACGGCGTCGCCGGTGTCGACCACAATCGCCTCGTAGCCGCATTTCTGCACCATGTTCTCCACCAGCCGGCGCTGGACCGGATCATCATCGGCGATCAAAATGCTGGCAGCCATGGCTTTCCTTGCACGCTACGACTATCTGTCTCGAATCGGGGCACTCTCGCCGACGCCGATTAACGCAACCTTAAACCTCGCTGATCGGGATACACGTTCGAACAACAGGTTACCCATCCGATGACCTCGCGCGCTTCTTCCGCCCTCCGCAAGCCGACCAAGTCCGCTCCTCCGTCCAAAACCGCCAAGGCCAAGAAGGCCGCCGCCAAGCCGACGTCCGGCAAGCCGGCGTCCAACAAGCCGGCGTCCAACAAGCCGGCGTCCAAGTCGAAACCGGCGGTCAAAGCAGGGCGTGGTGCAGCGGCCAAATCGTCCGCCAAGCCCGCAAAGAAGGAGGTCGCGGCCAAGACGGGAATCGGGACGCTGCCCGAATGGAATCTCGGCGACCTGTATATGGGCATCGACGCACCGGAGATCGCTCACGATCTCGCGAAGATGGATGCCGAATGCGTCGCGTTTGAGACGGATTACAAGGGCAAGCTCGCCGAGCATGTCGCACGCGACGATGGCGGCGAATGGCTTGCAGCGGCCGTGCGGCGCTACGAGGCGATCGACGATCTTGCCGGCCGGCTTGGTTCATTCGCGGGCCTCGCGCATGCCGGCGACAGTGTCGATCCGGCGATTTCCAAATTCTACGGCGATATCTCCGAGCGACTGACCGCTGCATCCACGCATCTGCTGTTCTTCCCGCTCGAGCTCAACCGCATCGACGACGCGGTCATTGAGCGCGCGATGGAGACGCCGGCGCTCGGCCATTACCGGCCATGGATCGAGGATCTGCGCAAGGACAAGCCATATCAGCTCGAGGATCGCGTCGAGCAGCTGTTCCACGAGAAGTCGCAGACGGGCTATTCGGCCTGGAACCGGCTGTTCGATCAGACCATCGCCGGTCTGCGCTTCCAGGTCGGGGGAAAGGAGCTCGCGATCGAGCCGACCTTGAACTTCCTGCAGGACCGCGACGGTGCCAAGCGCAAGGCGGCCGCCGAGGCGCTGGCCAAGACCTTCAAGGCCAATGAGCGCACCTTCGCGCTGATCACCAATACGCTGGCCAAGGACAAGGACATCTCCGATCGCTGGCGCGGCTTCCAGGATGTCGCGGATTCCCGCCATCTCAACAACCGGGTCGAGCGCGAAGTGGTCGATGCGCTGGTGGCGTCGGTGCGCGCGGCCTATCCGAAGCTGTCGCATCGCTACTATCAACTGAAGGCGCGCTGGTTCAAAAAGAAGAAGCTCGCGCATTGGGACCGCAACGCGCCGTTGCCCTTCGCCGCCAACGCCACCATCGCCTGGCCGGACGCCAAGAACATGGTGCTGACGGCCTATCGCGGCTTCTCGCCTGAAATGGCCGACATCGCCCAGCGCTTCTTCGACCAGAGCTGGATCGATGCGCCGGTGCGGCCGGGCAAGGCGCCGGGCGCGTTCTCGCATCCGACCACGCCCTCGGCGCATCCCTATGTGCTGATGAACTATCAGGGTAAGCCGCGCGACGTGATGACGCTCGCGCACGAGCTCGGCCATGGCGTCCACCAGGTGTTGGCGGCGAGGCAAGGCGCGCTGATGGCGCCGACGCCGCTGACGCTCGCCGAGACCGCGAGCGTGTTCGGCGAGATGCTGACCTTCAAGCGCCTGTTGTCCGAGACCCGCGACGCCAAGCAGCGCCAGGCGCTGCTCGCCGGCAAGGTCGAGGACATGATCAACACGGTGGTGCGGCAGATCGCGTTCTATTCGTTCGAGCGCGCCGTGCACACCGAGCGCAAGAATGGCGAGCTCACCGCCGAGCGGCTCGGTCAGATCTGGCTGTCGGTGCAGACCGAGAGCCTCGGCGAAGCGATCGAGATCAAGCCGGGCTACGAGAACTTCTGGATGTACATCCCGCACTTCATCCATTCGCCGTTCTATGTCTACGCCTATGCGTTCGGCGACTGCCTCGTGAACTCGCTCTATGCGGTCTACGAGCATGCCGCCGAGGGCTTCGCCGAGCGTTATCTGGCGATGCTCGCCGCCGGTGGCACCAAGCATTATTCCGAGCTGCTCGCCCCGTTCGGCCTGGACGCCAAGGACCCGAAATTCTGGGATGGCGGCCTGTCGGTCATCGCCGGCATGATCGATGAGCTGGAGCGGATGGGGTAGTGGCGTATAACATTTGTTGAACTGGGTGGGCTTCTCTGTTATACAAGTGTACAACAGAGGAGCCTGCCATGAATGAAAGTCCCAAGGAGCTGAAGCCGGACAGCAGCGTGGTGCTGCAGGTCCGAAAGATCGGTAATTCCATCGGGCTGATCTTGCCTAAGGAGATGGTGGCCCGGCTGAACCTTAAAGAGGGGGACAAGCTGTTCCCTGTCGAGCAGCCGGGTGGCGGCATCATGCTGACGCCGCATGATCCGGATTTCGAGCGGGCGATGACAGTCGCCCGGCGCGGCATGAAGCGGTATCACAACGCGCTCTCCGAGCTGGCGAAATGAACGAGCCGTTCTGGCTCACGCGTCAGATGGTCGTTGCAATCCATKATGAGCAGCTTGCAATTCATGGCGGAGCAAGCGGCYTGCGCGACGAGGGCATGCTCGAGTCTGCGCTGGATCGCCCGAGAAACAAGTGGGCTTACGAAGGCGCAGAGCTTCCGGAGCTSGCCGCAGCCTATGCCTACGGCATTGCGCGCAATCATCCGTTCGTGGATGGCAACAAGCGGACCTCGCTGCTGGCGCTCTATACGTTCCTTGGCGTCAATGGATTCGATTTCGACGTCCCGGAAGCGGACGCCGCTGCGGTGATCCTCGCCCTCGCTGCGGGCGAGGTCAGCGAGGCCAGCCTGACGCGCTGGATCCGTGATAATTGGCCAAGCCAATAGGGTGATCGGAAAAGCCGATAGAACTGGCTGGCATGGCCGCCGTTGCCCTTGCATCGGCTTTGAGGTATGCGACCTTAACAAAGCATATTTCTCTGGGGGACCCCGATGGCAAACCATGGCGAGACCGCCTACTCGACGGCTGACGGCAACGACTACGCGGCGCATGAAGCAACCTATGAGGGATTCATCGCGCTGGTGAAGTACGGCACCATCGGTGTCGCCCTCATCGTCATCTTGATGGCCATTTTCATCGCTTAATGTCGCTTTCGGCCCGCCGGCACCCCGCTGGCGGGCCTTCAGCTGAGTGCGGATGCCGCGCCCGCTGACGACACATCGCCGTCCCGCCCCTTTTAAGCTCGCGCGCGCATCCGCGCCGGAGGCCTCATGAAGATTGCCGTCGCCAAGGAAATCGACCCGTTGGAGCCGCGGGTCGCCGCCTCTCCCGACACGGTGAAGAAGTTCAAGGCGTTGGGCGCCGAGGTCGTGATCGAGCCCGGTGCCGGCATCAAGTCCGGCGTCCCCGACGCGGAGTTCACRGCAGCCGGCGCCACCGTGAGCGCCGACGCGCTGAAGGACGCCGACATCATCATCAAGGTGAAGCGGCCGGAGGCYTCCGAGCTYGCCAACTACCGGCGCGGCGCGCTGGTGTTCGCGATCATGGATCCCTATGGCAATGACGCTGCGCTGAAGGCGATGGCCGATGCCGGCATAGCGTCCTTTGCGATGGAATTGATGCCGCGCATCACCCGCGCCCAGGTCATGGACGTGCTGTCGAGCCARGCGAACCTCGCCGGCTATCGCGCGGTCATCGAAGGGGCCGAGGCCTTCGGCCGGGCCTTTCCGATGATGATGACCGCCGCCGGCACCGTGCCGGCGACCAAGGTCTTCGTGATGGGCGTCGGCGTCGCCGGCCTTCAGGCGATCGCGACTGCGCGCCGGCTCGGCGCCATCGTCTCGGCCACCGACGTCCGTCCAGCCACCAAGGAGCAGGTGGAAAGCCTCGGCGCCAAGTTCCTGGCCGTCGAGGATGAGGAATTCAAGAATGCGCAGACCGCCGGCGGCTACGCCAAGGAAATGTCGAAAGAGTATCAGGCCAAGCAGGCGGCGCTGACGGCGGAACACATCAAGAAGCAGGACGTCATCATCACGACGGCGCTGATCCCCGGCCGTCCGGCCCCGCGCYTGGTCACCATGGAGATGGTGAAGTCGATGCGTCCGGGCTCGGTGCTGGTCGACCTCGCAGTCGAGCGCGGCGGCAATGTCGAAGGCGTCAAGCTCGGCGAGACCGTCGAGATCGACGGCGTCAAGATCATCGGCTTCCCGAACCTGGCCGGGCGCGTCGCCGCCTCGGCCTCGGGGCTGTACGCCCGCAACCTCTTCGCCTTCATCGAGACGATGATCGACAAGAAGGAGAAGACGCTGGCGGTCAATTGGGACGACGAACTGGTCAAGGCCACGGCTTTGACAAAGGACGGCGCCATCATTCACCCGAACTTCCAGCCGAAGGCCTAGTCGGAAGACACAAGGAGCAAAGCCATGGAGCATGTCGTCCAAGCCGTCGATCCGTTCGTCTTCCGGCTGTCGATCTTCGTCCTCGCCGTTTTTGTCGGCTATTTCGTCGTGTGGTCGGTGACCCCGGCGCTGCATACGCCGCTGATGTCGGTGACCAATGCGATCTCCTCGGTCATCGTGGTCGGCGCCCTGCTGGCGGTCGGCGTCTCCATGGTGTCGAGCGGCAGCGGTCTGGCGCGGGCCTTCGGCTTCATCGCGCTGATCTTCGCCTGCGTGAACATCTTCGGAGGCTTCCTCGTCACCCAGCGCATGCTGGCGATGTACAAGAAGAAGTCCAAGTAACAACGCCGCACGACGCGGGATGACAGGCACAACGGGGCATCTGCAATGAACGCCAATCTGTCGGCACTCCTTTATCTCGTGGCAGGTGTGCTGTTCATCCTGTCGCTGCGCGGGCTGTCCAGCCCGGCCACCAGCCGCCAGGGCAATCTGTTCGGCATGGTGGGCATGGGGATCGCGGTCCTTACCACGCTCGCCAGCCACCCGCCGGCGGATGCGCTGGCCTGGATCCTGGTGATCCTCGGCGTCGCGATCGGCGGCGGCATCGGCGCGGTCATCGCCCGCCGGGTGCCGATGACGGCGATGCCCGAACTCGTCGCCGCCTTCCACTCGCTGGTCGGCATGGCCGCGGTGCTGGTCGCCGCAGGGGCCTTCTTCGCGCCGGAAGCCTTCGACATCGGCACGGCCGGCAACATCCATCCGCAGAGCCTCGTCGAGATGTCGCTCGGCGTCGCCATCGGCGCGCTGACCTTCACCGGCTCGGTGATCGCGTTCCTCAAGCTGTCGGCGCGGATGAGCGGCGCACCGATCATCCTGCCGGCGCGCCACCTGATCAACATTGCGCTCGCCGTCGCGCTCGTCTTCTTCGTCATCCGCCTCGTGCTGACCGGCGGYGGCTTCGACTTCCTGATGGTCACGCTCCTGGCGCTGGCGCTCGGCGTGCTGATGATCATCCCGATCGGCGGCGCCGACATGCCGGTCGTGATCTCGATGCTGAACTCCTATTCGGGCTGGGCCGCCGCGGGCATCGGCTTCACGCTGGGCAATTCGGCGCTGATCATCACCGGCGCGCTGGTCGGCTCGTCCGGCGCCATCCTGTCCTACATCATGTGCCACGCGATGAACCGCTCCTTCATCTCGGTTATCCTCGGTGGCTTCGGCGGTGAGACTGCGTCCGCGGGGGCCGCCGCGGGCGAACAGAAGCCGGCCAAGCTCGGTTCGGCTGACGATGCTGCCTTCATCATGAAGAACGCGTCGAAGGTCATCATCGTCCCCGGCTACGGCATGGCGGTGGCGCAGGCCCAGCACGCGCTGCGCGAAATGGCGGACACCTTGAAGAAGGAAGGCGTCGAGGTGAAATACGCCATCCACCCGGTCGCGGGCCGCATGCCCGGCCACATGAACGTGCTGCTCGCCGAAGCCAATGTGCCCTATGACGAGGTGTTCGAGCTTGAGGACATCAACTCGGAGTTTGCGCAGGCCGACGTCGCCTTCGTGATCGGCGCCAACGACGTCACCAACCCGGCGGCCGAGGAGGACAAGACCTCGCCGATCTACGGCATGCCGGTGCTGCAGGTCTGGAAGGCCGGCACGGTGATGTTCATCAAGCGCTCGCTAGCGTCCGGTTATGCCGGCATCGACAATCCGCTGTTCTACCGCGACAACACGATGATGCTGCTCGGCGACGCCAAGAAGATGACCGAGAACATCGTCAAGGCGATGTGACGGAGCCGGTCGGGAGCCATGACCGTCGTGAAATGGCTCCTGATCGTCGTGGTGGCGATCTACGCCACCGTGATTGCGGTACTGTTCGTGCGTCAGCGCGCGATGCTGTTTCCGATCCCGCCGGTCGGCCGCACGGCGCCTTCTGCCGCCGGCTTTCCGCAAGCTGAAGAGCATGTGCTGACCTCCGCCGATGGCGAGAAGGTCATTGCCTGGCATGTCCCGGCGAAGCCTGGGCACAAGCTCGTGCTCTATTTCCCCGGMAATGGCGATTTCCTCGCAGGGGTCGTCTCGCGCTTCAAGGCGCTGACCGCCGACGGCACCGGTCTCGTGGCGTTGTCCTACCGCGGCTATGCCGGATCGACTGGCAGTCCCAGCGAGACGGGGCTGCTTCAGGATGCCGCAGCCGCCTATGCGTTCACGCGGGAGCGCTATGCGGCCGACCGCATCGTGGCCTGGGGCTTTTCGCTCGGGAGCGGCGTGGCGACCGCAATTGCTGCACAGCATCCGATTGCAAAGCTCATCCTGGAGGCGCCCTACACGTCGACCGTCGATGTCGCCTCCGAGATGCTCCGCGTCGTTCCGGTCAGCCTGCTGATGCGCGACAGCTTTCATTCGGACCGCCGCATCGCCGCGGTCCACGTGCCGCTCCTGATCATGCATGGGGCCCAGGATCCGGGGATTCCGATCCGCTTCGGGGAACGATTGTTCGCGCTTGCGCATGACCCCAAGCGCTTCGTACGGTTTCCTGACGGCGGACATAATGATCTGGATTTGTTTGGTGCGACCGAGACGGCAAAGACTTTCATCGACGGCCCTTAGCTTCGGCCTCAAGACGTGGCCGGCGCTGCTCGTTGGGGGTCTGGTTTTCGCAGCGCTGCCCGGGCCGGCGCATGCCGCCACCGGGCTGGACGGCGCCGCGATGACCTGGCCGTTCGCGCTGCCATTCGCCGGATTGCTGCTGTCGATCGCGCTCGGGCCGCTGCTGTTCGCCAAGTTCTGGCATCATCACTACGGCAAGATCGCTGCGGCATGGGCGTTGATGACGTTGGCGGCGTTGAGCTGGCAGGCCGGGCCCGGCGCCGCATTCGCGTCGTTCGTCCATGCGCTGCTTGCTGAATATCTCAGCTTCATCCTGCTGCTGTTCGCGCTCTACACGGTGGCCGGCGGTGTCCTGGTGACCGGCGACATCCGAGGCACGCCCGCCACCAATACGTCGATCCTCGCGCTCGGCACGATCATCGCGAGCGTGGTCGGCACCACGGGCGCGGCGATGATCCTCGTGCGGCCGCTGATCCGCGCCAATCTGACGCGGCCGCACAACGTCCATGTGCTGATCTTCTTCATCATCCTTGCGGCCAATGTCGGCGGCGCCTTGAGCCCGCTGGGCGACCCGCCGCTGTTCGTCGGCTTCCTGCGCGGCGTCGACTTCTTCTGGACCACGCGCAACATCTGGCTGCAGACGGCGATCGTCGCCGGCCTGCTGCTCGTCGTCTTCGCCGCGGTCGATGTTTGGCGCTACCGCGCCGAGAAACCGGCGAGCGTCGATGGTCCGACGGAGCCGCTGCGGGTCCGCGGGCTCGTCAACATCCTCCTGATCGCCGCCATCGTTGCCAACACGCTGATCTCTGCGACCTGGAAGCCGGGCATTTCTTTCGACGTTGTCGGCACGCATCTCGAGCTGCAGAACCTGGTTCGCGATGCCGTCCTGGTCGTGATCGCCGGATTGTCGCTCTGGCTCACCCCGGATGAGCACCGCGAGGCCAATGGGTTCACTTGGGAGCCGATCCGAGAGGTCGCCAAGCTGTTCGCCGCGATCTTCACCGCGATCGTTCCGGTCATCGCGATGCTGAATGCGGGCCATGGCGGCTCGTTCGGCTGGCTCCTGACCGCGGTGACGACGCCCTCCGGCGCGCCGCGCGAGGTCGCCTATTTCTGGTTTACCGGCTTGATGTCGGCCTTCCTCGACAATGCGCCGACTTATCTGTTGTTCTTCGAGCTCGCCGGCGGCGATCCCAAGGTGTTGATGGGCGAGCTGTCGGGAACGCTGGCCGCGATCTCGATGGGGGCGGTGTACATGGGCGCACTGACCTATATCGGCAACGCGCCGAACTTCATGGTCGCAGCGATCGCCAACGAGCAGGGCATCAGGATGCCGAGCTTTTTCGGCTACATGCTCCGGGCGGCCGCCATCCTGATCCCGCTCTTCGTGCTGCTGACGGTGCTGCCGATCCACCCGCTGCTCGACCCGCATTGATCCGATGCTGATGTCGGAGGCCGTGCCGGTCGAGAAGCGTGCGTCCCGGCGCGTGACGATCGCCGCGCCATCGCGCATAGTCGATGGGAACCGATCGAGGAGCGCGAATCATGAGCGTGAAGGGTGCCACGCCGGCATCGTCGGTGATCTTCCCCGGCCTCGCCGTGGCGCTGGTCGTGGGGGTCACGGCATTGCATTACGACTTCACTCCGTCAGCGGTTGGACTGGTGTTTGCGGCCGTGCTGCTGGTCATCCTGTTCGGCACGGTGTTCGCGGCCGTGCATCACGCCGAGGTGATCGCGCATGAGATCGGCGAGCCGTTCGGCACGCTGCTGTTGACGCTGGCGGTGACGATTATCGAGGTGGCGCTGATCGCCACCATCATGCTCGGCGACAAGGCTGCGCCGGCGCTGGCCCGTGACACGGTGTTCGCCGTCGTCATGATCGTATGCAACGGCCTGGTCGGAATCTGCATCTTCATTGGCAGTCTGCGCTATCGCGAGCAGGACGTGCTCGTGTCCGGTGCCAATCTCTATCTCAGCGTGCTGTTCACGATGGCGACCATCACGCTGGTGCTACCGAACTACACGCTGACCTCTCCCGGTCCGGTCTATTCGACGGCGCAGCTCGCCTTCGTCAGYATCGTCACGATCCTGCTCTACGCGATGTTTCTTTATACGCAGACCACCCGGCACCGGGACTATTTCGTTGGCAGCTCGGCCGGCTTCGCCGATGATGATGTCCGGCTGCCGCGCAGCAAGCTGATGCTCAGCGTCGGGCTGTTGCTGGTCGCGCTGCTCGCTGTCGTGCTGCTCGCCAAGAAGTTCTCGCTGGTGGTCGATGCCGGCGTGGCCGCGACCGGTGCGCCGCCCGCCGTCGCGGGCGTGTTGGTGGCGCTGCTGATCCTGCTGCCGGAGAGCGTGGCGGCGATCTCGGCGGCGCGCGCCAACGATCTGCAAAAGAGCATCAACCTGGCGCTGGGATCGTCGCTCGCGACCATCGGCCTGACCATTCCGGCCGTGGCGGTCGCCGCTTATGCGCTCGACAAGCAGCTCGTGCTCGGGCTCGATGCCCAGGGAATGGTGCTGCTGGTCCTGACCTTCGTGCTGAGCATGCTGACCTTCGGCACAGGCCGGACCAACATCCTGTTCGGGCTGGTGCACATGGTCGTGTTCGCGATATTCCTCTTCCTGCTCTTCGTGCCCTGATTTTGAGAGAGATCCGCATGCTCAGCGCTCAATCCGACGTCCAGGTCGATACGCCCGAGGTCCGCGTCACGGAGTGGCGGCTGGCGCCGGGGAGTGCGACGGGGCGCCATATCCATGAAATGGATTACGTGATCGTGCCCGTCACCGCCGGCSAGATGAYGATCGTGGCGCCGTCGGGAGAGCGCTCGAAGGCGCAGCTCGCGGTCGGGAAATCCTACTTCCGCAAAGCGGGCGTTGAACACGATGTGCTGAACGAGACGGGTTCCGASATCGTTTTCCTGGAAGTTGAATTGAAGCCGTAACCAATTGTTTACCGGCATGCCGCTGATTGTGGTATCTTGAACCGGYGATCCGGTTTGCTATGGCGCCGCCCAGTGCGGCCGCACGGCTCCGGTCTGAACGGCTTTCAGGAAACGATCTTGCGAAGGGCGCGCCGGTCCGCTTGGCAGGCGTGAGCTTCGGAAGGTGGGGAATGGTCCCTTAATTGTGCCTCAAAGTTCCCGCAAATACCGCGCCGCGGGAGTGGTCAGCATGCTGAAATATCTCACCAAGTTCGCCATGGAGATCATCCCGTCGGTGGTGGCGACCATCATCGGCGCGTACATCGTCAACCACTACATCAATACCAAGCCCGACTCGCCGCCCTCGACCGTGGCGTCCGTTGCGTCGGCGGCCTACGCCAAGCTCACTGGCGCCAAGAGCGACGCGTCCAAGACCGACGCGTCCGCAAGTCACACCGACGCGACCAAGGTGGATGCCAAGTCCGCCGAGACGTCGGCCGAGGTCTCCAACGTGCCGGCGCCGGGCATCAAGGCGAAGGGCGTCTCGGAGAAATCGCTGACCGAAAAGGCTGCGGAGAAGGCTGTCGAGGTGAAGCCGGCCGAGACGGCGAGCCTTCCGGCCGAGACCCCGCGCCGTGCGGCCTCGCCGCGCGAGAAGCTGATCGCGCGAGGAACTCCCGCAGAGGCGCCGGCCGCTCAGCCGGAGGAGCGACGCGATGCCGCCGATCTGGCGCGCGCGGCGATCGAACGGCTGCGTGCGAGCGAGAGCACCGGCAAGGCGTCGAGCGAAAAGCCGGCCGATGCTGCCCGTGGTGCCGGCGAAGCGCCGCGTATCGTCACGGCGACGCCTCCGGTCTCTGCGGTCCGGCCGTTGCCGCCTCCCGTCACGGTTTCGGCTCCGCCGGCCGAGCAAAGCTTCGGCATGGCCCCGGCGTCCGGCACCAACCCGCCCTATACCGGGGCGCTCCAGCCGGATGGGCGCCCGACGCCGCCGGCCGAAATCCCGACACGCCAGTTGAGCCCGCTCGATCTGCGTGCGGACAAGAACGATCCGTCGATCAAGGATCAGATGTCCAACGTTGCGCAGGACATGATGTCGGCTGCGAAGTCCGTGTTCCATTCGGTCCTGCCGAAATAGCGGACTTGCTCAGCTCCTGCGGTGATCTCAAAGCGGCGGCCAAGGGTCCGCCGCTTTTGCTTTGGTCGGTACCATCGAAGGACAAGTGAGACCGGCGTTCCGAAGGATGCTCGGGACGAAATCGCCGGATGCCAAGATGGCCGGGTGGTCGTCGGCGGCGTCTCCCGCGCAACAGCGCTCCCGCTTACAGCAGGCAAAATAAAAGCGCGGGCTGCAGGCCCGCGCTTGGAACATCGTCAAATCTGTTTGGGCAGATCAGCGCGGCGCGCCGGGACGGGGGCCTGCGCCCGGTCCGCGACCAGCACCGCGGTCGCCACCTGCGCCAGCGCCGAACACCGGCTTCGGCTTCATCGGCAGCAGGCCTTCGCGCTGCAGCTTCTTGCGGGCCAGCTTGCGTGCGCGGCGCACGGCTTCGGCCTTCTCGCGTGCTTTCTTCTCAGAGGGCTTCTCGTAATGGCCGCGGAGCTTCATCTCGCGGAAAATGCCCTCGCGCTGCATCTTCTTCTTGAGCGCCTTGAGAGCTTGATCGACATTGTTATCGCGAACGAGAACCTGCACGCGGCATCCTCTTTCTCAGTCTATCGGTTTGAAATCTGGTGAAAGCCAGGGCTGGCAAAAGGCCGCGCCCTTAACCTTGAGGGCGCCCGTGTATCAGACAACACCATCCCTGTCCACCCGGTGCCGGGCTCTGGATGGAAAGTTTAACGCGCCAGAAGCGGATTATTTCAGGCCCGCCCTTGGCGGCATCGGGGACACCTGGGTGACATGCCCCATTTTGCGGCCCGGCCGGGCCGCCCCCTTGCCATAGAGGTGCACGGTGGCGCCGGGAACCGTGAGCCATTGCTCGTAGCTGTTGATCTCGTCGCCGATCAGATTGGTCATCGTGACCTGCCCGTGGCGCAGCGGCTTGCCAAGCGGCCAGCCCGCGATCGCCCGGATGTGCTGCTCGAATTGCGAAATCGAMGCCCCATCCAAGGTCCAGTGGCCGGAATTATGCACCCGTGGGGCAATCTCGTTGACCAGCACGCTGGGACCGGAGGGGCCGGGCACGACGAACATCTCGACAGCCAGCACGCCGACATAATCGAGCGCGGTGGCGATCCGGCTGGCAATGTCGCGGGCCTCGTCGGCCAGCGTGTCCGGGATGCGGGCCGGCGCCTGCGACACTTTCAGAATGTGATCGCGATGCTCGTTTTCCGTGACGTCGAAACACTCGACCTGTCCGTCAGCCCCCCGCGCGGCGATCACCGAGATCTCGCGCTCGAACGGGACGAAGGCTTCCAGAATSGCGGATTTGGTACCGAGCTCAGCCCACAGTTTTTCCAGGTCATCGCCCTGGCGGATCTTCACCTGACCTTTGCCGTCATAGCCGAAGCGGCGGGTTTTSAGCACGGCCGGCAGGCCGATCCGCAGGATCGCTTCGCGCAGCGTGGATGGCGAGGAGACATCGGCGTAATTGGCCGTTCGGATRCCGAGCGAGGTCACGAAATCCTTTTCCGTGAGCCGATCCTGCGTGGTTTCGAGCGCCGAGCGGCTCGGCAGCACGGGACGTCTGGCAGCCAGCACCATGGCAGCGGCCGATGGCACGTTTTCGAACTCATAGGTCACGACATCGACGTCGTTGGCGAACAATTCGAGCGCTTCGACATCGGCATATTCGGCGCAGGTTGCGTTCAGGACRACATCGAATGCCGGCGAATCCGGGTCCGGCGAGAACACCTGGCAGCGCAACCCGAGCCGCGCCGCCGCCAGCGCCAGCATGCGGCCGAGCTGGCCGCCGCCGAGAATGCCGATCGTGTCGCCGGGCTTCAGCTTCACCCGATTGGACCCGCTCACGCCGCGCCCTCCGGACGCTCGGCGATCGAACTCGTCTGCTGCTGCCGCCAGGCCGAAAGCCGCTCGGCAAGGGCGGTATCCGAGAGCGCCAGCACGCTGGCCGCGAGCAGGGCCGCATTGACCGCCCCGGACTTGCCGATGGCCAGCGTSCCGACCGGAATGCCGGCCGGCATCTGAACGATCGAATAGAGCGAATCGAGCCCCGATAGCGCCTTGGATTCGACCGGGACGCCGAATACTGGCAGCTCTGTCAGCGACGCCGTCATGCCCGGCAGATGCGCTGCGCCGCCTGCACCGGCGATCACGACCTTGTAGCCGGCCGCCTTGGCGCCTTTGGCAAAGGCRTAGAGCCGATCCGGGGTCCGATGCGCCGAGACGATGCGGGCGTCGTAGCTCACACCGAGGGCGCCGAGTGTATCGGCGGCATGACGCATGGTATCCCAGTCCGACTGGCTTCCCATGATGATGGCGATCGCGGCGGTCATGAACTCAATTCTCTCGGGAATCCAGAAGCATGGGCCGGAGTATAGGATCGGTCCCGACAGCGGCAAGCCATGGCATGGAGGTCTGAATGGACTATCCTGACTTGGTAAACCCCGGCAAGCCCAAACCTCGTGCGTCAAGGTCTCCGATGAAAAAGAAGCGCATGATCAAGGCCGCGAATGCCGGAGCGCGCGGAACAAAATACCGTCGGAAGCCCGTGCGCGGCGCCGGGACGCGTGCGGCGGCGGCCCCGCCGGGGGCGCGCCAGGTCGTACGCCGCCTCAAGGCGGAACTCGCCGCGGCGCAAGCCCGGATCGCTGAACTGACGGCTCTGGCCGAGCGCGATGTTCTGCTCGACATCTTCAATCGGCGAGGATTTGCGCGGGAGCTYCACCGCTCCATCGCCTTCATCAAGCGCTATGACGCAACTGGCGCGCTGATTGTGCTCGACGTCGATCACCTCAAGCCGATCAACGATACGTTTGGACATGCCGCGGGCGACGAAGTCCTGAAGGCGGTGGCCGGTGTGCTCAGCGAAGTCGTGCGGTCCTCGGACGTGATCGGGCGGCTCGGCGGTGACGAGTTCGGCGTGCTCCTGTGGCACCTCAGCGAGGCCGATGCGCGCGCCAAGGCGGCCGAGCTGGAACACGCCATCGACAGTCTGAGCTTCACCTTCGATGGCCAGACGGTTCATGCCGGCGCCTCAGCCGGCGTTGCCGTTCTCGACAGGCGTGTCAATCCGGTGCGGGCGTTGGAGGAGGCCGACCGTGCGATGTATGTCCGAAAGGCCCAGCGCAGGCACGAAGCTCGTGCCTGAGGACCACAAGGARMGGGGCCTCCGTTCTCCCTGTGCGGGGGCAGGCCGCCGGCCATGCGACGGCGTCACAGCTCGCCGAGATCGTCCGGCAGCTCACCGAACTTGTGCAGCAGMTGCGCGTCGCTGAATTCGCCCAACAAGGGATCGCCGCTGCGACTGAAGGCGACGGCTCCGATGTTGTCCCCGAGGCGCGACATTGCTTCTGCCCGGCGGAGCGCGGCCGTCGCGCTCCGGCATTCCTCTGCCGCTCCGGCGATCAGCGCGCCTGATTCGTCGAGTCGAAACGGCAGGGCCACGTAGTAGGTGACATCAGGCATCGCACGCGTCTCCAACTCGGTCGGGAGTACGGGCAGGCGTCGGGGCTCGTCCGCGGGCGGATCGAAGACGGCGGCTCAGGCGGCACTGCTCTTCGCTTCGTCCGAAAGGGCGTTCGGCATGCAGCCGCAGGAGATCGCGGCGCGCAGTTCGTGCAGCTCCAGTTCAAGATATTCGTTGGCGATGATCAGCGCCTTGATCGTGGAGCGCAGATTTCCGTCGCACATCGCGATCGCCTGATCGCAGGCCTGTTCGTAGAGGCGGTCTTGCGGAGAAAAGGGGGCGGGCATCAGATCGATCCTGTCTGCTCGGGCGGCGTGAGAGGCGGTCTGATTGTTCTTGTTTTGTTCTAAAATGTCAATTGCCGCCGACGTGTGAACTCACAGCGATCTGCGGACCCTGTTGGTCAGAACGTTATGCGTCAGGAATGCTGACGCTTGTGGTCAGGCGATGATGTCGGGCGTGATCTGGTCTTCGATGAAGGCGATCCGGTCGCGCAGCGACAGCTTCCGCTTCTTCAGTCGTTGCAGCCGCAACAAATCCGGCGCTGGCGATTGATGCAAAGCGTCAATCGCCGCGTCGAGATCGCGGTGCTCCTGCTGCAGGCGCGCGAGTTCGGCCTGCAGTTCGCGCTCGTCTTGGTCAGCCATGATCTATGATAGCAAAAAAGCGGACAGAAGGGGAAAGGCTTGCGGCGGGAGGTCGCAAATATTGCGCTTGCGAACCTCTCGCGCAAGTCGAGAACGACTGAATCACCGCCTCTGTCCCGTGAATTTCAAGTTGGTGTCAGTGCGAGATTCGTCCACATCTCCTCACGCTTCATTACACACGGCCTTCAAATTTGCATGTGCGGTCTTTTGGCCCCATCGACAGGTCAAACCACTTGTGTACACTTATTCACCCTGGTCGAATCTCAACTTGACCTATCGAGGAGGTTTCGAATGGCCCTTCAGGCGCATCTCGTTGAACTCGAGCGTAAGCATAAAGTTCTTGAAAACGAATTGCATGAAGCTCTCCTGCATCCATCGACTGACGACTTGCGTATTGCCGAGTTGAAGCGCCGCAAACTCATGGTGAAGGACGAGATCGAACGCTTGAGACAAGTGACGAGCGAGACGATTCACTGATTTGATCGCCTGAGATCACAACTGACGGATCCCGGCCGGGATCACCACTAACGCCAAAGACGCGTTCGCGCTGGGAAGGCACGCTTCGTGCCTTTCCCAGCCTATTCCCAGCCTATCATCTGAGGACGTCTTCGATGTGGACGTCTCCGTCTGGTGATTTCCGAACTGGAAACTCTGCCTGAAAATGTTGGGCGTCCTGATCTGACATCGCGCAGATTTTCCCCGCGCCAACTTCCTTCCTCAGTTCGCGGCGAGCTCGCCCACATGCTGCGCGATCGCAAGCGACGAGGTTAATCCGGGCGATTCGATTCCGAACAGATTGATCAGTCCGGCCACCCCGTGATCGCGCGGGCCCTGAATGACGAAGTCCTGCGAGGCCACCGCGGGCGGTACGATCTTCGGCCGGATGCCCGAATAGCTCGGCATCAAGGCACCGTCCGGCAGTGTCGGCCAGTATTTGCGGATCGCTGGATAGAAGCGTTCGGCGCGGGACGGGTCGACCGTGTAGTCGATGTGATCGATCCATTCGACGTCCGGGCCGAAGCGCGCCTGGCCAGCCATGTCGAGCGTCAGGTGGACGCCCAGCCCGCCAGGCTCCGGCACGGGATAGATCAGCCGCGAGAACGGCGCCTTGGCGCTGCAGCTGAAGTAATTGCCCTTGGCGAGATAGGCCTTGGGCACCAGCGCTGGCGGCATGCCCTCGATCAGCCCGGCCACGGCGGGCGCGTTCAGGCCGGCGGCATTGACCAGCAGCCGGGAGGCCAGCGTCATCGGCTGCTCCCCGCCAGCATCAATCTCGATCATATCGCCGGTCGCCCTGGCCCGCAGCAGCGGCGTGTTGAAGGCGAACGCGCCGCCCGCGTCCTCGATCTCGCCGCGCAGCGACAGCATGTAGGCGTGGCTGTCGAGGATGCCGGTCGACGGCGACAGCAGGGCCGCCTCGCAGGCAAGGGCGGGTTCCATGGCGCGCGCCTGCGGGCCCGACAGCAGCTGCATGCCCTCCACGCCATTCGCTTCGGCGTGTGCGCGGATGCCTTGCAGCTTCTCGGTCTCGGTCGGATTGGTTGCAACGATCAGCTTGCCGCAATTGCGGTAGGGAACGCCGTGCTCATCACAATACCGGTACAGCATCCGCTTGCCACTGACGCAGAAGCGGGCCATCAGGCTGCCGGCCTTGTAGTAGATGCCGGCATGGATCACTTCGCTGTTGCGGGACGAGGTGATGGTGCCGATGTCCTCGGCGGCTTCGAGGACGATCACTTCACGCCCCGAAATGGCGAGGTGGCGGGCGATGGCAAGCCCGACGACGCCAGCGCCGATGATGACGCAATCGACTTTATCCATGCGCGTTCCTGAAACGATTCGTGGAGTTATGGTCTCGTGCAATTTTTAGTAGGTGGAACCGCGTTCCAAAGCATGTCGCGTGTTAGCAAACCGTTCATCATGGGAGATCATTGACCGAATTTGCTTCGCCTTTTTCGAAGTTTGCCAAAGCCGTTTACCCGATCCCAACACGTGAAGCCAGATTATGCCATCCGAATACCGCGGGTGATCGATGGCTGGCAAGAATTGGCAGGCGAGCAGCAGAAATGCGTTTCCTGCGCGTGTCGTTGCGGCCGCGATGGCCGTCATGGCCGCGTTGGAAGCTGCATCGCCGGCGTGTGCCTGGGCCGCTCCGGCCGATTTCTCGCCCAGCAGCTTTGTGGGGGTCGTCGAGCCCGASGTGCTCTGGAAGGTRCTGATCGCCGGAATCGTGGTCTGCGCCTTTCTCGCCTCGGTGGTGATCTGGATCCATTCGAGCTTGCGGCGAACCAAGCGTGCGCAACTGCGCCGTAACGCCTTCGTCAGCTCCGCGCTGAACAATCTCAGCCAGGGTCTGATGCTGACGGACTCCGCCAATCGCRTCGTCTTCTATAACCGTCGGTTTCTCGAGATCTACGGCATGACCAGGGCGGACATCCCGCCCGGCTGTACCGGGCGAGATCTTGTCGAGCTTCGGCGTCAGCGCGGCCTGCTCGCGCTATCSGTCGAGGACTACGCCCGGAAGGCGCGCGAGCCGGACGGGTGTCTGACGGACCTGCCCGACGGACGCGCGGTCCGCGCGAAGATCTTCCGGCTGCCGACCGGGGGATCGATCGGCATCCACGAGGACTGCACGGTGCAGCGCCGGCTGGAGGACGAGCTCGCCTCGACCAAGCAGTTCCTCGAATCGGTGGTGGATCAGGTCCCGGCCTGCGTTGTCGCCAAGAACATCGAGGACGGCCGTTACATTTTCGCCAACCGCGCCTTCGAGCGGTTCGCGCGGGTGTCGCGGGACCGGATCATTGGAAAGCGCCCCGGCGACCTGTTCGGCGAGGAGACCGCCGCCAACATCACSCARGCCGACCGCGCAGCGATGCTGGCGCCGGGCACCACCTATCGCAGCGAGCTCGTGGTCCAGCGCGGCGACGAGAARCGAATCCTGGAATCCCACCGGGTCGTCGCGCGCAATGACAAGAACGAACCGCAGTTCCTCATCGCCTTGTTCGATGATGCGACCGAGCGGCGCTCGCTCAGCCAGGAGCTGGAAAGCACCAAGAAGTTCCTGGAGCTCATCGTCGACAACATCCCGGTCTCGCTGATCGTCGAGAGCGCCGGCGATGGCCGCTACCTGCTCGCCAACCGCAGCGCGGAGATCATCCTCAACCGCAAGCGGGAGGATGCAACCGGCCTGACCACGGCCGACATCTTCAATCCGCGCGAGGCCAGGCTGATCATGGCGCGCGACGAAGCCGCCATCAAGAAGCGCGGGGTTTTGACCGAGGAACATCCGATCTCGACCAAGGACGGCCTGCGCCTGTTCCTGACYCGGCGGGCGACCGTGCTCGGCGACGGTGGCGAGCCGCAATATCTGATCAAGACCTATGAGGACGTGACCGACCGGCGCCAGACCGAATCGCGGATGGCGCATATGGCCTATCATGACGGCCTCACCGACCTGCCGAACCGCGCGGCGTTCCTCCAGGCCTTGAGCCAGATGATCGAAGCTTGCGCGGATACCGGCGAGGAATTCGCCGTCTTGAATGTCGATCTCAAGGGGCTGAAGGACGTCAATGATGTGTTCGGCCACGCCATCGGTGACAAGCTGCTGATCGAAGTCGCTCGCCGCGTGCACACCGTGGCAAGAGGCGGCGTGGTTGCACGGCTCTCCGGCGACGAGTTCGGCTTGATCATCGACGGCAAGCAACCGGAGACAGGCAGGGCGCTCGCTGAACAATTGGCCGCAGCCATCGCCGTCGAATTTCAGATCGAAGGCAAATCAATTCGCACCGCGCTGACGACCGGCATCTCGGTGTTCCCGCATAACGGCCCGGATCCGGCCTCGCTGCTCGCGAATGCCGGYGCAGCCCTGTTCCGCGCCAAGGCCAGGTCGCGTGGCAGCATCACCTTYTACGAACCCGAGATGGACCAGCAGATCCGCGACCGCCGCGTTCTGCATCAGGAGCTGTCGGTCGCGATCAAGAACGGCGAACTGTCACTGTACTTCCAGCCGCAGGCGAGCTCCGGCCGGACCGTGGATTGCAGCGAGATCATCGGTTTCGAGGCGCTGGCCCGCTGGCACCACCCCGTGCGTGGCTTCGTGCCGCCCAGCGACTTCATCCCGCTTGCGGAAGAGAGCGGAATGATCGTCGAGATGGGCGAGTGGATCCTGCGTGAGGCCTGCCGCGAGGCGGCGTCCTGGCCAAAGCCGCTGCAGGTCGCGGTCAACCTGTCGCCCGCCCAGTTCGTCCATGGCGATCTCGTCGCTCTGGTCCACTCCATCCTGCTGGAGACGGGGCTGTCGCCCGGCCGGCTCGAGCTCGAAATCACCGAGGGCGTGCTGATCGAGGATTTCGACCGCGGCGTCGCGCTGCTGCGCMGGTTGAAGGCGCTCGGTGTTCGCGTCTCGATGGACGATTTTGGCAGCGGCTACTCGTCGCTGAGCTATCTGCAGGCCTTCCCGTTYGACAAGATCAAGATCGATCGCGCCTTTGTCATGAATCTCGGCCGCAATCCGCAATCCGCGGCGATCATCCGTGCGGTGATCGGGCTTGGTCACGGCATGAACATGTCGATCGTGGCCGAAGGCGTCGAGACGCCGGAGCAACTCGGCTTCCTCGCCGAGCAGGGCTGCGATTCCGTTCAAGGCTATCTGCTGGGCAAGCCATTGCCGATCGACAAATATGACGGCATCGTCGGCCGCGCGCATGTCGACGCCATCACGGCGGTTCGCAAGACCGGATGACCGTAGGATTGCGGCCAGAGGCGATCGCGCAACAGMACGAATATATCCGCTGAGTCGTCCGCGTCGCGGCTACGAGAATCATCGATGCGGGCTTAGGATCGCATGTCCTGACACGCTCGAAGACGTTGCGTATGGCGGACTAYGATCTTGCAATCATCGGCGGAGGTCTGAACGGCGTCAGCCTGGCGCGGGACGCGGTCGGCCGCGGCTTGCGCGTCATTCTGGTCGAGCAGGGCGACCTCGGCAGCGCAGCCTCCTCCGCCAGCTCGCGGCTGGTGCATGGTGATCTCGCCAGCTTGGAGCGCCGCCGCGTGTTGCGCGTGCGCGCCGCKCTTGCCGAACGCGACGTCTGGCTCAGGATCGCGCCGCATCTGGTGCGCCCGATCCGCTTCGCCATTCCCGCCCATGCCGAGGAGCGTCCGACCTGGCAGCTGCGCACCGGATTGTGGCTCTACGACCGGCTCGCGGCTCGCAAGCGGTTGCCCGCCGCGACGACGCTGGACGTAACGCATCATCCGATCGGCGACGCGCTGAAGCGCCCGATCGGAACGGCGTTCGCCTATTCCGATTGCGTGGTCGACGATTCCCGATTGGTGGTGCTGACGGCGCTGGACGCGGCCGAGCGTGGCGCCGCGATCCGGACCGGTGCCCGTTGCGTGCGGGCCGACCGCGACCGCATTTGGCGGCTGGCGATCATCCACCGCGGCCATCGGCGGATCGTCACGTCCCGGGCCCTTGCCAACGCGACCGGCGCGTGGAGCGTCTCGACGGCGGAGACCGTGCTGCGTCAGCCGCCGCCGCGGGTCGTCGCGCGGCAGATCAGTCAGATCGTGGTGCCCCGGCTGTTCGATGTCGACGCGGTCTACGTCTTCCAGAACCATGACGGCAGGCTGATCTTCGCCCAGCCCTATGAGCGGGACTTCACCCTGATCGGCACGGTCGCCCATGAGTTCAAGGGCGATCCGGCGGTGGTGGCGATGCCGGCGCCTGACGTCGCCTATCTYTGCCGGGCCGCCAACCGCTATTTCCGCTCCGACATTCAGCCTGTCGACGTGGTGCGGACGGTCTCCGGAGCCAACATGATGCTGCGCGCCGCCGGCGGTGAGCGGTTGGAGACCGTCGTGAGCCTCGAGGCCAGCCGGACCCAGGCGCCGCTGCTGACGATGTGCGGCGGCGACGTCACCACCGCCCGGCGGCGCGCCGAGCAGGCGATCAACCGGCTCGCGACCTTCTATCCGATGTCGCCGCGCTGGACCGCTGGCGCGCCTTTGCCCGGCGGTGATTTCGATTGGAACCGGTTCGACGATCTGGTGGACGACGTCCGCGAGCGTTGGCGGTTCCTCAGCGAAGCCGAGGCAAGGCGCCTGGCAGGCGCCTACGGCACACGGCTCGCCGACGTCCTGGGGGACGCCAGCAGCAGGGCCGAGCTGGGCCGCGCGTTCGGATCGCAGCTGACGGAGGCCGAGGTCCGCTATCTCATGACCAAGGAATGGGCCCGCTTTCCTGACGACGTGCTGTGGCGGCGGACCAAACTCGGCCTGACCCTCGGCGCCGCCGAACAGGAGGCGCTTGCAGCCTTCATGGCCGCGGCAGCCCGTGACCAGAGCACGATGCCTCCGCATGAGGTGGACGGGGATAGTCCGGCCCGTGCGGTTGAGCTGCAGGCCATCGGCGGCTAGCTTGCCCTCGCCGTGCCGTTCGGGCCGGCAGGGGTGATTTGAACGGATCATGGCTGACGACATCGCGACCTCCGAGCCTGCTGCCGAGCCGGCGCCACCATCGTCGCCGGTCCCGCGCCCTGATCCCCAGCCGCCGATCCTGCGGATCGAGAACGTGGTCAAGACCTTCGGCAGCTTTCGGGCCGTCGACGGCGTCTCGCTCGACATCCGGGCGGGCGAGTTCTTCGCGCTGCTCGGTCCGAGCGGCTGCGGCAAGACCACGCTGTTGCGCATGCTGGCCGGCTTCGAGACGCCGGATGAGGGCCGCATCCTGCTGTCGGGCGAGGACATCGCGCCGGTGCTGCCGCATCAGCGTCCCGTCAACATGATGTTCCAGAACTACGCGTTGTTTCCGCATCTCAACGTGCGCGACAACATCGCCTTCGGCTTGAAGCGGGCCGGCATGCCGCGCGGCGAGATCGCCAGCCGCGTTGCGGAGATGGTGGCGCTGGTCCGGCTTGAGGGCCTCGAGAAGCGCAAGCCCGATCAGCTCTCGGGCGGTCAGAAGCAGCGCGTCGCGCTGGCACGCTCATTGGCCCGCCGGCCGAAGGTGCTGCTGCTCGACGAGCCGATGGCCGCGCTGGACAAGAAGCTGCGCGAGAGCACGCAGTTCGAACTGATGGAGCTGCAGCGCAAGCTCGGCATGACCTTCATCATCGTCACCCATGATCAGGAGGAGGCGATGACGGTGGCGAGCCGGATCGGCGTGATGAAGGCGGGCCAGCTCGAACAGGTCGCCGTGCCACGCCGTCTCTATGAGGAGCCGGCCTCGCGCTGGGTCGCGGAGTTCGTCGGCGACATCAATCTGTTCGAGGGCGAGGTGACTGCGCGCGAGGCGCTCCGGCTCCGGGTCGCGACCTCAACTGCGGGCGAGCTGGTGGTGGCGCAGCCGGTCGCGCCGGTCGCCGAGACCAAGGTCGCCGTGGCCATCCGGCCGGAGAAGATCCGCCTGGCGCTCCGCGGACCGGCCGCCGATGCGGCGGCGGCGGCGGCCGCGCTCAACCGGGTCGAAGGCGTCATTACGGATGCGAGCTATCTCGGCGGCAAGACCGTGTACAAGATCAGGCTCGACGGTGGCGCCGTGCTTCACGCCGCGCAGGCCAACACCGCGCGGCTCGACGCCGAMGGCTATGGGGTGAACCAGCGCGTGGTGGCCTGGTTCACGCCGGATGATTGCGTGGTGCTTGAGCGATGAGCGCGCGCCGCATCTTCTCCCGCCCGGCGCGCTTTGGCGCGATCGTGCCCTAYGTCTGGATGGTGCTGTTCTTCCTGGTGCCGTTCGCCTTCGTCGCGAAGATCAGCCTGTCGCAGACGGCCATCGCGCAGCCGCCTTATACGCCGGTGTTCTCGCTGGCCGGTGGATTGTCGGCGCTGTCGGACGCTCTCGCAGGGCTGTCGCTGGACAATTTCCGCCTGCTGCTGTCGGACGATYTGTATCTCGCGTCCTATCTGCGTAGCGTCGTTGTCGCTGCGACCTCGACGGCGATCCTGCTCCTGATCGGCTATCCGATCGCCTATGGCATGGCGCGACTGCCGAAGCGGTGGCAGGGCRTCGCGATGATGCTGGTCATCGTGCCGTTCTGGACCTCGTTCCTGATCCGCATCTATGCCTGGGTCAACATCCTGCAGCATGACGGATTGTTGAACCAGATCCTGCTCGCGCTGCATCTGGTGTCGGCGCCGGTGGTGTGGCTGTCGACCGACAGCGCGATGTATGTCGGCATCGTCTATTCCTATCTGCCGTTCATGATCCTGCCGCTGTTTGCGACCTTGACCAAGYTGGAGCCGGCGCTGGAAGAGGCGGCCGCCGACCTCGGCGCCTCGCCGCGCGAAACCTTCTGGCTGGTGACGTTTCCGCTGTCATTGCCGGGCGTCGGCGCGGGCAGCCTGCTGTGCTTCATCCCGATCGTCGGCGAATTCGTCATTCCMGACCTGCTCGCGGGATCCAGATCGCTGATGATCGGTCAGACCCTGTGGCTGGAGTTCTTCACCAACAAGGACTGGCCGGTGGCGTCGAGCATCGCCGTCGTGCTCCTGGCGGTGCTGCTGATCCCGCTCCTGCTCTACGACCGGCTGCAGCGCCGGCAACTGSAGGAGGGCAGATGAGCGCGATCACGGCACGGCCGTCCCGCCTGTCGCGCTTCAACGTCGCCTCGCTGACGCTCGGGCTCGCTTTCCTGTATCTGCCGATCCTGATCCTGGTGATCTATTCGTTCAATGCCTCGCGCCTGGTCACGGTGTGGGGCGGCTGGTCGTTGCGCTGGTATCACGAGTTCTTCAACGACCGCGCGATGATCGAYGCGGCCTGGATGAGCCTGCGTGTCGGCGCGACCTCCGCGACCGCGGCGACGGTGTTGGGCACGCTCGCGGCTGTCGCGCTGTCGCGCGGCCAGGGCTTTCGCGGCCGCATGCTGTTCTCCGGCATGCTGTACGCGCCGCTGGTGATGCCGGAGGTGATCACCGGCCTGTCGCTGCTGTTGCTGTTCGTGGCGCTGGAGGCGGAGCGCGGCTTCTGGACGGTGACCATCGCCCACACCACCTTGACGATGTGCTTCGTCGCCGTGGTCGTGCAGTCTCGGCTGGTCTCGCTGGACCGCAGCCTGGAGGAGGCCGCCATGGATCTCGGCTGCGATCCGCTGCGGGCGTTCGTGTTGGTGACCCTGCCGCTGATCGCGCCGGCAGTGGTGGCGGGCTGGATGCTCGCCTTCACGCTGTCGCTCGACGATCTCGTGATCGCGAGCTTCACCACCGGGCCCGGCTCGGCAACCTTGCCGATCCGGATCTATTCGGAGGTCCGGCTCGGGGTGAAGCCCGAGATCAATGCGATCTGCACCTTGGTGATCGGGCTGATTGCCGTCGTGATCGTCGTGGCGTCGTTGGCTTCAAAACTGTCGAGCGACCGCGGCGAGAGTGCAGCTCCGCTGTAGCGGCCGTCCTTGCGAGCGCACTGACGACGGTGGCTCAACGGGKCGCCCCATCACAGCTGTCATCGCCCGGCKTGACCGGGCGRTCCAGTACTCCGAGAAGCCCGTGAGTCCGCCGAGAGGCCKCGGCGCACYGGATGYCCGCCTGCACGGGCATGACAGCTGAGGTTGTGGCGCCTTGCTCGGTCATTGCGACCGCCGATCGCGATGACCAAGAATGCTGCGTCAGTGTTCACGCCGAGAACAACTTCAACGCCGCGGCGACGACTGTGCGGTGGATCGTGCCGCGATCGACCGACGGCGGATCGACGCAGCWGGCGGGATCGGAGCTGCGGCCGAGTTCGGTGCTTTCSGGCARGAACACGTAATGGCCGGCATCGTCGGCGAYAATATCGAATGTGCTATCGCCCAGCCGCTCTTGTAGCCAGCGCGCGGCCGGCAGCAGCGCATCGGCGCCGCCGGCCATGATGTGCGTCGGCACGTTGATCGCAGCGACGCTGTCCTCGGAAAAGCCCTGCACCGAGCGTCCCGGCGCCAGCAGCAGCGCCGCCTTGATGCGCGGATCGTGGCAGGAGGCGGACATGCGCGCCCAGGAGTCGCRGAAGATCTGGCTCTCCGCCATCAGGCGCGGCAGGTGATCGACGAGGTCGGGAAATTCGCGCGGCCCRCGGCCGAGATTGGCGCCAGGCTCGAACGGCGAGCGGATCATGATGGCGCCGAGCAGGGCGGTGGCCGTGACGCCGCCCAGTGAATAGCCGACCGCGAACAGGCGATCTGCGTCGATACGGCCGGCGAAGGCGGGATGCGCGACGATGTGGTCGATCAGCAGCGAGATGTCGCGCGGGCGTTCCCACGAGCAGAGAAAGGCCTCCGCGCGATACGGCGCGGCATTGCTGTTGCCATGATGATTGACCGCAACCGCGACGAACCCGTGGGCCGCCAGTTCCCGCGCCAGCCATTCGAACTGCAGACCGTTGCAGCCGGTGCCGTGCGAATACACGACGAGCGGATACGGACCATCCGCGGCGAGCGGCGCATCCAAAGCCGCCGGTCCCGCTGCGAACCATCCTTCAGGCCATGGCGCGACCGGAAGCGCTGCTTCGGTCGCATCGTCCGGGGCCGGATACCAGGCGAACCAGTCGATCGGACGCGGCCCGTCGCCATCCCAGTTCGGCCGCGAGGCATCCGCGATATGGCCCTGGCGAAATCCGACGCGCATCAAGGGATCACGACTTCACGGCGCCCGCGGTCAGCCCGCCGACCATGTAGCGCTTGAAGGCATAATAGACCGCAGCCGGCGGCAGCGCGTAGATGAAGCCCGTGGTCATCAGGAGTTCCCACGGCGAATCGTCGGCGGCGAGGAAGTTGCCGAGCGCCACCGGCAAGGTGATCGCCTTGTCGTTGGAGAGCAGCAGGAAGGCGTAGAGATATTCGTTCCAGGCCAACAGCACGGCATAGGTGCCGATCGCGACCAGCGACGGCATCATCAGCGGCACATAGACCAGGCGGAAGATTTGCAGCGGGCTCGCGCCGTCCATCACGGCGGCCTCGTCCAGTTCGACCGGCAGCTTGTCCGAGGCCTGCTTCAGCACCCAGATCGCATAGGGYGAGGCGATCGTGACCATCGCCAGGATCAGCGACCAGTCATTGTTGAGCAGGCCGTATTTGCCCATGGTGCGATACATCGGCACGGCGAGGAATGCGGCCGGAATGAAATAGGTGAACAGCGCGAGATTCATCACCACGCGGCTGCCGGGCACGCGCAGGCGCGAGATGGCGTAGGCCGCGCAGGTGGCGATGATCAGGGTCAGCGCGCCCACCGCGACGGCGATCACGACGGAGTTGCCGAACTGCACCCAGAAGTCGCGCAGGAAATAATGCTGCTGGTGAAACACAATCGAGAAATTGTGCAGGGTCGGATGATCCGGCCACAGCTTGCCGGAGAACGCGTCCTCCTTCGGCGAGATCGCGAACAGGAACATGTGATAGATCGGGATCATCGTCCAGATGAAGACGGGAATGCCGATCAGCAGCAGCCGGGCCTCGGTGCCGACTTCGCGGAGGGTGGGAAGCTTCATCGCGACAACCGCTTCATCATGAAATAGACCAGGGGGAGCACCAGCGGCATCGCGCAGACGATCGAGGCCATCGCGAGACTGAGCTGATCGAGCCGCAGATAACGGATGCCGAGCGTCGACAGCACGTGSGTCAGATCGGCCGGGCCGCCGCCGGTYAARAGATAGACACTGTTGAAGTCGCCGAGCGTCCAGATCATCGAGAGCAGCGTGCAGGTGATGTAGAGCGTCTGCATCGACGGCCAGGTGATGTAGCGGAACTTCTGCCACCAGGTGGCGCCGTCGACCTCGGCGGCCTCGAACAGGTCCTGCGAGATCGCCAGCCGCCCGGTGATCAGGATCAGGGTCCAGAACGGCAGCGACTTCCAGATATGCATGCCGATTGCCATSGAGAGCGCGATCGTCGGGTCGTTCAGCCAGTTCGGGCCGTCATCGCCGGTAAGGTTGAAGATCAAATGGTTGACCATGCCCCATTCGGGATTGAGCATGAAGCGCACCGACAGGATGGTCGGGATCGACGGCACGGCCCAGGGCAGGATGAAGATGACCGACAGCCATTTGATCCAGCCGCGCTGCTGAATGAAGAAGCCGGACAGGAATAGCGCGATCACCATCTTCAGATTGATGCCGACCAGGAGGAAGATCAGCGTGTTGACGGCGGCACGCGCGAAGATGGGATCGTTGAATAGCGCGACATAGCTGGCCGGATCGCGCGCCAGCCACAGGCCGTAGCCGACGGGGTAGACGACGAAGGCGATGAAGATGAGCAGGTAGGGTGCGAGCATCACGATGCCCCACACCTGTGACGGTGTCAGCAGCACCGGGCGCGGCGCCTCCGCGAGCGCGGAATCGGAAGCTGAGAGCGTGATCGCCATGGTCGTTTTGTCCCGGGTCGTCTGTTCCCGCCTATCACCGAACCGGCCGCAGACGCTGCGGCCGGCCGGCATTGTCGGTGTCAGGATCTCAAGCTAGTGCATCGCGTCGCGACAGACTAGCCTGCGACCTCCTTCAAACGCGCGATCAGCTCGTCGACGGCCTTCTCGACCGGCACCTTCTCGCTGACCACGCGGTTCATCGCCTTCGCCCAGACGTTCTCGTTGTTGAGAATCGTGAACTTGTAGTTCTTGGTGAAGTCGAAAGGCGTCGTGCCGCCGGTGAACTGGGTGTAGACGGCCTTGCGATGGCGGTCGGCTTGCCAGAACGGGCTCTTCTGGCCGGCTGATGTCACCGGGAACCAGCGGCCCAGCGCGCCCTCGACATAGGGGCCGAGATTCTCTTCCTGCATCAGGAACTTGATGAACTCCTTGGCCTGCGCCTTGTTCTTCGCGYTGCTGAAGATCAGRCCGGTCTTGACGTCGGAGCGATACTTGATCGGCGTGCCGTCGGGCTTGTTGGGGAAGGACGCGGTGATGATGTCCTCCTCATAGGCCTTCTTGCCGGCGGCGCGCTGCTCCGGCGTCAGCGCCTGGTTGGTGGAGTCCTCGAACCACTTGGCGGCGATCGAGATCGTGAAATTGTGCGTCATCACGATCGTCTTGTTATGGAACGCGACGTTGTTGTCCGGATCCTTCCAGGTCGTGGAGGAGGGCGGCGTGCAGCCCTTGATGTAGGTGTCGGTATAGTCCTTCAGCGCCTTGACGAGGCCCTCGCGGACCTTGGGATCGTCGACCAGCAGCTTACCGTCGTCATCGACCAGCTTGACGTTGTAGGCGTCCATGAAGGTGTAGAACGACTGGAACGAGTCGGTGGATTCCACGCCCATCGGCTGGCCGACACCATAGATGCGCTGGCCGGTGGCCTTGCGGATTCCCGGCTGCACCTTGTCACACCAGAACGTCCAGTAATCCTCCCACTTGGTCGGGATGTCGCTCTGTTTGAAGCCGGCCTTCTCCAGCATGTCGCCCCAGATCTGGACATGCATGCTCTGCTGCTTCAGCGGAAAGCCGTAATAGGCCTTCTTCTTGGTGACGTTGTTATAAAGATAGGCAGTCTCGATCGTGTTCGGRGCGAAAGCCGACTTCATCGGCTCCAGGATGTCGGTGAGGTCCTCGAGCTTGCCTTCATACGCCCATTTGCCCTGGGCCTGAACGTCGTAGGTGTCGGCATAGGCCACGTCGGGCACGGTGCCCGAGTCGAGCGCCGCGACCGTCTTCGGGATCATGTCCTGGATCGCGTATTGCGACAGCTCGACCTTGATGCCGGTCTTGGCCTCGAATTTCTTGACGACGTTGAGCAGCGCATCGTCCTCGGACTTGTAGAAGCCCTTGCTCCACCAGATGGTGATAGTGTCCTGAGCGATGGCTGGTGCTGCAGCGCAAAAAAGCCCGGCGGCTGCGACTGCGATTGAAAGCGCACCCATTCCCCTGGATTTCACGTGTCTCTCCCTGATCCGCCGATCTTGCTTGATCGGTTGCGGCGGAGACTAGCTCACGGGACGGACGCGATCCAGAAGTAATATATCAGACATAGGTCGGGTCTGAGCGCTTGGTGAAATGCGCTGACGCATCATCAGTTCTGTTTGGCGGGACTGCCTGCCGGCGCGTCAGCCTGCGGCGGAGGGGTGTCCTGCTGGCTAGGCGACAGTCCGCCGCCGGTGAACCGCTTGAGCACCGAGTTGATGGCATCTCGCGTCTTGCGGTCCTTGACGGCGTCGAGCAGCGGCGCGGCCGCAGGGGCGCGGCGGATCAGGCTTTCGGGATCGGGGAAGATGAGCGGATCCTCCCAGGGGCCCTGCACCACGAAGGGCAGCTCGAAGCCATTGCCGCCRTTGCCTGACGACAACAGGCTTGCAACGCCCTTGAAGTCATATTCGCGGGTCGGAACCGAGGCCGTGCCGGTCATGGTGATCCGCGCGGTCGGACTCTCGACCCGGATATCCTCGGCCGTTGCGACGCCGTCGGAAAACCTCACCGCGACCGTCAATGAATCATAGGGCGTCGAGCCGGAGCGGAAATTGCCGCCGCGCGACAGCGGACTGCGCTCCAGGCGCTTGAGCAGCTGCTCGACATTGAAGCCGGAGATCGAACCGTCGCGGCCTTGCAATGTCGCGCTGCCGTCGAGCGATTGCGCCAGCCCGAACGGGCTCGACCCGGACGCCGTCAGCGAGACATTCAGGTTGCCGCGTCCCGAGATGGACGACACGCCGAACAGCTCGTTGGCGCAGGACTGCAGATCGACATCGGCGAATTGCAGCTCGGCCTTGACGTCGGCGACGGCGTCGGCRCGGGCAATGCCGACCGAGCCGCGCACGATGCCGCCATACATCTGCGCTTCGCCGACCGAGAGCGCGAGCACGCCGTTGCGCAGATTGGCGCCGAACGCGGTCCGCCCGAGCTTCGAAGGGCCGACGGTGACCTTTGCGGCGGATAGCCGCATATCGAGATCGGTCGTCGACAACGCCTTGAGGTCGAACAGCTGCCGGTTCCAGTCGCGGGCGCCGTTGGCGAGCAGCCGCACGGTGGAAATATAGGGTGTGAAATCGAGCGCATCGGCGGCGAGCGTCGCCTGCAACGCCTGCCGTCCATTATTGGCGTAGGTCATCACGCCCTCGGCGGTGTTGCCGTCGAGCTCGACATTCACATTGGTGAGCGCGATCGAGGCACCGACCACATTGGCGCGCGCGCGCAGCGCGAAGCGGCCGAAGCCGCCGCTGCCGAGCGGCGTCTGGCCGGTCCAGCGCAACGCCTCGCGCAGCGAGGGGCTGTCCACCGTCAGCGTGCCCTCCATCAGGGCGCTGGTGCGGTTCGCGACCGTCCCGTCGAAGGCGACCTTCAGCGGCGGGCTGGCCAGCCGCATCTTCAGTCCAGAGCGGTCTCCCGACAGCGCGGCGAGAAAGTCGCTGACGCTGATCGAGCCTTCRATGCGCTGCCCGCGCCAGTCGAACTGGCCGGTGGCMGCGAAAGAGCGCGAAATCGACGGCCAAGCCAGCGACAGGTCGATGTCATCGAGCCGCTCCTGGGAGCGCGTGCCGTTGTCGTCGAAAACCAGCACGCCGTCCTGGATCCGGATCTCGGAGAACGACATCTGACCTGTCTCTTATACACATCTAGATGTGTATAAGAGACAGGCTCCTGGGAGCGCGTGCCGTTGTCGTCGAAAACCAGCACGCCGTCCTGGATCCGGATCTCGGAGAACGACATCTGACTGTCCGGCCCAGGCCGCATCGTATGTGCGATCGTGGCGATGAAGGGCGTCCAGTTGCTGCTGCCATTGGCCTCGCGGATCACATTGATCTGCGGCCGCAGCAGCATCAGATCGGCGATCTCGAACCGCTGCAACAGCAGCGGCAGCAGCTGGAGATTGGCCGTGAGCACATCGACGCGCAATGCGGGATCTGCGGTGCCGCCGCCCTTCAGGCCCACGTCATGAAACGACACATAGCTGCCCGGAAACAGCGAGACATCGATGTGTCCCTTGACGACCAGTTCGAGGCCGGTCACGGCGCGGATCTGCGTCTCTACYGCCCGCCGCAACGCGTCGCGGTTGACCAGCCATGAACTGACGAAAAGCCCGATAAACGCGACGCCGAGCAGCACCGCAATCGGCGTGCCGAGGCGCCTCATTCCTTGAGCCATAGTCACCGACATGTCCTGGGATCATCCGATCGCTGGTTGCTGTGGACGGGCAAAGCGCGCCGAAAACCCTTGCCAACATCAACAACTTGATGCGTTTTCTTGACGCTTTCAAGGCCGCGCCGCTGATGTGGCCGGATTGCGGCGCAGACATCCCAAACCGGATCCCGGATCAGTGCGGACCCGCCGACCGATTCGAGTGCTAGAGCAGGATGGATGCGTTGGGAAGGCGTCATTGACGCATTGCGAAGATTTCGCCTAATAATCCGGTCGATATCTGCGCGCCCTCCATATTCSATCAGGTYATTCTCGTATGAACAAGGTCTATCCGGACGCCAAATCCGCCCTTGCGGGCCTCCTGAAGGACGGTATGACGATCATGTCCGGCGGGTTTGGCCTCTGTGGCATCGCCGAAACCCTGTCCGATGCCATCCGCGATTCCGGGGTGAAGGATCTCACCGTCATCTCCAACAATGCCGGCGTCGACGGTATCGGCCTCAGCCGATTGCTGGAGACGCGGCAGATCAGGAAGATGATCTCGTCTTATGTCGGCGAGAATAAGCTGTTCGCACAGCAATATCTGGCGGGCGAGCTGGAGCTCGAGTTCTGCCCGCAGGGCACTTTGGCCGAGCGCATCCGCGCCGGCGGTGCCGGAATCCCGGCCTTCTTCACCAAGACAGGCGTCGGCACGCTCGTGGCCGAGGGCAAGGAGGTGCGCGAATTCGACGGCGAGAAATATCTGATGGAGCGCGGCCTGTTTGCCGATCTCGCGATCGTGCATGCGTGGAAGGGCGATACCGCCGGCAATCTCGTCTATCGGAAGACCGCGCGGAACTTCAATCCGATGATGGCCACTGCGGCCAAGGTGACGGTGGCCGAAGTTGAACATCTGCTGCCGGCCGGCCAGATCGATCCCGACCACATTCACACGCCCGGGATCTTCGTGAAGCGCATCGTTCACGTGGGAACCGCGCTCAAGCGCATCGAGCAGCGCACCGTGCGCAAGCGTGAAGCCGCGGCTGCAGCCGGGGAGGAAGTCTGATGGCCTGGACGCGAGAGCAGATGGCGGCGCGCGCCGCCAAGGAACTGCGTGACGGCTACTACGTCAATCTCGGCATCGGTATTCCGACGCTGGTGTCCAACTACATCCCGCCCGGCGTCGATGTGGCGCTGCAGAGCGAGAACGGCATGCTCGGCATGGGTCCGTTCCCTTACGAGGGCGAAGAGGACCCAGACCTCATCAACGCCGGCAAGCAGACCGTCACCGAGCTGCCGATCACCAGCTATTTCTCGTCGGCCGATTCGTTTGCGATGGTCCGTGGCGGCCATATCGATCTGTCTATTCTCGGCGCGATGCAGGTCGCGCAGAACGGCGATCTGGCCAACTGGATGATCCCCGGCAAGATGGTGAAGGGCATGGGCGGCGCCATGGACCTCGTCGCCGGCGTCAAGAAGGTCGTCGTGGTGATGGAGCACAGCGCCAAGGACGGTCCGAAGCTGCTGAAGTCGTGCACGCTGCCGCTGACCGGCGAACGCGTCGTCGATATGGTCGTCACCGACCTTGCGGTGTTCACCATCGACAAGCACGGTGATGAGGGCATGGCCCTGATCGAGCTCGCTGACGGCGTGACGCTCGACGAGGTCAAGGCCAAGACCGAAGCCGAATTCCGCGTCGCACTGAAAAACACCTGACGCACGCTGGCGCTGATGCGTGGCACCAAGCGGAGACGCGATCGCGTTCTCCGCTTTTTGCTGGTTTGGCCTTGCAGGTCACGACGGGCGCCGTGCGCTACATGCGCCGGCCCAATGTTTCCGCGATCTTCACCGCGAGCCGGCAGGCGGCATTGCGCGTCATCGCTGCTGGCGTGTGGCCAGCGCGGTCGGCGAGCATCCGGATCGAGAGAAACGGCACGGAGCGGCTGAGGCAGATCAGTCCGGCCACATAGGCGGATTCGTCTGCACCCAGCGCTCCGGGGAACGCGGCCAGMACGGCGTCGTCACTGCAATCCCCCTTGCGCGTGACCGTCTGCCCCTCGAAGAACTGGCCGATCTCGTCCAGCATGGTTTCGGCCGCATCATGCGCGAGGCGATGAAGCGCTGGGTCCGCGGGTATGATCGCGCTGCGGCCATCGCTGAACGGCGCTTCGGCGACGCTCAACGCATCCTGAAGTTCGGATTTGATGCCGAACGGCGCCACCGAGCTCGCGATGACGAGCGCGCCCGGACCGGCCCCGGAGAAATGCGGGCCGCCGCTRACATGCCGCAATGCTTCGCCCAGCGCATGGGCTTGCCCCGGCATGATCAGCCAGCGCGCTCCATGCTCCTCGACGGCCAGCGCTGTCGCGCTCGCGGCCTCCGTGATCGAGCGTCCGAGGCAGATCACCGCGTGAAACGAGGGGTGCCGGATGATCGCGCGTCCCGCATTGCGTTGCTCGATCAGCGTGCCCTGGCCCATGGCCTGAATGAGGCCCTCGATGTCCTCGGGCCGCTCGACCAGGAAACCGATCGTGTTGGCTTTCGCATGCAGAAAGCGCAGCGCCTCGAGCATTGCGTTCAGGCTCGCTTTTTCGCGCTGGTCGAGCTGCGGCCACAGCGCTTCGAGCACGTCCAGCGACGCCACCACGCTGGCGCCGATGATGCCCTGACCAAACGGACGGGCAGTGGTTTCGCAACGATAGAGCTCTTCGAGCGCCTGCAGCACGGTGCGGCGATCCTTGACCGCGCAGGCGCCCTGCAGAACGCGCGCGAGCACCAGCGCCCGCTTGCCGGGCTCGAGCGGCATGGCCATCCAGGCRAAATCGGCCAGCTCGACCGCTTGTTCGCTGGCTGCGCGCTGGAACTCACCGACGACCTGGCCGTAGTGCCAGCCGATCTGCCAGGGCGTCACCTGCCGCCCGCGATATCTGCCGCGTTCGATCCTTTCCAGGGCCTGGGCCTGCAGTTCGTGCCGCAGATCTGCGTCGAAGCCCGGCGATCGCTTATCGAGCAACCGATAGGCGCGCGTGGCGACGGCCGGTCCAAACCATTCATGCGCGGTGTCCCCGGTCGAAAGCTCACCCGGTACACGGATCTGGATCGTGCGGCGAATCTGATCGAGCTCGCGCCGGGCAACCTTGGCGGCCGTTCGCGAGACCCTCTGCACCTCGCACAGTGCGTCGACGACACTGGCCCAATCCCAGTAATCATCTCCGTAGAATGGAATGCAATATTGGCGGCTGGCCACGATGCCCGCGCAGATCTCCTCGATGGCGGGCGCGACGCGATCGACAATGTCGTGGCGGGCGAGCGCGGGATCGGTCAGGCATTGGTGGACGATGCGCGCCGCGTTGGCATTGATCAGCTGCCAATCCTTGGCGGCGAATTTGGGGGCCGTGCAAAGATATTCCAGCGCATCGAGCAGGCAGCGACCAGCGAGCGCGCGGGGCGACATATCATCGAACCAGCTGGTGTTGCCGATTCCGTARCCGTGCAGGTCTGACGCGAAGAAGACCGGGGGATGTCGAGGAATCACGCTCGCCTCCTGGTCTCCTTACGCGACGTTGCTCGAAACATTTTGTAACGTTTGTAGCCGTCTCYTCGCAACCAAAAGTTGATAAGAGGTCACTGTCATTTGTCCCAGTCTCGGGCGCGARACCGGGACAAAGGGCAGCAGGCCTCGTCGTCAGGAGCGCAACAMCATGAGGGCCGATCTGGCGCGTTGTCTGACCATGTGGCTCCACGGCAGTTGTTCGCGAACGAGSCGGAAGCCGAGATTGCTCGGCGGCGTGCCCGACGCGCAGCCGCCGGCGCGTGCGTCGCGGATGAAGTCGGTGACGTAGGCCCGGTGCGCGCCTTCGGCCAGACGGACACCGCAATTGCTGACGGTCTTGACGACGCGTCCGGCCTGATCCTGCACATTGCGCGTGAAGCAGGTCGAGGTCCATTCCCACACATTGCCGGCCATGTCGGCCACGCCGTGCTCGTTGGTGCCGAAGCCGCCGAAGCTGCGCGTCTTGGGATCGTCGGGCAGCGTGGCTTCACGCTCGTAACGGGCGAGCCAGCGCCGCGACGGATCGGCAGCATCGATCGTCACACCATCGTCCTTGAAGCGGCTGCCGGCGGCGTAGGCCCACTCCGCATCCGTGGGCAGGCGATAGGTGTACCCGGTGTTGCGCGACAGCCATTCGGCATAGGCGACGGCGTCATGCCAGCTGACCTGGACGGCYGGGCGATCGATGGCAATGGCAACGTCGCGATCCAGCGCGCGGCATGCGCGGGCGTCCACACAGCTCTGATAGTCGCTCGCGCTGACCTGGTTGGTCATGATGCTCAGCGGGCGCTCGAAGCGGACGCTGGAGAGGGGGGCCTCGGCCGGGCGGCCGTTGCGAACATGGTCGCCCGCGTCGCGATAGGTGAAAGATCCGGGCGCGATCTCGGTCAGGGCCGGACCATCGAGGCTCGCGGCCGGGCTATGCCTGTCTCTTATACACATCTAGATGTGTATAAGAGACAGATCCGGGCGCGATCTCGGTCAGGGCCGGACCATCGAGGCTCGCGGCCGGGCTATGCAGCCCGGCGATGATCGGCGCCATGGCCGTCGGACCGGCCAGGCCCACGATGCAGGCGAGGGTGAGCTTGATTTTGAARGCGAGGAGCATGGCAGCACATCGAAGCGAGAGGGGGCCGGACAGGCCGGCCCCCTGAGCTGATCAGTTGGTTGAACCGGCCGGGATGTCCGCCGGAGCCTTCACCTGCGTCATCAGGTCGTCGTTCCACTTGCCTTCGACCTTGAAATGCGCGGTTGCGCCGAGATTGGCCGCCTCGATCAGATTGTGGGTCACATAGGCGTAGATGCCAGGCTGCAGGAATTTGTACAGCGCGGCGCCTGCGGAGCCGCCGCGGATGAACCAGGTTTCGAGCCCGGTCTCCGGCGCATTGGAGAATTTGCCGGTCTCCCAGACATAGTCGCCATGGCCGCCGATCAGATGCGGACGGCTGTCGCGGTTCGCCTGCGAATGCACGATCAGCACGTTCTCGCCGACATTGGCGGTGAGCGCATTCTTGCCGGTGAGCGCACCGACCTTGCCGTTGAACACGACATGGGTCGGGATGAGCTTGCGCATGACCTCCTCGGTGTCAGTATAGGCTTCGCCGGGGGAATCGTAGGACTTGAAGTTGCCCTTCTCGTCGCGGGGAACGTAGAGATCCTGCTCGCCGATGTAGTAGACGCGATCGTAACGCAGCGCGTGACCKCGGCCGTCATTGAGACCGTCGCGCGGCAGCACCATGACGGCACCATTCATGCCGGAGACCACATGCCAGGGGATCATCGGTCCGCCCGGGGCGCAGTGATAGACGAACACGCCGGTCCKCGTCGCCTTCCAGCGCAACACGACCTGCTCGCCCGGGTTGATCAGCGTCAGYGCACCGCCACCGAGCGCGCCCGTTGCGGAATGGAAATCGATGTTGTGCGGCATCGTGTTGGTGGCCGGGTTGACCAGGGTCAGCTCGACATAGTCGCCCTCGTGCACGACCATCAGCGGTCCGGGCATCGAGCCGTTGAAGGTCATGGCTTGGAAGGTGGTGCCCTTCTCGTCGATCACCATCTTCTTTTCCTGGACCACGAGCTTGAACTCCATGATCTTCGGGCCCTGCTTGGTCGCCTGTTCGTGCGCATGCACGAACGGCGGGGCGACCAGGTCGACCTTCTGGCGCGGCAGCTTGAGGTCTTCGGCAACAGCGGGAGCCGCAAGCATCATCGCGGCGATGGCTGCACTCAACATGGCGGTGCGGCGGGTCAACATGGATCGCTCCTTCGTTTGGATCTGTTGTGGGCCGCGATCAGCATGCGCCTGTTGGAACCGGACTTGTTTGTGCTGCAACAAGCAACTTAGCAATCGCGAGAAGAGTAGTGCCTCATGCGGATGAGATCCGTTGGATCTGCGCGCATCCGCATATCATTCGCAGTATGAGAAGAAGGGGGGCGCGCCGCGCGATGTCCGGCCTGATCGCCTGAGGAATCGGTGTCAGGCCAGGGCCGGACCGCGGCTGCTGAATCCGAAGCCAGACCGAAGAACGAAGCGGCCGTCCGCGCGGCCATGTCAGGCGCACGTGATGCTTTCAGGTCTCGGCGCGACGGTCGTCCTGTCGAACTAGCCGAGCCAGCGGATCGCAAGCAGCGTCACGAAGGCCAGTCCGGCCGCGACGCAGAAGACGGTCGTCAGAAACATCGCGAGRTTGCCGAGCAGCCCGACCGGCGCCTGATCGTCTCGGAAGGAATCGAACCCGTCGGATTGAGGGATATGGCCACGGATGTTGGAGACGACGGCGAAGATACGGATCATCAAGTCCAGAACATCCATTGCGGGTCCCTCGAATCGGCAACGACCGGATGATGCCGTGAAATAACCGGGTCACTTTGAGGAAGCGCAAAGTCGAGGATGAAAGCCGGCGATTTACTGAAAGTCTGAGGGGATCTGGCCGGCTCCGCTTTGAGCAGGCTCAAGGCGGCAGCGCCAGCCCCGTGCCAATGACAGTCAACGTTAACGACGTCCCAACCAGGTGGACAGGCAGGACATGAGACCAGATCTTGCGGCATGCTACGGGCAGGAGCGCCTTCCGCGCTACACCAGCTATCCCACGGCGCCCCATTTCTCGGCGGCGGTCGGCCCGTCCACCTATGCGGAGTGGCTGCGGGCGATCCCGACGACCGCCACGGCATCGCTGTACCTGCATGTGCCGTTCTGCCGATCGATGTGCTGGTATTGCGGTTGCAACACCATGGTCGCCAAGCGCGACGAGCCGATCGCGGTCTATGAATCCGCGCTGCGCTGCGAGATCGACATGGTGTCGCGCCAGATCGGCCGGCGGCTCCAGGTCGGGCATATCCATTTTGGCGGCGGCACCCCCACCATCATGGCGCCGGAGTCCTTCGTCGATCTGGTCGGATCGCTGCGTCATTCCTTCTTCGTGCTGCCGTCCGCCGAGATCGCGATCGAGATCGATCCGCGCACGCTGACGCGGGCGATGATCGCCGCGCTCGGCGCCAGCGGAGTCAACCGCGCCAGCCTGGGCGTACAGAGCTTCGATCCGCTGGTGCAGAAGGCCATCAACCGGGTGCAGAGTTTCGAGCAGACGGCGGCGGCCACCCATGGTTTGCGCGAGGTCGGGGTGGCCGGGATCAATTTCGACCTGATCTATGGGCTGCCGCATCAGAACGTGGCGTCCTGTCTCGACACTGTCCGGCGCTCCATCGAACTGCGTCCCGACCGGCTCTCGGTGTTCGGCTATGCGCATGTGCCGTCATTCAAGACGCACCAGCGCAAGATCCAGGATACCGCATTGCCCGACAGTCTGGAACGCTACGATCAGGCCTGCGTGATCGGCGAAGCGCTGAAGGACGCAGGCTACGTGCAGATCGGGCTCGATCATTTTGCGCTGCCGGCCGATCCGATGACCATTGCCTTCCGCGAAGGCAGGCTGCATCGGAATTTCCAGGGCTACACGACCGACGCCAACGACCTCCTGATCGGCTTCGGCGCATCGGCCATCGGCCAACTGCCGCAAGGCTATATCCAGAACGCGCCGCAGGTGCGTGCCTATGAGGAGAAGATCGCCTCCGGCAGTCTCGCCACGGTCAAGGGCTACGGCCTGACCGACGATGATCGGCTGCGCGCCGACATCATCGAGCGCATCATGTGCGACTATGGCGTCGACCTTGATGTCATCTGCACCCGTCACGGCATGGCCGCCGACGCGATGCTGGAATCTGCGCCGCGCCTGCAGTCATTGATCTCTGACGGCGTGGTCGAGCTCAGGGGCGGTTCGCTCGCCGTGACCGAACATTCCCGGTTCCTGGTGCGAAGCGTGGCTGCGGCCTTCGATGCTCATCTCGACGCGTCGAAGCAGTTGCACAGCCGCGCCGTCTAATCTTGATAAGACGCGGTGGTTGTGCCGCGACAAAGACCACTAACGGCATGCCTGCTACCATTCGTTTGGAATGGAGGCACGCATGCCAATCTCCTTTAATGAATTGGTCGACGACGTCATGCGGCGAAAGCCGGAAACGATCCGCGTCTTCCTCGCATTCCAGATGCGCTGCGTCGGCTGCCCGATCGCCTGTTTTCACAATGTCGCCGATGCCTGCCGCGAGCATGGCGTCGATCCCGACCTGTTCCTCTCGGCCTTGTCGGCCGCGACGTGATCAGGGGCGGGAGGCCGTCGTGTCGCCTGCGCTCTGCTCGGCGAGGAGCACGATCTTGTGCGGTTCGCGCAGCACGATCTTCTGACGCCCGCTTTCGACCAGCCCGAGTTGCTCCCAGCCGGACAGGATGCGGCTGACTGTGTGCAATGTCGTGCCGGTCATCTGGGCGATGTCCTGCCGGCTGATCGGAAAATCGATCTGCACGCCACGATCGAGCTTGCGGCCCGCCTGATTGGCGAGCCGCAACAGCGCATGTGCGATGCGTTGCTCGACCTGCTGTGTCGACATCTCGATCACGCGGGCATGCGTTTCCTGGAGCCGCTGGCCGACGGTCTGGAGCGTGTTCGCCCCCAACGACGGAAACCGCGCGACCAGCCGCGGCCAGGCGGCCGATGGCCAGGCCAGCACGATGCTGTCGTCGACGGCGGTCGCCGTCGCCGGATAATGCTGCAGGCCGATGGCGGGCGCGACGCCGAATGTGTCGCCGGGCACGACATAGCGCACCACGATCTGGTCGCCGGTCGGCGTCGTCTTGCTGGCGCGGACATGGCCGTGCAGCAGAAGAAAGAACGAGGTCGCATCCGCGCCCTGTTCGAACACTGCGGCGTTGCGGGGTACCCGGATGGAGCGCGCCTCACGCAGCACCTCGGTGAGGTCCTCGGCGGAGAGGCCGGCAAACAGCGGCAGATGTGCGACCAGTGAGCGGTCGATGGCAGCCATGATGTTCTCCGCGGCGATGCACGCCAGATGGCGCCGCTCCCATAGCATGTTTTCTSGCGTGATCGGAAGTTTGTGCTGGCACAACCCCTCATCGCCGAACGTCGATTATATCTGGAAAACGGCGTCCATCGGGGCGCGGTTCCCGTCGTCAAGCAAGCGAGCACGCCTATGGCCAATCCACGCAACTATCAGGGCTGGACTTTCCTCGCGAATGGGTTCCGGCCATTCTTCCTGCTCGGCGCAATCCAGGCCGCGCTGACGATCCTGGTCTGGCTTCCGACCTTCTACGGAGAGCTGAAGCTGAGCTCAGGCTTCGCCCCTCGCGACTGGCACGTGCATGAAATGCTCTATGGCTACCTGCCGGCCATCGTGACCGGATTTCTGTTCACTGCAATTCCGAACTGGACCGGACGCCTGCCGATTCGCGGCATGCCTCTGCTGATGCTGGTGACCCTGTGGCTGGCGGGGCGGATCGCCGTCACGTTCTCGGCCTTCGGCCCCTGGTGGGCCGCSCTGCTGATCGATGCGGGCTTTCTGTTGCTGGTCGTGCTCGCTGCAGCGCGCGAGATCGCTGCGGGACGGAATTGGCACAATCTGCCGGTCGTGGCCATCGTGGGTGTGTTGTGCGCCGGCAACGTCGCGTTCCATGTCGAAGCCCATCTGCACGGCTCGGCCGACTATGCGATCCGTATCGGAGTCGCGGTCGTTGTGCTGCTGCTGGCCTTGATCGGTGGTCGCATCACGCCGAGCTTCACGCGYAACTGGCTGGTGAAGCACAATCCCGGGCGGCTGCCGGTGCCGTTCGGCCGTTTCGATATGGCCGTCGTGCTGTTCAGCGCGCTCAGTCTGGCCGGCTGGGTCGTGGTGCCGGAGAGCGTCGCAACCGGCTACGTGCTGGCGGCGGCGGGCGTGATGCATGTGGTGAGACTCGGGCGCTGGGCCGGCGATCGGACCTTCCGCGAGCGGCTGCTGGTGATCCTGCATATCGGCTACGCCTTTGTGCCACTCGGCTTCCTGATGAGTGCGGCGGCGAGCTTCGGATGGGTGCTGCCGAGCGCCGGGCTGCATGCATGGATGGCGGGGGCCGCCGGCGTGACGACGCTCGCAGTGATGACACGCGCCACACTCGGCCATACTGGACAGCCGTTGACGGCGTCGGCTGCGACCCAGGCGATCTATCTGGCCATCCTGATCGCCGCCTYGACGCGGATCTGCGCGGTCCTGGCGCCGAGCCATGCCGAGGGGCTTCTGCACGTGGCTGCGTTCGCCTGGATCGTGGCCTTTGCCGGCTATGCGCTGGCGTTCGGACCGCTGCTGCTCGGCCTCAAGCTGCGCGCACTGGCGGTTCGCGCATCGGGAGCGGCTCAGGCGGTGCTCTGATTGCGCGCCACCGCGCGCGAGAACACCACCTCGAGCAAGGTGCCGGATTTCGGCGCCGCCTTGATGTGAAACTGCGCGCGATTGGCCTCGACCAGCGCCTTGGTGAGAGAGAGGCTGAGACCCGAGCCGTCATGGCCTTGCTCGGSCCCCGCCGTCGCGCGGAACGGTTCGAGCGCGGCGGCCACCGCCTGGTCGTTGAGACCGTGGCCAGTGTCGCGCACGCGCAGCACCACCTCGCCAAAATCCGACGTCGCCGTGGAGACGATGACTTGGCCGCCGGCATTGGCGAGCGAGATCGAGGTCGAGATCAGGTTCATGGCGATCTGKCGCAGCGCCCTGGCATCGGCGATGACCGGCGGAAGGCTCTGCGACAGCGAGGTGCGGATGATGATGCGGGCGCGGTTGGCGTGCGGCTGCATCACCGCCACACAGCCCTCGACGAGCTCATTCAGATTCTGGCTGGTGAAGGCAAGCTCCAGTCTGCCGGTCTCGATGCGCGACAATTCGAGCAGATCGTCGATCAGCGAYACCACGCGCTCGCCGGACGCGCGGATATCCTTCATGTACTCGGCGTAGCGCGTGTTGCCGAGCGTTCCAAAGCGTTCRCCGATCATCACCTCGGCAAATCCGATRATGGCGTTGAGCGGGGCCCGCACTTCGTGGCTGATCCGCGCGAGCATGTCGGCCTTGGCGCTGGCGGCGCGATCGGCGACGCGCCGCGCCTGCAGCAACTCGCTTTCACCGCGACGAAGCTGCGACAGGTCGCGGAACACGGCAAAGAAATTCGGACCGTCTTGTCTGGTCCGGCCGATCGTCATCGACAGCGGGATGGCGCCGCCCTGGGCGACCTTGCCCAAGACTTCGCGGCTCGGCTCCGGCACATTGGCGGTCCCCGCCTGCTGCACACGGTCGAGATGATCCAGCACCAGCCTTGCGCTTTCCGGCGCGAACAATTCGATGATGTTGCGGCGGACGAGCTCCGTTCCGTCATAGCCGAACATGGCCTCGGCACTGCGATTGCAGGCGTGGATATTGCCGCCAGCATCGAACATCAGGATGCCCTCCGCGGTGACGTCAAGGATGGCGGCGAGATCTTCCGCGTCGGCATGACCGGCGACGGGCGGCGGCGCGAGGACCAGCGGCGCCGGTGCGGCCGGTGCAGGAGCGGGGGCCGATCCGGTCTCGGCCGGAGCGGACACGGCGGTGGCCGCCGGGCCAGGTGCGGGCGCGAAGATCAGCGCATGCGCGCTGTCGCCGTCCCAGGTGATCGTGAACAGACGCGCCTCGGCTTTGATCTCCTCGCTGGAGGAGCCGTCGGCCGCCGAGATCGTCACCGGCGTGCCGACCTCGGGCTTGCCAGAGCCGGCGGGCGCGCCGGGTYCGACATAGAGCGCATCGAGGCCCCCGGCCTGCTCCAGAGTCGCGAGATCGGTGTAGCCCATCTGCTTGAAAAATGCCGGATTGGCATAGAGCAGGCGGTCAAGCCGATAGATCAGCATTCCCGTCGGCAGCAGATCCAGCAGGATGCGGTCACGCTGGCTGTCGCCTTGGGCGGGCGGTTGCTCGGGCGTGAGCCACTCGGCCTGCAGCCCGGCTGTGGGCTGATCGCTCGCATCGCTGCCGAGCAATGACGTGGGGACATGCGGCGCGTCGAATGGTTCGGTCACTTGCGCCGCCGGCTCATGCGTCGCCGCTGCCGCGTCCGCCGGCGCATTGCGGTTGTCGCCTTCAAGCCTTGCCGACAGCTGGCGCGCGAGCTCATGGAAGGCATTGTTCTCCACCGGCGTCAGCGCCGGATGTYTGGTTTCGCCGGCTGGGCGGAAAGGCACGACATTGCCCGCCGCTTCGAGCCCACCATYGTCGATGGGAGGCGCGTCCGAYGCGACGGACCCGTCACGGGTCGACACGGTGRTGTTGTCCTGCTGTGGCGGCGCATCTGCGGCCGGCGCAAGGTCGGATTGCGCAAMAGCCGTCGCGTCAGCGTCAGCCGTCTCGGCCGCGATGGAAGACGTTGGCTCCGGGCGGTCGATGCCGACGACCGGCGGCGCCTGCACGGCGGGTTCGTCGAGCGGAGCGAATGCGGCAGCCGCTTCGCGTGATTGCGCTGATGTCTCGTCGTCCAACGGGCGTTCAGTCATTGCATCCATCGAGGGAGGAGGCGGACACTCGGCCGCGACCTCGGGGGCAGGATTGGCGGGGTGGGGAGGTGTTGCAGCCGTCTCGGCAACAGGGACGGCGTCAACGGGMACGTCGGCGTTCGGCTCCGCTTGCTTGACGGCCGGGGYGGGCGCCGGGACTGCGACCAGCCCGATTTGGCTGCCAGCGCCGACCCGGTGGAGCACGGCGCGCTCGTCGCCGAACTGTATCTCGGCGAAGCCWGCGGTCAGCGCCTCGTTGCGGACATCCGCAAACAGCGGCGCGCTGAGGTCGTGGATGCCGAACAGGCGCCGTCCGGCTGTACTGATGCCGGCGAACTCGCCATGCGCGGTGAAGGCGATCAGCGCGAGACCGCTGTTCTCGACAAGCCGCCTCAGGCGCTCCGTCAGCGGCCAGCTGCGGCCGCTGTTGTCCGTGCCGGTGATCAGGACGGCGCGCATGCCGTCCGGCAGGTCGATCATCGCGCAACCGCACGTCGCAAGTGCGCCGAGCGGCGCGCCGAACCCGCGCAGGCGCTCGAGCCGGATGGCGCCATTTTCCGGCAGCCGGCGCGCCAGCTGAGCCACTTGACGGCGGTGCTGATCGGCCGGTCCGAACCTCTTGTCGACCAGGGCCCAGCTGTTGGCYGCACCGAGAGCCCGCGCAGCCATGGCGTTGGCCCACAATACGCGRCTGCCGTCCGCCGACCACAGCCATGCCGGCAGGCTGCCCRCGGCATGGACGGCCAGCCGGRGGTCGCTCAAGGCCTGCAACTCGAAATCGGCGTGGTTCATGGCGCGACGACGGCGGTGGCTCTCATGACGTTGATCGGCGCCGCAACGGCAGCGTTAAGAATTCGTTACTATCGCGCATGTTGCCGTCCGAGGTCCACGGCCGGCCCGAGGTCCTGGCGTGCTAAAGCTTGGATAACCTTAATGTGTTCCYGCCGCGCCCCAGTGGGGACATCCGTCAGCTCGGTAAGGCCGCTGCCCTGCCACAAGGATGGCGACGCGGTTGAGTATGGCAGAGCCTGAACAGACCAAGGCGGCAGTCGTGGTGCCCCCGCTGTTCGGCGCGCTGCAGGCCCTGAGCACTGTCGAAGCGCGCGATCAATCAAGCCTATCCTGCAAATCCGAATCCGGCGGGAGTTCCTGATTGTGGAATTTTCATTGCGTTGCACAAATTCGACACGATATAGCTCTACGCGAGGTTGTTGCTACCTCCCAGGGGCGGTTCCTCTGCGTGATCCGAAGTGACGCCCGATTGCCGGGCCGGTCCAACGTCAATGTTCGAAGGATGCATGCCATGACCAATGCCACCGATCCTTTCTCAGCGTCCATCATTCCATTCGAGGTTCCCGAGCAGGTGCGCGCGCTCGCCGAAAAAGGCGTGTCGCAGGCTCGCGAAAACTATGCCAAATTCAAGGATGCAGCCGAGACCCACAATTCGGCCATCGAGGCGTTTTTTGCCAACGCAAGCAAGGGCGCTGGCACCTATTCGTCCAAGGTCATGGAGTTCACCAAGACGAATACGACGGCTTCGCTCGACTTCGCGCAGGAGCTGTTCGGCGTGAAGTCGCCGTCCGAGGCGCTGGAGCTGTGGAGCGGTTTCGTCCGCAAACAGTTCGAGACGTTCACCGGTCAGGCCAAGGAACTCGCCGAGCTCGGCCAGAAGGTTGCGACCGAGACCGTGGAGCCGATCAAGGAAAGCGCCACCAAGCTGTTCAAGACCGCGGCCTGAGACCGGCGGCTTGTCCGTGGAGCGCGCGGCGCTGCCGGAACGGCAATTCTCAGCTTTCTGGGGCTCGCAAATYTGCCGTTTGCGAGCTCGATTTTTTGGAGACCGGTCTCGGGGCGGTCCCGTGGGGTGAAACAAACGGMGGTATGGCGCGCGACTTTATCCGTTCTCGGCCTTGCCAAATTCGCGCGTTGCACCTAGTTTCCGGCCCGTTCGGCGCCCCCTTGCGGGGTGGCGTCATGACGGATGCAGTTGTAGCTCAGTTGGTTAGAGCGCCTGTCTGTGGAACAGGAGGTCGGTGGTTCGAGCCCACCCAACTGTACCAATGAAATCAATGACTTGCGTGAAGTTCCGCGCACTGACCGCTCGGGCTGGTTACCGTCCAGCAACCACACGCGAGCGAAGCACTGCTGTTGCCAAGTCCGTCGGARAAATCTGCCGACGCATCATCCGCGCTTCGCAGTACCGCTCGGTCGACGGCCCAAGAGCTCCGAAGCCGCAATTGCGGGATGGCACGACGGCGGGTAGTCACGTCTCCKGATTGCACCCGGACCAAGCTATTTCGTGTTCATCACGACTCGAGCCTCTGGTTGTGGCCTGAGTCTGGGAATCGATCTCTGGGTCGCCATCCGACCGGATCTGCGATCCAGCGGCTGTGGGCGTCCATGCCCGGCATCGCCAGCACATGGACGCGGTCCCCAGTCATGCCCTGCGCCTTGTGGATCGTTGCCGCATAGCCACGGTCGATCCGGTTGTAAATCCTTGAGGTCGAAGCGCACGGATYCCGTCGGCCACCTGACACCGGGCTTCGGCGGCGCTTGCGTGAGCTCGCCTGCGAGCGGCGGCGCTTCGGTTATCGGCGGCTGTTCATCCTGCTGCCGCGTGAGGGCGAGCCGTCCGGGATCAATCGGATCCACCGGCTCTACCGGGAGGAAGGGCTCGCAGTGCGCAAGCGCCGTACCCGCCGCAAGGCGTGCGGTGTCCGCGTGCCGATCCTGGTGGAGGCAAAGGCCATGCTGCAGGATGTGCTCTCAAAACAAGSTCTGAAGCCTGGCCGCAAGCGTGAGCTTGTCGACAAGGTGCGGAACGACYGGAAGGTCTCGATCAGGCGGGCCTGTTCGGCACTTCGGATCGATCGCGCACGGTACGTCTACAAGTCCAAGCGTGGCGACCAGGCGGCTCTCAAGAATCGGATCAAGGACGTCTGTCAGACACGGGTGAGGTACGGATATCGCCYCGTCCATGTCTGGCCATGATCAAGCAGCACGGAACCATACGCCAAGCCAAGCAYCGGGGTCGCGACCGTGTGCCTAGCGATGTCCTCCTCAAGCTGATCGGCTCTAACGTCGCCCGGATGCTCAAGCTGATTGGCGCATGAGGCCACGTCCGTGGCGGAGATCATCGCGCCGACAGCGGTCTCTCGTCCGGAACGCAACATCACCGAGATCCGTGACCACGCGCCGGTTCTTCAGCAGACTGCCAGTCTCGTCGTGACGGGGTCTGCGCGCCGCACATCCACGTTGTCCGYCGTCGGCGATTGGAGAGAGTGTGTCGAGCGYGCGTGAATTCAGGGGTGATGTCGACGCAGTGCTTCCGGTAGCTAACAAGATCCGCGTAGTATCTGGCGCGGGACAATAGTTGTAGCCGCGCGCCCTGGTGATTTCGCTTCGGGTAATCGCGCGCTTCTGYTGGGCGTTGTCGGTCTGCGGCAGCCCTGTTGCTGCGGCCATTGTTGGCAGGACGAGATTTCTACTMGATCAATCGATAATATTCTATTTRAGGTTGTATTGCGTAGTTTGGATCTGTCAGCTTCTGGATATGAAGACTAAGTTAGGATCATCCCAAGTCGAAGCCGTCGCTTTTCTTAGAATGGCCGAGGAGAGAGCGCTCTTCGCAACTTGGGTGGGCTGTTCCGGTAGTAATTGGTTGGACTGCCGAGTCTACCCCCTTTGTCGTTGACGCTGAGGGGATGTCGATGAATCGCAACTTTGTTCCGGAGCGTCGTGCAGGCAATTCTGGCGATTCGATTTGGAGTCCTCTGTCTCGAATCCAGCGTTCCCTTTGGTTCTCGTATAAATTGTATCCTCACGCGCGGGGAACACACAATATAAGCTTCTGCGCGCGTATTTTCGGCGAGTTGGATCTGGCGCGCCTGCATAGGGTCTTGAACGTCCTGCGGCTCAAGCATCCAATGTTGTGCGTCCGGTTCATCGACGCGTTCGGTGAGCCGAAACAGACAATCGAGTGGGGAGCTGAGATCGCGGTTTCGCGGCGGGATGTGCGCGGAGTCGGCTCAGACGCACTTGAAGATATTCTGAGGGATGATTGGTGCAARCCCTTCGATCTCGACGTGGCTCCGTTGGTCCGGGTCGTCGTCTACGATTGCGCCGAAGAAGAGGCAGTCATTCAGATCATCTGTGATCACCTCGTGTTCGATGGGTGGTCGATGTGGCGTCTGATTGCCGAGCTTGGCTCGATGTACGAGKCGGATGTCGGGAGCATCGAGGCGGTACCAAGTAACTCGATCGCCAAGAAGCCGGCGTACTTTGAATATGTTGAATGGCAGGAGCGTTGGTTAAAGAGCAGCGAATCGCGTCGCCAGCTCGAGTATTGGCGGGAGGCGCTCACTGAAGAGTTTCCTCCCCTCGATCTGCCGAAAGAAGCGGCTTCGAATGTAGATTTGTCCGRCAGAGGCATCGTGCGAGTCACGATCGACCGCAACCTCACTTCAGCGTTGAATGAGCTTGCGCGGGTGACAGGCTCATCAATGTATGTCGTGCTGTTGACCGGATATTTCGCCTTCCTCCACCGGCTCACGGGCCAAGAGCGTGTTGCTGTCGGAACCATCATGCCCGGCCGAGGGCGTCGGAAGTGGGCGGATGTTGTTGGCACGTTTGTCAATCAGGTCGTCTTACGATCGGTGCTCACAGCAGAGATGGACGTGGCTGCACTCCTGCAGCAGGTACGTCGGCTGGCCCGACAGTCGATGATCAATCAGGAATATCCGTTCGCAGAATTGGTTGAGCATCTCAATCCATCGAGGGCATCGTCGCTTCAGCCTTATTGTCAGACCCTGTTCGTGATGCAGAACTCGCGAGGTGAGGATGGTTTGGCAGAGTCGAGGGCCTGTCTCTTATACACATCTAGATGTGTATAAGAGACAGGTGCAGGAGGATGTGGTGATCGGCAGCCCGGTTGCGAACCGTGGACGAGCCGAGATCGAGGGACTGATCGGGTTCTTCGTGAACACGCTGGCGGTGCGTGTCGATGTATCGGGCTCGCCATCGGTGAGTGAGCTTCTGGCACGGGTGAAGGCGCAGACGGTGGCGGCGCAGGAGCAACAGGATCTGCCGTTTGAGCAGGTTGTGGAACTGTTGCAGCCGTCGCGCAGCCTGAGCTACGCGCCGCTGTTCCAGGCGGCGCTGGCCTGGCAGACCATGTCGGCAGAGAATCTGGATCTCGGGGAGTTGCGGCTGGCGCCGGTTGAGGTGCCGCGTGTGAGCGCGCAGTTCGACCTGACGCTGAGCCTGGCGGAGACAGGTGGGAGGATCAGCGGCGGGCTGGAATATGCGACCGCGCTGTTCGATCGCGAGACGATCGAGCGCTGGGCCGGGTACTTTGTCCGGCTGCTGGAAGGCATGGTGGCGGACGAGCGCGCGCCGGTGAATCGTCTGCCGCTGCAGGATGACGCAGAGCGTCATCGTGTCCTGGTGGAGTGGAACGCGACGGCTGCGAATTATCCGCAGGATGTGTGCGTGCACGAGCTGGTCGAGGCCCAGGCGGAGCGGACGCCGGCTGCGGTTGCGGTGGTGCATGATGATCGCGAGCTGAGCTATGCTGAGCTGAACACGCAGGCGAACCGGCTGGCGCATCATCTGCGCAAGCTTGGTGTGAAGCCGGACGATCGTGTTGCGATCTGCATCGAACGCAGCCCGGAGATGATCGTGGGTCTGCTGGCGATCCTGAAGGCGGGCGGGGCCTATGTGCCGTTGGATCCGGCCTATCCTTCGGAGCGGCTGGCGTTCATGCTGCAGGACAGCGCGCCGGTGGCGCTGCTGGCGGGCGGCGGGGCGCAGGCAGCGTTGGCTGTCGCCGGTGCCGCGCTCGCCGAGAACGGTGTGGCGGTGCTCGACATCGGCGCGGATGCGGCGCAGTGGGCGGAGGCACCTGCGCGCAATCCGGAGCGGAGCGAGGTGGGCCTCGCGGCGAGTCACCTCGCTTATGTGATCTACACCTCCGGATCGACCGGTCAGCCTAAGGGGGTGATGGTCGAGCATCGCGGTCTCGCCAACCTGGTGCATTGGCATTGCGAGGTCTTCGCGCTGCATCCGGGGACGCACAGTTCCTTGGTAGCTGGTTTGAGCTTTGACGCTTCGAGCTGGGAAGTGTGGCCGGCGCTGTGTTGCGGCGGYGTGCTGGTGGTGCCGCAGCCTGAGACGGCGCGGGATCCCGAAGCGCTGATGGCCTGGTGGCAGACGCAGCCGCTGGACGTGAGCTTCCTGCCGACACCGATGGCGGAGTTTGTGCTGTCGCAGGGGCTSGTGAACCGGCATCTGCGTGTTCTGCTGACGGGGGGCGACCGTTTGCGGAAGCTGCCCAAKGCGCTGCCATTCGCGCTGGTGAACAATTACGGTCCCACGGAAACGACGGTGGTGGCCACGTCCGGTTTGCTCGGGGCTGATGAGGCGGTGCTGCATATCGGCCGTCCGATCTCGAACACGCAGATCTACATCCTGGATGAGCATGGCGAGCCGGTGCCGATCGGGGTCGCGGGCGAGATCTACATCGGCGGGGCGGGCGTTGCGCGGGGCTATCTCAACCGCCCCGAGCTGACGGCGGAACGGTTCGTGGAGGACCGGTTCTCGGGCGAGGCCGGAGCGCGGCTGTACCGGACCGGGGATCTCGGGCGCTGGCTTGGCGACGGGACGATCGCCTATCTCGGTCGCAACGACTTCCAGGTGAAGATCCGCGGCTTCCGGATCGAGCTCGGNGCGGTGGTGCATGAGGAGCGCCGGCTGAGCTATGCGGAGCTGAACACCCAGGCGAACCGGCTGGCGCATCATCTGCGCAAGCTCGGCGTGAAGCCGGACGATCGTGTTGCGATCTGCATCGAGCGCAGCCCGGAGATGATCGTGGGTCTGCTGGCGATCCTGAAGTCGGGCGGAGCCTATGTGCCGCTGGACCCGGCCTATCCGCCGGAGCGGCTGACGTTCATGGTTCAGGACAGTGCGCCGGCGGCGCTGCTGGTGGGCGGCGGCGCGCTGGATGTGCTGCCGGTCGTGGAGGCCGAGCTTGCGGCCAGCGGCGTGCCGGTGCTCGACATCGGCGCGGAAGCGGCGCAATGGGCGGAGGCGCCCGCGTGCAATCCGGCGCGGAGCGAGGTAGGCCTCAAGGCGAGCCATCTCGCTTATGTGATCTACACSTCCGGATCGACCGGTCAGCCCAAGGGGGTGATGGTCGAGCACCGCGGTCTCGCCAACCTGGTGCATTGGCACTGCGAGGCCTTCGCGCTGCGTCYGGGRACGCACAGCTCCTTRGTAGCTGGTTTGAGCTTTGACGCTTCGAGCTGGGAAGTGTGGCCGGCGCTGTGTTGCGGCGGCGTGCTGGTGGTGCCGCGGCCTGAGACGGCGCGGGATCCCGAAGCGCTGATGGCCTGGTGGCAGACGCAGCCGCTGGACGTGAGCTTCCTGCCGACACCGATGGCGGAGTTTGTGCTGTCGCAGGGGCTCGTGAACCGGCATCTGCGTGTTCTGCTGACGGGGGGCGACCGTTTGCGGAAGCTGCCCAAGGCGCTGCCATTCGCGCTGGTGAACAATTACGGTCCCACGGAAACGACGGTGGTGGCCACGTCCGGTTTGCTCGGGGCTGATGAGGCGGTGCTGCATGTCGGCCGTCCGATCTCGAACACGCAGATCTACATCCTGGATGGGCATGGCGAGCCGGTACCGATCGGTGTTGCCGGCGAGATCTACATCGGCGGAGCCGGCGTTGCGCGCGGCTATCTCAACCGCCCCGAGCTGACGGCGGAACGGTTTGTGGAGGACCGGTTCTCGGGCGAGGCGGGAGCGCGGCTGTACCGGACCGGTGATCTCGGGCGCTGGCTTGAAGACGGAACGATCGCGTATCTCGGGCGCAACGACTTCCAGGTGAAGATCCGCGGTTTCCGGATCGAGCTCGGCGAGATCGAGGCGCGGCTGTCGGAGCATGCGGGTGTGCGCGATGYCGCGGTGATCGCGCGGGAGGATGGTCCGGGCGACCAGCGTCTGGTGGCCTACTATGTGAGCGACGCGGCGAT
>BFBZ01000091.1_pt1 | contig 92407 bp, 92 predicted proteins | sample 1888401 | NCBI WGS metagenome assembly BFBZ01 (sample SAMD00112614, study PRJDB3348) | symbiont metagenome | host: Chara braunii
TCCTTGGCCGCCAGTTCGTCCTTGGGCGCGATCCACAGCACATTGCCGGATTTCTTCAGGCCCAGCCCCTTGGCCTGCATGATGATGTCCAGGGCCTGGTCCCAGGGGACATCCTTCAGGCGCAACGTGACGTTGCCCGTCACCGTGTCGCTGGTGACGACGTTGAAGTTGGTGAAGTCGGCAATGACCTGCAACAACGCCCGCACTTCGATGTTCTGGAAGTTCAGCGACAGCTTATCGCCGGCAAAGCCCGGCCCCTGCGTCAGCTTGTTGGGGTCGACCTTCTGCGGCCGCACTTCGAGCACGAACTGGTTGTCGCTCTGGTAGGCGCTGTGCTCCCAGTTGCCCTTGGGCTCGACGACCATGCGCACGCGGTCACCCGCCTGGGTCGTCGTGATCATCTGCACCGGCGTGCCGAAGTCGGTCACGTCGATCTTGCGGCGCAGGTTCTCCGGCAGGCTGGACCGCAGGAACTCCACGATCAGGCTGTGCCCCTGCTGCTGGATGTCGACGCCGACCTGATTGCTCGGCAGGTTGACGATGACGCGACCGGTGCCTTCGGCGCCACGACGGAAGTCGATGTCGCGCAGCGCCTGGGGCGCGCTATTCAGGCTCTGCGCGAAGTGCACGGGCTCGCCAGGGGCCTGGGCCTGCTGCACCCCGCTCGAACCCAGCGAGATCACCAGCGCATTGCCTTCCAGCTTGGCCTGGTAGTTCGAGGCCTGGCGCAGGTTCAGCACGACGCGGGCGCGGTCCCCGGCCTGGGCGATGTTGGCTGAGCGCAGATTGCCCTGGTTGAGCTCGATGGCGTTGCGCCCCAGGGCATTGCCCACGCCCGGGAGGTCGATCGCGACGCGCGGCGGCGATTGGATCGTGAACCCCGTGGGCACGGCGGCCAGCGGTTCGCTCAATTCGATGCGGACGATGTCCACACCCGCCTGCTGGCTCATGTTGATCGCCTGGATCTGGGGCTCGGCCCAGGCCGCAGACGCGCCCAACAGAGAGCAGGCGATTCCCAGCAACCAGCCACGGCCCATCGACTTGTTCTCCTGCAATGTCTTCATCGTCCCTTCTCCTGTAGCTGGAGGGTACTGGTGCGCTCGATCCACTCGCCCGCAGCGTCCTGGACGACTTCTCGCAACGTGATTTCGGTCTCGCTGATCTTGGTGATGCGGCCGAAGTTCTGGCCAAGGTAGTCCCCGGCCTTGACTTGGTAGAGCAGGCTGTCGACGCGCAGCAGCGCATAGCGCTGCTTGTCGCGCGTCAGGCTGCCGACCATGCTCATGTTGTCCAGCGGATAGGCCTCAAGCGGTTCCTTGCGACGGTTGATTTCGGCCGTCAACAGCGAGTTCGGCTGCGCCGCTTCCTGCTTGATCGCGACGCTGAGCTTCTGCGCACTGAAGGGATCCACGCTCGAACCGGCCTCATAGGGCTGGGGCAGGAACTTCTTGGGCGGCAGCAGCGGCGTGACGCTCGGCTTGGTTTCCTTGCGCTGCTGCTCCATCCATTGGCGCAGTTCTTCGATGTCGCTGCCGCAGCCGACCAGCATCAGCGCCACGAGGGGAATCAGCAGGCGCTTCATTTCTTGCCTCCGGCCTTGGCGGCGGCGGCAGCCTTCCTCTGGTCCGCCACCTCCGACGCGTCGAGATAGCGATAGGTGCGGGCCGTCGCTTCCATGCTGAGCGTGCCATTGGGGTCACGGGTGGCAGGCGCCACGACGACAAGGTTGTTCAGCGTCACGATGCGCGACAGGTTGGACACGTCAGCCGCGAAGGCGCCGATGTCGTGATAGCGACCCGACACCTTCACCGCGATCGGCAGCTCCGCGTAGTAATCCTTGACGAGCACCTGGCCCGGGCGGAAGAGCTCGAACTGCAGGCCGCGGCCGACGCCGGCGCTGCTGATGTCGGACAGCAGCGAGTCGATCTCGGCCTTGCCCGGCAGCTGCTTCTCGAGCTGGGTCACGTATTCCTCGACCTGGCTCTTCTGCTTGCGCAGTTCCGGCAGGTTGACTGCCTGGGCCAGCTTGGTCTTGTAGTCCTGGCGCAGCTGGGGCTCGCGGGCGACTTCCGCGTCCAGGCCGGCCTGGACGTCGGACAGCACGAACACATAGCCGGCAACGACGACGGCGATCATGACGACCAGCGAGGCCGCGAGCTTGGGGGCCAGGGGCCACTGGCCCGGCTCCTTGGGATTGAGTCCCTGGAACTGGCTGGTGACTCCGGCGAACCAGGCGTTCAGGTCGATCTTGGGCGTGGTGATGGCCATGGTCGATCAGGTCTTCTTCGGGCCGGAAGCTGCCGGCATGCCTGGCGTCGCCTCGCTCGGCGGCGCCTTGATCGAAACCTTCATCGAGAAATCCAGCAGACGACGCTGGTCCCGCGTGTTGGTGGTGACGTTGGCGAGCTTGACCTCGATGAGATCGGGCTTCTCCAGCCATTCGGAGCTGCGCGACACATTGCGCAGGAACTCGGACACGCGCTCGTTGGTCTGCGCAATGCCGCTGACGGTGACCAGCTTGTTGTCCTGGCGGATGGCGGTCAGGTAGATGCCCTCGGGCGCCAGCCGGGCCAGGTCGTTGAGCAGTTGCACCGGCGTGTTGCGGTCGGTCTGCAGGTCTTCGACGGCCTTCTGGCGCGACTTCAGCGACTCGATCTCGGCCTTCAGGTTGGCGATGTCCTTGATCTGCGACTCCAACTGCGTGACGGCGGACTGGATGTACTGGTTGTGCTCTCTCTGCTCCTGGGTCAGGAACTCCAGCAGCAGATAGGCCGCCACGACCAAGCCGGCACCAACCAACGCAGCCAGGCCGAGGCCGGCGAAGAAGGCCGCCTTGCGCCGCTTGCGCCGCTCCTCGCGGTAAGGCAGCAGGTTGATCAGGATCACTGGAAGAACCTCCGCATCGCGAGGCCACAGGCCGTCAGATAGGACGGCGCCTCACGCCGCAGCTTGGACTCGCGCACGGCGGCCCCGATGGTCATGTTCTCGAAGGGATTGACCACCATGCAGGCAAAGCCGGTCAGGTCGGTGACGCGCTCCTTGAGCCCCGGCAGCGTGGCCGTGCCGCCGGCCAGCATCACGTAATGCACCTTGTGATGCGGCGTGCTGGTGAAGAAGTACTGCAACGCCCGGCCGATCTCCTGCGACAGGCTGTCAACGAAGGGACCGAGCACGCTGGTGTCGTAGTCCTCCGGCAGGTCGCCGGCCAGCTTCTTCTGCTCGGCCTCCTCGAAGGAAAAGCCGTATTGGCGCGAGATCAGGCTGGTCAGCTGCGAGCCGCCGAAAGACTGGTCGCGGTCGTAAAGCAGTTCCTCGTCGCGCAGCACCTTGAGGCTGGTCGTGTCGGCACCGATCTCGAACAGCGCCACCAGCGCATCCTTGCCTTCGTTGGGCAGGGCCGCGACGAGCCGGCCCATTGCCATGCGCGACGCATGCGACTCGATGTCCAGCACAACGGGGCGCAGGCCGGCCGCCTCGGCCAGGCCCTGGCGGTCCTGCACGCGGTCCTTGCGCGACGCGGCGATCAGCACCTCCACGTCCCCCACCGACGTCGGGCTCGGGCCGATGACGCAGAAATCCAGGCTCACCTCGTCGAGCGAGAACGGGATGTATTGATTGGCCTCGGCCTCGACCTGTAGTTCGAGCTCTTCCTCGCGCAGGCCGGCGGGCAGCATGATCTTCTTCGTGATGACGGCCGACTGGGGCATGGCCAGCGCGGCGTCGCGGGTCTTGGAGCCGCTACGCGCGACAACGCGGCGCACGGCATCGGCCACCTCGTCGAACTTCTCGATTTGGCCGTCGGCGATCCAGCCCTTCTCGAAGGGCTCGCTGGCGAAACGCTCCAGCACGAATTCGCCACCATTGGTCTGGCTCAGTTCCACCAGCTTGACACTGGAGGAACTGATATCCAGGCCAATCAGGGGAGGGTGCTTGCGACCCAAAAGTGCGTCAAGTATTCCCATGCCCTTTGTCCCCGATACGCGAGCAACGTATCAGACTATTAATAAGTTACTTGAATGCTAGCAGCAAAGCCGTTGACGCCGAACGGAAATCCGGCGCGAGCTGGTAACGCCACGTTGCTAAACATACACGAATCAACTGACTTGCAAGCTCATGAAAAACACAGGGGAAGCGGTCGTTTGGCACACCGTTTACTCCCGCTCTTCGTATAGCCGCCGCGGCGATGGCGCTTCCTATAATCCGCCGCCTCCTCCCCACGCGCCTGCGGGCGCGCCTCGCCGGCACATGAACGACAAGCCCCGATCCGCTGCGCACAGCCCCTCCACCGCAGCCGCCGCCGGCAAGCCCTCCCCCACCTTCGGCAAGCGCCTGGCACGCTGGGCCCTGTGGGGCCTGGGGTTGCTGGCCGGTGGCGCCGCCGCCGTGGCCCTGCTGCTCGGTCTGGCACTGTCCCTGGCCTACCCCAATCTGCCGGACATCAGCGGCCTGACCGACTACCGCCCCAAGCTGCCCATGCGCGTGCTGTCCAGCGACGGCGTGCTGCTGGGCGAATTTGGCGAGGAGAGACGCAGCTACCTGCCGATCCAGCAGATCCCCAAGGTCATGCAGGAAGCCGTGCTGGCCATCGAGGACGCGCGCTTCTACCAGCACGGCGGCGTGGACTATCTGGGCGTCATCCGCGCCGGCCTGGCCAACGTCGGCGAGTCGCGCAGCCAGGGCGCGTCGACGATCACGATGCAGGTGGCGCGCAACTTCTACCTGTCCACCGAGAAGACCTTCACGCGCAAGATCTACGAAATCCTGCTGGCGCTGAAGATCGAGTCGGCGCTGTCCAAGGAGAAGATCCTCGAGATCTACATGAACCAGATCTTCCTGGGCCACCGGGCGCACGGCTTCGCGGCCGCCAGCGAGGTCTATTTCGGCAAGCCGCTGGACAAGCTCAGCGTCGCCGAGGCCGCGATGCTGGCCGGCCTGCCCAAGGCGCCGTCGGCCTACAACCCGATCAACAACCCCAAGCGCGCGACCATCCGCCAGCAATACATCATCGAGCGGATGTACGAGACCGGCTACATCACCGAGGAACAGCGCGACGAGGCCAAAGCCGAGAAGCTGCGCATCCGGCCGGTGAGCGAGTCCGTCTCGCATGCCGAGTTCGTCGCCGAGGCGGCGCGCCAGCTGATCTTCAGCCAGTACGGCGACGAGGCCTATTCGCGCGGCCTCAACGTCTATCTGACGCTGAACAGCGCCGAGCAGAACAGCGCCTACCGCGCGCTGCGCCGCGGCATCCTGGACTACGAGAAGCGCCAGGTCTACCGCGGCCCCGAGGCCTACGCCGACCTGCCCGGCGATGCCAAGGAACTGGACCCCCGCATCGCCGAGGCCCTGGCCGACCACCCCGCCAACGACGAGCTGCTGGCGGCCGTCGTGCTCGACGCCGACCCGAAGAAGGTCACCGCCGTGCTGCAGAGCGGCGAGAACATCACCATCACCGGCGACGGCCTCAAGCCCGCCACCTCGGGCCTGTCGGACAAGGGCAACCCCAAGACCCGCATCCGCCGCGGCGCCGTCATCCGCGTCGTCAAGGGCTCAAAGCAAAAGGACGGCGGCGAGTGGACCATCACGCAGTTGCCCGAGGTCGAGGGCGCCTTCGTGTCCCTGGACCCGCGCAGCGGCCAGGTGCATGCGATGGTGGGCGGCTTCGACTACAACAAGAACAAGTTCAACCACGTGACCCAGGCCTGGCGCCAGCCGGGCTCCAGCTTCAAGCCCTTCATCTACTCGGCCGCGCTGGAGAAGGGCTTCACGCCGGCCACCGTCGTCAACGACGCGCCGCTGTTCTTCGATGCCGGCGTGACCGGCAGCCAGCCCTGGGAGCCCAAGAACTACGACGGCAAGTTCGAGGGCCCGATGCCGCTGCGCACCGCGCTGGCCAAGTCCAAGAACATGGTGTCCATCCGCATCCTGCACTCCATCGGCGTGCGCTATGCGCAGGACTGGATCACGCGCTTCGGCTTCGAGGCCGAGAAGCATCCGGCCTATCTGACGATGGCGCTCGGCGCCGGCTCGGTGACGCCGATGCAGATGGCCCAGGCCTATTCGGTGTTCGCCAACGGCGGCTATCGCGTGAGCCCGCAGCTGATCGCGAAGATCACGGACAACAAGGGCAAGCTGCTCTACGAGGCCCTGCCGACGACGCTGGCCGACGGCGCCCGCGCCATCGAGCCGCGCAATGCCTTCATGATGAGCAGCCTGCTGCAGGAGGTCACGCGCAGCGGCACGGCGGCACGCGCCCAGGCCATGCTGAAGCGCCCCGACATCTACGGCAAGACCGGCACGACCAACGACTCCATGGACGCCTGGTTCGCCGGCTACCAGAAGGAGCTCGCCGCCGTCGTCTGGATCGGCTACGACCAGCCGCGCAAGCTCGGCGACCGAGAGACCGGCGGCGGCCTGAGCCTGCCGGTCTGGATCGAGTACATGCAGTACGCGCTGAAGAACAAGGCCGTCGACGAGGTGACGCCGCCCGAAGGCGTCGTCAACGTGAATGGCGAATGGTTCTACGAGGAGTATTCGGGCACGAGCGGCGTGCGCGAACTGTCCAACGAACCCAACGTGCCGGGCGCGGCCACGGAGGAAGAGAAGAAGTCGATCCTCGACCTCTTCAAACGCTGAAGCTCAGCGCCTGGCCGGCCTGCTCGCTGGCGCAGCGCGACAGCCGCGCGCAGAACTCCTGGCCCTCGCGGTCCACCCACTGCGCGCCATCCCACTTGAAGTGGTAGCCGCCGGCGCGCGCGGCCAGCCAGATCTCCTGCAGCGGCGGCTGGGTGTTCAGCACGATCTTGCTGCCGCCGGGCATGCTGAGCTCCAGCAGACCGCCCGTGCGGTGGGTGTCGATGTCGACCACGTCGTCTTCGAGCCAGGCATCGATCTGCGCCTCGATGCGGGCGAGCAGGGCATGGGCCTTAGCGTGGTAGTCGGCGTCGGACAGGGACATAAACTGGGCGGATGAAGAAGACTACCGTCAGTGTAGGGGGGCGCCTGATCGCCCTGGCGATCACCCTTACCGCCCTTGCGGGTTGTGGCCAGAAAGGCCCGCTGACCCTGCCCAAGCCGGCCGCCGCGGCCTCCGCGCCCGCCTCGGCGCCGCGCTGATCAGCCCGCCCTGCCCTCTTGCACCGCGTGGCAGGCCACGCGGACGCCCCGGATCTCCAGCAGCTCGGGGCGCTCGCGCCTACAGCGCTCGTCGGCCAAGGGGCAGCGCGGGTGGAAGCTGCAGCCGCTCGGCGGCTGCAGCGGGTTGGGCACCTCGCCCTGCACCGGCGTCCGGGCGCGGCCGGTCATGTGTGGATGTCGGGGATCGCATCCAGCAGCATGCGGGTGTAGGGGTGGCTGGGCCGGGCGAACAGCTCGGCCTTGCCGGCCATCTCGACGAGGCGGCCCAGGTACATGACGCCGACCCGGTCGGCCACATGGCGCACGACGGCGAGGTTGTGCGAGATGAAGAGATAGGTCAGCCCATGCTCGCGCTGCAGGTCCTTCATCAGGTTGAGAACCTGGGCCTGCACCGACACGTCCAACGCCGATGTGGGCTCGTCGCAGACCAGGAACTCGGGCCGGCTGGCCAGCGCCCGCGCGATGGAGATGCGCTGGCGCTGGCCGCCCGAGAACTGGTGCGGAAATTTCTCAGCATCCGCCGGGTTCAGGCCCACGGAAGCAAGCAATTCGCCGACGCGCTGCCTCGCCTCGGCGTCGCCCTTCACGAGGCCATGCTCGCGCAGCGGCTCGGCAACGATATCCAGCACCTTCCAGCGCGGGTTCAGCGACGCATAGGGGTCCTGGAAAATCATCTGCATGCGGCGGCGCAACTGCTGCTGCGTGCCGGCCGAGGCCCGCGCGACGTCCTCGCCATCGAAGCGCACCACGCCACGCGTCGCGCCATGCAGGCCGACGAGCAGGCGCGCGACGGTGCTCTTGCCGCAGCCGCTCTCGCCGACCAGGGCCAGCGTCTTGCCACGCTCGATCGCGAAGGACACGCCGTCCACCGCATGCACGAAGGCCCTGGGCTTGCGCTCGACCAGCCGGTTCAGCCAGGGCGGCGACACGTCGAACACCTTGGCGAGGTCCTGCACCTCGACGAGAGGGGCGCTCATCGCGCGGCCTCCAGCGTGATGGGCTTCCAGCAGGCCGCCTGGGTCGCCCCCGCCGCCGCCAGTTCGGGGCGCTGCGTGCGGCAGCGGTCGTCCGCATGCGGGCAGCGCGGGTTGAAGGCGCAGCCGCCCGGAATGGCCGTTAGCCGCGGCATCGCACCGTCGATCTGCAGCAGGCGCTCGCGATCCTCGTCCATGGCCGGGATGGCCCCCATCAGCCCCACCGTGTAGGGGTGGGCCGGCCGGTGGATCACGTCGGCCACCGGGCCGGTCTCGGCGATGCGGCCGGCATACATGACGACGACGCGGTCACAGGTCTCGGCGATGACGCCCATGTCGTGCGTGACCAGCATGACGGCGGCGCCCTGCTCCCGGCAGACCTGCTTCAGCAGCGCAATGATCTGCGCCTGGATGGAGACGTCGAGTGCCGTCGTCGGCTCGTCGGCCACGATGAGCTTGGGCTTGGCCGCCAGCGCCAGCGCGATGACGACCCGCTGGCGCATGCCACCGGAGAACTGGTGCGGGTAGTGGTCGACGCGCGCCTCGGGCGCCGGGATGCCGGTGGAGGCCAGCAACTCGATGGCCCGCACGCGCGCCTGGGCTGTTGTCAGGTCGAGGTGGGTCGTGATGGTTTCGACGAGCTGGCGGCCCACGGTGTAGAGCGGGTTCAGCGAGGTCAGCGGGTCCTGGAAGATGGCGCCGATCTCGCGGCCGCGCACGCGGCGCATCTGCTGGTAGGGCAGGTTGTCGATGCGCCGCCCCGCCAGCCGGATCTCGCCGGCAGCGATGCGGCCCGGCGGGTCGAGCAAGCCGATGATGGCCGCCCCGGTGAGCGACTTGCCGGCGCCGGACTCGCCGACGACACCGAGGATCTCGCCCGGCCCGATGGCCAACGAGATGTCGTCCAGCGCCAGCAGCCTGCCGTGGCGGGTCGGGAATTCCACCCGCAGGTGGCTGACTTCGAGCAGCGGCGCCGTCATCGCAGCCTCGGGTTCAGCGCGTCGCGCAGCCAGTCGCCGAGCAGGTTCACGCTGAGCGTGATCAGCACCAGCGTCAGGCTGGGCCAGGCGGTGATCCACCATTCGCCGGAGAACAGCGTGTCGTTGCCGTTGCGGATCAGCGTGCCCAGCGACGGGCTCGTGACCGGCACGCCGACGCCGAGGAAGGACAGCGTGGCCTCGGTGATGATGGCCGAGGCGATCTGGATCGTGGCCAGCACGAGGACCGGCCCGAGCACATTGGGCAGTACATGCCGGCCCATGATGCGCAGCGGCCCGACGCCGATGACGCGCGCCGCCTGCACATATTCCTTGTTGCGCTCGACCAGCGTCGAGCCGCGCACGGTGCGCGCGTACTGCACCCAGCCCGTCAGCGCGATGGCCAGCACCAGCACGACGAAGGCCAGCGCATCGGGCGCCTGCGGGAACAGGCTGCGGCCGACGCCGCTGATCATCAGCGCGACGAGGATGGACGGGAAGGACAGCATCACGTCGCAGACGCGCATGACGAAGGCGTCCACACGCCCGCCGACAAAGCCCGCCAGCAGGCCGAGGCCGACACCGATCAGCATGGACAGCAGTACCGACGCGATGCCCACCAGCAGCGAGATGCGCGTGCCATACATCAGCGCGGACAGGATGTCGCGGCCCTGGCCATCGGTGCCGAGCAGGTATTTGGCCTCGCCGCCTTCCACCCATGCCGGCGGCTTCAGCGAATCCATCAGTTCCAGCGTCGCGAGGTCGAAGGGCTTGTGCGGCGCGACGACATCGGCGAACAGCGCGCAGCACAGGCAGACCAGCGCGATGACGGCCGCCGCCATCGCCACCGGCGACGAGCGGAAGGAATGCCAGACATCGCCGTCGAAGAAACCGCGCAGCGCGGCGGCCGACGGCGTCGGATTGGGATTGGCGTCGGCTGCCATCGTCAATGAGCCCCGCCGTCGACGCGCAGGCGCGGGTCGACGACGAAATAGAGCAGATCCACGCCGAGGTTGATGACGACGAAGATCAGCGAGATCAGGCAGAGATAGGCCGCCATCACGGGGATGTCGGCGAACTGCACCGCCTGGATGAAGAGCAGGCCCATGCCGGGCCACTGGAAGACCTGCTCGGTGATGATGGCGAAGGCGATCAGCGAGCCGAGCTGCAGGCCCGTGATCGTGATGACCGGCACCAGCGTGTTCTTCAGCGCATGGCCGAAGTAGACGCTGCGGTCGCTCAGCCCGCGGGCCCGCGCGAAGCGGATGTAGTCCGTGCGCAGCACCTCCAGCATCTCCGCGCGCACGAGGCGCATGATCAGCGTCAGCTGGAAGGCCGACAGCGTGAAGGCCGGCAGGATCAGATGCAGCAGGCCGTCGCGCGTCAGCAGTCCCGAGGTCCACGCGCCGAAGGCGACAACCTCGCCGCGGCCGAAGCTCGGCAGCCACTTCAGCTCGACCGCGAAAACCCAGATCAGCACGATGCCGATGACGAAGTTGGGCAGGCTGACGCCGAAGAGGGTGCCCGTCATCAACAGCTGCGCACTGGCCTTGCCGCGCCGCAGCGCCGCATAGACCCCCAGCGGAATGCCCAGCCCGAGGGCGATCGCGCCGGCGACGACGGCAAGCTCCAGCGTCGCCGGGAAACGCTCGCCGATCAGCGTCGACACCTTGCGCCCCTGGCGCAGGCTGATGCCGAACTCGCCCTGCACCGCATTCACGACAAAGCGCGCGAACTGCACCGGGAAGGGTTGGTCCAGCCCCAGATCCCTGCGCAGCGCGGCGCGCTGCGCCTCGGTCGCGTCCTGGCCCAGCAGGTTGGTGACCGGATCGCCGACGTACTGGAACAGCATGAAGGCGATGAAGGCCACCGACAGCATGACGACAAGGGCCTGGGCCAGGCGGCGGAGGAGGAAAACCAGCATGTGAGGACTCGTCCGCGGCCGTGACCAGCCCCAACCGGCGAAGCGCGCATCATGGCTTCGCCCAACCTACAGGGCAAAAGGGAAAGCCCTAGACGGCCATCACTCCGCAGCCCCAATAAAAACGGGCCGCTCGCGCGGCCCGTCGGCAAGAGGCGAACAGCCCAGGATCAGAAGCGGTGACGCAGGCCGACCGTCACGCCGTCGCGGCTGGTCATGCCGTTACCGAAGGTGACATTCCCGCTCACATTGGTGTGATCGAACTCGAAATAAGCGTCCGTGCGCTTGGAGAAGGCGTAGTCGGCCACGAAGGCGAAGAAACTGGCCTTGTCCGTCGTCGAGGCGCTGGTCGACAGCCCCTTGGCCGCCAGCGCAGCAGCGAACGGCGCAGCCAGATTGTCCTGGCTGCCGTAATGCGTCTGCCGGGTCAGCCAGACGTTCGCACCGAGGTTCAGCTGGGGCGTCAGCTGGTAGGTGGCGCCGAACATCAGCATGTTGCGCGTCTTGATGTCGACCGAGGCCAGGTTGAAGACGTTGGCACCCAGCAAGCCTGAGGTATAGGCGCCACGGGTCTTCACGCCAATGTCGAAGGCTCCGTTGGTCGCGGCGGACGCCGCAAACGCTGGACCGCTGGACTGGTCGAGCAGATCGTAGAAGTTGTCGAACTTATTCTGCCCCCAGGACGCATTGACGTACAGCGGGCCGTCCGTGTAGGAAGCGCCGAAGACGGTGCCCTTGACCTTCTTGCCCGTCTGCTCGGTGGCCTGCAGATAGGCGCCGCCCACGGCCCAGGTACCGTCGTTGTAGCGCAGCATGGCGCCGATGGTCTTGTTCGGAGCGATGGCGGCGGCACCCGACTGGCCTTCCCCGGCGCTGACCTGGATCTCGCCGTAGACGTTGCCGACCTGGGCCAGGTACTTCACCATATTGTCCTGGCGGGCCGCCATGGACAGGCCCATCTCGGGCTTGTAGGCCTCGATATAGGGCGAGTAGCGGAACGACGCGAAGCTCGACGTGTAGAGATCGAACAGGATGTTGTACTGGCGGCCGAGGCGGATCTGGCCAAAGTCACTGGACTGCAGACCGACCCAGGACTGGCGCCAGAACTCGGCGGCAGCCACGGTGCCGGTGTCGGAATTGAAGCGGTGCTCCAGGTTGACCAGTGCCTTGAATCCCCCGCCCATGTCCTCGGTGACATTCACCCCCAGGCGGCTTTGCGACATGCCGCCAGGGATCAGTTGCTTGGTCGAGACGCCAGGATTGGCATTGCTCGTGTAGCGCACGGCCGAATCGACGATGCCGTACAGGGTCACGCTGGATTGGGCCCAGGCGGCCGAAGTGCTGGCGGCCAGGACAGCAACGGCCAGGGAAGCTTTTTTCATCAAGGTTGTCTCCTGCTAAGAATAATCAGCTGATTCATTCTCAGCGAAGCGCCTTGCCACACCGCGGCGCCTGTTGCTGAATTTCCACAGCAATTCCCCTGTCTCCTGCGGGACAAATGGAAAAGCCGCTCGAAGGCGGCTTGGCTGATGCGCAACGGCCCGAGGGCCGCGCGGGATCAGAAGCTGTGGCGGATACCGACGTCGAAGCCGCTGGACTTCTGGCCACCAGCCGTCGCAGCAGGAGCGCCGCCCAGCGTGTACTTGGCGCCGTCCTTGTTGTCGATCTGGGCGAAGGTCGTGTACAGCGAGGTGCGCTTCGACAGGCTGTAGATGTAGCCGATCGCGAACAGCTTCGCATCGCCGCCGACGATTGCCTGGGCAGCCGTGTTGGCGCTGGAGTTCGTGAACGAGGTCTGCAGCTGACCCTGGCCGAGGCTCCAGGTCAGGGCGGCGGTCACGGCCTTGATCTTGGCGTCACCGGCTTCGGTGGTCGTGTACATCAGAGCGGGCTTGATGCCGCTGAAGTCATACGAACCGGCGATGCTGGACACCTTGTACTTCGTGCCGGTGCCGTTGCTGGAGAAGGCCGCGGACACATGGACCGGACCCTCCTTGTAGCCCAGGCGGATGTCCTGCATCTTGTTGCTGCCGTCGCCTTCGCCGGCGGCGACATCGGCGGCGCCGTAGAAGCCACCCAGATCCTTGGGCGTCTCGTAGCTGACCATGTTGCTGGCGCGCGTGAACGTGCCACTCTGCGTACCGCTCAGCGTGCCGAGGGCGGTCTTGTCGGCGATGACCTTGGTCACGTCGCCGAGGCCGGTACCCGAGTACGGGTCGAAGTCTTCGATGTGCAGGCGGGTCGCCGTCTTGTAGCGGCCCAGGCGGATTTCACCGAATTCGCCCATCAGGCTGACGGTCGAACGGCGGCCCCAGAAGGCGTTGCTGCCGTTGACGGTGCTGCCACCAGCGCCGGTATCCGTGGCGACTTCAGACTCCAGCCAGAAGCCGGCCTTCAGGCCGCCGCCGAGGTCTTCAACGCCCTTGACGCCGAAACGGCTGGTGCTCAGGCCGCTGGAGTCCAGCTTCTTCAGCTTGAGGTCGCCAGTCTTGACGTACTTCATGTCAGCGTCGATGACGCCGAACAGGGTGACCGAGGATTGCGCGACGGCGGCACCGCCGGTCAGGCCGAGGACGGCCAGGGCAATCAGAGCTTTCTTCATTCGATACTCCTAGGTATTCATCCGAGTCGCCGGCCGCACAGGGCACAGCGACTTACCTCCTGTGAGGAAGTGGGCATATTCCACTACAGGTTTCGCCCCCTGGGGAATTTACGGATATGAAATTGTGTGTTGCCGTTGTTCAACCACAACGCCGCTCTGATGTCACGATTTCTTCATTGAAACATTGGCCAACTGAATGCAATCGCTCGCAAGCCCACCCCATCTCCACAGCCTGAGCCTGGGCGACCGTTGCCTGTGCGCGCTGGACGCCGGCCTGCGCACGGTCTTCACGACGGCGCGGGCCACCCGCCCGTCGCCTGCCGCGGGCCTGCCGGCGACGCAGTTGCCGCCAGCCGACACCCGCGAGGCCGGCGCACTGATGCGGGTCAACCACGTCGGCGAGATCTGCGCCCAGGCGCTCTACCAGTCGCAGGCGCTGTTCAGCCGCAGCGATGAGTTGCGGCAGCACTTCGAGAAGGCCGCGCAGGAAGAACTCGACCACCTGGCCTGGACCGCCGAACGCGTCGCCGAACTGGACACCCACACCAGCCATCTCGCACCGCTCTGGTGGGCCGGCGCCTTTGCCTGGGGCAGCCTGGCCGGGCTGGCCGGCGACAAATGGAGCCTGGGCTTCGTCGTCGAGACCGAGCGTCAGGTCGAGGCGCATCTGGCCTCCCACCTGGACCGCCTGCCCGCCGACGATGCGCCGTCACGCGCCATAGTCGACCAGATGAAACGCGAGGAAGCCGAACATGCCGACGCGGCACTGGCGGCCGGCGCGCTGCCTCTGCCCGCCCCGATCCGGGGCCTGATGCGCGCTGCGGCCAGGGTCATGACGACCGTGGCCCACCACGTTTGACCCGTCAGAGGTTGAGAGTTTTTCGGCCGCGCCCGAAAGGCGCGTCAAAACGCCCTCGAACTAGGCGCAAAGCACAGCCATAGCTCGGGCTATGGCGAGCATTTGCAACGACGAGCGGGGGTGTTTTGGCGTGCAAGGCGGGCATGGGTGAAAGACTCTCAACCTCTCAGGCCTCGGCGATCTCGAAGGAGGTGCTGATGGCCGAGGTCTTGGCCAGCATCGCCGTGGCCGAGCAATACTTTTCGTGCGACAGCGCGATGGCACGCTCGACGATCTCGGGCTTCAGCCCCTTGCCGCTGACGACGAAGTGGAAATGGATGGCCGTGAAGACCTTGGGGTCGCTGGTGGCGCGCTCGGCCTTCAGCACCACCTTGCAGCCGCGCACGTCGTGGCGGCCCCGCTTCAGGATCAGCACGACGTCATAGGCCGTGCAGCCGCCGGTGCCGGCCAGCACGGTTTCCATCGGGCGCGGCGCCAGGTTGCGCCCGCCACCGTCCGGCGCGCCGTCCATGGACAGCACGTGGCCGCTCCCCGTCTCGGCGACGAAGCTCATGCCGCTCGGCCCCTCGGCCCCCAACCAACTGACAGTGCATTCCATAGAGGTCTAGAGTCAAAGCTCCAATTCGTTCACAGAAAAAATATTGCGGCGCAGCATAACTCGGCGCTAAACTGCCAACCAAGCGAAAACGCTTTCGCACCGATTGTCTCCTCCACCGCCTCCATGGTGGATTCAACCCGAGCTTGCAAGAGCTCGGGTTTTTTTTGCTGGTCAGTTGGCAAGCGACCCGCTGCGCGAATCGCCTGGCGCTGACGCGCCCCGGGCCTGCAGCCCGTTGCCAACAGGCCCATCCGCGCCGCAAGCGACGCGACGCCGGTTGCGAAGGGTGCGTCTCTTATCATGCGGCGCCGCAACAAGACTGCATGGAGACCCGATGAGCGCCCCCTCGCGCCGCCGCCCGCCCGTGACCAAGGCCGCCGCCCAGGTGCCCGCGATGCTGCCGCCCGGCAGCAGCTATCTGCAGCGCATCCTGAACGCCCGGGTCTACGAAGTGGCCCGCGAAACCGAGCTCGCGGCCGCGCCCAAGCTGTCCAGGCGCCTCGCCAACAAGGTCTGGCTCAAGCGCGAGGACGAGCAGGCCGTCTTCAGTTTCAAGCTGCGTGGCGCCTACAACAAGATGGCCCATCTGACGGCTGAGCAGCGCGCCGCCGGCGTCATCTGCGCATCCGCCGGCAACCATGCCCAGGGCGTCGCGCTGTCGGCCAAAAAGCTCGGCTGCCGGGCCGTCATCGTGATGCCGGTGACGACGCCCCAGGTCAAGGTCGACGCGGTCAAGGGCCATGGCGGCGAGGTCGTGCTGTTCGGCGAGAGCTTCACCGACGCCTACGGCCATGCGCTGGAGCTGGAGCGCGAGCAGAGCCTGACCTTCGTCCACCCCTTCGACGACCCCGACGTCATCGCCGGCCAGGGCACGATCGCGATGGAGCTGCTGCGCCAGCACCCCGGCCCCATCGACGCGATCTTCGTCGCCATCGGCGGCGGCGGCCTGATCTCCGGCGTGGCCGCCTACGTGAAGGCGCTGCGCCCCGAGATCAAGATCATCGGCGTGCAGACCACCGACTCCGACGCCATGCTGCGTTCGGTCAGGGCCGGCAAGCGCGTGCAGCTCAACGACGTCGGCCTGTTCGCCGACGGCACCGCCGTCAAGCTGGTCGGCGAGGAGACCTTCCGCATCGCCCGCGAGCTGGTGGACGACTACATCGTCGTCGACACCGACGCCGTCTGCGCGGCCATCAAGGACGTCTTCGAGGACACGCGCTCCATCCTGGAGCCCTCGGGCGCGATGAGCGTCGCCGCCGTCAAGCAGTACGCGGCGACGACCGGCGCCAAGGGCCAGACGCTGATCGCCATCACCTGCGGCGCCAACATGAACTTCGACCGCCTGCGCTTCGTCGCCGAGCGGGCCGAGGTCGGCGAGCATCGCGAGGCCCTGTTCGCCGTCACCATCCCCGAGGCACGCGGCAGCTTCAAGCGCTTCTGCGAGCTGCTGGGCCCGCGCAGCGTGACCGAGTTCAACTACCGCATCGCGGACGCCAACGTCGCCCACATCTTCGTCGGCGTCGCGACCGCCAAGCCCGACGACGCCGCCAAGCTCGCGCGCAACTTCACGAAGGCCGGCTTCGAGACGCTGGACCTGACCACCGACGAACTCGCCAAGCAGCATGTGCGCCACATGGTCGGCGGCCGCAGCGAGCTGGCCCGCGACGAGCGCCTCTACCGCTTCGTCTTCCCCGAGCGGCCCGGCGCGCTGATGAAGTTCCTGTCCAGCATGCACCCGGACTGGAACATCAGCCTCTTCCACTACCGCAACCAGGGCGCGGACTACGGCCGCATCCTCGTCGGCATCCAGGTGCCGCGTGGCGACGCCGCCGCGCTGCGCGACTTCCTCGCCGGCCTGAACTACCCCTTCGAGGACGAAACCGCCAACCCGGCCTACCGCTTGTTCCTGGCTTGAGTTGAAATCCGGGGGTTTGCATCCGCCTGCGCCATGACCGTTGCCCAACAGTCGCTGATCTCCCCCACCGCCAGCCCCGAGCTTGAGAAGGCCCTGCGCGACCGCGTCGACCGCCGCTCGGCCATCGCTGGCGGCCTGGGCGAGCTGGAGCCGCTGGCCGTGCGCCTGGGCCTGGTGCAGAACAGCCTGACGCCGCGCTTCCGCGACCCCGTCCTGGCGCTGTTCGCGTCCGACCACGGCATCGTCGTCGACGGCGTCGGCACCCAGTGGGGCCGCGCGACCCGCGACCAGGTGCAGATGGCCCTGCACGCCCAGCTGCCGGTGTCGGTGTTCGCGCGCCTGCAGGGCCTGCACCTGACCGTCGTCGACTGCGGCGTGGCCGAGAACCTGCCTCCGCACGCGCGCCTGCTGGCCCGCAAGGTCGCCCACGGCACGCGCAACGCGCGCACCGCCCACGCGATGAGCCCGGAGCAGGCCCATGCCGGTGTGCGCGTCGGCATGGAGATCGCCGACAACCTGCCCGGCAATGTGCTGGCCTGCGCCGGCATGGGCCAGGGCTCGGCCGAATGCGCAGCCCTGATCCTGTCGCGGCTGGCCGACCAGCCGGTGCGCGACTTCGTCGTCTCCGGCCCGGCCATGCGCCAGGACGACCTCGTCCACCTGCTCGACGTGCTGCACGGCGCGCTGGCCCGCCACCGCGACGCCAGGGAACCGATGGACCTGCTGGCGGCCTTCGGCGGCCACGAGCTCGCCGTCATGGTCGGCGCCATGCTCGTCGCGGCCAGCAAGCGCAGCCTCATCATCGTCGACGGCATCGCCGCCTGCGCCGCGCTCAAGCTGGCCTCGCTGATCTGCACGCCGGTGACCGACTACGCAGTGTTCTGCCGCAGCCATGTGCACCGCGGCCTGGACGAGGCCCTGGCGCTGTTCCGCGCCTCGGCCCTGCTGGAGCTGGGCATGGACAGCGCCGACGGCACCGGTGCCGCGCTGGCCTGGCCCATGATCCGCTCGGCGGCGGCCCTGCTGACCGACCTGCACGAGGTCGCCGAGGCCCGCCTCACCGCACGGCACGAACACGGCGCCAACGTGCCGACGCCCGGCGCCTGAGGCGCCCCTGGATTACTGCTGCTCGGCGTGGTTGGCCGACGCGGCCAGCGGCATGCCGTAGACCGAAGGCGCCACGCCCGGCACCGGCGCCGGCGTGCGCCCCGGCGGCGGGCCCACGTTCATGCTGCCCGGCGGGTTGCCGCCCAGCACCACGGGCGAAGGCGCGGCCAGTGGCAGCGAACCCGTGGCCGGCGCGGCCGGCGGGCTGATCTGCAGCACCTGGCTGGGCGCCTGGCCGGCGCGGCCGAGGCTGGCGCTGCGCGCATCGACGCGCGCCAGCCGCAGCTCGCCGTCGACCACGGCGCCGACGCGCACCGTGCGCGCCACGCCGTCCACCTCGATCAGCGCGACGCCCTCGCCGGCCTCGGCCGCACGGGCATTCTTCGGCGCGACGACGCCCAGCAGGCGCAGCCGCGTCGACGGCGCCTCGGGCTCGGCAGCGGCCTCGGCCGCCGTCACGCCCAGCAGCCGCCCCAGGTCCACCTGGGCCGCACGCACCTCGCCGGCCGGCAGCACCGATTCCGGCATCGGCAGCGGCCGCGCGAACAGCTGCAGGCCCCAATAGGCCACCGAGCTGCCCAGCAGCAGCCACACCGTCAACGCCATCATTCGAGCAAGCATGGCCCATTATGATGGCCCGCTCACCGCAGCCCTGTGCTCCTCATGCCCGTCATGCGTCGTTCCTCCCTCGCCCGCGGCTTCACGCTGATCGAACTGCTGGTCGTGCTCGTCATCATCGGCATCCTGGCCGCCCTGGTGGTGCCCAGCGTGCTGGACCGCGCCGAGGACGCCCGCGTCACCGCGGCGCGCACCGACGTGAACAACCTGATGCAGGCCCTCAAGCTCTACAAGCTCGACAACCAGCGCTACCCCAGCGCCGAGCAGGGCCTGGACGCCCTGGTGCACAAGCCCACCGCCGGCACGCCGCCGCCGAACTGGAAGCCCTATCTCGACAAGCTGCCCAACGACCCCTGGGGCCATCCCTACCAGTACGCCAACCCCGGCGTGAAGGGCGAGGTCGATGTCTACAGCTTCGGCGCCGACGGCCGCGCCGGCGGCGAAGGCCGTGACGCCGACATCGGCTCCTGGCAGTGAGCCGCGCCGCGCCCGTCGGGCGTCCGGCGGCTTCACCCTGATCGAACTGCTCGTCGTGGTCGCGCTGATCGCCATCGTCAGCGCGACGGTCACGCTGTCGCTGCGCGACCCCGCCGAGCTGCAGCTGCAGCGCGAGGCCCAGCGCCTCGCGGCCCTGCTGGAGACGGCGCGCGCCGAAAGCCGCGCCTCCGGCCTGGCCGTGCGCTGGGTACCCAAAGGCCTGAAGAGCGGCGACGACTTCCGCTTCGAGGGCCTGCCGCGCACGCTGCGGCTGCCCACGCGCTGGCTGGGCGAACCGGTGGCCGTGCAGGTCGAGAACGCGACGGCCGCCAACCCCGGCGTCAGCCTTGGCCCCGAGCCCATCATCCCGGCCCAGCGGCTGCGGCTGCGGCTGGGCGAGCAGCTGCTCGTGCTCGGCACCGACGGCCTGTCGGCCTTCGACATCGTCGCGCCGCAATGAGCCCGCACGCCACCCGCGGCTTCACGCTGATCGAGGTGCTGGTGGCCCTCGTCATCGTCGCCATCGCGCTGGGCGCCGGCATCAAGGCCGCCGGCGCGCTGACCCACAACGCCGAGCGCCTGGCCGAGGTCAGCGCCGCGCAGTGGTGCGCCGAGAACCTGCTGACCGAGCTGCGCCTGACCCATCAGTTCCCCGACATCGGCGAATCGCCCTTCAGCTGCGAGCAGCTCGGCCGCAGCTACGACGGCAAACTCAAGGTCAGCCCGACGCCCAACCCCAACTTCCGCCGCGTCGACGCCGCCGTCGCCAACGACCAGGGCCAGCCCGTGCTGAGCCTGTCCACCATCATGGGCAAGCTCTGATGTGCCCCTCGCCCAGTCTTGCCCCGCTGAACGCGGGCAAGCCCAGTCGGTCTTGCAGACCGCGCAGCGGCTCGCGCCGCAGCTCTTCGGCAGGCACAGGCCGCCCACAGGGCGCCCTGTGTCCGGCCTCAGCCCCCGAGGGGACGGCGATGCTTGCGACATCGAGCCGCAAGCACATCGCCAGCGCGGGCCGGCTTGGGAGCGGCCCGGCGCTCGGCCCGCAAGACCGCGGCTTCACGCTCGTCGAGGTGCTGGTCGCCCTCGTCGTCATGGCGACGATGGCGGCCATGGCCTGGCGCGGCATCGACGCCCTCGTGAAGAGCCGCGAGATCGCCCAGCGGCGGCTGGCCCAGACCGCGCGGCTGCAGACCGTGCTGGCGCAGTGGGAGGCCGACCTGCGCGCGCTGCAGGACAGCCACAGCCCGGTGCGGCCGCTGGCCTTCGACGGCGGCAGCCTGCTGCTGACCCGCCAGGCCCCCGCCGGCCTGCAGCTCGTCGTCTGGCGCCTGCGCGAGGGCAGCCTGTGGCGCTGGGAAAGCCCGGCCCTGCGCACCGTGCAGGACCTGGAAGACCAGCGCCAGCGCGGCCTGCAGCAGCTGGACGCGCGCAACCCGGCGCTGCGCGCCTTCGACGGCGTCGCCGCCTGGCAGTTCTACTGCTACTGGGGCAATGCCTGGAGCAACTGCCAGTCCACCGGCACCGCGGCCAATGCCAACGCCGGCCCCGTCAACGCCAAGCAGACGGTGCAGGCGCTGCCCACCGGCCTGCGCGTCGCGATGCAGTTCGCCGAGGGCAGCGGCCTGGCCGGCACGCTGACGCGCGAACTCGAGGTCACCGTCCGATGACGCATCGCGCCCATCAACGCGGCGCGGCGCTGCTGACGGCCATGATCATCGTCACGCTGATCGCCAGCCTGGCGGCCGGCATGGTCTGGCAGCAGTACCGCGCGGTGCAGATCGAGGCCGCCGACCGCGCCCGCGCGCAGAGCAGCTGGATCCTGCAGGGCGCCCTCGACTGGGCGCGGCTGATCCTGCTGGAGGACGCCAAGCAGAACCGCAACAAGCCCGTCGACCACCTCGGCGAGCCCTGGGCCGTGCCGCTGGCCGAGTCACGGCTGTCCACCTTCCTGGCCGCCGACAACGGCGCCAGCGCCGACGACGGCCCCGAGGCCTTCCTGTCCGGCAACATCGAGGACGCGCAGTCCCGCTACAACCTGCGCCACCTGCTCGGCGGCCCCCAGGTGCCCGAACTGGAAAAGCGCGTGCTGGAGCGGCTGTGCAGCCAGATCAACGCGCCGCCGGGCACGGCCGGCGTCATCATCGCGGGCCTGCGCGCTGCCTTCCCGGCCGCGGCAAGCGGCGCCAGCGCGCCGGACACCAGCGACAGCGGCCCGCTGCGGCCGGCCGGCGTGGACGAGCTCGGCTGGCTGGGCCTGGACGCCGACACCATCGCGCGGCTGCAGCCCTATGTCGTGCTGCTGCCCAAGCCGACGGCGGTCAACCTGAACACCGCGCCGCGCGAGGTCATCGCGGCGCTGTTCGACGGCGTGGACCTGGCCTCGGCCGAGCGCGTCGTGCAGGGCCGCAAGGCCAGGCCGCTGCAGACCGTGGAAGAGGCCAAGGCCTACCTGCCCGCCAGCGTGCCGATCGACGCCGGCCGCGCGTCGGTGGACTCGTCCTTCTTCGTCGTCACCGGCCGGCTGCGCCTGGACGAGCGCCAGCTCGAACAGCGCTCGCTGATCGAACGCCAGGGCCTGAACATGGTCGTGCTGGCGCGCGAGCGCATCAACCAGCTGCTGGATCGGGACAAGCCCTGATCCTGAAACAGCAACAGATCTTCACCGCCAGCCCCTGATTCCGGCCGGTACCGTCATGGCCCACTCCTAGAATGCGCCGCGCCCACCCGACCCCATGAGTACGCTGCTGCTTCTCCTGCCTCCCCGACCGCGCCTGCGCGCGCCGGGCCAAGCCACACCCGCGGCCGATGCGCCGCGTGCGAACGCGGCGCGCGAGTACGACTACGCGCTGACCTCGGACGGCCGCCAGATCCTGCGCGAGGGCCGCGCCGACGCGGCCCGGCTGCCGGCGGCCGACACCGTCGTCGCCGTCGTGCCCGAGTCCGACATCAGCTGGCGCCGCGTCGAGCTGCCGCGCGCCGGCCGCCAGATGCGCGCGGCCCTGGCCGGCAAGCTGGAGGAGGCCCTGCTCGACGAGCCCGAGGCCCTGCACTTCGCGCTCGAACCCGACGCCTCCGGCGGCGACACCGCCTGGGTCGCCATCACGTCGCGGCCCTGGCTGGCCGACCACCTCGCCCAGCTCGACGCGGCCCAGGTCTTCGTCGACCGCGTCGCGCCGCTGGCCTGGCCGGAGGAGCCGGCCCGCGGCCACTTCTTCGAGTCGGGCGCCGACGGCATCGCGCTGCGCTGGAGCCATGCGGACGGCGTCGCGACGCTGCCGCTCGGCGGCGGCCTGGCGCGCCAGCTCTTCCCGCCCGGCCTCGTGCACGCGGCGCAATGGACGGCCACAGCCGGCGTCGCGACCGCGGCCGAGCGCTGGCTGGGCACCACCGTCGCCGTGCAGACGCCGGCCCAGCGCGCGCTGGCCGTCGTCGACAGCGCCTGGAACCTGCGCCAGTTCGACCTCGCACCGCGAGCCCGCGGCACGCGCGCGCTGCGCCTCGTCACGCGCGCGCTGATGCGCAAGCCCTGGCAGCCGGTGCGCCACGGCATCGTCGCGCTCGCGCTGGTGCAGCTGCTGGGCCTGAACCTGTGGGCCTGGCGGCAGAACGGCGAGGTCAAGGACAGGCGCGCCGCCGTCTCCGCCACGCTGACCGGCGCCTTCCCGCAGATCCACGACCCGCTGGACCCACCGGTGCAGATGCAGAAGAACCTCGACCTGCTGCGCGCCAGCGCCGGCAGCATCGGCGAGCTGGACCTCGAAGCCCTGCTGGCCGCCGCCGCGACCGCCTGGCCCGGCGACCGCCCGCCCACCGACGCGCTGGCCTTCGAGCCCGGCCGGCTGACGCTGTCGGCCCAGGGCTGGAGCCAGCCGCAGATCGACAACTTCCGCACCCAGCTGCAGAGCGAAGGCTGGCGGCTGGATGCCAGCGAGGGCAAGCTGACCGTCAGCCGCGCCGGCGTGCAGGGGCGCAGCTGATGGCCGCCTCCCGCCACCCCAACGGCGGCCACGCGCTCGCCGCCGGCATCCGGCAGGCCCGCGCCCAGGCGCTGGCGCACTGGAAGACGCTCGGCGACCGCGAGCGCCTGGCCCTGCAGGCCGTCGCCGCTCTGCTCGGCGCCCTGCTGGCCTGGAGCCTGCTGCTCGCACCGGCACTGCGCACGCTGAAGACCGCGCCCGCCGAGCTCGAGAAGCTCGACCTGCAGCTGCAGCAGATGCAGGCCCAGGCCCAGGAGGTCCGCGCGCTGCGCGCCGCGCCCGCCGTGCCACCGGCCCAGGCCCAGGCCGCGCTGACCGCCTCCGTCGAGCACCTCGGCCCGGCCGCGCGCCTGAACCTGACCGGCGGCCGTGCCGTCGTCACGCTCAACGGCGTGCCGCCCGAGGCGCTGCAGGCCTGGCTCGGCGAGCTGCGCTCGGCCGCCCGCGCCCGGCCGGTCGAGGCCCAGCTGACGCGCGGCCCCAAGGGCTATTCGGGCAGCCTGGTGCTGACCCTGGGAGGCGCCTGATGCGTTGGCCCCGCCGTTCCACCCCCGCCCCGCAGTCGACGCTGATGACCGACTCCGTGCTGGGCGGCCCCCCCGCCGCCGGCCGCGCCGTGCGCCACGGCACGCCGCGGCGCTGGAGCATCGCCGGCGCGCTGCTCGGCCTGGCCATCGCCCTCGTGCTGTTCGCGCCGGCCGGCTGGCTGGCGCGCGCGCTGGCCTCGGCCACCGATGGCCATCTGCTCATCGTCGACACGCGCGGCAGCGTCTGGGACGGCTCGGGCGTGCTCGTGCTGGCCGGCGGCGCCGGCAGCCGCGACGCGGCCGCCCTGCCCGGCCGGCTGCGCTGGAAGATGGGCGTCAAAGGCCTCGGCCTGCAGCTCGCGGCCCGGCAGGACTGCTGCATCAACGGCGAGCTGCTGGTCGGCATCAGGCCCGGCTTCGGCCGGCTGGAGCTCAGCGTCGACACGCGGGCCGACTGGCTCGCACGCCTGCCCGCCGGCCTGCTGGCGGGCCTGGGCACGCCCTGGAACACGTTGCAGCTCGGCGGCTCGCTGCGCCTGTCGGCACGCGAGCTGAGGCTGGAATCGGTGCAGGGCCGCTGGCGCCAGTTCGGCGAGCTGCAGCTCGACCTGCTCAACCTGTCCTCGCGCGTGTCCACCGTCGCGCCGCTGGGCAGCTACCGCCTCGGCATCGCGGCCGACCCGGGCAATGCCGGCGTCAGCAATGTGCGGCTGCAGACGCTGGAGGGCGCGCTGCAGCTCTCGGGCGCCGGCACGCTGAGCGGTGGCGGCGGCAAGAGCCGCTTCGTCGGCGAGGCCGGTGCCGCGCCGGGCCGCGAAGAGGCGCTCAACAACCTGCTGAACATCATCGGACGCCGCCAGGGGGCGCGCTCCGTCTTGACGATCGGATGATCATGAATCTCCCACGCACCGCCGTCGTCGCAGCGATCTCCGCGCTGCTGCTGGCCACGAGCGCCACGCAGGCCCAGCCCGACAGCGCCACCGTCCAGCGCGGCCGCGCCAAGGGCCCGGCCGTCAAGGCCAGTTCGCCCGTCACGCTGAACTTCGTCAACGCCGACATCGAGGCCGTGACCCGCGCCATCGGCGTCATGCTGGATCGCCAGATCATCATCGACCCGCGCGTGAAGGGCACGATCACGGTCTACAGCGAGCAGCCGGTGTCCGTGGCCGAGGCCTATCGCAACTACCTGGCCGCGCTGCGCGGCCTGGGCTTCACGGTGGTCGAGACCGCCGGCCTGCTCAAGGTGCTGCCCGAGCCCGACGCCAAGCTGCAGGCGGGCTCGGTAGCCGTCGAGACCAGCAGCGTGCGCGGCGACCAGATCCTGACGCAGATCTTCCGCATCCAGCACGAGAACGCGAACAACCTCGTCGCCGTGCTGCGTCCGCTGATCAGCCCCAACAACACCATCAACGCCAACCCGGGCAACAACAGCCTGGTCATCACCGACTACGCCGACAACCTGCAGCGCATCGCCAAGATCATCGCGGCCATGGACACGCCGGGCACCAGCGACATCGAGATCGTGCCGCTGAAGCATGCCGTCGCGGCCGACCTGGCGCCGCTGGTGCAGCGCCTGGCCGACGGCGGCGGCACGGCCGCCGCGGCCGTGCCCGGCCAGAGCAGCAGCGCCGTCAGCGTGCTGGTGGACCCGCGCTCCAACGGCCTGATCCTGCGCGCCAGCAACCCGGCCCGGCTGGCCGCCGTGCGCTCCATGGTCGACAAGCTCGACCAGCCCAGCAGCGACGGCGGCAACAACATCCGCGTCGTCTACCTGAAGAACGCCGACGCGGCCAAGCTCGCCGTCGTGCTGCGCGCGGCCTTCGGCGCGGCCGCGTCGGGCGGCAGCGGCAGCACGGGCGGCACCTCCGGCAGCAGCTTCAGCGGCACCGGCAACAACGCGCTCGCCGGCAACAGCCAGAGCCTGACCGGCGCCACCGGCAACACCGGCAGCCAGGGCGGCATGAACGCCACGGCGGCCACGTCGCCGCTGAGCCAGTCCGCGGGCCCCACCACCGGCGGCTTCGTGCAGGCCGATCCGGCGACCAACGCCCTCATCATCACGGCGCCCGAGCCGCTGTACCGCCAGGTGCGGGCCGTCATCGAGCAGCTCGACGCGCGCCGCGCCCAGGTCTATGTCGAGTCCATGATCGTCAAGATCGACAACAGCAAGGCCGGCCAGTTCGGCGTGCAGTGGCAGAACCTGATCGGCACGAAGGGCGATCAGGTGGTCGGCGTCAGCGGGACGAACTTCGGTACCGGCCTGAGCAACATCTTCAATGTGATCGCCGCCGGCTCCGGCAACCGGAGCACCATCGGTACGGCGCTGGGCACGAGCAGCCTGCCCACCGGCTTCAACCTCGGCCTGGTCGGCAAGATCAGCGGCACCTATTCCATCGGCGCGCTGGCCAATTTCTTCGAGAGCCAGAGCGGCGCCAACGTGCTGTCCACGCCCAATCTCGTCGCGCTGGACAACGAGGAGGCCCGCATCGTCATCGGCCAGAACGTGCCCTTCGTGACCGGCTCCTACGCCAGCACCGGCGCGACGACCGGCGGCACCGTCAACCCCTTCACGACGGTGGACCGCAAGGACGTCGGCCTGACGCTGAAGATCAAGAGCCAGATCGGCGAGGGCGGCACGGTGCGCATGGTGGTCTACCAGGAGAACTCCTCCGTCGTGCCCGGCAGCAGCGGCACCCAGGGCCCGACGCTGGACAAGAGCGCCATCGAGACCTCGGTCGTCGTCGACGACGGCGACATCATCGTGCTCGGCGGCCTGCTGAAGGACGAGTACACCGACGGCGACGACGGCGTGCCCGGCCTGTCCAGGATCCCGCTGCTGGGCAATCTGTTCAGCAGCAAGAACCGCAAGCGCGTGAAGACCAATCTGATGGTCTTCCTGCGCCCCGTCGTGCTGCGCACCGCCGAGGGCACCAGCCAGCTGAGCCTGGACCGCTACGAGAGCATCCGCGCCGCGCAGCAGAACGGCCAGCCGAGCAAGACCTATCTGCTGCCCGACACCGGCGCACCCGTGCTGCCCGAGCCCAAGGCGTCCGCGCCCAAGCAGTGATGGCCGCGACCCGCCACCCCCTGCCCTATGCCTTCGCGAAGGCGAACTGCGTGCTGCTGGAAGACGACGGCAATGCGCTGACGCTGTGGGCCGCGCCCGAGGTCGGCTGGGCCACGCTGTCCGAGGTGCAGCGCCTGTACGCGGTGGACCGGCTGGAGGCCGAACCCGCCGCGTCGCTGGCCGAGCGCATCCATGCGGCCTATGCCGGCAGCGAGAGTAGCGCGGCCGTCGTCGTCGGCGAGGTCGAGAGCGCGGTGGACCTGTCGCGCATGATGCAGGACCTGCCCGCCGTGGAAGACCTGCTCGAGGCCGCCAACGACGCGCCCATCATCCGCATGCTGAACGCGCTGCTGACCCAGGCGGCCAAGGACGGCGCGAGCGACATCCACATCGAGCCCTACGAGCGCAGCAGCTCGGTGCGCTTCCGCGTCGACGGCACGCTGCGCGAGGTCGTGCAGCCCAACCGCGCGCTGCACGCGGCGCTGATCTCGCGGCTGAAGATCATGGCCGAGCTCGACATCGCCGAGAAGCGCCTGCCGCAGGACGGCCGCATCTCGCTGCGCATCGGCGGCCGCGCCATCGACGTGCGCGTGTCCACGCTGCCCAGCGCCCACGGCGAGCGCGCCGTGCTGCGTCTGCTGGACAAGAGCGAATCCAAGTTCACCCTCGAAGGCCTGGGCATGGACGGCCACGTGCTGGCCGCCTTCAAGAAGCTGGTGCAGCAGCCCCACGGCATCGTGCTCGTGACCGGCCCGACCGGCTCGGGCAAGACCACCTCGCTCTATGCCTCGCTGCAGACCGTCGACACCAGCACGACCAATGTGCTGACCGTCGAGGACCCGATCGAATACGAGCTGCCGGGCATCGGCCAGACCCAGGTCAATGCCAAGATCGACCTGACCTTCGCGAAGGCGCTGCGCGCCATCCTGCGCCAGGATCCGGACGTCATCATGATCGGCGAGATCCGCGACTACGAGACCGCGCAGATCGCGATCCAGGCCTCGCTGACCGGCCACCTCGTGCTGGCCACGCTGCACACCAACGACGCGCCCAGCGCCGTCACGCGGCTGACCGACATGGGCGTCGAGCCCTTCCTGCTCAGCAGCTCGCTGCTCGGCGTGCTGGCCCAGCGCCTGGTGCGCCGGCTGTGCCCCGCCTGCAAGCGCCAGGACGCGGACGGCCACTGGCACCCCGTCGGCTGCGAGGCCTGCGGCCACACCGGCTACAAGGGCCGCACCGGCGTCTACGAGCTGATGGTGGCCGACGCGGCCGTGCGCAACCTCATCCACCAGCAGGCTGCCGAAGCGGAGCTGACGACGGCCGCACGCGCCGCCGGCCTGCGCTCGATGCGCGAGGACGGCGAGCGGCTGATCACGGCCGGCGTCACGTCGATGGAAGAAGTGCTGCGCGTCACCCGAGATTGAGGCCGACCTCGTGCCCGCCTACAAATACGAAGCCCTCAGCAACTCCGGCCGCCAGACCAGCGGCCTGATCGAGGCCGACAACCCGCGTGCCGCGCGCGCCGCCGTGCGCGCGCTGGGCCTCACGCCGCTGGCCATCGAGACCGTGCAGCAGCATGGCGCCCAGGAGGGCAGCCGCTTCGCGCGCCGCGTGTTCAGCGCCACGGCCCTGGCCGTCTGGACCCGCCAGCTCGCCGGCCTCGTCGGCTCGGGCCTGCCCATCGAGCGCGCGCTGACGGCGCTCGCCGACGAGAGCGAGGACGTGAAGCAGCGCGAGCTCATCAGCCAGCTCAAGGCCGAGGTCAAYGCCGGTTCGGCCTTCGCACGCGCGCTGGCCTCGGCGCCGCGCGAGTTCGACGAGGTCTACCGCGGCGTCGTCGCGGCCGGCGAGCAGAGCGGCGCGCTCGGCCAGGTGCTGGAAAAACTCGCCGACGACCTGGAGGAACGCCAGGACCTGAAGGCCAAGCTCGTCGGCGCGATGGCCTACCCGGCCATCGTGTCGCTGATCTCGGTGTTCATCGTCATCTTCCTCGTCACCTACGTCGTGCCGCAGATCGCGACCGTGTTCACCAGCTCCAAGCGCGCGCTGCCGATGCTGACCGTCGCGATGCTGGCCATCAGCGACTTCGTGCGCGCCTGGGGCTGGGCGCTGCTGGGCGGCCTGGTGCTGGGCGGCCTGGCCTTGCGCCAGGCGCTGAAGGCGCCGGCCTTCCGGCTGCGCTTCGACGCCGGCGTCCTCGGCCTGCCACTGCTGGGGCGGCTGGCGCGCGGCTACAACGCGGCGCGCTTCGCCGGCACGCTGGCCATGCTGGCCGGCGCCGGCGTGCCCATCCTGAAGGCGCTGCAGGCCGCGGCGGAAACCCTCTCCAACCGCGCCATGCAGGCCGATGCGCTGGATGCCCTCGTGCAGGTGCGCGAAGGCGCGCCGCTGGGTTCGGCGCTGGCCGGCAAGAAGCGCTTCCCCGGCATCCTCGCGATGTTCGCCCGCCTGGGCGAGCAGACCGGCCAGCTGCCCGAGATGCTGGGCCGCGCCGCGCGCCAGCTCGGCACCGAGGTGCAGCGCCGCGCTATGGCCGCGGCCACGCTGCTGGAGCCCCTGCTCATCGTCGCGATGGGCGCCATCGTGCTGCTGATCGTGCTGGCGGTGCTGCTGCCGATCATCCAATTGAACACCTGGGTCAAATAGACCACCCCTACCGGCTTCGCCGGCTCCTCAAGGGGCTGAGCCCGGACACAAACAGTCCTGTGGACTGTTTGTGCCTGGCGAAGGCCAAGGCCTCTGGCCTTGGCAACTGCCAGTGGCCCGACAAAGCCGGTTCCACGGCAACCGCTGGAGGGGCGGCGGCGCTGCGCGCGCCTGACAATGCGGGGATGCCTGCCACGCTCTCCGGCCAACTCGTCGTCGCCATCTCCTCGCGCGCCCTCTTCGATTTCGAGGCCGAGAACCAGGTCTTCGAGGCCGAGGACGATCATGCCTATATGGCCCTGCAGCAGCAGCGCCTGGACGAGCCGGCGCCGCCCGGCGTGGCCTTCTCGCTCGTGAAGAAGCTGCTGGCCTTCAACGCCGGCGGCGTGCCGCGCGTCGAGGTGGTCGTGCTGTCGCGCAACGACCCGATCTCGGGCATGCGCGTGTTCCGCTCGGCGGCCCATTACGGCCTGTCCATCGAGCGCGGCGTGTTCACGCGCGGCGCGGCACCGTGGCGTTATCTGCGGCCGCTGTCGGCCCAGCTCTTCCTGTCCGCCAACGAGGCCGACGTGCGCTCGGCGCTGGCCGCCGGCGTGGCCGCGGCGCGCGTGATGCCGCTGTCCCGCCAGGCCTCGGCCGAACACCCCGGCGAGCTGCGCATCGCCTTCGACGGCGACGCCGTGCTGTTCTCGGACGAGGCCGAGCAGGTCTACCAGCGCGACGGCCTCGCGGCCTTCCGCGAGCACGAGAGCGAGCGCGCCCGCCAGCCGCTGCCGGCCGGCCCCTTCAAGCCGGTGCTGGAGGCCCTGCAGCGCCTGCAGCACGAGCCCGGCATGCGCATCCGCACGGCCCTGGTCACGGCACGCAGCGCGCCGGCCCACGAGCGCGCGATCCGCACGCTGATGGACTGGCGCATCGAGGTCGACGAGGCCATGTTCCTCGGCGGCCTGGCCAAGGGCGAGTTCCTGCGCGAGTTCGAGCCCGACTTCTTCTTCGACGACCAGGCCGGCCACGTCGAGAGCGCGGCCGCCCATGTGCCGGCCGGCCAGGTGGCCGCGGGCGTGGCGGCCGGCTGAGCCCTCTCAGGGCAGCAGGTTCAGCGCCAGGCTGCGCTCGGCCAGCCACAGCGTGGCCAGCGCCGCGATGGCGCTTGAGCCGCCCGGTACGATCCAGCGCCGGTAGGCCGCACGGGCCCTCAGCAGCAGGGCCAGCGGCAGCAGCAGCGCGACGACGGCGAGCTGGCCCAGCTCCACGCCGAGGTTGAAGCCCAGCAGCGGCAGCACGAGTTCGTGGCCGCGCAGGCCCAGGTCCTTCAGCGGCCCGGCAAAGCCCACGCCGTGCACGAGGCCGAAGACGGCCACCATGCTCCAGCGCGGCCCCGGCACGAAGGGGCGCAGGTTGTCCAGCGCGGCCAGCAGCACGGTCAGCGCGATCAGCGACTCGACCCAGCGCGACGGCGGGGCTATGACGCCGCCGGCGGCCAGGCCCAGCGTGATGGAGTGGGCGACCGTGAACGCCGTGACCAGCCTCAGCGTCTCGGCGAAGGCGCCGCGCGCGCCGGCCCGCGGCGCCCAGCCCGCGCCGTCGCGGCGCCAGACGGCCACCAGCAGCAGGGTGACGAGGAAGAGCACATGGTCCAGCCCGCTGGCGATGTGGGCCATGCCCTCGGCGACGAAGCCGGCGAAGCCGCGGCTCTCGGTGCCCAGCCGCTGCGGGCCGGCGCCGGGCACCAGCAGCAGCGGCTCGCCCGCCGCGCCGACGAGGCGGGCCAGGCCGCGGTGGCCGGCGTCTGTGGCGGCGAAGAGGCGGTAGTCGATCTGCAGTTCGTGCACGGCCGCCGCGCAGCGCCAGTGGCCGACGAGCACCGCGTGCGTGCCGTCGCTGTGTTCATCGAGCTGGGGCGGCGCGCGGTCCAGCGCGCGGCAGGCGGCGCCATCGGCCGTGAAGCGCAGGCCTTCGGCGGCCAGGCGCTCGATGTCGGGCCAGCGCGCACGCACCTCGCCCCAGCTCAGCTGGCCGTCGCCGTCGGCGTCCAGCGCGAGGTCGCGGTCGAGGTCGCGCAGCGCGATGTCCAGGCGTTGCTCGACCTCGGCGCCGTCCACGCGATAGCTCAGGTAGGCCTCGCTGGACTGGTGGGCCTGGGCCGCGGTGCAGAACAGCAGCAGCAACAGCCAACGGATCACGACGCAAAGCTCCTGTCGAGGGCGGTGAGGCGCACATCCTGCCAGCCCTTGTCGCGCAGCTGCCGTGCGAGCTGCGCCCGCGTCGCGTCGCCGTCGCGCCCGGCCGCCAGGGCTGCGCGCAGCAGCAGCAGCGCATCGGCCGGCTCGCGCTGCAGGGCCCAGTTGACACGGGCCAGGCGCAGGGCCTCGTGCGGCTGCGCCTGCACGTCGAGGGCGAAGCGGGCCTGCTCGCGCGCGTGGCGGCCGGGCTCGCGGCGGTCGGCGGCGGCGAGGCGCTCGCGCAGGCGCTCCATCAGCGTTGCCGGGCGGCCGAGCTGGCGCAGCGCGATGGCGCGGCGCAGCAGCAGCGCGTCGGCCTCGGCATCGGGGCTGCGCTCCAGCAGCGCCAGCGCCTCGGCGGCGCGGCCGCGCGCGAGCAGCCAGTCGGCCCAGGCGGCACGGGTGTAGACCGCGTCTTCGCCGGCCAGGGCCAGGCGGTAGAGGGCCGGCGCGGCGGCTTCGTCGCCCAGGCGCTCGGCCAGCTCCGCGCGCATCAGCGCCAGCCAGGGGTCGGGGGCCAGGCCGCGCCCGGCGCCCAGGCCGGCCAGCGTCCGCGCGGCGGCGGCGGCCTGGCCGGACAGGCTGGCCAGTTCGGCCAGGCAGGCCGCGGCGGGCCGGGCGGCCAGCGGCCGCAACTGCTCGCACAGCGCGCGGGCCTCGGGCAGTTCGGCGCGCAGCTGGTGCAGGGCCGCGGCGTCGAGCAGGGCCTGGGCGCGCTGCGCGTCGTCCAGCCCGCCGCGCGCGAGCAGGCCATGCAGTTCGGCCTGGGCCGCGTCGAACTCGTGGCGGGCCTGCAGCACATGGGCGCGCAGCAGCACGGCCTCGGGCGGCGCATCGGCACGCGGCCACCAGGGCGCGAGCGCGGCCTCGGCCACGCCGAGCTCGCGCGGGTCGCCATGCACGCGGGCGCGCTGCAGCGCGGCACGCGCGGCGGCGGCGGCCAGCGGCAGCTGGGCCGGGTCGCGCGCCAGGGCCGCGTGGCGCGCGCGCTCGGCGGCGTCGATGCGATAGGGCAGGCGCTGCACGATCTCGGCGTCGTCCCTGGGCACGAAGGGTTCGGCCGAGGCCGTCAGCGCGCCCGCCGCCAGCAGCAGGGCAAGGGGCAGGCGCGCCATGGTCACAGCGGCTGGGGCTCGTCGGTCTCGCTGACGGCCACGTCCGCGCTGGGCAGCGCGAGCGGCTCCACGCCGTCCTGGGCCGGCAGCGCGTTGAGGTAGCTCACCATCGCCGCGGCCGACGCGATGGCGCTGTCGGGCACGGCCGTGGCGGCGGCCGGCGTCTGCGCCGGCGCCATGCCGCCGTCGCCATAGCCGCCTCCGCCACAGGCCGCGAGCACCAGGCCGGCGGCCAGGGCCGCCGATGCCGAAAACAGGCTTCGCATGACGGCCTCCTTCACTTGGTGCCCGGGATGGGCGTGTTGAGATAGGGGAAGGCCGGCAGCAGCGGCACGACGGCCTGGTCGACGCCGTCGTGCAGCTTGAAGGCCGTGGCGCCCAGCGGCACGGCCGAGGGCTTGCAGGCCGCGCCGAAGCCGAGCTTGTCGGTATCGCCGTTGGCCATGCACAGGCCGCCCATCATCGCGACGAGGGAGATGTCGACCACGTCGTCCTTGGGTCGGCGGCCGTTGGGGAAGCCCGCGCTGTCGCTGCCGCCGGCGAGGATGTTGCCGACGATGCCGAGGCGGTTCTGCTGCGCGAAGGGCACGGGAGCGATCGCCGTGTTCAGCCGCAGCATCTCGGACGCGACGACGCCCGCTGGCTGGTTGACGCCCTTGATGCCGGTCAGGAAGGCCGTCACGAGGTCGTTGCGCGGGAAGTTGGTCGGCGCCGTGTTGGGCAGGGCCAGCGCGATCTCGAGCAGGGCGGGCAGCGTCGGGTTGGTCACGTAGTCGAGGAACTGCGCGTCGTCCTTGGGCTTGGAGGCGTTGTACTTGTCCTTGTCCTTCAGGCCGATGACGACCTCGTTGACGAGGGGCATGCCCAGGCGCGACACCTGCACCCAGGCGCCGCCGGGCTTCTCGCTCGCCTGATGGCCGCTGCCGGGCTTGGGGTTGATCAGCCGGCCCTGGCGCAGGCTGGCCGTCGTCCAGCCGCCGATGACGTCGCCGCCGCTCGGCGAGGACTTCAGGCAGTCCTTGTGGACCTCCAGCGCCAGCGTCGTGACGTTCTTGTCCGCGAGGGCGTTGGGCACCGCATTGATCTGGCTGGGGTCGGTGAGGACCGAGACGGGCGCGTTGACGAGGTCGAAGATGGTGCCGAGGTTGACCGCGAACGGGTCCTGGCGCTGGCCGACGAAGAGCTTGCCCGGCATGCCGCAGCCCGGGATGTTGACCGTGTAGATGTGCTTGGCCGCGTAGGCGGCGTAGTCGGCGATGGTCTTCTTGCCGATGTTGTCGACCGGCTTGTCGAAGGTCGTCGCGCCGTTGGCCGCGTTGCTGACCGGCTGCGCGGTGCCGACGCGGCGGTCGCCGCGCACGACGGTCAGCGTGTAGCTCTCGTTGACCTGCAGGTTGGCGTCCTTCACGTTGGACACCGCGCCGGACTGGATCAGCGGGATGTCGACCTGCTTGCCGCCGATCGTCAGCGCCGTCCCGGCGCCGTTGTTGGACAGCGTGTTCTTGAAGCGGAACTGGAAGCTCAGATGCTCCTTGGCATCGCCGACGTTGTCGATGTGGATCTCGTAGAGCGCGTTCGGGTCCATCGAGAAATAGTTCGGGCCGGCATAGCCGTCCTGCAGCGGCTGGTAGTTCGCGATCAGCGTCACATAGCCGTCGCGGCCGGCCTCGTAGCTGCGGAACATATAGAAGTCCGTCGCGTCGACCTTGGGCACGGTCGTGATGAAGGGGGCTTCGCGGTGGCTGGAAGCCTGGGCCGCGCAGGCCAGGCAGAGCAGCGCCACGCCCAGGGCGCTGCGCGTGAGTCGAACTTTCATGGGGGCATCCTGTGTGAGGCGATGCCGGCTTGGCATCTGAAGTGCTCTACGGCGCGCCCCCGCCCCCGGATTCAACCTAGAAACGGCAGTTGGGCGCGCCCGAGGGGCCGCCGAGGCGGGTTGCCGGCAAGGCGCGACGACGAAGTGGGCTCGTGCCCACGAGAAGGAGCAACGCAGCCGGCGGCCCGAAGCGGCGGTCCAGCGGGCGGGCAGCGCTGCCCAACGGCGTGGTGAACTTTGCGCAATGAGCAAGACATGGACGCACTGAGACTGCCGATGAATAGCGAGCGGTCAACTGCCGTTTCTAGGTTCAATCGATGTGACGAATCGCCCGCTTGTAGCCGGCTCACACAATCGCGCCACTTTCAGGAGAGCCGAATGCCCCGTTTCCGTCTTGCCGCCCTCGCCGCCGCACTGTGCGCCACCAGCGCCTGGGCCGGCAGCAGCGGCTTCTATCGCCAGCCCGCGCTGCGCGGCGACCAGGTCTATCTCGTCGCCGAGGGCGACCTCTGGCGCGTCGGCGCCCAGGGCGGCGAAGCCCGGCGCCTGACCACCCACCCGGGGCTGGAGAGCCAGCCCGTGGTGTCGCCCGACGGCCAATGGCTGGCCTTCACTGCGCAGTACGACGGCGGCACCGAGCTCTATCTGATGCCGGCCGGCGGCGGCGTGCCGAAGCGGCTGACCTGGGAAGGCAGCGGCATGAAGGCCTGGGGCTTCACGGCGGCCGGCGAAGTTGTCTATACAGGCCTGGACGGCCGCCCAGGCACCCAGCTGTTCGCCATCGACGCGGGCACCGGCCAGCGCCGCCAGCTGCCCGTGGGCCAGGCCAGCGACGGCGCGCTGAGCGCAGACGGCAGGACGCTGTACTTCACGCGCAGCGGCCTGCGCAGCGACAACGCCCGCCAGTACCGCGGCGGCGCCATCGCGCGGCTGTGGGCGCTGGACCTGGCCGGCAATGCCGAGGCCCGGCCGCTGCTGGCCGAGGGCAACAACGACCGCCGCCCCATGCCCTATGCCACGGCGGCCGGCGAGCGCGTCGCCTTCCTGTCCGACCGCGACGGCACGGTCAATGTCTGGAGCGTCAATGCCCAGGGCGGCGACCTGCGCCAGCACACCACGCACAGGGGCTGGGACATCCGCCACGCGTCCATCGACGGCAGCCGCGTCGTCTACGCGCTGGGCGCCGACCTCTGGCTCGTCGACCTGGCCCAGGCCGCCGCGCCGCGCAAGCTCGACATCGCCCTCGGCGGCGACTTCGACCAGCAGCGCGAGCGCTGGGTCAAGAAGCCGCAGGACTTCCTGACCGACACGGCCTTCGCGCCCAATGGCGAACGCGCGCTGCTCGCGGCGCGCGGCCATCTCGCGACGCAAGGCGTGCAGCAGCTGCGCCGCGCCGAACTGCCCCAGCCCGCCGACGGCCGCTGCCGCAAGGCCGAGTTCAGCGCCGACAGCAAGAGCGTGTTCGGCATCTGCGACTTCAGCGGCGAGACCGAGATCTGGCGCTTCGCGGCCAACGGCACGGGCCAGCCCGAGCGCATCACCAGCGGCGCCACGACGCAGCGCCGCAACCTGATGCCCTCGCCCGACGGCCGCTGGATCGCCCACACCGACAAGGAAGGTCGCATCTGGCTGACCGACCTGAAGGCCCCCGCCGCCACGGCAACGCGCGAGATCGCCCACGGCAGCGTCGGCGACCCGCCCCAACTGCTGGCCTGGAGCCCCGACGGCCAGGCCTTGGTCTGGGCCCGCCCGCTGCGCCAGGTCGACCGCAGCCAGCTGCAGCTCTACAGCGTGGCCGATGGCCGCACGCACACGCTGACCAGCGACCGCTACGACAGCGACGCCGCCGCCTTCAGCCCCGACGGGCACTGGCTCTACCTCGCGTCCAAGCGCAATTTCGCGACCACCGGCGGCAGCGCCCCCTGGGGCGACCGCAACACCGGCCCCTTCTTCGGCTTGCGCAGCAAGCTCTACGCGCTGGCCCTGCAGCCGGGCCTGCGCTCGCCGTTCGCGGCCAGGGATGAGCTGGAGACGCCCGCCGAGAAAAAGGCCGACGACAAGGCCGGCGCCGACGGCAAGAAGGCGCCCGAGAAGAAGCCCAATCCCGCCATCGCCTTCGATGGCCTCGCCGAGCGCCTGTTCGAGCTGCCGCTGCCGGCCGGCGACTTCCATGCGCTGCGCACGGACGGCAAGCGGCTGTGGTTCCTGGACCGCGACCTCGACGGCAAGAGCCAGCTCAAGTCCGTCGCCATCGACAACCAGGGTAGCCCGGCCGAAACCCTGGCCGGCGACGTGCGCGAATACGAGCTGAGCGCCGACGGCAGGAAGCTGATGCTGGTGCGCAACCAGGGCAGCGGCGCGGCGCCCGAGGTTCTCATCGTCGACGCGGCGCCCAAGCTGCCGGCCGAGCTGGCCAAGGCGCAGGTGCGCTGGAGCGACTGGCAGATCGCCACGCAGCCGCGCGCCGAGTGGAAGCAGATGTTCGCCGACGCCTGGCGCATGCACCGCGACCACTTCTACGACGTCAAGATGCACGGCGTCGACTGGCTGGCCGTGCGCGCCAAATACGAGCCGCTGGTGGAGCGCGTGACGGACCGCTACGAGCTGGCCGAGCTGATGGCCGAGATGGTCAGCGAGCTGGGCGCGCTGCACAGCCAGGTCGGCCCCGGCGACACGCGCAACGGGCCGGACGAACCCGGCCTGGCCGGCCTGGGCGGGCGCTTCTCGCGCGTGGCCGACGGCTGGCGCATCGACGCCATCTACGGCGCCGACCCCGAGCTGCCGTCCGAGGCCGCGCCGCTGGCCGCGCCCGGCCTGGGGCTGAAGGTGGGCGACGTCATCACGACGCTGAACGGCCGCCCCACGGCCGGCGCGCCCCATCTGCTGGAGCTGCTGCGCGGCCAGGCCGGCCGCCAGGTGCTGCTGGAGGTGAGACTGGCCGGCGGCAAGACGGTGCAGCGCATCGTCACGCCGGTGGCCCAGCCGCGCGAGAACCAGCTGCGCTACAACGACTGGCGCGTCGGCCGCGCCCGCGCCGTGGAGCAGGCCGGCCAGGGCCGCATCGGCTATGTGCATCTGCGCGCGATGGGGCCGGCCGACATCGCCGACTTCGTGCGCGAGTTCTACGCCGCCAGCGACCGCGACGGCCTCATCATCGACGTGCGCTACAACAACGGCGGCAACATCGACAGCTGGATCCTCGAGAAGCTGCTGCGCCGCGCCTGGGCCTTCTGGCAGCCGCGCTCGCCGGCCGGCGCGCCGGTCTACGCCAATATGCAGAACGTGTTCCGCGGCCACACGGTCGTGCTGATGAACGAGGACACCTACTCCGACGGCGAGACCTTCTCCGAGGGCTTCAAGCGCCTGAAGATCGGCCCCGTCATCGGCAGGCGCAGCTCGGGCGCGGGCGTGTGGCTGTCCGACGGCAACCGCCTGCTCGACAACGGCATCATGCGCGCCGCCGAGGACGGCCAGATCGACGCCGACGGCCGCTTCCTGATCGAAGGCATCGGCGTGTCGCCCGACATCGAGGTCGACAACCCGCCGCGCGCGAGCTTCATGGGCCAGGACGCGCAGCTGGACGCGGCGATCGCCGAGCTGAAGCGGCGCATCGCCGCACAGCCGGTGCCGCAGGTGAGGCCCGGGCCGTATCCGCGGCCGGTGCAGCCGCGCACGAAGGCCGAGTGAGCGACCGCCATGCGCCGGCTCGTCCGCTGCACGCTATGCCTCAGCGCGGCCTGCGGTGCCGGCCTGGCGCCGGTGGCGGCGCAGGGGGCCGGCTCGGGCGTCGGCGGCACCGTGACGCTGTGGCCCACGCAGCCCGGCCCGCAGCGTCGCGGCGAGGCGGGCACGGCCCCCTTTGCCGACGCCACCATCGAGCTGCGCGATGCGCGCGGCCGCCCGATCGCGACCTCCCGAACCGACGCGGCGGGGCGCTTCCGCATCCCGGCGCGACCGGGGCGCTCCGAGGTTCGTGTGCGGATCCACAACAGCCCCCTGCCGCGGTGTGACAGCGTGCAAGCCGTCGTGCAGGCGCAGCAGACCGTCGACGTCACGATCGCCTGCGATTCCGGGCTGCGGTGAACGCGCGCTCATGCCCTGCAAACAGGGGATGACATCGTTTCGACGGGTTTACAACCGATGTGCCTTTCGTTCACGATGTGCGCACCTGCCTGTCCGAGCCGGGCCTGCAGCCTCACCGTCGACCGCGCGCGACGCCGGCTCCATGAAGGTCGGTGATCGGCGTTGTCGTCGCAACCACACCAGGAGCACGCATGAGAAGAGCCGGATCAACACACGCCGCGTGGCTTGCATTGGCGCTGTCCTTCGTGGCCACCTCGTCCGCGCAGGCCGCCCCCAATGCCAACGGCGTCGAGGTGACGCATGCCGAGCACGCGACGCTGAAGTCGCTGCGCGGCTCGATGCCCAGGCCCGACGAGCTCAGCAAGAGCGGCCGCGAGCATGCGGCCAAGCCCCTGCCCTGGCTCGACGGACCCGGCACGCCCAGCGACGGCGCGCTGCAGTCGCAGACCATCCTGCCCGCCGCGACGACGCCCGGCCTGGGCTTCGACGGCATCGGCCAGGGCTTTACCGGCCCGCAGGGCAGTTTCACCGTGAATTCCGCGCCGCCCGACACCAACGGCGCGGCCGGCACGACGCAATACGTGCAGACGGTCAACACCGCGCTGGCCGTGTTCGACAAGGCCAGCGGCAATGTGCTGTACGGCCCGGTGCCGATCAACACGCTGTTCCAGCCGCTGGGCGGGCGCTGCGCGTCCGACAACGACGGCGACCCGGTCGTCGTGTTCGACAAGCTCGCGCAGCGCTGGGTCATCTCGCAGTTCGCGGTGACGACCACGCCCTACTACCAGTGCGTCGCGGTGTCGCAGACCGCCGACGCGACGGGCGCCTACAACCTCTACGCCTTCAGCTACGGCTCGGTGTTCCCGGACTACCCGAAGATGGGCGTGTGGCCCGATGCCTACTACATCAGCTTCAACATGTTCACCAGCACCTTCCAGGGTGCGAAGGCCTGCGCCTACGACCGCAGCGCCATGCTGGCCGGCAGGGCGGCCACGCAGCAGTGCTTCCAGCTCTCCACGAGCTATGGCGGCCTGCTGCCCGCCGACCTCGACGGCACGACCGCGCCGCCCGCGGGCTCGCCAGGCATCTTCATGGCGCGCGGCTCGAACTCGCTGTACCGCTGGCTGATGCAGGTCGACTGGGCCACGCCGGCCAACACGAGCTTCTCGGGCACGCCGGCGTCGCTGCCGGTCGCGTCCTACGCCGCCGCCTGCGGTGGCGGCACCTGCATCCCGCAGGCAGGCGTGTCGCAGAAGCTCGATTCGCTGGCCGATCGGCTGATGTTCCGTCTTGCCTACCGCAACTTCGGCAGCTACGACAGTGTGGTCGTCACCCATTCGGTGCAGGTGGGCGGCACGCGCAAGAGCGGCAATGCCGCCGTGCGCTGGTACGAGGTGCGCAACCCGCGTACCGCCACCGCCGTGTACCAGCAGGGCACCTTCAACCCGGACGGCACCTGGCGCTGGATGGGCTCGATCGCGCAGGACAAGCAGGGCAATATCGCGCTGGGCTACAGCGTGTCGAGCACGGCCATCCATCCGGGCATCCGCTATACGACGCGCGCGGCCAATGATCCGCTGGGCACGATGCAGGCGGAGACCTCGATCCTCGAGGGCGCTGGCTCGCAGACGGGCTCCAACCTGGCGCGCTGGGGCGACTACAGCGCGATGACGGTGGACCCGGTCGACGACTGCACCTTCTGGTACACCACCGAGTACCTGAAGAGCGACGGGGCCTTCAACTGGTCCACGCGCATCGCCTCGTTCAAGTTCCCGGGCTGCATCTGAATCCGGGCCGCGCACGCGAAAAAGGGAGGCTCGGCCTCCCTTCTGCTTTCTCTCGCCGCGCCGCTCAGCCCAGCACGACCCGCGCGAACTTGCGCTTGCCGACCTGCAGCACATGCTCGCCGGCGTCGAGCTTCAGGCCCTTGTCGGACAGCAGCTCGCCGGAACGGCGCACGCCGCCCTGCTCGATCATGCGCAGGCCCTCGCTGGTGGAGGCCACCAGGCCGGCCGCCTTCAGCACCTGGGCCAGCCCCAGCGGCGCGCCGCTGAGCTGCACCTCGGGGATGTCGTCCGGGATGCCACCCTTGGCACGGTTGTTGAAGTCGGCCTCGGCCGCATCGGCCGCCGCGGCGCTGTGAAAGCGCGCGGTGATCTCCTTGGCCAGTGCGACCTTGGCCTCCTTGGGGTTGCGCCCGCCTTCGACCTCGGCCTTCAGCTGGGCGATCTCGGCGATGGACCTGAAGGACAGCAGCTCGTACCACTTCCACATCTGCACGTCGCTGATCGACAGGATCTTAGCGAACATGGTGTTGGCCGGCTCCGTGATGCCGATGTAGTTGTTCTTGGACTTGGACATCTTCTCGACGCCGTCCAGGCCCTCCAGCAGCGGCATGGTCAGGATGCACTGCGGCTCCTGGCCGTATTCCTGCTGCAGGTGGCGGCCCATCAGCAGGTTGAACTTCTGGTCGGTGCCGCCCAGTTCCAGGTCGCTCTTCAGCGCCACCGAGTCGTAGCCCTGCATCAGCGGGTAGAGGAACTCGTGCACCGAGATCGGCGTCTGGCTCTGGAAGCGCTTCGTGAAGTCGTCGCGCTCCAGCATGCGGGCCACCGTGTACTTGCTGGCCAGTTGGATCATGCCGGCCGCGCCCAGCGGCTCGCTCCATTCGGAGTTGTAGCGGATCTCGGTGCGCGCCGGGTCCAGCACCAGCCGGGCCTGGGCGTAGTAGGTCTCGGCATTGGCCTGGATCTGTTCCTTGGTCAGCGGCGGGCGGGTGGCGTTGCGGCCTGAAGGGTCGCCGATCATGGAGGTGAAGTCGCCGATCAGGAAGATGACCTCGTGGCCCAGGTCCTGCAGCTGGCGCATCTTGTTCAGCACCACGGTGTGGCCGACGTGGATGTCGGGCGCCGTCGGGTCCAGGCCCAGCTTGATGCGCAGCGGCACGCCCGTCGCCGCCGAGCGGGCCAGCTTCTTCGTCCACTCGGCCTCCGGCAGCAGTTCGTTGACCCCGCGGCGGGTGACGGCCAGGGCCTCCAGAACGGCATCGGTGATCGGGAATTGGGCGGCGTCGGACATGGCGGCTCAGCACCCGGCGGCGGGCCGGACGCGATTGTTAAGTTGTTGATCCATCGGGGTAAACCGGCATGCCGGGTGGACAGGAGCCGTTAGAATTCACCCTTCGGATCGGGGGTGTTGCTTCAACACAACCGGCATGGATTTTAAGGGCAGCATGGTTTTGAACTCCGCGCTGCCCTTCGCATGGAACCGGCCTGGCCGGGATTGCCCCAGCGACAACCCCGGGATGCCCGCGCGTGACCGCAGTTCAGAAACGTCTGCATCAGCTTCAAACAGCGTTGAAAAGCGCTGAAGCCTTCGCCGCCAGGCATCCGCGCGCGCTGACTGCCTCCGTCGTCGGCATCCTCAGCGGCTTCGCCGTGACCGCCTTCGGCATCGCACCGCTGGCGCCCGACGCGGCCGAGCTGCCGCGCCGCACGCTGGTCGAAGCCCTGCCCACGCCCGACATCGCGGCCCAGCTCGACGAACTCTCCGCCCACGCCATCGGCCTGACCCGCGCCGAGGCCACCCGCTCCAGCGACACGCCCGACAGCCTGCTCAGGCGCGCCGGCGCCTTCGACCCGGCCGCCGCCGCCTTCCTGCGCACCGACCCGCTGGGTCGCCGCGTGCTGCAGGGCCGCGCCGGCAAGATGGTCCACCTGACGGCCGACGCCGCGGGCCAGGTGCAGAAGATCGTCGTGCGCTTCCCGGCCGAGAAGGTCGAGCAGCAGGGCACGCACTTCACGCGCCTGACGATCGAGCGCGACGGCGCGCATTTCAGCGCCCGCACCGAGACCGCGCCGCTGCAGACCCAGGTGGCCCTGGGCAGCGGCACGATCCGCAGCTCGCTGTTCGCCGCCACCGACGACGCCAACATCCCCGACGCCATCGCCTCGCAGATGGCCGACATGTTCTCCGGCGACATCGACTTCCACCGCGAGCTGCGCAAGGGCGACCGCTTCAGCATCGTCTACGAGACGCTGACGGCCGACGGCGAGCCCGTGACCTGGGACGGCGGCGTCGGCCGCCTCGTGGCTGGCGAGTTCACGAACAACGGCCGCACCTACAGCGCCGTCTGGTTCAAGGACCAGGCCACCGGCAAGAGCAGCTTCTACGGCTTCGACGGCCAGAGCAAGCGCCGCGCCTTCCTGGCCAGCCCGATGGAGTTCTCGCGCATCACCAGCGGCTTCGCGATGCGCTTCCACCCCATCCTGAACACCTGGCGCCAGCACAACGGCGTGGACTACGGCGCGCCCACCGGCACGGCCGTGCGCTCCGTGGGCGACGGCACGGTCGAAATGGCCGGCTGGCAGAGCGGCTTCGGCAATGTCGTCAAGATCCGCCACGGCGGCGACCGCGAGACCGTCTACGCCCACCTCAGCAAGATCGACGTGAAGAAGGGCCAGCGCATCGAGCAGGGCCAGCGCGTCGGCGCCGTCGGCATGACGGGCTGGGCCACCGGCCCGCATCTGCACTTCGAGTTCCACGCCGGCAGCCGGCTGATGGACCCGCGCACCATCGCGCGCGCCTCCGAGGCCGTCACGCTGCCCAACTACGCCAAGGCCCAGTTCCAGCAGATCGTCGCCAGCGTGAAGACCCAGCTGTCGGTCGCCGAGACGATGGATGGCGTCTCCGCCGCTGAGTAAACCGTCGGCCCTCTACATCGGGCTGATGTCGGGCACCTCGCTCGACGGCATCGATGGCGTGCTCTTCGACGCGGATGCGATGGCCGTCATCGGCCATGTGCACGCCCCCTTCGCCCCGGCGCTGCGCGACGAACTGCTGGCGCTGAACGCGCCCGGCGACAACGAACTGCACCGCGCCGCGCTGGCGGCCAATGCCGTCGCGCGCGGCTATGCCGACCTGGTCTCGCAGCTGCTGGAGGCCACGCGCACGCCGCGCGCGCAGGTACGCGCGCTGGGCGCCCACGGGCAGACGGTGCGCCACCGGCCCGGCGGCATCGAGGCCTACACGACCCAGCTGCTGAACGGCGCGCTGCTGGCCGAGCAGGCCGGCATGGCCGTGATCTGCGACCTGCGCAGCCGCGATGTCGCCGCCGGCGGCCAGGGCGCGCCGCTGGTGCCGGCCTTCCATCGCGCCGTGTTCGGCGCCGCGGGCCGCGACGTGGCCGTGCTGAACCTGGGCGGCATCGCCAACCTCAGCCTGCTCTTCGCCGACGGCCGCACGGGCGGCTTCGACTGCGGCCCGGCCAACTGCCTGATGGATGGCTGGATCGCCCGCCGCCGCGGCCTGGCCTACGACGCCGACGGCGCCTGGGCCGCAACCGGCCGCCTGCTGCCCGAACTGCTGGCCGCGCTGCTGGCCGAGCCCTGGTTCGCACTGCCGCCGCCCAAGAGCACGGGCCGCGACCTCTTCCATCAGCACTGGCTGGACGCGCGGCTCACGCCCGGCCTCGCGCCCGAGGACGTGCAGGCGACGCTGCTGGAGCTCAGCGCGCGCTGCGCGGCCGCCGCGCTCCGTGCGCAGATGCCCGGCGCGACAAGGCTGATCGCCTGCGGCGGCGGCGCGCTGAACGGCGCGCTGATGCGCCGCCTGGCCGCCCTGCTGCCCGGCGCCGCCGTGCAGACCAGCGCCGAACACGGCCTGCCAGTGGATCAGGTCGAGGCCGCCGCCTTTGCCTGGCTGGCGCATCGCTTCGTCGAGCGGCTGCCGGGCAACCTGCCCACCGTCACCGGCGCCGCGGGGCCGCGGCTGCTGGGTGCGCTCTACCCCGCCTAGGCTTCGCCGGCTTCCGCCTCGCCGTGGGCGGCGGCCGCGCGGCTGTCCCGCGCGTCGAGCTGCCAGAAGATGCCCGCCGAGGCCATCGTGATCAGGGCCATGCAGCCGAAGGTCGCGCGGAAGGCATCCAGCGTCTGCGCACCGCCGCTGCCGAAGACATCCGTGAAGGCCGCCAGCACCGCACCGGCCGCCGCGACGCCCATACCCATGGCCAGCATCTGCACCATGGACAGCAGGCTGTTGCCGCTGCTGGCCGTGTCGGGCCCGAGGTCCTTCAGCGTCAGCGTGTTCATCGCGGTGAACTGCATCGAGTTGACGGCGCCGAACACGGCCAGCTGCAGGATGCGCAGCGCCAGCGGCTGGCCGGGCGACGCGAACACGAAGCTCATCATCGTCAGGCCGACGAGGCCGGTGTTGACGACCAGCACGCGGCGGTAGCCGTGGCGGGTGATCAGGGGCGTCGTCATGCGCTTCATCGACATGCTGGCGATGGCCACGGGCAGCATCATCATGCCGGCCTGGGCGGGCGAATAGCCCATCGTCACCTGCAGCAGCAGCGGGATCAGGAAGGGCATGCAGGAGCTGCCCAGCCGCGAGAACAGATTGCCCAGCAGGCCGATGCGCAGCGAGCCGACGCGGAAGAGCTGCGGCGAGAACAGCGGGTCGGGCCGGCGCAGCGCATGCAGCCAGTAGGCCGTCAGGCTGGCCAGGCCGAAGATCATCAGCACCAGGACCGAAGCCTGGCGCAGGCCCAGGCCCGACAGGCCGTCCAGCGCCAGCGAGATCGCGACCATGCCGAAGGCCAGCAGCAGATAGCCGGCGGCGTCGAAGCGCGCGACGGCGGCCGGCGGCGGCGTGGGCATATGGCGCAGCGTGGCCAGCGCGCCGACGACGCCGACCGGCAGGTTGATCAGGAAGATCCAGTGCCAGGACGCGACCTCGACGAGCCAGCCGCCCAGCGTCGGCCCGATCAGCGGGCCGATCAGCCCGGGGATGGCGACGAAGCTCATCGCCTGCAGGAAGCGCTCGCGCGGGAAGGTCTTCAGCACGACGAGGCGGCCGACCGGCAGCAGCAGCGCGCCGCCCGCCCCCTGCACGACACGCGCGGCCACCAGCACGCTCAGGCTCGGCGACAGCGCGCACAGCAGCGAACCGATGGCGAAGAGCACGATGGCGCCGACATAGACCCGGCGCGTGCCGAAGCGGTCGGCCATCCAGCCCGACGCCGGGATCAGCATGGCCATCGTCAGCGAGTAGGCGACGATGACGGACTGCATGCGCAGCGGGCTCTCGCCCAGGCTGCGCGCCATCGCCGGCAGCGCCGTGTTGACGATGGTGGCGTCCAGCGTCTGCATGAAGAAGCCGACGGCCACCAGCCACAGCAGCACGCGCAGGGACTGCTCCTGCCGAGGGTCGGTCGGGGGCGAGGAGGCTGCCATGGCTCAGAAAGCAGAAAACCGCCCGGAGGCGGTCTTCAGTGCAAGTGCCAGTGCCAACTCAGGCCGAGAAGCTGGAGCCGCAGCCGCAGGTGGTCGTCGCGTTGGGGTTCTTGATGACGAACTGGGCGCCCTGCAGGTCTTCCTTGTAGTCGATCTCGGCGCCCATCAGGTACTGCAGGCTCATCGAATCGATCAGCAGCGTGACGCCGTTCTTCTGCATCTGCGTGTCGTCGTCGTTGACGGCCTCGTCGAAGGTGAAGCCGTACTGGAAGCCGGAGCAGCCGCCGCCCTGCACGAAGACGCGCAGCTTCAGCTCGGGGTTGCCCTCCTCGGCGACGAGGTCGCGCACCTTGTCGGCGGCGCTGTCGGTGAACACCAGCGGGGCGGGGATGTCGGTAGCGGGGGTTTCGAGAACGGCGCTCATCGAAGTTCCTGGAATCTGGGAGATGCCTGATTGTCGGCGGAAATGAAAAAGGCCGCACGATCGTGCGGCCTCTTTGAACGCGAAGCGTCGATCAGCGCTTGCTGAACTGCTTGCGGCGACGGGCGCCGTGCAGACCGACCTTCTTACGCTCGACTTCACGCGCGTCACGCGTGACGAAGCCGGCGCGGCTCAGTTCGGGCTTGAGCGTCGCGTCGTAGTCGATCAGCGCGCGGGTGATGCCCAGGCGCAGCGCGCCGGCCTGGCCGGACTCGCCGCCACCGTGCACGTTCACCTTGATGTCGAAGGCCTCGCCGTTGTTCGTCAGCAGCAGGGGCTGCTTGGCGATCATGATCGAGGTCTGACGACCGAAGTAGGCGTCGATGGCCTTGCCGTTGACGATGATCTGGCCCGTGCCCTTCTTGATGAAGACGCGAGCGACCGACGACTTGCGGCGGCCAGTGCCGTAGTTCCAATTTCCGATCATGGCCGTTCCTTAGATCTCGAGAGCCTTGGGCTGCTGAGCGGTGTGCGGGTGCGTGGGACCTGCATAGACCTTCAGCTTCTTGACCATGGCATAGCCGAGCGGGCCCTTGGGCAGCATGCCCTTGACGGCCTTCTCCAGCGCGCGGCCGGGGTGCTTGGCTTGCATGTCCTTGAACTTCGTGGCGTAGATGCCGCCAGGGAAGCCGCTGTGGCGGTAGTACACCTTGTCGGTGGCCTTGTTGCCGGTCACGCGGAGCTTGTCGGCATTGACGATGACAATGAAATCACCGGTGTCGACGTGAGGCGTGTAGATGGCCTTGTGCTTGCCGCGCAAACGGAGTGCCACTTCGCTGGCAACACGTCCGAGCACCTTGTCGGTGGCGTCAATCACAAACCACTCGTGCGTCACTTCGGCCGGCTTGGCGCTGAAGGTCTTCATGAGAGTAGCTTTCGCTGTGCCGACCCCTCAAAGAAGAAGCCGGCGATGGATGGCTGAAACTTCGGCCGGCCTCGGTGCTGTGTCTGTTGCACAACCTCTCGGACGGATTTTTCCCGCAGCCTTTTGACGGAAAAGCCCACGAGTGTACCAGCGCGATCGATGGCTTGGAAAGGCCCGGCGCGCTAATCTAGCCATCTCCAAGATTCAGCCATGCCCGGAACCCCTCCCGCCGCCCCCGAGCCCTCGCCCGCCGACCCGGCGGACTGGGACCACGAGCTGTCGGCCTTCGGCCCCGATCCGAAGACCGCGCCAACGCGGGCGCCCGCGGAGCCGGGCGGCGGCCCGCTGGCCAGCGCCCGCGCGGCGCTGGAGCGGCTGTCAACCTGGGTGCCCATCCACGCGCTGGCCCGGCGCCACCGCCGCCGCATCGTCGAGCACCTGCTCGCGCTGGAGCCTCACGACCGCTATCTGCGCTTCGGCTACCCGGCCTCGGACGAGCAGATCCACAAATACGCCCTCGGCATCGACTTCGGCCGCGACGAGGTGCTGGGCATCTTCAACCGCCGCCTGCAGCTCGTCGCGCTGGCCCATCTGGCCTACGAGCCACCGCCGCCGAGCCCGTCGCAGCGCACGATGGCCGAGTTCGGCGTGTCGGTGCTGCGGCAGTCGCGCGGCCGCGGCCTGGGCCGGCGGCTGTTCGACGCCGCCGCCCTGCACGCACGCAACCGCGGCGTCGACACTCTCTTCATCCACGCCCTCAGCGAGAACCGGCCCATGCTGCGCATCGCCGCCGCCGCGGGCGCCGTCGTCGAGCGCGACGGCGGCGAGTCGGCCGCCTGGCTGCGCCTGCCGCCGGACACCGTGGGCTCCCAGGTCGAACAGGCGCTGGACCGCCACCTCGGTGAGCTGGACTTCCAGTTCAAGCGCCAGGCCCAGGTGCTGAGCGGCATCGTCGACAGCGTCGCCGAGGTCAAGGCCCATTTCGACGCCTCGGACCGCGAAACCAAGGAATAAATGGCGGCGGGATGACGCGGCCGGCGACAGCGTCAAGCTCGCCCTCCCCCTCAGGCCGGGGGCATGGGGGCTAGCGAGTAATGTGTTTTAGGGACATTGAGCTACATTGCCCGACCATTGCGCCGCAAGAAACGTCGGCGTTGTCGCCAAACTCCGCCAAGGGACATGCCGTACGCCATCTATTGGATCGCCGCGCTGGCTGTTTGCGTGCTGGGCCTTGCCATCGGCTTGGTCTGGGCCTTGCGGCGGCCGGCTCACGCCAATAAAGGCCTGCCGGCGGAGTGGTCGCTCACGGCGCGGCCCGTGTTCACGGCCGACGAGCGGCGCGTCTTCCGGCTGCTGCGCGAGGCCCTGCCCCACCATATCGTGCTGTCCAAGCTGCCGCTGGTGCGCTTTTGCCAGCCGACCGAGGCCAAGGAAGTGCGCTACTGGTTCGACCTGCTCGGCGCCTCGCACGTGACCTTCGCCGTCTGCAGCCCCAACGGCCGCGTGCTGGCCGCCATCGACCTGGACGGCGAGCGGGGCGTCACGCCGCGCAGCCTGCAGATCAAGCATGCCGTGCTGTCGGCCTGCCGCGTGCGCCATCTGCGCTGCGCGGCGGACCACCTGCCCAGCGTCGCCGAGCTGCAGCTCCTCGTGCCCCAGGGCAGCAACCCGCGCGGGCCGCTGCCGGCGCCCGCCGCCAGCCCCGCCCTGCCGCGCCGCCGCGGCCTGGGCGAGGACGAATTCGGCAGCGACTGGGGCCAGTTCTCGCAGCCCTTGCCGCTGTGGCAGGACGCCAGCGTCTTCGGCGGCCATGACGCCTTCGGCGAGCCGCGCCCGCGCATGCCGGCCCAGACCCTGCGGCAGCCGATGCCGCAGCGCCGCACCGTGCAGCGCAGCCTCGACACGGCGCGCTACAACCCGCGCACCCTGCCCGTGCTGGACGATGCGGACGAAGAGGCCATGATGGACGACATCGTCGGCATCGTCGTCGACGCGCCGCGCTACGCGACCCAGCGCCCCCGCCGGGGCTGAGCCTTACCGGCGACACTCGCCGGATGCACCCCGCGACCCCTGACCTCAGCTTCGGCGACCTGACGCCGGAGTTCATGCTCGACGCCCTCGACGCCGCCGGCCTGCGCGCCGATGGCCGGATGCTGCAGCTCAACTCGTTCGAGAACCGCGTGCTGATGGTGCATCTGGAGGACGGCGGCGCGGCCGTGGCCAAGTTCTACCGACCGGCCCGCTGGAGCGACGCGCAGATCCTGGAGGAACACGGCTTTGCCGCCGAGCTGGCCGCGGCCGAGGTGCCGGTGGCCGCACCGTGGCTGCTGGGCGGCGGCTCCACCCTCTTCCACTACCAGGGCCAGCGCCTGGCCGTCACGCCGCGCCAGGGCGGGCGCGGGCCGGAGCTGGAAGACCCCGAGGTGCTGCGCTGGATCGGCCGGCTGCTGGCCCGGCTGCACGGCGTCGGGCGGCAAAAGCCCTTTGCCGAACGCCTCGCCTGGGCCAGCGCCGCGCCGGCCCGGGCGGCGCGCGACTGGCTGATGGCCAACGACGCCATCCCGCCCGAGATCGCGCCCGCCTGGGACGACGCCGCCCGGCGCTGCCTCGACGCCATCCAGGCCGCCTTCGACGGCCTGCCCGGCCTGCAGCTCACACGCCTGCACGGTGACTGCCACCCCGGCAACATCCTGTGGACGCCCGACCGCGGCCCGCATTTCGTCGACCTCGACGACGCCGTCACTGGCCCCGTCGTGCAGGATTTGTGGATGCTGCTGCCCGGCCAAACCGACGAAAGCGAGGCCGCCCGCCATCTGCTGAACGCCGTGCTCGACGGCTACGAGCAGATCGCCGAGTTCGACGACCGCGAGCTGCGCCTCATCGAGCCGCTGCGCACGATGCGCATGATCCACCACAGCGCCTGGCTGGCGCGCCGCTGGGGCGACCCGGCCTTCCCCATCGCCTTCCCGTGGTTCGGCACGCCCAACTACTGGCTGGACCAGGTGGCCAAGCTCAGGGAACAGCTGGAGGCGATGAAGCCCAGGACGGCGATGCCGACGCTCGCCCGGGACGAGGACGTGGTGGATTTCGACGGCGACGGATTTGCCTGAGCTGCCGCTCTCGGCTCAAAGATCCAGCACGTAGACGGTGGCGCTCGCACGCTCGGCGGCGCTGTGCCCCACCAGGCCGCGATCCCATTCCGGCCCCATGGCGCCCGTCGTGGCCGCCGCGCCCGCGGTCATGACCGCCACCTCCTCGGTGCCGGCATCGATCTCGGCCACCGGCTCGCGTTTGACCGTGAAGAAACGGGCGACCTGGACCGCGCCCGCCGAGATGACGACCAGATAGCGCGTGACCTGCCGCAGTTCCCGCGGCGAGTGCCGCGCCGGTACCTCGTGACCGAAGCCGTGGTTCATGCTGCCTCCTCGCCCGCATGGGCCGCAGGCCGCGACGACGGCCTGCGCAAGCCATTGTGCGCCGGCGCGCTGCCGGGCCGGGTTGCCCACCACAAAATACTGGATGCAATTACAGTATCGTGGTCTCATCCAGGCTCCGGCTTCTTCCCTCCGCACCGCCTCCACCCGGCCATGCAGCCCGCTTCCATTGCCACCACATCCATCGCGACGACCGCGCACGGCCGCCTGCCGCTGGACGACGCCCGCCTGCAGGGCCGGCTGTGGCGCGGCAGCAGCCTGGGCGCAGCCGCCGCCCCCACCCTGCCCAGCGGCTTCGCGGCGCTGGACGCCGAACTGCCCGGCGGCGGCTGGCCGCTGCAGGCCGCCACCGAGCTGCTGACGCCCCAGCCCGGCGTGCTGGAGTGGCGGCTGCTGGCCCCGGCCCTGAGCGGCTGGTGGGCCGGCCAGGCCGGGCCCGGCGCCCGCCCCGGCCGCCGCGCCCAGGCCGCCGCCGCGCCGGCCCTGCGCTCGCTGCTGCTCATCAACCCGCCGCACGCCCCCCACCTGCCCGGCCTGCAGGCGCTGGGCCTGCCGCCGGCGGCGCTGGTCTGGGTAGCGGCCGCCACGCCGGCCGAAGCGCTCTGGGCCGCCGAGCAGGCCGTCAAGTCGCGCGTGGCCGTGCTGGCCTGGCTGCCCGAAGCGCGGCCGGAGCAGGTCCGGCGCCTGCAGGTCAACGCCCTCGGCTCGGATGCCCCCCTCTTCCTGATCCGGCCGGAGCGCGCCGGCCAGCAGTCCTCGGCGGCGCCGCTGCGACTCGTCGTCAAGCCCGGCGAGGGCTGGCGCCTCGACGTGCACCTGCTCAAGCGCCGCGGCCCGGCGCACGCAGGCTGGCTGAAGCTGGCGGCCGTGCCGGGCGCCGTGGAGCCGCTGCTGACGGCGGCCAAGCGCAAGGGCCCGCCCGCGCCTGCGCCCACACCGGCCCGCCCCCCGACGGAGCGCCACGATGCGCTGGCTCGCCCTGTGCCGCAGGCCTGATGCGGCCGCCGGCGACAGCGACGCCCTGGCCTGGCTGGCGCTGAGCTTCACGCCGCGCGTCGCCCGGCTGGAGGAAGCGGTCGTGGCCGAGGTCTCGGCCAGCCTGCGGCTGTTCGGCGGCGCGCGCGCGCTGCGCCAGAAGCTGCAGGCCGCGGCGACGCAGGCCGGCTTGGCCCTGGGCGCCGCGGCCTGGGCGCCCACCGCGCTCGCCGCCCTGGCGCTGGCACGCTGCCCGCAGCACCCGCAACAAGGCCGCCTGGCCGAACGCCTCGACGCGCTGCCTCTCGCCGCGCTGAGCGCCGCCCAGGCCCATCACGCGATGCTGGCCCGGCTGGGCTGCCAGCGCCTGGGCGAACTGCGCCGGCTGCCCCGCCCCGCGCTGGCCAGGCGCTTCGGCCCCGGCCTGCTGGCGGCCCTGGACCAGGCCTACGGCGACCTGCCCGAGGCCCACGCCTGGCTGACGCTGCCCGAGCGCTTCGACGCCCGCCTGGAGCTGCCCTGGCGCGTCGAGCATGCGCCGGTGCTGCTGCATTTCGCCGAGCAGCTGCTGCGCCAGCTCTGCGCCTTCCTGGCTGCCCGTCATGCCGGCGTGCGCGCGCTGCGCCTGGCCTGGCAGCACGACGCGATGCGCGCGCGCGACGTCGCCGGCGGCGGCGAGCTGACCGTGGCCACGGCCGACACCACGCGCGACCTGCGCCGCCTGTCGCGCCTGCTGGCCGAGCACCTGGCCCGCACGACGCTGGCCGCGCCGGCCGGCGAGCTCCGCCTCAGCGCCGACAGCGTGCTGCCGCTGGAGGAAGGCAGCGCCGGCCTGCTGCCGGGGCCCGCCGACCCCCAGGAGCGCACGACGACGAACGCGCTGCTGGAACGCCTCTGCGTGCGCCTGGGCGCCGGCCGCGTGCGCGAAGGCCGGCTGCACGAAGACCACCGCCTGGACCACATGCAGCGCTGGCATCCCTGGCCCGCCCCGCCCGCGCCGGCCGCACGGCGCCCGCCCGGGCCCCAGCCCACCTGGCTCGTCGAGCCGCCGCAGCCGCTGCGCTGCGATGCGCAGGAACAGCCGGTCTTCGCCGGGCCGCTGGCGCGCATCAGCGGCCCGCACCGCATCGAGGCCGGCTGGTGGCAGGGCGGCGGCCTGCAGACCCGCGACTACTACGTGTACCGCAGCGCCACGCGCGGGCTGCTGTGGGTCTATCACGAGCGGCTGCCGGCCTCGGCGACGTCGGGATGGTTCCTGCACGGGGTGTTCGCGTGAGATTCGCGCCGCCTCCGCCCTATGCCGAGCTGCACTGCCTGTCGGCCTTCAGCTTCCTGCGCGGCGCCTCCGAGCCGGCCGAGCTGATGGAGCGCGCCGGCACGCTGGGCTACGAAGCACTCGCCATCACCGACGAATGCTCGCTGGCCGGCGTCGTGCGCGCGCACAAGCAGCTGCGGCTGATGCGCGAGGCCGCGGAACACGCCGCGAAGAAGGCCGCCGAAGACGCCGGCACCGAAGCCCAGCCCATCCCCGCGCTGCCCCGGCTGCTGATCGGCAGCGAGTTCCTCGTCCGCGACGACGCCGGGCAGCCGCGCTTCAAGCTCGTGCTGATCGCGCAGAACCTGCACGGCTACGGCAACCTCAGCCAGTTCATCACGCGGCTGCGCCGCGCCAGCCCGGTCAAGGGCGAATACACGCTGCACTGGCGCCAGATCGCGCCCGAGAAGCTCGCCGACTGCCTGGCCCTGCTCGTGCTGCCGCGCGACGCCAGCGACGCCGGGCTGGCGGCGCCCGCGCACTGGGCGCTGCGCCACTTCGCCGGCCGCGCCTGGATCGCCGCCGAGCTGCTGCGCGAGGCCGGCGACGCGGCCTGGCTGCAGCGCCTGCAGGCCCTGTCCGAAGACACCGCCCTGCCCCTGGTCGCCGCGGGCGACGTGCACTTCCATGTGCGCTCACGCAAGGCCCTGCAGGACGTCATGACCGCCACGCGCCTGGGGCGCCCCGTGGCCGAGTGCGGCTTCGACCTGCAGCCCAATGCCGAACGGCATCTGCGCAGCCGCCAGCGCATCGCGCAGATCTGCCCGGCCGGGCTGATGGCCGAGACGCTGAACGTCGCGGCGCGCTGCACGTTCAGGCTGGACGAGATCAGCTACCGCTACCCGAGCGAGGTCGTCCCCGCAGGGCTGACGGCCAACCGGCATCTGCGCATGCTGACCTACGAAGGTGCAGCCCGACGCTGGCCCGATGGGCTGGCGGACAAGTGGCGCGATCGCATCGAGCACGAACTCGAACTGATCGAAGACCTGCGCTACGAGCACTATTTCCTGACCGTGGCCGACACCGTGGCATTCGCGCGCAGCCAGCAGATCCTTTGCCAGGGCCGCGGCTCGGCGGCCAACAGCGTCGTCTGCTATTGCCTCGGCATTACCTCCGTCGACCCGCAGGAAAGCACGCTGCTGTTCGAGCGCTTCATCAGCCGCGAGCGCGGCGAACCGCCCGACATCGACGTCGACTTCGAGCATGAGCGGCGCGAGCTGGTCATCCAGCACCTCTACGCCAAATACGGCCGCGACCGCGCCGCGCTGACGGCCGTCGTCATCTGCTACCGGCCCAAGAGCGCCATCCGCGACGTCGGCAAGGCGCTGGGCTTCAGCGACGCGCAGCTGGCCCTCATGAGCAAGGACCACAGCGGCTGGCCCGGCCAGGTGCTGCCCGAGAACCACCGCGCCGCGCTGCTGCAGCAGCCGGGCCTGCTGGGCGTGCATGAGGACGACCCGCGCCTGCAGCAGCTCGTCACGCTGGGCCGCCAGCTCAACGGCCTGCCGCGGCATCTGAGCCAGCACGTCGGCGGCTTCGTGCTGACCGAAGGACCGCTGGAGCGCCTCGTGCCCATCGAGAACGCGACGATGCAGGGCCGCAGCGTCATCGAGTGGGACAAGGACGACATCGACGAGCTGAAGATGATGAAGGTCGACGTGCTGGCGCTGGGCATGCTGACGGCCATCAAGCGCTGCTTCGACCTGCTCCAGCCGATACGCGGCAAGGCCTACGAGCTGGCCACCATCCCGCAGGACGACACGCCCACCTACGACATGATCTGCGCGGCCGACACCATCGGCGTGTTCCAGATCGAGAGCCGCGCGCAGATGTCCATGCTGCCGCGGCTGCGGCCTCGCAATTACTACGACCTCGTCGTCGAGGTCGCCATCGTCCGCCCCGGGCCCATCGAGGGCGGCATGGTGCATCCCTATCTGCAGAACCGCGCGAAGAGCGAAAACGACATCGACTATCCCAAGGGCCTGAAGGACGCCCTGTGGCGCACCCGCGGCGTGCCCATCTTCCAGGAACAGGTCATGCAGATCGCAATGCTGGCGGCAGGCTTCACGGCCGGCGAAGCGGATGAACTGCGCCGGGCAATGGCCTCGTGGAAGCGCCCGGGCGTGCTGGAAAAATACTACGACAAGGTCGTGCTGGGCATGCGCAAAAACGGCTACGAAGACGAGTTTGCCGAACGCATCTTCCGGCAGATCAAGGGCTTCTCCTCCTACGGCTTCCCCGAGTCCCACGCCGCCAGCTTCGCGCTGCTGACCTATGTCAGCTCCTGGCTCAAATGCCACGAGCCGGCGGCCTTCCTGTGCGCGCTGCTGAACTCCCAGCCGCTGGGCTTCTACACGCCCAGCCAGCTGGTGCAGGACGCGCGCCGGCATCACGTCGAGGTGCGCGCCATCGACGTCAATCACAGCGACAAGGACAGCAGGCTGGAACTGCGCGGCGGCGAGCACCACCCCGCCGTCCGCCTGGGCCTGCGCCTCGTCAGCGGCCTGGGCGACGACGCGGCCGAGCGCATCGAGACGGCCCGCGCCCGCGGCGGCGAATTCGCCCACCCGCAGGACCTCGCGCTGCGCGCCCGCCTCACGCAGCAGGACATGCAGCAGCTCGCCGCCGCCGACGCCCTCACCAGCCTCGCCGGCCACCGCCGCCAGCAGGTCTGGCAGGCCTCGGCCCTGCACGCGATGCCGGCGCTATTGCAAGGAAGCCTGCTGCCCGAGGACGAGCTCGAACTGCCCGCCGCCGCCGAGGGCGAGGAAGTGCTGTGGGACTACGCCGCCACCGGCCTCACGCTGCGCCGCCACCCGCTCGCGCTGCTGCGCCCGCGCCTGGCCAAGCAGGGCCTGCTGAGCGCCCGGCAGCTCGACGGCCTCAGGAGCGGCAGACGCGCCAAGGCCTGCGGCATCGTCACCGGCCGCCAGAAGCCGCAGACCGCCAAGGGCACCCTCTTCGTCACGCTGGAAGACGAGACCGGCAATGTGCAGGTCATCGTCTGGAACAAGGTCTACGAAGCGCACCGCAGCACCATCCTCGGCGCACGGCTGCTGGCCGTGGAAGGCATCTGGCAACGCGGCGACGGCGACGTGCGGCATCTGCTGGCGCAGCAGTTCACCAATCTCAACCCGCTGCTGGGGAGATTGCCGACGGAGAGTCGGGATTTCAGGTGAGGGGCTGGCTATTGCCTTGAAGCCCGAAGGCGGGCATGTGAGGCTTTCGCCCCATCAGCGACATCCACGCCCTCGAATTCGCCGCCCTGAAGCCGTCGCTCAGACCCAGGCGGCACACCCGAAGAAGGCGGGCCCACGGCGTGCTGTGAGCGGCCCGGCATCTATCCGGCGGCAGTCATCGTCGTCCTGGTCGGCCGGATGGTGATTCGCGACGCGTGGCGCTCAGCCTTGCCAAGACCGCGGGACACGGAGGCGGGCCGCGAACGCCCCTATCGAGCGCGAATGGCCGAGCCCAGGAGTGCTGAAGCACCTCGAGGCGTTGGATCAGCGCTTGCCGGCGTTGAACTCCGTCGCCTTGTACAAGGCCTGCATCGTTTCACGACCCAGGCGGCCTTCCACGTCCTTGTGGGTCTGCACCATCACGGCGCGGATGGCGTCGCGCTCGGCCGGTGTGGGCTCGATCAGCGCGGCCTTGCCGGCCGCCTTGATCTTGTCGTAGGCGTTGCGATCTTCGGCCAGGGTCAGGCCGTTGGCGTAGGTGGTGGCATCGGCCATGGCGGACTCCAGCGTGCTCCGCAGGTCCTTGGGCAGGCCCTCCCAGAACTTGCGATTGACCACCACCGCATAGACCTGGTGCGAGTGATGCAGCAGCGTCACGTATTTCTGCACCTCGTACAGCTTCTGGGTGTAGACGTTGGACAGCGTCACGTCGGCCCCGTCCACCACGCCGGTTTGCAGCGCCTGGTAGACCTCGGAGAACGCGATGGTCTGAGGCATGACGCCCAGGGCCCGCATTTGCGCGTCGATCACCTTGGATGAGTTGATGCGGATCTTCAGGCCTTTGAAGTCCTCGGGCTTGCGCAGCGGCTTGTTGGCGGTGATGACGCGAAATCCGGCGTCCCAAAACGCCAGGCCGTGCACGCCCTTGACGTCCAGCTTCTTCAGCATCGCGGCACCGAAATCGCCGCCAACAGCCTTTAGGTAGCTGGCCTGGTCCGGCGTGACGAAGGGCAGGTCAAAGACCTCGAACTCCTTGACGCCGAACGGTCCGAACTTGGACACCGAGGGCGCCAGCATCTGCACCGAGCCCAGCTGCAGCGCCTCCAGCTCTTCCTTGTCCTTGTAGAGCTGGCTGTTGGGATAGACCTCCACCTTGACGCGTCCCTTGGTGCGTTCCTCGGCCAGCTTCTTGAAGCGCTCGGCCCCCTGGCCCTTGGGCGTGTCCACCGCGGCCACATGGCTGAACTTGATGACGATGGGCGCCGATTGGGCCTGGCTGAGGATGGGCGCGAGGGCGCAAGTCAGGCCAAGGGCCAGGCTGGCCTGCAGGAAGGTGCGACGTGTCACGGGAGGTCTCCGAATCGTTGTGAATGGGCGCGAGCGGCGGCTCAGCGGTGGGCGGCGTTCAAGCCGGTGGCGTCGATGATGGGCGCCGCCTCGGGCGAGGACAGAAAGCGGATCAGGGCCTGACCGGCCTGGGCATGAGCGGCACCCTGGACGACCGCGGCCGAGAACTCGGTCACCTCCTGCGCGGCCTCGGGCAACAGGCCGACCACGTCGATACCCTCGATGTGCTGCAACTCGCTGAGCTGCTGGAAGCCCAGCTCCGCCTCACCGCGCGCCACCACCTGGCCCACCGGTTCGGCGGGGATCATGCGTGCCCTGCCCTTCAAGGCCTCGGCCAGACCCAGTCGGGGGAACAACACCTGCGACAGGTAGACGCCGCTGGCGCTGTCGGAGTAGGCGATGGACTTGGCCGCGAGCAGCGCCTGCTTGAGCTGCTCCACCGTGGCGATGGCGGGTTGCGGCGCACCGTGGCGCACGGCCAGGGCGATGCGGGAGCTGGCCAGCAACGTGCGGGAGGCGCCATCAAGCTGACCCCTGGCCACGAGCCGGTCCAGGGCGCTGCCCACCATGATCACCACGTCGATGGGCTCCTGTCGCGCCAGCCGCTGGGGGATCGCGTTCTTCGTCTCGCCCATCGACGGCCCCCAGCCGCTGACCAGGGTGTGCCCGGTGGCCTTCTCGAACGCCGGCGCCAATGCCTTGTAGGCGGCAGCGAAGCCGCCGGAGCTGACGACACGCACCTCGTCGGCCCGGGCGACGGGGCCGGCCAGCATCAGGCAGGTGAGCAGGAAAAGGGCGAGTCGGTGCAGCAAGGGGTGGCTGCAGTGCGTGGAAATCATGGCTTGTCTCCTGTTGGTGGTCAGAAGTTGTGGCGCACACCGGCTTCAAGGGCCGTGGAGCTGCCGCCGGCGACCATCGCCGTGCCACCCGGGATTGAGAAGCTTGCCTTGCCGTCGTTGTTGATGCGAGCACCTTGGACATAAAGCGCCGACCGCCTGGACAGGTTGTAGATCGCACCGAGGCCGATCTGCGTCGCATCGTTGGCGTCAATCACCGTCGTGCCGACCTTGCCCTTCATATTGGCCCGCAGATAGGACGCCTTCAGGTCGACCTGGCCGAAGGTCGCCACGGTCGAAAGCAGGAGGATGGTTTCCTCGGACAGGGCCTGCTCATACTTGCGCAGAGCCGCGTTCATCCGCACCTGACCAACGGTCCCGTTCGCGGCGAACAGCGTGTCCTTGAACTTGCCGGACGCCGTGAGGTCATTGGAGGTGATCACCCGGCTGGCGTGCGCGCCGAAGCTGGCGCTCTGCCACCCGATGCGGCCACCGATCAGCTTGTCTTGGCCATTTGCCGCGGTTCCGCCTTCGCCGGCTGCCACCATCAGGCCGCCCTCAAGCCCACCGAGATCGGACGGCAGGAGGTATTCCACGGCGTTGCTGGATCGGACCGTCGTGTTCGGGCCTGTGCTGAATGCGCTCCGGATCGGCCCCTGCTGGGACGAGGACGAGAAATTGTTCGAACCGGCCACACCGACGTGCGCGAAGGGGTCGTGGCGCACCCAGAGGGTGTAGGTCGGCACATAGTCGCGGCCCAGGCGAAGCTCGCCGATGCCGCGGCTCGACAGCGACAACGTGGCGCGACGGTCGAAGAACTGCGTGCCGCCAGCGCTGGTGCCGGTGTCGGCGAGTACGCCGGACTCGAGCCAGAAGCCAGCGGACATGCCGCCACCAAGGTCCTCATCGCCGCGGAAGTACAGGCGACTCGTCTGGCTGGAGCCGCTCACCAGGGATTTGATCGAGCCGCCGCCTTCGTTGTGGACGTAGCGGACGGCGGAGTCGAGGACGCCGCCGACGACGACGCTGCTTTGCGCTACGGCAGCACCGGCCGCAAGGGACAACAGGGCTGCCGACAGGATGGGTGTTCGCTTCAAGGGTGTCTCCGATGTGTTCTGAAGGCGTGGGCGCCTGCTTGTGAAGTAATGGTGCGACTGGCACACTCATTTGTAAATTGCATTATTTGGATTAACTCTTCCATGAAGCGCATCAATCTGACGCTCGATGAAGTGCAGGCCTTCGTCGCCGTGGCGCATGCCGGCAGCTTCAAGGGGGCGGCTGACGCGCTGTTCCTCTCGCAGCCCGCCCTAAGCCGTCGTGTGGACAAGCTGGAGCAGGTCCTGGAGGTGCGGCTGTTGGAGCGCACCACACGCCGGGTGGCATTGACGCCGGAGGGTCGGGAGTTCCTGGCCCACGCCGAGCGCGGCCTGGCGGCCCTGCGCACCGGGGTCGATGAGGTGGAGCGGGAGGTGGCGCGCCGTGCCGCCAGCCTCACGGTGGCCTGCATCCCCACCGTGGCGAGTGCGTTGTTGCCGCGAGCCTTTGCCCGCTTGGCTGCCCAGCACCCCGAGCTGCGCTTGCACATGCTGGACGAGGGGGCGCCCGAGGTCTTGCGCGCGGTGCAGTCGGGCGAGGCCGAGCTGGGCCTGAGCTTCACCGGCGCTTCGCACCCGGAGATCGACTTCCAGCCGCTGTTGACCGAGGACTATGTACTGGCCCTGCGGACAGACCACCCTTTGGCGCGGCGCGCTGTCTTGAGCTGGCGCGACCTGCTGGCCGAGCCCATGGTGGCGGTGGCAGGTGACAGTGGCAACCGGGTGCTGATCGATCAGGCGTTGTCGCGCCTCAAGCAGCGGCCCGTGGTGCGGTTCGAAGCCAACCATGTGGCCGGCGCCTTGGGCTTGGTGGAGGCGGGGCTGGGTGTAGCGGTGGTGCCGCGGCTGGCGCTGTCCATGCGGCCCGGGGCGGCTCTGGCGGGGGTGCCGCTCAAGCAGCCGCGCATCGAGCGCACCCTGGGCCTGATCACCCGCCAGGGCAGGCGCTTGGGCGGACCGGCGCAAGCGCTGGTGAAGGCGCTGCGCAGCGAACTGGCGATGCGGCCAAGCGCTGCTTCAGCAGGCGGCGCCGGGTGAGCTGAGAGCCTGAACGAACTCGTCGTCGCGTCCCGGCGCGGCGACGTCAACCCTTACTTTTCCCCCATCGCGCCTCCAACCTGGCCCGGGCGCCCGGCTGCACATTCGCCCGCTTGAGCTCCCCGCCGTAATGCGCCAGCACCCTTCGGTCCATCAGCCGGAACCACAGCGGCGTTACATAGGCCACCAGGAGCAGGCCCGCGTAGCCAATCGGCAGCTGCGGCACCTCTTCGAAATGCCGCAGGGCCTGGTAGTGGCGCGCCGGGTGGGCGTGGTGGTCGCTGTGGCGCTGCAGATGGTGGAGGAAAAAGTTGGACACGCGGTGGTTGCTGTTCCATGAGTGCTCGGGCGCGCAGCGCTCATAGCGGCCGTCGGGCCCCTGCTGTCGCAGCAGGCCGTAGTGCTCCATGTAGTTCACCACCTCCAGCAGCTGCACGCCGTAGGCCGCCTGAACGAGCAGGAAGGGCAGCACCGCCCAGCCCAGCCACGCCACCAGTCCACCCCACAGCAGCACGGTCAGGCCCCAAGCCTGCAGGCATTCGTTGCGCCAATGCCAGGGGCCATGGCCACGACCCGCCAGGCGCCGGCCTTCGGGATGCCAGGCCGAACGCAGGCTGCCCCCCAGCGTGCGCGGCAGAAAGGCCCAGAAGCTTTCGCCCAGGCGCGCGCTGGCCGGGTCTCCCGGCGTGGCGACGCGGCGATGGTGGCCGCGGTTGTGCTCGACGAAGAAGTGGCCGTAGGCCACGGGCGCCAGCACCAGGCGCGACATCCATCGCTCCCACGCCGCGTGCTAGTGGCCCAGCTCATGCGCCGTGTTGATAGCCGCGCCGTTGATGCCGCCCACCGTGAGCACCAGGCCGATGAAGCCCGCCACGCCCAGCCCGCCTTGAGCCGCCAGCCAGGCGCCGTGCAGCGTCAACCCGAACTGCAGCGGCACGAAGAGCAGCAGCACGGCGAGATACCAGCGGTCGACCTCCAGCGCCGGCCCCTGGGCCTCGGGCGGGTTGCTGCGGTCGGCCTGCCAGACGTTCAGCCATGCCAGGCCCGGGAACCGGCCCGACAGCAGCCAGGCGTGGCGCCTGGCATCGCGCCAGCGTGCGGGCGTAGGAGCGGACAGGGCGGCCGCTTCTTCTAGAACTTGCCGGTGCCTTCAGCCACCATGCAACCCGCCGGCAGCTGCTGGGCCGTCAGCGGCGTCCGGCCCGCGCATTCCCAGCCCAGGCCGCCCTTCTCGTCGCGATGCGGCGTGAAGACGAGGGCGCCGCGCGGCGTCTGCACCGTGAGCACCATGCCTTCGGCGTCCAGGCTCAGGCGGCTGCCGTCGGCCGCCATCTCGGGCAGCCCCGCAGCGGCCAGGGACTCGGGGATCTGCCCGCTCTGCAGATACTGCTGCGCCAGCGCCTCGCGCGCGCCGTTCGAGGCCTGCACCGCCTGCACCAGCTTGGCCTTGATCGTGTAGGCCTGGTACTGCGGGATGGCCACCGCGGCCAGCACGCCGATCAGATAGACCATCAGCAGCAGCCCGAAGCCTCCGCCCAGCCGGCCGGCATAGGGCACGAAGGCGGCCAGCACATAGGCCAGCGGGTTGCGGCCCGGCAGTCGGTTGGCGCCCATCACGCGGGCGACGCGCTTGGTCAGCCAGGGGTAGCCCGAGGCCAGCTCGTGGAAGGACATCCAGAAGCCCGCGCCGTGGCGGGACTGGCGCGCGAAGACCTTCATGTCCATCTGCTGCCAGCGCTGCGGGCCGCTGGCCAGCGCCGCGAGGGCCCGCGCGGCCGACTCGCCGGAGCTGCTGCAGGCCAGGCCGTGCAGGTCGCAGCTCGTCTCCTTGGCCCGCGCATAGGCCCCGCCGATCAGCGGCAGCCACAGCACCGGCATGCGCAGCAGGCCGCCGACGGCATGGCCGCGCCGCAGATGGCCGAGCTCATGGCCGACATAGAAGCGCACGCCGTCGGGGTGAGCCTGCATCGCGTCGACGACGCCCGACAGCAGCACGACGAAACGGTGGCCCAGGAACTGGGCCGCGAAGGCATTCAGCATGCCGCCGCCCTGCAGCACATAGGCCTCGGGCTGCTTGTCCAGGCCGAGCTTCTCGCAGCAGCTCACGAATTGCCCATGCAGGTCCGGGAACTGCTCGGCCCCCAGCTGCACGCCATTGCCGCGCACATGGGCCACCAGGGCCGACTGCGCAAACACATAGGCCACGAAACCGAACAGCAGCACGATCAGCATGACGCCGAAGGTGCCGACGATCAGGCCCAGCCAGACCAGCACGCCCAGCACCAGCAACACCGCGCCCAGCGTGCGCTCACGCGAGCAGACCCATTCCTTCATCATCTTCTCTCCCTGTCTTGTAAAGCTCTATGAAGCGGACCGCGCAGTCTGCCGACCCGGCCCCACCGCGAACAGCGTGAAAACCCATGCACGGCGCCCACTTGGCAGCACCGGCGCGCGGGTCGGGATTCTTGATGACCTCAGGCACCGCCAGCCCTGCGGGTGTAAGTTGTGCCCGTCCCCGGCCGACCGACAGGTCAGCCCCACCGCCCTGAGAGCCTCATGCTGATCCGAACCTCCGCCCTTCACGACCCGCTGCCCAGCGAGATCACGCCGCGCTCGGCCTATCTGAACCGCCCGACACGGCGCGAGGCCCTGGCCGCGCTGAGCCTCGCGGCCGCATCGCCGCTGGCCCTGGCCCAGCCCGCAGCACCCGGCGGCGGCAAGCTGCCCAGGCTACCCGGCGCGCGCTCGGCCGTGGCCGGCGCCTTCGTGATGGACAGGCCCACCAGCTACGCCGACGCGACCTCGTACAACAACTTCTACGAGTTCGGCACCGACAAGGCCGACCCCACCGAGCATGCCCACACGCTGAAGACGCGCCCCTGGACGGTCAGCATCGAGGGCGAATGCGGCAGGCCCGGCCGCTTCGACATCGAGGCCCTGCTGAAGCTCGCGCCGATGGAGGAGCGCCTGTACCGGCTGCGCTGCGTCGAAGGCTGGAGCATGGTGATCCCGTGGACGGGCTATTCGCTGGCCGAACTGCTCAAGCAGGCCCAGCCCACGTCCAAGGCCAAATACGTCGAGTTCACCAGCCTGGCCGACAGGTCGCAGATGCCCGGCGTGCGCTCGGGCGTGCTGGACTGGCCCTATGTCGAGGGCCTGCGCATCGACGAGGCCATGCACCCGCTGGCGATGCTGGTGTTCGGCATGTACGGCGAAATGCTGCCCAACCAGAACGGCGCACCGCTGCGCCTGGCCCTGCCGTGGAAGTACGGCTTCAAGTCGGCAAAGAGCATCGTCAAGATCCGCTTCGTCGAGAAGGAGCCCATGTCCAGCTGGACCAAGGCGGCGCAGCAGGAGTACGGCTTCTACTCCAACGTGAACCCCAGCGTGCCCCACCCGCGCTGGAGCCAGGCGGCCGAGCGCCGCATCGGCGAGGACGGCCTGTTCTCGAAGAAGCGCCCCACGCTGATGTTCAACGGCTACGAGGCCCAGGTCGGGCAGCTCTATGCCGGCATGGACCTGAAGCGCTTCTACTGACGATGAAGCTGCTGCTCTCGACAGCTCCCCAGGCCAGCGCCAGCCTGCCCGCACCCTCCGGGGGCCGGACGGCGCGAGGCCTCGTCCAGGCGGCATTACTCAGCCGTGCCGCCAAGCCGCTGCTGTTCATCGCCTGCCTGCTGCCGCTGGCCTGGCTGGTCTACGGTGCCTTCGCCAACCAGCTCGGCGCCAACCCCGCCGAGGCGCTGATCCGCCGCCTGGGCGACTGGACGCTGCGCGGCCTCATGATCGCGCTGGCCATCACGCCGCTGCGCGAGCTGAGCGGCCTGGCCGCACTGGCGCGCTTTCGGCGCATGCTGGGCCTGTTCACGTTCAGCTACGCCAGCCTGCACCTGCTGGCCTACGGCTGGCTGGACATGGGGCTGGACTTCGGCGACATCGGCCGCGACATCGCCAAGCGGCCCTTCATCCTGATGGGCTTCACGGCCTGGCTGCTGCTGCTGCCGCTGGCGGCCACCAGCTTCAACAGGGCCATCCGGCTTCTCGGCGCGAAGCGCTGGCAGGCCCTGCACAAGGCGGTCTATGCGATCTCCGTCATCGCGCTGATGCACTTCATCTGGATGCGCGCCGGCAAGCACAACTTCGCCGAGCCGGCCGTCTACGGCGTGATCCTTGCCGCGCTGCTGGGGTGGCGGGTCTACCGGCGCTTGCGGGGGAAAAAGCCCCGGCTGGGATAATCGGCGGCTTTGCTTCGGCCGCGCCCATGCCCGACTCCACCTCCATCGACGTTGCCATCCTCGGCGGCGGCCCCGCGGGCTGCAGCGCCGCTTCGTGGCTCGCGCAGCTGGGGCTGTCGGTGCTGCTGGTCGAGCGCGAGCCGCAGCTGTGCGCCGCGCTGCGCGGACTGGACTTCCGCCAGGACTGGGTGCTGGGCCAGCCCGCCGCCGCGCTGGCCGACCTGGCCCTGCACTACGCCCGCCAGATCGAATCCACGGCCGGCGTTGCGCTGCGCCTGGGCACACGGGCGGAGTCGGCCCGCCACGCGGCCGGCGCCTGGACGCTGCAGCTGGCCACCGGCGAGCATGTGCAGGCGCGCGCCCTGCTCGTGGCCACCGGCCTGCGGCTGCTGCGGCCGGCGCGCTACTTCGCCGTGCCCCACCCGCGCGTGCTGGACGCCACCTCGCTGACCGCCCGCCGCGACATGCTGCCGCCCGGCCGCGCGCTGCTGCTGGGCGCCGGCGACAACGCGGCCGAGAACGCCCTCTTCCTGGCCGACCGCGGCTTCGACGTGACGCTGTGGGCCCGCGGCAGCTGGCGCGCCCAGGCCCACCTCGCGTCGCGCGCCGAGGCGCATCCGCGCATCCGGCTGCGCCTGTCCACGCCGCTGCCCGACGCGCTGCGGCCCGGCGACAGCGGCGTGAGCGTCGGCGACGAGCGCTTCGACATGGTCGCCGCGCTGCTGGGCTTCGAGCCCGAGCCCTCGGCCTTCGCGCTGCTCAGCGAGCACGACCGCCCGCACGCCTTCGTGGCCGGCGACGCCAGCGGCCGCTGGCACCCCTGCGTGCAGACGGCGCTGGCCGACGGCGTGCAGGCCGCCAAGCTCATCGAGCAGGCCCTGCGCCCCGAGGCGGCCATGGCCGCGCCGCAACGCTTCAACAACCGCCAGGTCATCCATCTGCAGGGCCTGCGCTTCGACGCGAATCTGGGCATCCTCGATTTCGAGCGCAGCGGCCCGCAGCCCATCCAGGTCGATGCCGAGGTCAACCTCGGTGCCCTACCCATCGTCGCGCGCGACGCCGACATCGGCCGCGTGCTGGACTACCGCCGCATCCGCGCCGCCATCATCGACGAGTGCACCGTCGAGCACACCGACCTCGTCGAGGCGCTGGTGGGCAAGCTCAGCAACCGCCTGATGAGCCTCACCGGCGTCGTCGGCGTGCGCGTGAAGCTGACCAAGCTTGAAATCTTCCCGGACTGCGAAGTCGCAGTCAGCTCCGAAACCGGGCAATGGTGACCACCCCCTACACGCTTCGCGTGCCCCCTCAAGGGGGCGCTGCCAGTGGCCCGGCAAAGCCGGTTCCACGGCAGCCGCTGGATGAATCGGCGGCGCGCTGCGCCAGCCTCCCCAATTGACTTCAACGACTGCCATGAATACAGACGTCATCGACCACGATCAGGCTGCCGCCGAAGCCCTCGCCGCCGAGAAAAAGGCCGCCTTTGAGATCAACAAGCTGTCCAAGCGCCTGCACCGCCAGGTCGGCCAGGCCATCACCGACTTCAACATGATCGAAGACGGCGACAAGGTCATGGTCTGCCTGTCCGGCGGCAAGGACAGCTACGCGATGCTGGACATCCTGCTCAACCTGCAGCAGCGCGCGCCCATCAAGTTCAGCCTCGTCGCCGTCAACCTCGACCAGAAGCAGCCCGGCTTCCCCGAGGACGTGCTGCCCAACTACCTGCGTTCGCGCGGCGTGGACTTCCACATCGAGAGCCAGGACACCTATTCCATCGTCAAGAAGCTCATCCCCGAGGGCAAGACGACCTGCAGCCTGTGCTCGCGCCTGCGCCGCGGCATCCTCTACCGCGTGGCCGGCGAGCTGGGCGCCACCAAGATCGCGCTGGGCCACCACCGCGACGACATCGTCACGACGCTGTTCCTGAACATGTTCTTCGGCAGCCGCATCAAGGGCATGCCGCCCAAGCTCGTCAGCGACGACGGCAGGAACGTCGTCATCCGCCCGCTGGCCTACGTGAAGGAGCCCGACCTCGTGCGCTGGGCCGAGCACCGCGAGTTCCCCATCATCCCGTGCAACCTCTGCGGCAGCCAGGAGAACCTGCAGCGCGTGCAGGTCAAGGCCATGATCAACGAATGGGAGAAGCGCTACCCGGGCCGCATCGACAACATCTTCACGGCCATGGGCAGCATCGTGCCCTCGCACATGATGGACAAGAAGCTCTTCCCCTTCGAGACCATCCAGGCCACCGGCGTCGCCGACGCGGGCGGGGACATCGCCTTCGACGACGATGAATCTTGCGCAACGCCGTCCCCCGCGAGTTCGGTGATCACGCTGCAACGCTGATTTACACGGGGGCAACGTCGGCGGGCCAGAATGGCGGCATGTCATTCCATGGAGGTGCCGCCATGAACCGCCGCCTGATCCTCTCCACCGCCACGGCGCTGGCCGTCGCCGCGCTCGCCGCCTGCACCGGGCCCTATATGGTCTCCGCCGACGTATCCAGTTATGGCAACTGGCCGGCCGAGCGCAAGCCCGGCAGCTACGCCTTCGAGCGCCTGCCCTCCCAGCAGCACAACGAGGAAGCCAGCAAGCGCGAGATCACGCTCGAAGACGCCGCCAGGGCCGCGCTCGAGAAGGCCGGCTTCAAGCCCGCGGCCGATGCCAGGAGCGCCGACGTGCTGGTCACGCTGGGCGCCCGCGTCACCGCCTACGACCCCGTGCCCTGGGACGACCCGCTGTGGTGGCGCTGGCGCGGCCGGCTGCTCTCGCCGCGCTACGGCTATGGCGGCTGGGGCGGCTGGGGCTGGCGCAACGACCCCTTCTTCGACCGCCGCTACGACCGCGCCGTGGCCGTGCTGATGCGCGACCGCGCCAGCGGCGAAGCGCTGTTCGAGGCGCATGCCAGCAACGAGGGCATCACCGCGGGTGGCGAGTCCATGATCGGCGCGCTGTTCGAGGCCGCGCTGGCCGACTTCCCCAAGGTGGACCCGAAGTCCCACCGCGTCAGCGTACAGGTCGCCCGCTAGGCAGCTTTTCAAGGCCGGCGTCACACGGCCTGCCCATAATCGCGACTTCGTCAAAACGTAGTCGCAAGGCAGGCATGGCGCTCAACATCGTGATCATGGCGGCGGGCAAGGGCACCCGCATGAAGTCCGCAACGCCCAAGGTGTTGCACAAGCTCGCCGGGCGCTCGCTGCTGGCCCATGTGCTGAAGAGCTGCGAGCCGCTGCACGCCGCCGCCCGCATCGTCATCACCGGCCACGGCGCCGAGTTGGTCGAGGCGGCCGTTGCCGCAGACATCGGAACCGCGGCGCAAGCCGCGGGTGGCATCGGCTTCGTGCGCCAGATGCCCCAGCTCGGCACCGGCCACGCCATCCAGCAGGCCGTGCCGGCCCTCGTCGGCGAAGGCACGACGCTGATCCTCAATGGCGACGTGCCGCTGATCGAGACGGCCACGGCCAAGGCCCTGATCGACGCCTGCGCCGGCCACGCGCTGGTGCTGCTGACGGTCGACCTCTTCGACCCCAGCGGCTACGGCCGCATCCTGCGCGACCCCGACGACGACGGCGTGCTGGCCATCGTCGAGCACAAGGACGCCACGCCCGAGCAGCGCCTCATCCACGAGGGCTACAGCGGCATGATGGCCGCGCCCACGGCCGCGCTGAAGCGCTGGGTCGGCCAGCTGAGCAACAACAACGCCCAGGGCGAGTATTACCTGACCGACATCGTCGCGATGGCCGTCGCCGAGGGCCTGCCAGTGCTGGGCATCAAGGCCTCGAGCGAGACCGAGGTGCTGGGCGTCAACGACCCGGTGCAGCTCGCGCAGCTGGAGCGCGCCTTCCAGGCCGCCCAGGCCGAGGACCTGATGCACGCCGGCATGCGCCTGGCCGACCCGGCCCGCTTCGACCTGCGCGGCACGCTGACCCACGGCCAGGACGTCGAGATCGACGTGAACTGCGTCTTCGAGGGCGAAGTCGAGCTGGGCGACGGTGTGCGCATCGGCGCCAACTGCGTGATCCGCAACGCGAAGATCGCGGCCGGCGCGCGCATCCACGAGTTCAGCCACATCGACGGCGAGAAGCCCGGCGGCGCCAGCGTCGGCGCGGGCGCGCTGATCGGCCCCTTCGCCCGCCTGCGCCCCGGCGCCCAGCTCGGCGCGGATGTCCACATCGGCAACTTCGTCGAGGTCAAGAACTCGACGCTCGCAAAAGGCGCCAAGGCCAACCACCTCGCCTACCTCGGCGACGCGACGGTGGGCGAGCGCGTCAACTACGGCGCCGGCGCCATCACGGCCAACTACGACGGCGCCAACAAGCACCGCACGACCATCGGCGACGACGTCCATGTCGGCTCCAACTGCGTGCTGGTCGCGCCGGTCACGCTCGGCAAAGGTGCCACCATCGGTGGCGGGTCGACGATCACCAAGGACGTCAACCCCGGCGACCTCGCCGTGGCGCGCGGCAAACAGGTCGCGCTGACGGGCTGGATCCGCCCGGCCAAGAAGCGTTGAATTGCCCCCCTCGCGTGACTTAGTTCCGGCGTTTGCACCGCAACGCCCGGGATGAGGGGACCGCCACCCGGCCGGCCCGCCGTTAGGATGCCCCTGCCCCCAGAACCGTTGACCCCATGGCCCACGAACTCGACTTTGCCGCGCTCTCGCTCGACGACGCCGTCCCGGCCGACCTCGGCGCCTACGAGGTCGCCCAGGCGCAGCAGCAGCGCGAAGAGGCCGCGGCCCGCAACCACGCGCTGGAACTGAAGGCCCAGGCCTGCGACAACGCCGCCGAAGCCTGCTGGTACCTGGCCCGCAGCCTCGGCGCCGCGCGCGACCTGCCCCAGGACGGCGAAGCCAGCCTGGAACTGCTGTTCCAGCTGATCGGTGCCCTCGCCGACCTGCCCGCCGACGTCGCCAGCGCGCCGCTGCCCGAGGTCGTCGGCGGCCGCGACGACGGCATCTCCGAGCTCTGCCTGCAACTGGAGGCCGCCCGCGACGTGACCGAGGAGGCACTGATCGGCGCCGAGCTGGCGCCGGCCCGCACCCAGTTCTGCCACTGAGTGCCGCGCCGGCCTTGACAAGGGCGCCCGTCGGGCGCCCTTGTCGTTTCAGGGTGCGCCGTCCGGGGCAGCTTGGCCGCGGGCGGCAGGGATTTGTGCGGATTGTGTGGCCGCCGGGCGGCGCCCACAGTGCGGCCACCCCAACCCCCGGGAGACTCCCGATGAAAGCGCTCAAGATCCTGCTGATCGCCGTCGTCGCGCTGATCGTGCTGCTGTGCGCGGGCGGCCTGCTGCTGTCGCCCAAGTTCACGGTCAGCCGCACGACCACCATCGAAGCCGCGCCCGACAAGGTCTATGCGCTGATCGCCGACCCGCGCGGCTGGAAGCAGTGGAGCGCCTGGAACCGGCGCGACCCGGCCATGGCCATCGAGTACAGCGGCGCGGCCTCGGGTGCCGGCGCCGTCTGGGCCTGGAAGAGCAAGAGCCAGGGCGACGGCCGCATGAGCTTCACGACCGCCGAGGCGCCCAGGCGCCTGGGCTACGAGCTCTTCTTCCCGGACTTCGGCACCACGTCGACCGGCGAGTTCCGCCTCGACCCCAACGGCGGCGGCACCCAGGTCACCTGGACGATGGACGGCGACATGGGCCGCAACCCGATCTACCGCTGGATGGGCCTGTTCATGAACAAGATGGTCGGGCCGGACTTCGACGCCGGTCTGGCCCACCTGAAGGCCCTCGCCGAAAAAGGCTGATCGTCTCAGCCGGGCTCGGACACCAGCGCCAAGGCAAGCGCCGCTTCGGTGACCGCACGCCCCAGCGGCGTGGCCGGGTCGGGCCGGCGCAGCCGCGGCACCGGACCGCTCAGGTCCAGGCTGCCGACCACCGCGCCCTGGTGCAGCATCTCGTAGCCCACCGCCGCTGTCTGCGGCTGGGCGCGGCCCTCGTACAGATGGGTCGAACGCAGCCCCACGGTCAGCTCGCCGCGGCGGTAGGCGCCTTCACGGCTGAGCTTGCCGCGCCGCATCTGGCCCTCGCCGATCTGCAGCATCGCCGCCGGCCCGCTGCCCCATCGGCAGCTCAGCACCCAGGGCTTGCTGTCGGTCAGGCGGCCGTTGGCGCTGGTCTCGGGTGTCCAGGCCTCGCAGACGGTCGAGCTTTCGCCCGCCGGGCCGGCCCAGCTGAAGCGCAGCGCCGTCTGCAGCTTGGCGGGTAGGGGCTCGAACAACGCGAGGCGCTCCGCCCCGCGCTCATAGTGCACACGCTGGCCGTTCAGTGAGAACTCGCCCTGGCGCCCCCAGGCCGGCCTGCCAAACTTTTCCTCCGCCACGCCGGCCACCGACGGCGGCTGGGCCATGCGCTCCTCTCGCATCGCACGCGAGGCCTCGCGCACCGTGGCGCAGCCGGCGGCCAGCAGCGCGAACAGCGTCATCGCGATGGCGGTGGATTTCGGCATGGCGGGCCTCGGCAGTGGCTGGGAGACGCACTCTAGCGGCGCGGCCCGCCGGGCTCCGAGGGAATTGCAAGCGCCGGCGACGGGCGGCGCGCGGGCCAACAGACTGTTACCTCCACGGCACGCCGCCGCCCGCTGCAGTGCGATCCGGCCATGCCGCCGGCGAGGCGGGTTCGCGCGCGGTTCGTGCTGAAATCGCCGCTCCTCAGGAGGCCCTCATGAAACGAGTCACCGGCATCGGCGGCATCTTCTTCAAGTCGCCCGACCCCAAGGCGCTGACCGAGTGGTACCGCGTGCACCTCGGCCTGGAGGTGCAGGCCTGGGGCGGCGCCAAGCTCCCGGGCAGCACCGGCCCGACGATGTGGACGCCCTTCAAGGCCGACACCGGCTACTTCGCGCCGAGCGACGCGCCCTTCATGGTGAACTTCCGTGTCGCCGACCTGCACGGCCTGATCGCCGCGCTGCGCAGCGAGGGCTGCCGGGTCGTCGGCGAGCCGCAGGACTCGGAGTACGGCAGCTTCGGCTGGGTGCTGGACCTCGACGGCAACAAGGTCGAGCTCTGGGAGCCGCCCGCAGCCTAGGGCTTGTCGCTCGCGGACGCGGCCGAAGCCGCCGGGTCCACGGCCGGCAGGCCGATCCGGGCGATGGCGAGGTCGCCCGCGAACTCCTCGTAGAACCAGTCGCCGTCGCGCTGCACCAGGCCTTCGCCGGGCGGCGCCAGCGGCGCGCTGGGCTGGCCGCGCAGCGCCACGGCCATCGTCGCGGCCCAGACCGGCAGGGCCAGGCCGCCGCCGCTCTCGCGCTCGCCGAGGGACTTGGGCTGCGGGTAGCCGATCCAGACCGCACCGGCACGCGTGGCCTGGAAGCCGCAGAACCAGGCGTCCACCGCGTCATTGGTCGTGCCCGTCTTGCCGTAGAGGTCCCAGCGGCCGAGCATCGCGCTGGCGCGCGCGCCGGTGCCCTCGCGCGTGACGGCGGCCAGCAGCTGCGAGGTCATGAAGGCATTGCGCGCGCTGACGGCCGCCCTGGGCTTGGGCGGGTCGGCCTTCCACAGCACGATGCCCTGGGCGTCCTGCACATGGTCGACGAGCCAGGCCGTCGGAAGCTGGCCGGCGTTGGCGAAGGCCGCATAGCCCTGGGCCATCTGCAGCGGCGTGACGGAGCCGGTGCCCAGGGCCAGCGTCAGGTTCAGCGGCTGCTTGGCCTCGTCGAAGCCGAAGCGCGCGGCCCAGGCGCGGGCGCGCTGCGGGCCGATGGCCTGCACGAGGCGGATGGTGACCATGTTCTTGGACTTGGCCAGCGCCTGGCGCAGCGTCAGCGCCTCCTCGTACTGGCCGTCGTAGTTGCGCGGCGCCCAGTCGCCCTGCTCGAAGGGCTGGTCGCTGACCCGCGTGCCGGCCCAGGCGCCCTGGTCGATCAGCGCCGAGTAGACGAAGGGCTTGAAGGCCGAGCCCGGCTGGCGGTAGGCCTGGGTGGCCGAGTTGAACTGGTTGCGCGCGAAGTCGAAGCCGCCCACCAGTGCGCGGATCGCGCCGCTGGCCGGGTCCAGCGTGACGACGGCGCCCTCGGCCTGCGGCACCTGGCTCAGCGCCCAGTTGCCCTTGCCGGACTCCAGCACGCGCAGCACCGCGCCGCGCCTGGCGTTCTGCAGCGAGCGCAGCGCGGCGCCCTTGAGCGTGATCTCCTGGCCGTCGGCCAGCACCAGCCCGGCCGCGGTCTTGGTCGCTTCGAGCAGCACGGCCGTCTTCAGCTCGCCGAGGTCGGGGTGGGCCTCGAAGGCGGCGTCCAACGCGTCGTCGAGCTCGTCGCCGCCGTCGGGCAGGTTCAGCGTCGCCTCCGGGCCGCGCCAGGGCTGGCGGCGCTCCAGCTCGAACAGCGCGTGGCGCAGCGCCTCCTGGGCCGCCGCCTGCTCGGCATAGCGCAGCGTCGTGGTGACCGTCAGGCCGCGCGTGTAGGCCTCCTCGCCGTAGCGCGTGACCATCTCGGCGCGCACCTGCTCGGCCGCGTGGTCGGCCACGCCGGCCAGGCGCCTGGGCCGGCGCACGTCCAGCGGCCTGTCGTGCGCGGCCCGGGCCTGCTCGGCGCTGATCAGCCCCACTGCCTGCAGCCGCCCGAGCACGACATGCTGGCGGCGCGTGGCGCGCTCGGGGTAGAGCACGGGGTTGAGCTTGTTGGGGTCCTTGGGCAGGCCGACGAGCATGGCGATCTCGCCGACGTCCAGCCTGTCCAGCGGCTTGCCGAAGTAGCGCTCGGCCGCGGCGCCGAAGCCATAGGCCTTGTTGCCCAGCGCGATCTGGTTCATGTAGATCTCGAGGATCTGCTCCTTGCCGAGGTTGTTCTCGATCTTGATCGCCAGCAGCGCCTCCTGGGCCTTGCGCCACAGCGTCTGGCGGTTGCTCAGGTAGATGTTGCGGGCCAGCTGCTGCGTGATCGTGGACGCGCCCTGCAGCCGCGTCGGGTGCAGCAGGTTGTGGCCGAAGGCGCGCAGGATGCCGCCGAAGTCGATGCCCGAGTGCTTGTAGAAGTCGCTGTCCTCGACGGCCAGCAGCGCGTCCTGCAGCGGCTTCGGGATGTCCTTCAACGGCACGAAGCGGCGCCGCTCGGCGCCGAACTCGCCGATCAGCTGGCCGTCCTCGCTGAGCACGCGCAGCGGCCGGTGGGGCTGGTAGTCGGTCAGCGCATCGAGCTCGGGCAGCTGGGCCCAGACGAAGGTCGCGACGATGGCGCCGAGCAGCAGCGCCAGCAGCGGCGCGGCGACGAGGGCGCCCAGCCAGGGGCGTTGGACGAGGAGCTTCAGCATGGCGCGCATCGTAGGCGGAGTGCGCCGACAGCTCAGCGCAAGCCGCGCGCTACGCCTTGAGGATGCCCCGGCCCGCGCCCCCAAGCCTAGGGGCGCCCCGGCGCGGTGATGCTGTCTAAGCTGCGGGGCACCGCCTTCGCCCAAGGAGCCCGCCATGCGGATGACCTGCACCTGCCACATCGTGCCCAAGGACGTGCTCGAACGTCTGGCCGGCGACAAGAAGCTCGCCACCGAGCTGCGTCAGGCCGCGCGCGACAGCGCCCGCATGAGCGACGGCCTGCGCGCCTTGCGCAGCCAGGCCGCCGCGCTGACGCAGCTGGCCCACGAGACCGGCTCCCACCTCGTGCAGCTGGCCGCCGCGCCCAAGATCACCGTCTACGACTGCAAGCACACCCAGACGCTGCCGGGCGCGCCGGTGGCCAGCCCCGGCGCGTCCAAGGACGCGACCGCCAAGCGCTGCTTCGCCGAGACCACCGACGTCGCCAAGTTCTACAAGACCGTGTTCGGCCGCAACTCCATCGACGACGCCGGCATGACGATGATGTCCAGCATCCACTTCGGCCGGAACTACAACAACGCGATGTGGAACGGCTCGCAGATGCTCTACGGCGACGGCGACGGCAAGCTCTTCACCGACTTCACCGGCGGCAACGACGTCATCGGCCACGAGCTCACCCACGGCGTCACCCAGCACAGCCTGCAGCTGGCCTACGCGGGCGACGCCGGCGGCCTCAACGAAAGCCTGTCGGACTGCTTCGGCTCGATGTTCCGGCAGTGGGAGGCCAACCAGGACGTCAACGCGGCCGACTGGCTGATCGGCGCCGACATCATGGGCCCGGTCGCCAAGGCCAAGGGCTACAAGGCGCTACGCAATATGGCCCAGCCCGACGACAAGGCGGCCCTGGCGGCCCAGCCCACTCAGTATTCGCAGGTCACGCCCGGCATGGACCCGCACTACAGCAGCGGGCCGCCCAACCTCGCCTTCTGCACCGCCTGCAAGACCCTGGGCGGCAAGAGCTGGGAGAAGATCGGCCAGGTCTGGTACGCCGCGCTGACAACTTCCGGTGCCCAGCCCAACATGACCATGCCGCAGTTCGCCGCCCGCACCCGCCAGCTCGCCGCGCAGAACTACGGCGCCCAGCCGGCCGTGGCCGCGGCCGTCGACGCGGGCTGGAAGAAGGTCGGCCTGTGAGGCCCCATGCAGGCTGAGGACCGCCTCGACGTCGAGCGCCTGGGCGGCCTGGCCGGCATGGGCGGGCCGGGCGGGCATATCCGCAGCACCGGCCAGTTGCTCGGCCGTGATTTGCGGGCGGCCGACCGCGAACACCTGGCCGCGCTGTTCGCCGGTGCGGCGCCACCCGCCGAGCCGCGCGGCGCGGCCGACGGCTTCCGCTACCGGCTGGCCCTGCACCGGCCGGGCGCCGCCGCACCCACGGTCATCGAGGTGCCCGAGGCCGCCGTGCCGGCCAGCGTGCGCGACTGCGTCAACGATGAATTGATCTGAGCCTCAGACGGCGCGCTCCGCGGCCGCGATCAGCCGGCTCACGCGCGACACCGACAACCCGAGCTGGCCGGCCAGCTCGGTCATCGCGACGCCGCCCTGGGTATGCGCCAGCCACAGCGCCTGCTCGCGGATGCCGCTGGCGCGCCTGAGCCACTCGGCCCAGCTTGCGCGCACGCTGCGCCGCGGCGCCGTGGCGAGCGCGCGCATGCGCGCGGCGAAGGCCGCGTCGCCGAGGAAGATCTGCTCGCGCAGCCGCCCCGGCCAGAGCTCGAAGCCCGGCTCCGACGCGACGAGGCGCGCATAGCGCTCGCCGGCCTGGCGGCGCAGCGCCGCCGTGCTGGCCCGGCGGCCCAGCAGGTGGGCATGCAGGCCGTCGACCTCCAGCCATTCGGGCGCCGCCTCCAGCCCGGCCAGCGCCCGGAAGCTCGACCCCGGCCAATCCGCCGCGCTGCGCGCCAGGCCCTCGCGCACCGGGTCGAGGTCGACATAGCGGCAAGCGTCCAGCAGATGCCGCTCGCGGTCGACCAGCACGGCGTGGAAGCGGCCCTGGAACAGCGGCCCGCCGAAGGCCCAGCGGCGCTGGTGGTGCTGGGTGTAGACGCCGTTCACATGCCGCATCAGCTGCGACAGGTTGGCGCGGCGCGTGAACAGCAGCAGCCAGTAATGCTCGGGCAGCAGCGCATAGGCCAGCGCCTGGGCGTCGAAACGGTGCAGGGCCTGGGCCAGCAGCGCGCGCATCTCGGCGTGGTCCGCCTCGTCGACAAAGGCGGCTCGCCTGCCCTCGAACGGGCAGTGGGCGCCGATCAGGTAGACCGCGCCAGCGATCTCGAGGCGAGCAGGCCGGGCCATGTGCCACCTTAAGTCGCACCGCCCGGAATGGCAAGATGGCGGCTTGACGGCCCCCTCTCACGCCATGAAGACCCACCAGATCGAAATCCAGAAGCTCAAGGCCGCCACCAACAACCTGCACGGCCAGATCGTGTTCAAGGTCGATGCGCTCGTGGCCAGCCGCGAGCCCATCGAAGGCATCGAGCCCAGCAGCCTGCTCGTCATGACCGAGCAGAACGCCCGCGTGCTGATGGCCTTGCTGAAGGCCCAGATCGCCGAATTCGACGCCAAGAAACCCAAGAGCCGCCACGGCCGCCACGGCTGAATCCAGGAATCCCATGCAGTACCCCCACTACAACCCCGAATCCGACAACCGCCCGCTGTCCGACGAGGAGCTCGACGACCTCGATGAGCTGCTGGCCGCCCTGCCGGCCGACGCGGCCATGAACATCGAGGCGCTGGACGGCTACCTCGCCGGCCTGCTGCTGACGCCCGGCCGCCCGCTCGCCGAACTGCCCGGCGAGGCCTGGCTGCCCTTCGTCTGGGGCGGCGACGGCGACCCCGACCCCGCGCCCTTCGCCAGCGGCAAGCAGCGCAAGAAGGTGGTCATGGGCGTGCTGCGGCATCTGCAGTCCATCGCCACCGCCTGGGCGCAGCGGCCGCAGGCCTGGGAGCCCATCTTCAGCTTCGCCGACGGCGAGGACGAGGACACCGAGTACGCCGATGCCGAGGACTGGGCCGCCGGCTTCCTGACGGCCGTGGCCCTGGCGCCCGACGCCTGGACGCCATGGTTCGACGGCGGCGAGACGGCGCCGCTGCTGGCCCCCATTGCCGCGCTAGGCAGCCCCGACGGCGCGCTGGCCGAAGGCTCCGCGGAAGACCGCGACGCGGCCAGTCGGCAGATTCCTGACGCCATGCTGGCGCTGTGGAAGATTCGTCAATCCGGCCGATGCCCCCCTCAAATCGGCTGACCGCTGTGCAGCGGTTTGGGCCACACTCGAAGCATGCTCCACGACCTGATCGCCGCCGCCGGCCTCGGCCTCTGCATCGCGCTGGCGATCCACATGGCCCTGCCCTACCGGGCCCGGGCCGGCGTGGACTCGCGGCTGCGCCGCCTGGGCGGCTGGCTGCAGCTGCAGATGAACCGCCTGACCGGCTGGCGCCGCCGCCAGCGCCAGACCCGCGCCGCGGCGCTGGAGGCCGAGCGCGTCATCCGCCGCGCCCGCGAGGCGGCGCTGCGCGAGCAGGGGCCACGGCCCGAGGGTGAGTGGGACGGCAACGTCTACCGCCCCAAGAGCTTCGAGAAGCCCCGGAAGCCCCACTAAAGAGCGTCAGTCGGTGGCCTGTTGCAGCCGCCACATCTCCGCGTAACGCCCGTCCCGGGCCAGCAACTCGTCGTGCCGGCCGCGCTCGACGATGCGCCCCTGCTCCAGCACGATGATCTCGTGCGCGTCGACCACCGTCGACAGCCGGTGCGCGATGACGAGCACGGTCTTGTCCTGGCCGACGGACTCCAGCTCGGCCTGGATGGCGCGCTCGTTGGTCGAGTCCAGCGCCGAGGTCGCCTCGTCGAAGATCAGCAGCGGCGGGTTCTTCAGCAGCGTGCGCGCGATGGCCACGCGCTGCTTCTCGCCGCCCGACAGCTTCAGCCCGCGCTCGCCGACCATGGTCTCGTAGCCGCCCGGCGTGGCCGCGATGAAGGCGTGGATGTGGGCCGCGCGCGCGGCGGCCTCGACCTCGGGCTGGCCGGCCCCGGGGCGGCCGTAGGCGATGTTGTAGGCCACGGTGTCGTTGAACAGCACCGTGTCCTGCGGCACGATGCCGATGGCCCGGCGCAGGCTGCCCTGCGTGACCGCGCGGATGTCCTGGCCGTCGATGCGGATGGCGCCGCCGTCGATGTCGTAGAAGCGGTAGAGCAGCCGCGCCAAGGTGCTCTTGCCCGAACCGCTGGGGCCGACGACGGCGACCTTGCGGCCGGCCGGGATCTCGAAGCTGACGCCGTGCAGGATGGGCCGCGCCGGGTCGTAGGCGAAGCGCACGTCGTCGAACACGACATGCGCGCCCTGCACCTGCAGCGGCGCCGCGCCGGGCGCATCGGCCACCTCACGCTCGCGGTCGAGCAGGCGGAACATCTTCTCGATGTCGGTCAGGCTCTGCTTGATCTCGCGGTAGATCACGCCGAGGAAGTTCAGCGGGATGTAGAGCTGGATCATGAAGGCGTTGACCATGACGAGGTCGCCCAGGCTCATGCGGCCGGCGACGACGCCCTGCGTGGCCCGCCACAGCATCAGCACCAGGGCCGCCGCGATGATGAGCTGCTGGCCGGTGTTCAGCAGCGACAGCGTGGTCTGGCTCTTCAGCTGGACGCGGCGCAGCCTCTCCAGGCTCTCGTCGTAGCGGCGCGCCTCGAAGTCCTCGTTGTTGAAATACTTCACCGTCTCGTAGTTCAGCAGCGAGTCGATGGCCTTGCTGTGGGCCACCGAGTCCAGCTCGTTCAGCGTGCGGCGGAACTTGGTGCGCCACTCGGTGACGACGACCGTGAATGCGATGTAGACGACCAGCGCCGCGACGGTGATGCCGGCGAACCAGGCATCGAACTTCACGCCCAGCAGCGTCAGCACCAGCGCCACCTCGATCAGCGTCGGCACGATGCTATAGAGCGAGTAGCTGATGAGGGAGTGCACGGCCCGCGTGCCGCGCTCGATGTCACGCGTCATGCCGCCAGTCTGGCGCTCCAGATGGAAGCGCAGCGACAGGTCGTGCAGGTGGCGGAACACCTGCAGCGAGATGCTGCGCGCCGTGCCCTCGGTGGCCTTGGCGAAGATCAGCTCGCGCAGCTCGGTGAACAGCGACGTCGACAGCCGCAGCCCGCCATAGGCCAGCAGCAGGCCCAGCGGCACGACGAGCAGGGCCTGCGGCGCGCCGGGCTTCAGGTCGAGAGCGTCGATCAGGTGCTTGAGCAGGATGGGCACGCCCACGTTGCACAGCTTGGCGCCCACCATGAAGGCCAGGGCCAGCGCGACGCGCCAGCGGTAGCGCCACAGATAGGGCAGCAGGCGGCCGACGGTGCCCCAGTCGCCGCGCGGCGCGGGGGCGGTGCCGGGCAGCGGCAGGGATGATGCTGAAGTGGAGGAACGCAACGCGGCAGGCCCGAAAATGGAGTTCAACGACGGATTGTCACAAGTGACCACCATGACCCAGGATTCAAGCCCCCCTCAACCCCAGGCCGGCCAGCGCGAGCTCGTGCTGCGCGTGATGCCCATGCCCGCCGACTCCAACGCCAACGGCGACATCTTCGGCGGCTGGATCATGGCCCAGGTGGACATCGCCGGCTCCATCCTGCCGGCGCGCATCTCGCGCGGGCGCGTGGCCACGGTGGCCGTCAACGAATTCATCTTCAAGCAACCGGTCTCCATCGGCGACCTGCTGAGCTTCTATGCCACGGTGACCCGCGTCGGCCGCACGTCCATCACGGTGCATGTCGAGGTGATGGCCGAGCGCGACCCCGAGAACCCGCACATCGTCAAGGTGACCGAGGCCAACCTGACCTATGTGGCCATCGACCTGCAGGGCAAGCCCAGGCCGCTGGCGATCTGATCCGCCAACGCCTCGGCCCACAGGGCATAGCCCGCCGGGCTGGGGTGGAAGCCGTCCTCAGCCATCAGTGCCGCCGCATTGCTCTGCATTTCCTCGGGCAGATGCAACACGCGGCGCGATGCCTGGCCGGCCACGGACGACGTCAGGGCCGCATTGAAGCGCGCCGCCTGGCGGCCGAAGAACCAGCGCAGCGGCTGGGGCAGCAGCGGGAATTGCTGCATCGGCGGCGCTGCGCAGTGCACGCTCAGGCGCACGCCGGCGCGCTCGGTGGCCAGGGCGTGGATGCGCTCCAGCGCCGCCAGTGCCTGCAACGGCGCGACCCGGTCGACGACGTCGTTGACGCCCAGGGCCGTGACCAGCACGTCGGCCGGCGCGAGCTCGGTGGCGGCCAGCGCCGCGAGCGCCTGCTCGCTGCTGTGGCCGCTGGTCGCGACGAGCTGCCAGCCCACCGGTCGGCCCAGCCGCGCGGCCAGCGCCTGCGCGAGGCGGCCGGCCAGGGCCTCGTCCTGGTGCGCGGCGCCCACGCCGGCGGCCGAGGAGTCGCCGACGATCAGCAGGCGCAGCGCCGAGCCCTCGGCCGTGCGCGGACCGGCCGCCTCGGGCAGGCGCAGCGCGGTCGCACGCACGCGCCGCCCCTGCCAGAGCAGCAGCGGCCCCAGCAGGAGCTCGGGCGTCACTGGAACTTGGAGAAGTCCGGCGCGCGCTTCTGGAAGAAGGCCTGGAAGGCCTCCATCGCCTCAGGCGCGCGCAGCCGGGCGCCGAAGACCTCGGCCTCACGCGTGATGGCCGCCTTGACGGCCTCGCGCTGCGGGCCGCGGATCAACTGCTTGCTGTCGCGCACGGCGCCCGGGGCCAGCGTGTTGAAGCGCTCGGCGATGCGGCGCGCGTGGTTCAGCACCTCGCTGCCCGGCAGCACGCGGTTGGCGATGCCGCATTCCACGGCCTGCTCGCCGGTGAAGGGGTCGCCCAGCAGCAGCTTCTCGGCCGCGCGACGGTTGCCGACGAGCTGGGGCAGCACGACGCTGGACGCGAACTCGGGCACCAGGCCCAGGGCCACGAAGGGCATGGCCAGGCGGGCGTCGTCGGCAACGAAGACGAAGTCGCAGTGCAGCAGCATGGTCGTGCCGATGCCGATGGCCGCACCGGTCACGGCCGCGACGACGGGCTTGCCGCAGTCCGCCAGCGCATGCATGAACTGGAAGGCCGGCGCGTCCTCGCCACGCGGCGGGCCGGCCATGAAGTCTTCCAGGTCGTTGCCCGACGTGAAGATGCCGGGCTGGCCGGTGATGAGCACCGCACGCACCGCGGGGTCGGCATCGGCGGCGCGCAGCGCCTCGGCCATGCTCAGGTACATCGCCTGGGTGATGGCGTTCTTCTTCTCGGGGCGGGCGATCTCGAGGGTCGCGACGCCGTTGAGCGTGTAGCTCTTGATGGTCATCGGGGTCTCCGGTTCAGGCCGTGGCGGTCTTCGACTGGAACTGGGTCCAGTGGTTGGCCAGGTGCATCAGATGGGCTCGCTCGTACTGCGGCTTGGTCAGCTCGCCGTAGGCGAAGTGGGGCCGCAGTGTGCCCTGGAAACTGGCGAAGGCCTCCATCGCGTCCAGCAGGCGCTGCACCGAGGTCTTCAGCGTCTGCGATGCATCGAGCGCGGGCGCGCCGGGGATGGGCTCGTCCAGGCTGTGGCTCATCGCGCCGCGCGCATTGAAGACGGCGAAGGCCGCCGAGCCGATGCTGGAGCGGAACCAGGCGCCCTTGAGCGCCGGGAAGCCCTGCATCGAGAACTCGACGCTCTGAGCCAGATGCTGCAGCACCTGGCTCAGGTTCCAGGGGCTGCCCTGCACGACCTTCTCCGTGAACAGCAGCTCCAGCACGGCCTGCTGGCCGGCCTTCCAGCTCGTGAAGGTCTGCAGCTCGCCGGAACAACCAGCGAGAGGCGCCGCGAGCAATACCGAGGAGGCCTGGAGCACGCGACGCCGTTTCATGAGGGTCAAAGCCTTTCGAAGATGCCCGCCGCGCCTTGACCGGCACCGACGCACATCGTCACCATGCCATATTTCCCGCCGGTGCGGCGCAGGCCGTGGATGACCGAGGCCGCGCGGATGGCACCGGTGGCGCCCAGCGGGTGGCCCAGCGCGATCGCGCCACCGTTCGGGTTGACCTTGGCACGGTCCAGTTCGAAGCCCTTGCTGTCCAGGTCGTTCAGCACGGCCAGCGACTGCGCGGCGAAGGCTTCGTTCAGCTCGACCCAGTCCAGGTCCTTGGCGCTGATGCCGGCGGCCTTCAGCGCGGCGGGGATGGCTTCGATGGGGCCGATGCCCATGATCTCGGGCGGCACGCCGCGCACGGCGAAGGACACGAAGCGGGCCAGCGGCGTCAGGTTGTAGCGCTTCAGCGCGGCTTCGCTGACGATCAGCAGGCCGCCCGAGCCGTCGGACGTCTGCGAGCTGTTGCCGGCCGTCACGCTGCCCTTGGCGGCGAACACGGGCTTGAGCCTGGCCAGGCCTTCGAGCGAGGTGTCGGGGCGGGCGCCTTCGTCGAGCTTGACGGTGCGGGTCTTGACGTTGACCGTGCCGTCGGCCAGGTTGGGCGTGCGCTCGACGACGTCGAAGGGCGTCATCTCGGCGTCGAACCAGCCGGCCTGCATGGCGGCCACGGCGCGGCGGTGCGATTCCACCGAGAACGCGTCCTGCGCCTCGCGGCTGATCTTCCACTGCGCGGCGACCTTCTCGGCCGTCAGGCCCATGCCGTAGGCGATGCCGATGTTCTCGTCCTTCTCGAAGATCAGCGGCGACAGGCTGGGCTTGTTGCCGCCCATCGGGATCATGGACATGGACTCGACGCCGCCGGCGAACATCACGTCGGCCTCGCCGACACGGATGCGGTCCGCGGCCATCTGCACGGCGGTGATGCCGGACGCGCAGTAGCGGTTGATCGTCACGCCGCCGATGGTGGGGCCCAGGCCGGCCAGCACCGAGGCCACGCGGGCGATGTTCATACCCTGCTCGCCTTCGGGGAAGGAGCAGCCGACGATGGCGTCTTCAATCGCGGCCGGGTCCAGGCCCGGAGCCTGCGCCAGCACGGCCTGCATGACCTTGACGAGCATCTCGTCGGGGCGCGTGTTCTTGAAGTAGCCGCGGCCGCTCTTGCCGATGGGCAGACGGGTGGCGGAGACGATGTAGGCGTCTTGGACTTGCTTGCTCATGACTTTTCCTTTCAAGCCTGGGGCTTCTCTTTGGGCACCCAGGCCCAGACAAATTCACACTCGATCGGCTCGATGCCGGCTTCGTCGATCACAGTGACGGCAACGCGCACTTCGCCCTTGGTCTCGCTCGCCATGCTGGCACGCTGGGCCTCGGTCAGATGCGCGCGGGCGACGAGGCCGCCGGTGGCGCGCTTGCGGAAGTTCACCTGCAGCGACTTGCACAGCGGCAGGCAGTCGTCGCGCACATTCATGCCCACCACCATGCCGGTGGCCGTTTCGGCCAGCAGCGACATCGCGGCCGCATGCACGCCCTTGATGTGGTTCTGCACGGGGCGGCGGTTGGCCACGCGGATCTCGCTGCGCTCAGGGGTGAGCGCGACGAAGTCCAGCGCCGCCGTGCCGGTGAAGGGCACGGCGCGGCGCAGCGCGAAGTTGCGCGCGGCGCCCCGCAGCGGGCCGGGCAGGCCGTCCAGCTTTGCGAGGGTGCGTTGAAGCCGGTTCACGACGATGGACCTTAGTTGCGAACGGGCTTGCCGGTCTGCAGCATGCCCATGATGCGTTCCTGGGTCTTGGGGTTGTCGAGCAGCGCGCAGAAGTGCTTGCGCTCCAGCGCCATCAGGTATTCCTCGGTGACGAGGGAACCCGCCTCGACCTCGCCGCCGCAGACCACGTCGGCGATCGCCGCGGCCAGGTGGTAGTCGTGGGCGCTGACGAAGCCGCCGTCGCGCATGTTGGCGACCTGGCCCTTGATCGTCGCGATGCCGCTGCGGCCTGCGACCGGGAACAGCGCCTTGTGCGGCGGGCGGTAGCCGGCCTCGAACATGCCGATGGCGGTGGCCGTCGCGACGTACAGCAGCTCGTCCTTGTGCGGCACGATGATGTCGCTGTCGAGCAGGAAGCCGTTCTTCTTCGCCTCGTGAGCCGAGGTCGCGACCTTGGCCGTGGCCGCGGTCAGGAAGCCGTCCTTCAGGAAGCTCAGGATGTCGGCGCCGGCGTTGCCGGCCGCGGCCATCTCGGCGGCGCGGCGGGCGATATAGGTCAGGCCGCCGCCGCCAGGCACCAGGCCCACGCCGACTTCGACCAGGCCCACATAGCTCTCGACATGCGCGACGCGGCGCGCGCAATGCACGGCCAGCTCGGCGCCACCGCCCAGGGCCAGGCCGCGCATCGCGGCGACGACCGGCACGCTGGCATAACGCAGGCGCAGCATCATGTCCTGCAGCTTCTTCTCTTCCGGCGCGATGCCCTTGCTGCCCATCTTCATGAAGACGGGCATCAGGCTCTCGAGGTTGGCGCCGGCCGAGAACACGTCGTCCGGGCTCCAGATCACCAGGCCCTGGTAGTCGGCCTCGGCGATCTCGACGGCCTTGAGCAGTCCCTCGGTGACGGCCGGGCTGATCAGGTGCAGCTTGGCGGTGATGGAGGCGATGACGACCTTGCCGTCCAGCGTCCAGACGCGCACTTCGTCGTTCCTGAACAGCTCGGTGCCCGACTTCAGCGGGTCGGCCGCGCCGGTGCCCAGCAGCGATTCGCGGAAGGCCTGGCGGGCGTAGACCGGCAGCTCGCTGCGCGGCTTGAACTTGCCCTCGGCGGCGCTCCACGAGCCTTGCGGCGTGTGCACGCCACCGGCCTCGGCGACGGGGCCTTCGGTGACCCATGCCGGCAGCGGCGCGCTGGACAGGGTCTTGCCGTCGGCGATGTCGGCCGCGATCCACTCGGCGACCTGCTTCCAGCCGGCGGCCTGCCACAGCTCGAACGGCCCCTGCTGGCTGCCGAAGCCCCAGCGCATCGCGAAGTCGATCTCGCGGGCCGTGTCGGCCACGGTGTCCAGATGCACGGCGGCGTAGTGGAAGCCGTCGCGCAGGATGGCCCACAGGAACTGGGCCTGCGGGTTGGTCGATTCGCGCAGCAGCTTCAGGCGGTCGGCCGGGGCCTTCTTCAGCATGCGGGCGACGATCTCGTCGGCCTTCTTGCCGCCGGCGACGTAGTCACCGGTCGCGAAGTCCAGGCGCTGGATGTCCTTGCCGACCTTCTTGTAGAAGCCGGCGCCGGTCTTCTGGCCCAGCGCGCCCTTCTCGATCAGGCCGGCCAGCACCTTGGGCGTGGCGTAGGTCGAGTAGAACGGGTCGTCCTTCAGGTTGTCCTGCATCGTCTTGACGACGTGGGCCATGGTGTCCAGGCCCACGACGTCGGCGGTGCGGAAGGTGCCCGACGACGCACGGCCCAGTTTTTTGCCGGTCAGGTCGTCGACGACGTCCACGCTCAGGCCGAACTTCTCGGCCTCGATCATCGTGGCCATCATGCCGGCGATGCCGACGCGGTTGGCGACGAAGTTGGGCGTGTCGTGGGCGCGCACGACGCTCTTGCCCAGCGACGTGGTCACGAAGGCTTCGAGCTGGTCGAGGATTTCGGGCTGCGTGGTCGGCGTGTTGATCAGCTCGACCAGCGCCATATAGCGCGGCGGGTTGAAGAAGTGGATGCCGCAGAAGCGCGGCTTGATCGCCTCGGGCAGCACTTCGGAGAGCTTGGTGATCGACAGGCCCGAGGTGTTCGAGGCCACGATGGCGTGCGGGGCGACGAAGGGCGCGATCTTGGTGTAGAGGTCGAGCTTCCAGTCCATGCGCTCGGCGATGGCCTCGATGATGAGGTCGCAGCCGCGCAGCACTTCGAGGTGCTCTTCGTAGTTGGCCTGCTGGATCAGCGCAGCCTCGGCGCCGTCGCCCAGCGGTGCGGGCTTGAGCTTCTTCAGGCCGTCGACGGCCTTGCTCACGATGCCGTTCTTGGCGCCTTCCTTGGCGGGCAGGTCGAACAGCACGACCGGCACCTTGCAGTTGACGAGGTGGGCCGCGATCTGCGCGCCCATCACGCCGGCGCCGAGCACGGCGACCTTGCGGACTTGGAATCGACTCATGGGGTGTATCTCCTAAGGGTGTTCAATTCACTCGACGCGAACCCAGGTCTGGGTGCGGCCGAACAGGGGGGCGCCGATGTAGCCGCGCACCTCCAGCTTCTTGCCGCCCTCCACGGGCTTCAGGCGCGTGCGGTAGGTCTGGCCATCATTGGGGTCAAGGATCTCTCCGCCGCCCCAGACCCCATCACCCTGGGCCTTGATGCCGCGGATGATCTGCAGGCCGACGACGGGCTTGTCCTTGCGGTCGTCGCTGCACTTGTCGCATTTGCCGTCGGCGGGGTCCTTGGGATCCAGCAGCTTCTCGATGCTGCCGACGATGGTGCCCGCCTGTTCGCTGATGCGGACCAGCGACTTCGCGGTTTTGCCGTCGTCGTCAATGGTCTTCCACAGGCCCACGGGTGTGGTCTGCGCGAACGCAAACGCGGGCAACAGCAGGGCAGCAGCGAACAGGGATTTCATCGGGCGTGTCCTTGGTCAGAGCGGGCGGGTCAGAAGAGCGCCTCTTCCATGGCCATCAGCGGCGCCAGGCCTGCGCGGCAGCTGCGGATCAGCGACGCCGTCTCGGGCAGCAGCTTCGCGAAATAGAAGCGCGCCGTCGCCAGCTTGGCCGTGTAGAAGGGGTCGCCGCCGTCCTGCTTGGCCAGCGCGATCTTGGCGGCCTGGGCGAAGAAATAGGCGAAGGTCATGTGGCCGACCACGCGCAGGTAGTCCACCGCGGCGGCGCCGACTTCGTCGGGGTTGCCGAAGGCCTTCATGCCGATTTCCTGCGTCAGCTTGTTGACCTTGTCGCCCAAGTCGGCGAGCGGGTTCACGAACTCCTGCATGGCCTCATTGGTGCCTTCCTCCTCGATGAAGGCGGCGATCTTCTTGCCGAACTTCTTCAGCGTGGCGCCGTTGTTGCCCAGCACCTTGCGGCCCAGCAGGTCCAGCGACTGGATGGTGTTGGTGCCCTCGTAGATCATGTTGATGCGTGCGTCGCGCACGAACTGCTCCATGCCCCACTCGTGGATGAAGCCGTGGCCGCCGAAAACCTGCATGCAGTGCGACGTGGCCAGCCAGCCGTTGTCGGTGATGAAGGCCTTGATGATGGGCGTCAGCAGCGCGACTTCGGCGTCGGCGTCCTTGCGCTCGTCCTCGTCATCGCTCTTCAGCGCCTTGTCGAGCTGCAGCACCGTGTAGGCCTGCAGCATGCGGCCGCCCTCGGCGAAGGCGCGGGCCGTCAGCAGCATCTTGCGCACGTCGGGGTGGACGATGATGGGGTCGGCCGGCTTGTCCGGCGCCTTGGGGCCGCTCAGCGCGCGCATCTGGATGCGGTCCTTCGCATAGGCCACGGCGTTCTGGTAGGCCACCTCGGTCAGGCCGAGGGACTGGTTGCCGACGCCCAGGCGCGCCGCGTTCATCATGACGAACATCGCGGCCAGGCCCTTGTTGGGCTCGCCGACCAGCGTGCCGGTGGCGCCTTCCAGCACGATCTGCGCGGTGGCGTTGCCGTGGATGCCCATCTTGTGCTCCAAGCCGGCGCAGAAGATGCCGTTGCGGCTGCCGAGGCTGCCGTCGGCGTTCACGTTGAACTTCGGGCAGATGAACAGCGAGATGCCCTTGGAGCCCTGCGGCGCGTCCGGCAGGCGGGCCAGCACCAGGTGGACGATGTTCTCGGCCATGTCGTGCTCGCCGGCCGAGATGAAGATCTTGGCGCCGGTGATCTTGTACGTGCCGTCGGCCTGGGGCTCGGCCTTGGTGCGCAGCAGGCCGAGGTCCGTGCCGCAGTGCGGTTCGGTCAGGCACATCGTGCCGGTCCACTCGCCGCTGGTCAGCTTGGGCAGATAGGTGGCCTTCTGCTCGGGCGTGCCGTGGGCGTGCAGGGCCTCGTAGGCGCCGTGGCTCAGGCCGGGGTACATCGTCCAGGCCTGGTTGGCCGAGTTCAGCATCTCATAGAAGAACTGGTTCACCAGGTGGGGCAGGCCCTGGCCGCCGAAGTTCGGGTCGCAGCTCAGCGCCGGCCAGCCGCCCTCGACGTACTGCTGGTAGGCCTCCTTGAAGCCCTTGGGCGCGGTCACCTCGTGGGTGGCCTTGTCGAGCGTGCAGCCTTCGGCGTCGCCGCTGAGGTTGATGGGGGCGATGACCTCGGCAGCGAACTTGCCGCCTTCCTCGAGCACCGCGTTGATCGTGTCGGCGTCGATGTCCTCGTGGCCGGGCAGCATCTTCAGCTCGTCGACGACGTTCAGCAGCTCGTGCATGACGAACTGCATGTCACGCATGGGCGGGGTGTACTGGGGCATCGGGGACTCCTGGAACAGTCTTGGGTGGGGTGAATCGGGTCAGCGCCGGGTGGCGCCGATCTTGGGAGGCTTGCGCGCGCCGTCGACCTGCAGACCAGCCGGCGTCGCATAGAACTGGATGGTCCGGTCGAAACCGAGGCCGGCCCGCGCGAGCGCGCCGGGGCTGCGCATGAAGCGCGCGTCGTGGTGCAGGGACAGGATCAGACCGTGCAGCTCGAAGACGATCTGGTCGACGTCCGCGCCGGCCTGCAGATGGCCCTCGTCGAGGGCCAGCACGATGGCCTTGTGCAGGGCCGCATGCCAGGCCTTGACCATGCCGACCAGCGCGTCGCGCACGGGGCCCGGCCGGTCGTCGAACTCGACGGCGCCGCTGATGTAGATGCAGCCCGAGTCCACCTCGACCGACACGCGGCGCACCCAGCGCTCGAACATCGCGCGCAGCCGCGGCAGGCCGCGCGGCTCGCGGATGGCGGTGAAGAAGACTTCCTCTTCGAACTTGGCGTGATACTCGGTCACGACGGCGATCTGCAATTCCTCGCGCGAGCCGAAGTGGGCGAAGACGCCCGACTTGCTCATGCCCGTCACGTCCGCCAGCGCGCCGATGGACAGGCCCTCCAGCCCCATATGCGACGCCAGGCCCAGCGCCGCCTCGAGGATGGCGGCGCGGGTCTGCTGGCCCTTCTGCAGCGAGCGCGCGACGCGCACGGGCTTGACCACGCGCAGCGAGGCAGCTTTCTTGGCGGAAACGGGCAGCGAGGACACGGCGCGAAACGGTGAGAGAGGGCAAGGAATAAAACGAACGATCGTTCTATTTTGCAGTTCGCTCGTGTGACGGCGCCAGCTTCACCGAGCGATTTCTAGGGTGATGCGCCTAATACTGCCGACCGACCTAGGGATGACCCCTAGACCTCGGCCGTCACGGTGGCACGCTTGAGCGCTGGCCCGGTTCTCGCTAGGCTTCGGGCACAGCAACGACGGTGAACTGCCCGTGGATGTGCTCCAGCTCGATGTCTCCGGCCGACCCCAGGCCTGGATCACGACCCGCGAGGCCGCGGTCATCTACGCCTGTGACGGCGTCGCCTGGACGCTGGGCGACCCCTGCCAGGTGCTGCGCGGCGGCTGGCAGCGCGTCAGCGGGCGGCAGTCGCGCATCGAGGTGCACCCCATCATCGCCGTGCGCGGCGCAATGCCCAGCCGGGCCTGGCGCCAGGCGCCCGCGCTGACCAACGGCAAGCTCTTCGTGCGCGACCGCTTCATCTGCGCCTACTGCGGCCACCGCGCCCTGCCCGAGGACCTGACGCGCGAGCACATCCAGCCCACGTCGCGCGGCGGCCAGGACAGCTGGATGAACTGCATCACCGCCTGCCGCCCCTGCAACGGCCGCAAGGGCAGCCGCCTGCCCGAAGAGGCCCATATGAGCCTGCTCTACCTGCCCTATGTGCCCAGCCTGCACGAAGACATGATCCTGCGCGGCCGCCGCATCCTGGCCGACCAGATGGAGTTCCTGCTCGCCAGCGTGCCGCGCTCCAGCCGCCTGCACGGGTAAAGAGTTGTAGAGGCCCGGGGGGCGGTCAACGGCGAGACAATCGCACCCGTTGGGCTGCTGTCGTGCCCTAGGAGTCATCCATGTCCAAACTCATCACTTCCCTCTCCGTGGCGGCCGCGCTGGTGCTGTCGGCCTGCTCGACGACCAGCCCCGACGTCATCCAGCGCGGCGACGCGCAACGCCTGTCCCAGGTCCAGGACGCCACCGTGCTGAACGTGCGCCCCGTCACCGTGGACGGCTCGCAGAGCGGCATCGGCGGCGTGGCCGGCGGCGTCACCGGCGCCATTGCCGGCAGCACGGTCGGCGGCCGGCGCGAGGGCCAGGTGGTCGGCGTGCTGGGTGCCGTGGCCGGCGCCGTCATCGGCAATGCCATCGAGCGCTCCACCACGCGCGAAGAAGCGCTGGAAATCATCGTCCAGCTGCGCAACGGCGAGCGCCGCTCCGTCATCCAGGCCAAGGGTGCCGAGACCTTCAACAACGGCGACACCGTCATCCTCGTGACGACCGGCGGCAAGACCCGCGTGACGCGCGCGCCAGCCGTCGCGCCGGCGGCCTCGGCCAGCAACGGCTGAGGCAGGCGTCGAAGGCCACCCGGCATGCCGGCCGGATGGCATGACGGCAGGCGCCGCACCGGACAATGGCGGGCTCTGGCCCGCCATTTCTGCTTCCACACCCGATGAACGAGACCGACGAACCCCTGTACGAGCCCCGCCTGTGGCGCGACCACGGCTGGACCGCCCAGGTCATCAAGAACGAAGACGACGAGGGCTGGGCCGTCGCGATGTTCAAGGACGGCGAGAGCGAACCGGCGCTGGTCGGACCCTGGACCATGGGCCGCGACAAGAAGAACCCCAAGCCGCTGGACTCGAACGCCTTCAACACGCTGGTGAAGACGGCCTCCGAGGTGATCCGCCGCCACGAACAGCAGCTGCACGCCCAGCTCAACAAGACGCTCTATGTCGCACGCGACGGCGCCTGGCTGAAGCTCACGCTGGAGATCGTGCCCGCCGAGGACGATCCCTATGCCTGGCTGCGCGCCTTCGACGCGGCCGGCGAGCCGCTGGCCCAGGTCAAGGTGGCGGCCGGCTTCAGGTTCACGCAGTCCGCCGCCGAGGCCTGGGTCGATGCCGGCTTCGAGCGCCCGGCGGGCGCGGACTGAGAACCTGTTCAAGGCCTCCCCATGGTGCCCGCAAGGCATCCCCGGGCCGCAATCAAGGCGCACGCCGCCGGCCAGGCTCATGCCTGGCCAAGGTGGGCAACGCAGAGTGCGGCCCGGGGATGCCTTGCCCTTCGGGTTGCCCCGCAAAAACAGCGTCTGCGGCGTTGCAAATCCTCGCCGGGCACCCAGCCCGTCTCCGGTTTGCGCCTTGCAGCCCCTGCTTTTGCGGGGCAACGGGCGCCATGGGGAGACCTTGAACAGGTTCTGACAATTCCAGGTCCGATTGCGGCCAGACGCCACGCAACGCCCCCTGAAGAATCGCGTGCATCCCACCACGGAGCACGCCATGTCCTTTCGCATCACCGGGCTGTCCGCCCAGTCCTTCGCCCATCTCTTCGGCCTCGGCGACGCCGAGCTCGCCCGCGAGGGCGCCATCCGCCTGCCGACCCGGCCCGGCGATGCCCATCCCGACCGCATCGAGCTCAGCGACGCCCTGCCGGGCGAGACGGTGCTGCTCGTCAACCACGAGCACCAGCCGGCCCACACGCCCTACCGCTCGCGCCACGCCGTCTTCGTCCGCGAGCGTGCCGGTGCGCCCTTCGACGCCGTCGACGAGGTGCCCGCCGCGCTGCGCCGGCGCCTGCTGTCGCTGCGCGCCTTCGACGCCGCCGGCATGATGGTCGACGCCGACATCGTCGACGGCACGGCCATCGAGGGCCTCATCGAGCGTCTGCTCGCCCGGCCCGAGGTCGACTACATCCACGCCCACTTCGCGCGCCGCGGCTGCTATGCGGCGCTGATCCGGCGCGCCTGAATCAGGCCCCGCCCCTCATCGCCTGCCAGTCGCCGCGCAGCAGCGACAGCGCATGGCAGTCCACATACTCGCCGCCGACGAAGATGATGCCGCGCTGGATGCCCTCGTGCTTGAAGCCGCATTTCTCGGCCACGCGCCGCGACGCATGGTTGTGCACGGACATGCCACAGGACAGCCGGTTCACCGGCCAGTTCTCGAACAGGTAGTCCACCAGCAGCGCGGCGGCCTCGCTGGCCAGGCCCTGGCCGCGCATCGCGATGTCGGCCATGGTCCAGCCGATCTCGCGCGCCGTCGTGTAGCGGGCCGCGGCGAAGTGCACCACGTCGCCGATGACGCTGCCGTCGACGAGATGGCAGATCAGCAGCCGCTCGGCGTCCTCGCCGGAGAAGCCGTTGTCCTTCCAGCGCTGCTCCACCGTGTGCGGCGTCATCATGCGCGTGCCCATGAAGGGGCCGCGGATCTGCGGGTCGCCGGTGGTGCGCTTCAGCCAGGGCAGGTCTTCCTCGGTCACATGGCGCAGGCCGACGCGCTGTCCTCTGAGCATGGGCTCGTCCTCTCATCGAGTAGGGTGAGGGGTCGCCCCCTCAGCCCTCTCACACCACCGGACGTGCGGGTCCGCATCCGGCGGTTCAAGTAAAACGCTGGAGTTGCTG
>BFBZ01000024.1_pt15 | contig 91789 bp, 86 predicted proteins | sample 1888401 | NCBI WGS metagenome assembly BFBZ01 (sample SAMD00112614, study PRJDB3348) | symbiont metagenome | host: Chara braunii
AGCGCGCGCGCATCGCCTTCATCCAGCCGTCGGGCGGCACCAGCACGCCGCCGGAGCCCTGGATCGGCTCAGCATAGAACGCCGCCACCCGCTCAGGCCCGCCGAGTTCGGCGATCTTGGCGTCGAGCGCGGCGAGCGAAGCCGCAATGATCGCATCGGCATTGCTGCCGACCGGATTGCGATACGCGTAGTGCGAGGGAATCTTGTGCTGCCAATTGAGCGGCACGCCGAAATTGGCGTGGAATGCGGGCAGCGCCGTCAGTCCCGCGCCGACCGTCGAGGAGCCGTGATAGCCCTGCTGCAGGGTGATGAACTGGTCGCGCTGCGGCTGGCCCTTCACGTGCCAGTAATTGTGGATGAAGCGCACCGTGCTGTCGACGGCATCCGAGCCGCCGAGCGTGAAGTAGACGTGGTTGAGATCGCCGGGCGCACGCTCGGCCAGCGCCGCCGCGAGGCGGATGGCAGGCTCCGAGGCGAGGCTGAAATAGCCGGTGGCGTAAGGCAGCTCGCGCATCTGCTTGGCGGCCGCCTCGACGATGCTCTCGTGACCATAGCCGGCATTGACGCACCACAGGCCAGCGAAGCCGTCGACCAGCTGATGGCCGGAGGCATCGGTGACGACGGCGCCCTTGGCCGATGTCAGGACGCGCGCGCCGGAGGCCTCGTGGCAGCGATAGGACGCAACCGGATGCACCAGATGGGCGCGGTCGAGTTCGATGAGCGAGTTGCTGAGCATGACGATCTCCGGTTCAGCCGAACGCCTGGCTGGCCAATGCAAAGGATGTCGGAGGCTGGGGCGTGCTGTCGTTCGCGGCAGGACGGTGCATGACGATGCCGCCGCCGACATGCGCGAGGCCAAGGCTCATCAGCCATGGCGCGAGGCCGGTCTCGATCCCGGTGTCGACACGAATGAATTCGTTCTCCCGTCCGGCGAGAAAATGCCCGACCAGCGCCTTGGCATCATCGAGATCGAAGGCGACGACCGGGCCGATCACGAGGCCGCGACCAAAGCGACGCAGCGCTGCGAAGCCGGCCGCCTGCGCCTGTCGTTCAAGCACCGCGAATTCGCCGACCGATGCGAGATGGGCGACCAGATCGCTGCGCTCTGCGCCAAAAGCCGCGGCGTCGATGGCGGTGATGGCGGTGATRTCGTCTGCCGTGGCCGCCCGCACGGCATCGGACCGCGTGACAGCCTGCGTGAGCTGTCCCTGATGCTGCACGATCTCGGTGGTTCTGGCGAAGCCGAGCTTCTCATACAGCGGCAGGCCATCCGCGGTCGCGACGAGCTGCAGCCGCCGGTCGCCCGCGAGCGTCAGCACCTCCCGCATCAGCTGCCGGCCGAGCCCCTGCCCGCGCTCGGCCTCGTCGACGATCACCATGTTGATGGTGCCGGCCTCGCTGCCATAGGGCGTCATCAGCGCGGTGCCGATCACGCGCGCGTCAGCCGCGACGGCCACGCGACCTTTGCTCAGCGCAAGCGCCATCTGCCAATCCTCGCGACGATGCGGCCAGCCGGCCTGCCGCGACAGCCGCGTCGCAGCGTCCAGGTGATCCGGGCTGAAAGCGACGAAGCTCACGGCGTCGGACATCATGTCATGCTCCCATTTCCACAGGAGTCTGGGCGAGCGAGACCCRGCAGATCGGCTGAAGGCGATGACGACCACAACATCTTCCGCCGCAGAACCGGGGCAAAGCCGCATCTTATGCTGGCGCGCCGGCCTATCATYGGACGCCGAGACGATGACTGGCATGAGGATCCATGAGCAGCTTCCGCCCCAAATATGTGACCTTCGACTGCTACGGCACGCTCACCAATTTCGAGATGGCCGAGGCCGCGCGCGATCTCTACGGTGCAATCCTCTCCGAGCCTGCGATGACCGAGTTCATCCGCGTCTTCGCTGCGTATCGGCTCGACGAGATCCTGGGCGCCTGGAAGCCTTATGCCGAGGTCGTCAGCAACGCGCTGGCGCGCAGCTGCCGCAAGATCGGCATCCCCTACAAGCCCCAGGACGGCGAGACGGTCTATCAGCGCGTCCCGACCTGGGGACCGCATCCCGACGTGCCGGTGGGCCTCGCCAAGGTGGCCAAGCACATCCCGCTGGTCATTCTCTCCAATGCCATGACGGCGCAGATTCCCTCCAACGTCGTCAAGCTCGGCGCGCCGTTCCATGCCGTCTTCACCGCYGAGCAGGCGCAGGCCTACAAGCCGCGGATGCGGGCCTTCGAATACATGTTCGACATGCTCGGCTGCGGCCCCGAGGACATCACGCATTGCTCGTCCTCGTTCCGCTACGACCTGATGACGGCGCACGATCTCGGCATCAAGAGCAAGGTCTGGGTCAACCGCGGTCACGAGCCGGCCAATCCCTATTACGGCTACACCGAAATCAAGGACATTTCCGGCCTGCCCGGCGTATTCGGTCTCTAAGCAGAGTGCTGCAATGAAATATGTCTCCTACTGGCGCGACACTGCGGCCGCGTTTGCCGGCGGCCACACCGGGCCCGTGGAGGGGCACTACGACGTCGCCATCATCGGCGGCGGCTTCACCGGACTCGGCGCGGCGCTGCAACTCGCCAAGGCCGGCGCCAAGGTCATCGTGCTCGAAGCCGACCAGGTCGGCTCGGGCGCATCGGGGCGCAATGGCGGCCATCTCAACAATGGGCTGGCACACAGCTTCCTCGCCGCGAAAGCCGAACTTGGCGCCGAGCGCGCCATCGCGCTCTACAAGGCGTTCGACGACTCGATCGATACGCTGGAGCGCCTGATCGCGGAGGAGAACATCGCCTGCGATTTCCGCCGCTGCGGCAAGCTCAAGCTCGCCTCGAAGCCCGGACATTTCGAAGGGATCGCGAGGAACTTCGAAGCCATCAACCGCGAGGTCGATCCGGAGACGAAGCTGCTCTCGGCCACCGATCTGAAAGCCGAGATCGGCTCACCATTCCATGGCGGCATGCTCTTCAAGAAGAGCGCGATGATGCATATGGGCCGCTTCGCAGCCGGCCTCGCCACGGCGGCCAACCGCCGCGGCGCCATCATCGTCGAACAGGCCGCGGTGACCGAGCAGGTACAGGAGGCCAAAGGGTATCGCCTGACCACGGCCAAGGGAACGCTGCGCGCCGAGCAGGTGCTGCTGGCCACCGGCGCCTACACGCCGTCGGCCTTCGGCTATTTCCGCCGCCGCATCATTGCCGTCGGCAGTTTCATCATCGCGACCCGGCCGCTGACGGCGGCCGAGGCGGCGTCGGTGCTCCCGGGCAACCGCACCTATGTCAACTCGATGAACATCGGCAACTACTTCCGCCTGTCGCCGGACAATCGCCTGATCTTCGGCGGCCGCGCGCGCTTCTCCGCGACATCCGACCAGCGGTCGGACGCCAAGAGCGGCACCATCCTGCGGGCCGCGATGGAACGGATGTTCCCGCAGCTTGCAGGCATCGACATCGAATATTGTTGGGGCGGCCTCGTCGACATGACCGCCGATCGCTATCCGCGCGCTGGCCGCGAGGGCGGGCTGTGGTACGCGATGGGCTATTCGGGCCATGGCGCGCAGCTCTCGACCCATCTCGGCACCATCATGGCCGATGCGATGCTCGGCCGGCCCGACAAGAACCCGATGAAACATGCGCCCTGGCCGGTCGTGCCCGGTCATTTCGGCAAGCCATGGTTCCTGCCGTTCGTCGGCGCCTACTACAAGACCCTGGACTGGATCCGCTGAGCCGTGGCGGCGCGCCGGTCCTCAGTAGCCGCGGCTGCGGTCGACGAGACCGACCGGATCGAGCCCGGCGCGATGCCGCTTGATGTTCTCGGCCACGGCGCGCGCGGCCGATTCCGGCTGCGTGACGCTGGCGACATGCGGCGTAATCAAGACCCGCGGATGCCGCCACAGCGGATGATCCGCCGGCAGCGGCTCCGGCTCGGTCACGTCGAGCACGGCGCCCGACAAATGTCCGCTGTCCAGCGCAGCGAGCAGCGCCGTCTGGTCGAGCTGCGCGCCGCGCCCCGTCTGCACCAGCGCAGCGCCGCGCGGCAACTTGGCAAAGAGCTCTGCGTTCATCAGGCCACGCGTCTCGTCCGTCAGCGGCAGCAGACAGATCAGGATGTCGGTCGTCGCCAGCAGCCGSTCGAGACCATCGGCGCCATGATGCGTGGTGACACCGTCGATCGCGTGCGGGCTGCGGCTCCAGCCCGACAACGGAAAGCCGAACGGCTTGAGCCGCTCCAGCACGGCCTGGCCCAGCAGGCCCAGGCCCAGCACGCCGACGCGACGTTCCTGCGCCTGCGGCTGCGTGACCGCGCGCCAAAGCTGCTGTCGCTGCTGGTCGTGATAGACCGGCCAGTTCCGATGCAGCGCCAGCACGGCCAGCGTGACGTATTCCTGCATCATCCTGATGATGCCGTCCTCCACCATGCGGACGATCTTCACCTGCGCGGGAATCGAAGCGGCGCTGAACTGATCGATGCCTGCGCCGATCGAGAACAGGATCTCAAGATTGCGATAAAGATCGAGGTCTGGCGGCACCAGCCAGGTGATCATGTAGCGGACGTCATCGGGAGCGACGTTGGCCGGGTCAAGTACGAACGGGAGATCCGGAAGCTCGCGCGCCAGCACCTCGCGAAACACCGCGCCGCGACGGGCATCCGAGTTGAACAGGAAGGTCATCACTGTCGTTCCCAGGCAGGCCGGCCAGATCGCTGTGATCCGCCTTCCGCCCGCATCCGCCATGCTAACGGCGCCAGGCACGTATTCCATGCCGAATACGMSCAAGGATCGAGTGGAATGTTGCGCCGATCTGTCCGAAAAATACTGAACCAGACGTTCGGCGCCGGCATCAATGGTACTGGCGCGACCGACAGGGAAGATGAGAATGGATGATCCCGGCGTCGAGTCTCGGGCGGTCGATGTCTTCGAGATGCGCCTCGCCGACATCGACACCGTTGACGTTGCGCAGTTGTTGGCGCTCTCGATCTCGGTCCGCTGGCCGCATCGCGCCGCGGATTGGCAGTTCATGCTCGACCAGGGACACGGCTTCGTGGCGCTSGACGAGATCGGCCGCGTTTGCGGATCGGCGATGTGGTTTCCCTACACCGAGGCGTTTGCAGCCGTCGGCATGGTGATTACCTCACCACGACTTCAGGCGCTCGGCACCGGCAACTGGCTGATGACGCGGGTGATCGCCGCRTGCGGCGAACGTGCCCTGCGGCTCAACGCGACACATGCGGCCGACCGCCTGTACAGGTCTCTCGACTTCAAGCCAGAGACGACGTTGTACCAGTGTCAGGGACGGGCAAACGGCGCGGCCGCCGCCGCGGTGRACAGCGATGGCGTCCGACCGCTGAGCGAGATCGAGCTGTCCGCGGTCATCGCGGCCGACGCGCGCGCCTATGGCGCGCCGAGAACCAAGCTGATCACTGCGCTGTTTCAGCAATCGACCGGCTACGGGCTGCTTCGATCCGGACGGCTCGCCGCCTTCGCCCTGTGCCGACGGTTTGGACGCGGCCACGTCATCGGCCCGGTCGTCGCCGCGTCCGACAGGGATGCGATTGCGGTGGTCGCGCCCCACATTGCGGCCCATGCGCGGCAGTTCCTGCGGATCGATACTCACAGCGAGGGCAACGWATTCCGCGCCTTCATCGCCGCCGCAGGCCTCGCACTGCATGACACGGTGACGACGATGTCGTTGCGGACCGACGCCAACGACACCGGGTTGCGCGCCGCTGGTGCGCCGAGCAGCTATGCCGTGATCAGCCAGGCGTTTGGCTAGAAGGCCTGCGCGCGAATCTTGTCCGGAAGCCACAGCTTGCGCCAAGATGCGCGCCGAASGCTCAGCTTCAATTGTCCTCGGCGGCCGCAAGACGCGTGACTGGAACGAGATCACAAGGTGCGAGCTGGGCCCGCAAAGCGCACACGCTCCCCGGCCCGGAGCGTTCGACGCTGACGCGTTCGAACCTGAATTGGAAACTCACGATTGAATTTCTGATCGGATTCCAGATTCGCAGCGCGATGCCGCCKAACGGACAGGACTCGTCGAGTTTTCGGTAGCGGATGGGCGCGCTCCGACCCGAACCATAGCCGCGCAACGCCTGGCCGACGCTGCGACATCGTCGTTGCATAAAATTTGCATGAGACACGGTATGGATCAAGAATGAACCTCATCAGCCTCGACATTCGCATGCTCCGGTCGCTGATCTCCGTCGTCGAGACCGGCAGCATCACTGAAACCGCGCGGCGGCTGGGACGCACCCAGCCGGCGATCACCTTGCAGCTCCAGCGTCTCGAGGAGCTCACGGGCAAGCAGCTGTTCGTCCATGGCGGGCGACGGCTGGCGCTGACCGAGGACGGCGGCATCGTGCTGACCTACGCCCGTTCCATCCTGCGGCTGCATGACGAGCTGATCTCGCAGCTGGCATCGCAGGAGATCGAGGGCCAAGTSGTGCTCGGCACGCCCGACCTCTACGCGGCMTTCATCCTCCCGTCGATCCTCAGCGTCTTCCGCAAATCCTTTCCGCGCATCCAGGTCGAGCTGAACTGCGCGCTGTCGACGCCGCTGGTGGAGCTGGTGAAGCGCAGCGAGGTCGATATCGCACTGGTCACGCGCATGAATGATTTCACCGGCGGCCAGGTCGTAAGGCGGGAGCAGCTGGTGTGGATGACCGGGGAACAGTCGGCGGCCCATCAAGAGCGGCCGATCCCGCTGGCGCTGCTTCCCCAGGGCAACATCTATCGCGACCACGCGATCGCGGCGCTGGAGGCCGCAAATTTGCGTTGGCGCATCGCCTGTCAGAGCGAGAGCGTCGGCGGCCTGCAGGCCGCGGCGTTCGCCGGAATGGCGGTGACCGTGCTCGGCCGCAGCGCGCTGGTCGCRGGCATGCGCGAGCTCGGCCCCGCCGACGGACTTCCSGCGCTGCCGCAGGTCGAGCTGCTGCTGTACAAGTCGAGCGGCGCCACCTCGAAGGCGGCCACCGCGCTGCACGATTACCTCGCGCATTATCTGCGCCTCGGCGATCAGCTCGGCGAGACCGGGGTCCCTATCGATATGGGCTGAGCGCATGCGGGTCGCCGGCACATCTTCGCACCACGCCCGCGCAACACGGCATGAGTTCGCAGGGTRGGCAAAGCAGCCGCCGCCGCATGCCCATCGTCGCGCAGCGATCTCATCAGCARGACGGTRGGCTCAATCAGCGTTTCGCGGCCCAATGCAGCGCAGGTGATGAGCTTAAGGGTGCGTCATGGGTTGCGTGCGGGTGCAACCGGCACACATCGCGCACCAACTAACGGCGCATCTCCGGCCACCTCCCGGCCCACGGCTGCGCCTCCTCGAAGGCCGCGGCGATCTTGAAGATCGTGGGYTCGTCGAGCCAGGGCGCGATGATCTGCAGRCCGATCGGCAGGCCGTCGCGATCGAAGCCGCACGGCACGGTGGCGGCCGGCAGGCCGGCCAGATTGATCGGCCAGGAGAACGGCGACCAGCCGAGATGCGGATCGACCGGCGTGCCGTCGATGCTCGCGACCCCGAGCTGCCCCGCACCGAACGCGGTCACCGCGACTGTCGGCGTCACCAGCGCATCGACGCGGGAGAACAAATCGACGAAGGCGGCGCGCATCTGGGTGCGGCGATAGCCGGCCTCGACATARTCGACGCCGGYGTAACTRCGGCCCGCCGCGATCACATCGCGATAATCGGTGTCGCAATCGGCGAGCTCGTCTCCGGTCTTGTGCGCGACCGCTGCGGCCTGCTCGATGAAGGCAATCGGCTTCAGCGTCCGTTCCAGGATTCGGCTGTCGATGCCGGGATGATCGCCGCTGATGCGCGCGCCGCAGTCCTCCAGCACAGCGACCGCCTTGGCGAAGGCCGCGCGCACATCGGGCGCGACGGCGGCATAGCCGAGATCGGCGCTGGCGCCGATGCGCAGGCCGGTCAGCGGCCGCGGGCTCGCGTCGAAGCGGCGCTGCGCGACCGCGAGGCTCGCCGCATCGCGCAGATCGTGGATGGCGATCGTCTCGAGCGCCAGCGCGGCGTCTGCCACCGTGCGCGTGATCGGGCCGGTATGCGCCAGCGAGGCCCAGGAGGGCGGCGCRAAGCCGGGCGAGCGCGGCACCAGGCCAAAGGTCGGCTTCAAGCCGAACACACCGCAGAACGACGACGGCACCCGGATCGAGCCGACGCCGTCGGTGCCGATCGCGATCGGACCGCAGCCCGAAGCGACCGCCGCAGCCGCACCACCGCTCGACCCGCCGCTGGTGTGTGCCGGATTCCACGGATTGCGCGTCAGTCCCGTSACCGGACTGTCGGCGGTCAGCTTGTAACCGGACTCGCAGGTCGTGGTCTTGCAGGTGATGATCGCGCCCGCAGCCTTCAGCGCCGACACCACAGCCGCATCGGCGTCGGGGACGAAGCTCTTGTTCATCGGCGAGCCGGCATAGGCCGGCACGCCCGCGACGAACACGAGATCCTTGATGGTGACGGGCACGCCGGCCAGCGGACCACACGGCTCGCCCGCACGCATCGCGGCGGCGAGGCGCTTGGCGTCGGCACGCGCCTGCTCGTACATCGCGGTCACCACGACGTTACAGCGRGTGTGCGTGGCGTCCAGCGCCGCAATGAYGTCCTCGACCACGTCAACCGGAGTGAAGCGCTTGCGCCGATACCCCGCCAGCAGATCGACGGCAGACAAACGAGCGAGATCGGACGGCGCGTCCGCAGCGGCCGCGTGGGCAGACAAGGCTGTCATGATGGGTCCTGAAGGCTACCTCGATGCGGCCGTGACGGCGCGCTTGGCCATGACCGTGACGAGATGCGCCCGGTAGTCGGCTTCGGCATGGATGTCGGATGTCAGCCCGGCCGCATCGATCTTGATGGAGGCGATGCTGGTCGGYTCGAAGCTCTGGCTCAGCGCCTGCTCCATCGCCGCAACGCGGAACACGCCCGCCCCGGCGCCGGTCACCGCGACGCGCACGCCGTCGGCAAACCTGGCGACGAACACGCCGACCAGCGCATAGCGCGACGCCGGCGCCTTGAACTTCGCGTAGCCCGCCGCCACCGGCACGGGAAAGCGGATCGCCGTGATGATCTCGCCGGGCTCCAAGGCGGTCTCGAACAGGCCGACAAAGAACCGATCCGCCGCGATCTCACGCGCGCTGGTGATRATRGTGGCGCCGAGGCCGAGCACGGCGGCGGGATAGTCRGCGGCCGGGTCGTTGTTGGCGACAGAGCCGCCCAGCGTGCCGCGGTTGCGGACGGCTGGATCGCCGATCTCGGATGCAAGATGAGCGAGCGCGGGAATGCGCGCCTGCACGATCGGTGACGCAGCGACCACCGCATGTGGGGTCATGGCGCCGATCGTCACGGTCACGCCGTCGTCGCTGATCCCTTTCAAAGCAGGCAGTTTCGCGAGATCCACCACGGCGGCTGGCGCCGCGAGGCGCTGCTTCAGCGTGGGGATCAGGGTCATGCCGCCGCCGAGGACCTTGCAGTCCTCGACCGACGTGAGCAGCTTGACCGCCTCCGAGATCTCGTTCGGCTGGTGATAGGCAAATGCACGCATGTCTCCCCCCCCTACTCTGCGGCCACTGGCAGCGACGCGTTCTGCAGCAGGCGCCAGATGCGGTTCGGCGTCGCCGGCATGTCGACATGGGTGACGCCGAGATGTGCCAGCGCATCGACCACCGCGTTGATCACGGCGGCCGGCGAGCCGATGGTGCCGACCTCGCCGCAGCCCTTCACGCCCATCGGCGTATGCGTGCACAGCGTCGAGTGCGTGGCCACCTTCATCATCGGCAGATGGTCGGCGCGCGGCACGCAATAATCCATCAGCGAGCCMGAGACCAACTGCCCGGAGCTCTCGTCATAGACTGCATTCTCATAGAGCGCCTGGCCGACGCCCTGCACGATGCCGCCATGCAGCTGGCCCTCCACGATCATCGGGTTGATGACGGTGCCGACATCGTCCAYCGCCGTATAGTTGACCARCGTGACGATGCCGGTCTCCGGATCGATCTCGACCTCGGCGATGTGGCAGCCGCCCGGATAGGTGAAGTTGACCGGGTCGTAATAGGCCTGCTCCTCCAGTCCCGGCTCGAGGATCTCCAACGGATAATTGTGCGGCACGTAGGCCGCGCCTGCGATCTCCTCGATCGTCTTGACCCGGTCAGTGCCGGCAACCGAGAACTTGCCGGCCTCGAAATGGATGTCCTGCTCGCTGGCTTCCAGCAGATGCGCGGCRATCTTCTTGCCTTTGACGATCACCTTGTCGGCGGCCTTCGACAGCGCCGCACCGCCGACCACCAGGGAGCGCGAGCCATAGGTGCCCATGCCGAAAAGGATTTTGCCGGTATCGCCATGCTGGATGTCGACATCCTCCAGCGGAATGCCCAGCCGATCGGCCACGACCTGCGCGAAGGTCGTCTCATGGCCCTGGCCGTGATTATGCGTCCCGATCATCACGGTCACCTGCCCCGCCGGATGCACCCGCACAGTGGCGCTCTCATAGGGCCCTGGCCGTGATTATGCGTCCCGATCATCACGGTCACCTGCCCCGCCGGATGCACCCGCACAGTGGCGCTCTCATAGAGRCCGCCACGCGCGCCCAACCGTCCRGCGAAGCGCGACGGCGCGAGTCCGCAGGCCTCGACATAGGTCGAGAAGCCGAGCCCGCGGAACTTGCCATTGCGCGCCGATTCCGCCTTGCGTACGCCGAAATTCTTCACGTCGGCGGCGACCAGCGCGCCGTCGAGACACCCCATCGGATCGCCGGAATCGTACTGCACCAGCACCGGCGTCTGGTACGGATAGGCCTCCTTCGGGATCATGTTGCGCCGGCGCARCTCGACGCGGTCGATCCCCATCTCGGCCGCGGCGACATCGACGATGCGCTCGACCACGAAGGTCGCCTCGGGCCGACCGGCGCCGCGATAGGCGTCCACGGGCACGGTGTTGGTGAATACGACCTTGACGTTGCAGTAGATCACCGGCGTCGTGTAGACGCCGCCGAGCAGCGGGGCGTACAGATTGGTCGGGATGTTCGGGCCGAAAGTCGAGAGATAACCGCCCATGTTGGCGAGCGTCTTGACCCGGAGCGCCAGGAATTTCCCGTTCTCGTCGAGCGCCAGCTCGGCCTCGGTGACGTGATCGCGGCCGTGACGGTCCGACAGATAGCCTTCCGAGCGATCCGCCACCCATTTCACTGGGCGCAGCACGCGCTTGGCCGCCCAGGTGACAACGGCCTCCTCGCCATAATGGAACTGCTTGACGCCGAAACCGCCGCCGACATCGGGCGCCACGACGCGCACCTTGTGCTCCGGCAGCTTCAGCACCAGCGCGCTCATCAGGAAGCGCACGACATGGGGAAACTGGCTGGTGGTCCACAGCGTGTGGTGGCCCTTGCCCGGATCATATTCGGCAATCGCCGCCCGCGGCTCCATCGGATTGCCGATCAGACGATTGTTGACCAGGCYCAGCTTGGCGACATGCGCCGCCTTGCGGAACGCCGCCTCCACCGCGGCCTTATCGCCGAGCTCCCAGTCGCAGCAGACATTGTTCGGGACGTCGTCGAACAATTGCGGCGCGTCGGGCCTGACCGCATCGAGCACGCCGACGACCGAGGGCAGCACCTCATAGTTGACATTCACCAGCTCCGCCGCCGACTTCGCCTGTTCGAGCGTCTCGGCGATGACGAAGGCCACCATGTCGCCGACGAAGCGCACCTTGCCCTGCGCCAGCATCGGGAATGGCGGCTCTTTCATCGGGACGCCCTTGGCGTCGCTGATGCCCCAGCCGCAGGGCAGCGAGCCCAGGCCGTCGGTTGCGACATCCTCGCCGGTCAGCACCGCGACCACGCCCGGCGCCGCCAGCGCGGCGGATTTGTCGATGCCGCGCAGCACGGCATGGGCATGCGGCGAACGGATGAAAACACCCGCCGTCATGCCCGGCCGCTTGATGTCCGACACGTAGTTGCCGCGCCCGGTGAGGAAGCGCTGATCTTCCTTGCGCTTCGGCGCCGCGCCGATCCCGATCACCTGCCCCATGGTCACTCTCCCGCTGACGTGGCGTGCATGGCGGCCGCGCCGGCCATGACCGCGATGACGATGTTCTGATAGCCGGTGCACCGGCAAATGTTGCCTTCGAGCCCGCGCCGGACCTCGGCCTCGGTCGGTGCCGGATTGGCGGCAGCGAGAGCGGTCGCGGTCATCACCATGCCCGGCGTACAGAAGCCGCATTGCAGGCCATGATGCTCGCGGAACGCTTCCTGCATTGGATGCAGCCCGTTCGAGCCTGCGGTGGCGCCGAGCCCCTCGATGGTCAGCAAGGTCGCGCCGTCCAGCGACGGCGCCAGCAAGGTGCAGCTCTTCACGGGCGCACCGTCGAGATGCACGACGCAGGCGCCGCACTGGCTGGTATCGCAGCCGACATGCGTCCCCGTGAGGCTGAGCTGCTCACGCAGGAGATCGCTGACGAGCGTTGCCGGCGCCACGTCGACCGTGGTCGGACGGCCATTGAGGGTGAAGGAGATCTGCACGGTCTACTCTCCGTTGTCGAAAAGGGTCAGGCGAGCGGGCGGGCGCGATCCGCCACCCAGGTGGCCAGAACGACGTCGCCGACGTTGAAGGGATCTGCGAAGAAGGTCTTTTCGGGCACATAGGCGACGAACTCGTCGTCCGGCACGGTGTCGAGCATGACCTTGACGAAATAGCCCTGATACTCGATCGCGGTCACGCGACTCGGCAGCGCGGTGCCGCAACCGGGCGGCAGCGACGCGCCGGGCCGGACCAGCGCAACATCGTCGCGGCGCACGGCGATATCGATAGTGTCGCCGACGCCGATGCCGCGACGCGCCTGCAGCGGCACCTCGATGGCCTCTCGCGCGCCCTGCTTCAGCAGGAAGCTCCCGCCATTGACCTTCGCGACCCGGCCGGACAGCACGTTCTGGCCGCCCATGAACTCGGCGACGTACCGGTCGCGCGGATGGGCGTAGACCTCGCGCGCCGGCCCGGCCTGCTTGATCCGCCCCTGCTCCATCACCACGACGAGATCGGCAAGCGCGATCGCCTCGAGCTGGGTGTGGGTGACGTGGATGAAGGTAATGCCGAGCTCGCGCTGCATCCGCCGCAACTCCTGGCGCATCTGCACCCGCAGCTGCTCGTCGAGCGCTGACAGCGGCTCGTCGAGCAGCAGCACGCGCGGCTCGGTGATCGCGGCCCGCGCCAGCGCCACGCGCTGCTGCTGCCCGCCGGAGAGCTGCGCCGGCAGCCGGTCGGCAAACTGCGTCAGGCGCACCTTCTCGATCATCGCGTCAGCCGCCCGCAGCCGTTCGGCCTTGGACTGGCCGCGGACCTGCAGCGCAAAGGCGATGTTCTCGCGCACCGTCAGGTGCGGAAACAGCGCGTAGGACTGGAACATCATCGCGGTGCGCCGCTGCACCGGCGGCAGGCCGACCACGTTGTGGCCGCCGATCACGATCTCTCCCGCGGTCGGGTCCTCATGGCCGGCAATCATGCGCAGGATGGTGGTCTTGCCGCAGCCGGACGGGCCGATGAAGCAGCAATAAGCGCCGTCGGCAATCCTGAGATTGACGCCGTCGACGGCATTGACGACACCGTCATAGCTCTTGCAGACACCTGCGAGCTCAATATCGCCTCGTTCGATCCGCATCCGTCCAAGCCTTATCCTTTGATCTTCTGCGCGCCGCGCTTCTTCTGGATCAGCACGATGCTTCCCAGGCTGACGCCGATGACGACGAAGGACACGATCGTTGTCACGGTGCCGAGCGCGTAGAGCGAGGGCGAGGTGACGTTCAACGTCATGCTCCAGATCTCCAGCGGCAGCGTGTTGAGAGAGCCCGCCGTCTGCAGGGTACGCGCGAACTCGTCGTAGGACAGCGTGAAGCCGAACAAGGCGACCGCAACCAGTCCAGGCGCCAGCACCGGGATCATGACGAGCCGGATCGCCTGCCAGCGGCTGGCGCCGAGATCGCGCGCCGCCTCGTCCCAGGCATTGTTGAAGCGCGACATCACCGCGAACATCACGAGCACGCCGAACGGCAACGTCCACGACAGCTGCGCGCCGAGCGCCGAGGAGTACCAGGCCGGGTTCAGTCCCAGCGCCTGGAACAGCAGGCCAGTGCCGAGCCCGAGCACCAGGCCGGGCGCCACGAGGCTGCCGATCATCATGTAGAATACGATGCTGTCGCCCTTGAAGCGGCGACGGAAGCCGAGGCCGGCCAGGAACGAGATCACCACCGTGATGATGGTGACGATCACCGCGAGCTTGATCGAACGGTCGAACGAGCCCTTGACGTCGCCGGTACGCACCTGGGTGAACAGGTCGATGAACCAGTGCAGCGAACGCCCCTTCATCGGAAACACGAGGCCGCCGCGAATGTCCTGGAACGACAGGATGTAGATGCAGAACATCGGGCCGTAGAGCGCGAGCACATAGGCTGTAAACAGCGACGCCAGCACGTAGAAGGTCCAGGGCCGCTTGCCCCTGCTCGGCGCGATCGCCTTGCGCGCGGAGATCCCCTGCTCGGGATTGTCGACCACGACGGCGCTCATCGGGTGATCTCCCGGCGGATGTCGACGCTGCGCAGGATCAGCGACACGATGGCGACGAGCACCAGCGTCAGCAGCACCGCGCTCGCCGCTGCCGTCGGATATTGCAGCACGCCGACGTCCTCATAGAAGGCGCTGACCACCGAGGCGGAGCCGCCGCCGGACATCACCTTGACGACAAAGAAGTCGCCCATCACGATCGAGACCACGAAGATCGAGCCGAGCGCGATGCCGCTCTTGGCCATCGGCACCACGATCAGGCGCAGGATGTCGAAGCGGCTGGCGCCGGCATCGATCGCGGCCTCGATCAGCCGCTTGTCGATCCGCGCCATGGCATTGAAGATCGGCACGATCATGAAGATCGTCAGCTGGTGCACATAGGCGATGACGACGGCGAGATCCGAGAACAGCAGCACTTCCAGCGGCTGGCGGATCACCCCGGTCGAGATCAGGGCCGCGTTGATCAGCCCTTCCTTGCCGAGCAGCGGGATCCACGAGATCATGCGGATGATGTTCGAGGTCCAGAACGGCACGGTGCACAGCAGGAACAGCCCGATTGCGAGCAGCTGGTTGCGCACGTGAAAGACCAGGAAGTATGCCACGAAGAAGCCGATCAGCAGCGTGAAGATCCAGGTCAGCACGGTGAACTTGATCGTTGCCAGATAGAGCTTGAGCGTCAGCGCCGAATGCAGCACTTCGACGTAGTTCGCCAGCGTGAAGCCCGGCGTGAGCCCGCCGAATCCGTCCGAGCCGAAGAAGCTTGCCGCCAGCACCACCAGGATCGGCGCCAGGAAGAACGGCACGAGCACGCCGACCAGAGGSGACACGTAAAGCCAGCCGGTCAGGCTCGAACGAGAGGTTGAAGAAGAGCTCGGCATCATCGCGGAGATTGCTTTGCTGTCGCCTGCGCCGGCACGGGATCGTGCCGGCCGTGCAGTGGAAAGAGGCAGGAATCAGGCCACCTTGAAGTCGTTCCAGCGCTTGTTCATGTAGGCAGCCTCGTCCATCAGCGTATTCCAGCAGGAGATGTTGGTGACGCGGTCGAGGAACGAGCCGCCGTCGCGCTTGGTGCCGGCCTTCTCCATCGGCACGCCATAGGGGTCGTTCACGACCTCCGGCGCGGGCTTGCCCTCGTACCAGAAATCCCATTCYGCAGCGGAGAGGAACTTCTTCGCCGTCGACGGCACCGGGCTGTAATAGCCGTAGCGCGCCACGAAGCCGCCCTGCCAGCCGGACAGGTACCAGTTGAGATACTCATAGGCGGCGTCGAGCTTCTTGCCGGTGAGGTGCTTCATCAGACCCATGCCGTTGCACCAGCCGCGATAGCCCTCCTTGCCGTTCTTGACGTTGACAGGCGCGTAGACGCAGGGGATCTCCTTGACGCGCACCGCGGCCACCGCCGGCGACCACATCGACTGGATCACCACCTCGCCTGCCGCCATCAGTTGCACCGACTGATCGAAGGTGGTCCAGGTGGCGCGGAATTGCCCCTGCTTCTTCAGCTCGATCAGCTTGTTGCAGGTGAAGTCGATCTCCTCCTTGGTCATGTTGCCCTTGTTGCCGTACTTGATCAGTCCGGCACTTTCGAAGCACAGCGCGGCATCCATGATGCCGATCGCGGGCACGTCGAGGATCGCGGCCTTGCCCTTGAACTTCGGGTCGATCAGGTCCTTCCACTCGGTCACCTCGTGGCCGACGAGATCGGGCCGGTAGCCGATCGAGTCGGCATTGTAGACCTGTGGCAGGAAGGTCGCCCACTCGGTCACACCGTCATGAAGATCGGTCGCATCGGGCTTGGCGATGTACATCGCCTCATAGGGCGAAATGCCCTGGCGCGGAATCTTGTGGCCATTGATCTCACCYTTGGTGAAGATCGGGAGGATGTTGTCGAACTCCTTGATCTTCTTGACCTCGATGCCCTGGATGACGCCGCGCTTGGCGGCCAATTTGGCTTGCCAGCCCTCGAGGTCGGCGATGTCGACGCTGTTCGGCTGGCTGATGAAACGGTTGATCGCCGCCGACGTATCGAGGTTCTGCATCGTGACCTTGAAGCCGAGATCCTTCGCGGCCTGGTCACCGATCGCCTTCACCACCGAATAGGACACGCCGACATGGCGCAGTTCGATATCCTTGATCTCCTGCGCCCAGATCGTCGGCGCGCCCGGCACGATGTCCGAGCCAACCGCTGCACCCGCAAGCGCGGCCGCACCCTTGAGCAATGAACGCCGGCTCAGCCTGTCTTTCGRCGGCCTGGTCTTTAGTCCCACCGTCTCGCCCGTCGACGTGCGTGTCTCGTTGTCGCGCATAGCAACCCCCGCTGGTTACAAGGCAGCACGACATCCTTCGTTGGATGTTGGCCCGCTTGCGTTTCGATCTTGATGCGAGGCTATCGGCGGGATTTTGCGAAGTAAAATTGGAAGCAAAAATTGCGGATATAAGCGCCGCTAATGTCGACTGTCCTCTGCTTGAGCTCTCGGCAATCGCACAGATCCGCGCCAATCGGCTGAGAACCGATTGAGCAGTGGACCGATGTTGGCCGCAAACGGATTCCTTTTCGACGGCGATCAAGAAACGGACACGAGAGCGTCGTATCTTAAGCTGAGCCCACAAAGCCTTGAGATTCCTCGACCAATCTCAAGACACTCCAGGATCAGTCAAKCGCGCCGACGGCAGAATTCCGCTGGCAGCGCCGCAACGCAGCTCAACGAGCCAACCACTGCAGATAACGAGGACGTTCTGCCTTCTTGATCCTGTSGCGCGAGCGGCCACAGAGACGCATTCCCACAGAGTAGATCCGAGCGTCAACGGCCTCGCGTGGTCCAATTCTATCAGAGATATTAGGGCGCTCCGATCGACCAATTTGATCGGCAAGGCCAATCGTCACGTCTCYGCATTGAARCGATCGACAAGTTCGAGCACGCGCTCTTGCACATTCATTCACTCGCGCCCGGCTAATAAGCCCAAATCATTTTCGGCCAACAGCGAGCCTTGAGGTGATTGCTGCTGAGATAAATCCAATTCGRCCCRGATGCCCTTGCCCCCAAKTTTTATCCAGATCTGAGTTCGTTCGGGCGGTTTGATGTGCCCATCTGGGCGGTCGTAGCAGCGGGAGCTGGCGCGGAGCTCTCGGCATAGCGCAGCGCCAGATCCCGACGCGGATTGAAGGTGGCGGCGAATTCGGATGGCGTCTTCCACCCGAGCTGGGAGTGTGGCCGAGCGTCGTTATAGTCGGTCCGCCAGCATCGGAGCGCGACGCGGGCCTGAGCAAGCGAGGTGAACAGCGTCTCGTTCAGCAGTTCATCCCGCAGGCGACCGTTGAAGCTCTCGATGAAGGCGTTCTTCATGGGCTTGCCCGGCGCAATGTTGTGCCAGGCGACACGGCTCTGATCGGTCCATGTCAGGATGGCATTGCTTGTGAGCTCACTACCGCTGTCGCTCACCACCATCTTGGGCTTGCCGCGCTCGGCGACCAGCCGGTCTAACTCTCGTGCGACCCGGACGCCCGAGAGTGAAGTGTCAGCCACCAGCGCCAGGCACTCGCGGGTGCAGTCGTCGACCACGGTCAGGGTGCGGAATCGCCGGCCATCGGTCATCTGATCCGACACAAAGTCGAGTGACCAGCGATCATTCGGGAGCAGCGGCACCGTCATCGGCGCTCGCGTCCCGATAGCGCGCTTGCGGCCACCTCTGCGGCGCACCGTGAGCCGTTCCTCCAGGTACAGCCGGAACAGCTTCTTGTGATTGACCAGGTAGCCCTCCCGCTTGAGCAGGACGTGCAGGCGACGATAGCCGAAGCGGCGACGCTCATGGGCGATCGCCCTCATCCGCTCCCGCAGCCCGGCATCATCAGCCCGGCTCGTCCGATATCTGACCGTCATGCGGCAACAGCCGATGGCTTTACACGCCCGCCGTTCGCTCATCCCGTGAACGCGCACGAGATGTGCGACAGCTTTCCGCTTCGCCGCAGGCGTCACCACTTCTTTCCCAGGAGATCCTTCAGGGCGGCATTGCCCAGCATGGCGTCCGCCAGCAGCCGCTTGAGCCGCGGGATCGAGGCAAGCCGAAATGGCAGCTGCGGTGCATCAAGAATGGCAGCTTGCATCATTTCAGCCTGCCTCACCGGCGCATCCTCTCCTGCTCATTGTCAACCGCGAGCTGATAAGATCGCCAATCTTGAACGCCGATCGTTCTCCTAACGCGTAGACGACGTGGCACTCGCCGCGAATTGGTTTGGTTCTATGTCCATCGATCGAGCCTCCGTGCACGATGATACTAAGCGCAGGTCTCGGCAGTTTTTCGAGATTGACGTCCTTGATCGACCTTGTTGTCGTCAGGTGTTACGAACAGGTGCTGCGGCCGCCCATTCGGCGCGCGTGGTAGGATCGCCGTTGATCGTCTCGTAGATAGCCTTTGAGTTACCCAACGATTCCTTCAACGACTTTGGCCCCGCGAACGGCCGGCCGCCGATGTGCCAACCGTCGGTGTGAAGCTCCTCAATCAAGACCCAGACGACTTCGCGAAAGGCCTCCGATCCCTCGAACTTGACCATCACGTCGGTAAGCGCTTTAGCCATTGCACGCTTTTCTTCAGTGGTGAAAACGCCTTCAACCAGTTTAACATTGACGAATGGCATGTTGGGTTTCCTTTCACATACGGGCACAGGTGAGACCGATTGCCTCAGATCGCTATTGGAATTCGAGCAGAATCTTCCCTTTCTGCCGACCGGTCGTCGACCGACGCATGTGCCGCGTCGACATTCGACAGGTTAAACCGGCGCGGGTGGAGGCGCAGCTTCTACGAATTTGGTCGCCTCGCGTAGGATTTCCCCGTGATGCGTGCGGCCTTCGCCGCTGAGGAGCCGCAACAGCGCGAATACGCCAGAATAGGTGCCTGCATGGAGCGAGAACGGCGCGAGCGAATGCGTCCCCCATCCGAGCGCGCTGACGGCATGGCCGACGCGGGCGATCGAGTTGAAAGCGGCATATTCGGCAAGCGGTCCCTGCACGCCGCCGACACTGCCGGTCAGGCCATAACTTCGTCGCCCTCGCGAAAGGTAGCCACCTCGGGCCCAAGCGCCGCCACGGTGCCAGCGAGATCGATACCGAGGATCGCAGGGAAGGGATGACGCGCATGCGCCACGACGGCAGCCCGGATTTTGATGCCGAGCGGATTGACGCCGCTCGCAGCAACCTTGACCAGCACCTCGCCGCGCCCAGGCACCGGCTGCGGGATCGAGGCGAGCCCGGATGGCTGCATCGCTCCGCCGAGTATAGCGGCTCGCCATGGTCGCGCTCATGTTGGCCTGCCTTTCCCGGTGATGGTTTACTCAGGCGTCATTGTAGCTTTGGCCGCGATCGCCTTGACCGCGCCCGACATCGCTTCGACCAAGGGATTWGTGCTTTCGCTGAGGCCGTGCCGCTGCGTGAGATAGGCTGGATCGTTRTAGGACAGAAAAGTCGTACCAGCCTCGTCCTGCCAGACCAGGGCCTTCAGCGGCAGGTCGATGCCGATCGTCTGCGCCACCTGCATCAGCGGCGTGCCGCCCTTGGCGGCRCCGAAGATCAACAGATCCGTCGGCCGCAGCGGCAGCCCGACCGCGGCCGCACCGGCGGCATGGTCGATGTGGGCGAACACGGTCATGCCCTTTGCGCGGACCTCGGCCTCGAACCGGTTCATGGTCTCTTCAGGTCCAAAGCTGCTGCGCAGCGTGATCAGTCCTTCGGCGGCCATTGCATGCACTCCCCATAGCGATGGCGCAGCGATCAGCGCCAAGATGGCGGCCCTCGCGAACGCCRCCCTCATTGCYTTCGGAACAGCTTCGCCGGATCGAATTCCGRCTCGGGCACGAAGCCGTCGCGGTTCGGCATCTTCACCCTCGGCAGGCTGTCGCGATCGAGCTTGCCGTCGGCCGGCAGAATGCCGTTCAGGCTCAGAATGTAGGCGGCGACGGCGTAGGTGTCGTCGTTGCTCAGCKAGCCTGGCGCCTGATATGGCATGGCCCTGTGAATGTAATCGAACAGCGTCGTGGCATAGGGCCAGTAGCTGCCGACGGTTTTCACCGGGTTGGCCGAGGCGAGTGTGCCCGGGCCGCCGACCAGCCGGTCCTTGATGCCGCCGACGCCATTGTCGCCATGGCATGCAGCACAATTGTCGGCGAAGACCTGCTTGCCCTCCGCCACCGTGCCGCTTCCGGGCGGCAATCCCTTGCCATCCGGCCTGACGTCGATGTCCCATAACGCGATCTCGTCGGGCGTTGCCTGACGACCGAAATCATAGGCGAGGACGGGCGAGACCAATGCGAGTGCGACCGCCACGGCGAGAACGCTCCTGCTAGTCRAGGACATTGCGGACTCTCCCGGTTTCGTCGATGCTCCAGGTCTGCTGCGCGTTGTAGTGAAACAGCGCGTTGGTCCCCATCGCCGCAATGAAGGATTTACGGTCGGGCTGCACATTGCCCCTGTCGTCGGTGGAACGGCTCACGATCCTGGTCGGCTTGCCTTCCCAAGTCCAATCCATCTGGAAGCGGACTTGCGCCTTCGGCAGCGCGGGCTGAGTCAGCTGCGCCTGCCTCCAGYTCTTCGCCCCGTCCGTCGATATCTCGACCTTCGCGATCCTGCCATGGCCGCTCCAGGCAAGGCCATTGATGCGCTGGTAACCCGGCTTGATCACCATCGTGCCCGACGGCGTGGTGATCACCGAGTTGGTGTCCATGCGCAGYTGGAATTGCGTGGCCTTGCCGTTYGCCTGCAACTGCGTGTAGCGCGCGGTCTCCCAGCKKGTCATCCAGGGCTGGTCGCCGAACTTCAGCCGGCGCAGCCATTTGATGTTGAGGTTGCCCTCGAACCCCGGCATGACCAGCCGCATCGGAAAACCGTGCGCCGGCCGCAGCGGCTCGCCGTTCTGGCCATAGGCGACAAAGGCCTCGCTCAGGATCTCGTCTGTCAGCGGAATGCTGCGCGCGACGCCGGCGGCGTCGCCACCTTCTGCCAGCATCCAGTGCGAATCTGGTTCCTTGCCGACCAGGTCGACGATGAATTTCAAGGGCACGCCGGTCCACTCATTGGTGCTGACGAGCCCGTGGGTGTGCTGCACCGTCAGATTCTCGTCGGCCTTCTTCCAGTTYTCCCARCCATTGCCGGTGCATTCRATGAAGACGACCCGAGAGACTGACGGCATGGCCTTGAGGTCTTCGACATTGAAGACCAGCGGCTTCCCCACCATGCCGTGGACCAGAAGGCGATGTTTCGCCGGATCGAGRTCGGGGGCGCCGGAGTGRCTGCGCTCATAGTGCAGATCGGTTGGCGTGATGCCGCCGAACAGCTTGTCGAGTGGCGCCTTGGAATTGATCGCATCGCTCGGATCGACGTTGCGCTTGCCGGGCCCGGCTTCGGGAATACGGGCAAGCTTCACATATTGCGATCGCTCGCTGTGCCCACTGAGATTGGCGCCGTCCTCGCGCGGCGGAACGTCGGCCAGCGAGTCCGCTGCCACCGGGGCGGCAATAAGGCTACCCGCAAGGCCTGCGGAGGCGGCGAAGAAACTCCTGCGCGACGGGCTGGCTCGTAGGCGGTCGGACTCAACAAGATCGGGCGGAGAATTGCCGTGGTCGGCCATCTCGATTTCCTGGAAGTCGTTGCACTGGTGCGAACATACTTCCCCTCCCGCATGCATTCCCTGATGCAGTTCTGAAGATTCCTGAAGTAAGGCGTGATTCAGACAGCTGAAGCCGAGCAAGGGCTTGGAGAGATGCCGGCGCCTCGTCCGTGGCTCTTCGGGAGGCTGATTTTAGCGCAGCGCTTCGAGCATGGTCCTCGCGGCGCGCAGATCGGCGGTGTCGAAGCCCTCGGTGAATCTCCCGAACGCGGATGCCAGAATCTGGCGCGCCTCCTCCGGCCGATCAYGACCAAGCAAGCCAGCGAGACTCACGGCGCTGCGCAATTCCCACAACAGCGCCCCCTGGCGGCGCGCGACATCGAGCGCTTCSTGAAAGCACGCCTGCGCCTCCGCGCGATCTCCGCCGGCCTGGAGCAGGAGTTCACCCTTGATCCGCAGCATCTCGGCGAGGTACCAGCACGCCTCGCCTCGCTCGGCGTCCGCGAGCGCACGCGCGACGGTCGAGAGTGCTTCGGAAAGCCGCCCCAACCGGGCAAGGCCCTCGGCAAAAGCACCGAGGAAATCGGGGAACCGGACGGCCCAGCCGGGCTTGGCGTCAAGCACGCCGTGCAGCAAGGCCAAGCCCGATGCGAACTCGCCGCGCCGAATGGCAAGTGTCCCTTCCAAGGCGCGCCCGACGCTTTGCCAGAACGGCAGACTGCGCCGCGCGGCGAGGTCGACAAGGGTCGCCACGAAGTCTGCGCCCGCATCAAGATCACCGATCATCAGCGACAGCGGGCACAAGCCCCAGCCCAGGACGTAACGGAGCGTGAGGGAATGTCCTGAAGCCCGCGCCTGTTCAAGGCTCTCCCGGGCCATCTGCGTTGCCTGATCCAGAAAGCCCTGAAGGCAAAGCACCCGCGCCAGCACGACTTTGGCGACCACAAGCTGATCGTGTTGAAACCAGATCACGTGACGCTGGCCGGCCGGAGCGACATAGCCTTCGACCACCCGTTCAAGGTAGCCGCGCGCCTCGACTTGGTCTCCGAGATAGTGCGTCGTGTAGCCGATCAAGCGGTCTCCGACGAGGATATCTGCGCTATCGCCTTTTCTGCCCGCGGCTTGCGCGAACTGCTGCGCGACGGAGCGCGCTGCCCCGTGCTCACCCTTGTGATCGAGGTAGCACCACGTGGCCCAAAGCGCCCGCAGCTCTGCATCGACATCATTGATACTTCTTGCGATTTCGAGTCCCTTCGACAGCACGGAGTCGATCTGCTCTTCGGCCCCCATCGATTGAACGACGGCTCTCCCGAACGCGATATAGAGCTGCATCCGCAGGTGTGCGCTCAAGGCCTGTTCGATCTCGGGACAGGCCAGCGCGCGCTCGGCGCGCTCCCGACATTCGGCGACCAATGACAGATTGAGCCAGACCGGCACGCAGGCCGCGGTGAGCGAAACCCCGATTGCCAGATCGCCGGCCGAAGAGAAGCACCAGTCGAGCGCGGCGCGGACGTTGTCAAGATCGCGGACCTCGTAAGCGATGCCGTCGGCTTTTGTCTCCAGCGACGCGCGCGAGCTGATCGGCATGAACAGGTCGCGAAAATACTCGGCATGAAGCCGCCGGGCGCGAGCGGCTTCGCCAGCATCGTTCAGCTTTTCCAGGGCATAGGCGCGGATCGTCTCGAGCATCCGCCAACGGTCGCCTGGCCCTGATCCATCCAGTGCTAGCAGCGATTTAGTCGCCAGCTTGCAGACGATATCCTCGACCACCGGCAAGGTATTCGCCGGCTCCTCCGCCACCGCAGCCGCTGCTTCCAGCGTAAAGCCACCATGAAAGACACCCAGACGACACAGAACGTGTTGCTCCAGCGGGGCTAGGAGCTCGTAACTCCAGTCGAGCGTTGCACGCAGCGTCTGGTGGCGCGCAAGCGCGGTGCGCCGACCACTGGTCAGCAATCCGAAACGATCGTCCAGCCGCGCCGCGACATGGCGAAGCCCGAGCGTGGCAGCACGGGCGGCCGCAAATTCGATCGCAAGCGGGATACCGTCGAGGCGCCGGCAGATGGCGGAAATGGCCGAAATATTTTCGCCGTCGGGCAGGAAATCCGCCTGCGATGCCATCGCCCTGGAAACGAACAGCCGTGCCGCGCTGTGATCGAGAACCCGCTTCGGATCGGCCTGATTTTCGGGTGGCACGTCCAGCGGAGGAACGCGATACACATATTCGCCGTCGATGCGCAAAACCTCGCGGCTGGTTGCCAAAATCGATACGTGCGGACACAGGCGCACGATCGTTTCCGCAAACCGAGCCGCAGCCTCGATGACGTGTTCGCAATTATCAAGCACGAGAAGCAGCTTCTTGCCGCCCGTAATCTGCGCGATGGTATGCGATGCGGCATCCTCGCCGAGCCTCAGGCCCATCGCYCCCGCCACGGCGGACGGCAGGAGTGCGGGATCCGACAGCGACGCCAATTCAACAAGGAAGCGATCGCCATGAAAATCTGGGACCAGACTACGAGCGACCTCCAGAGCAAGTCTCGTCTTTCCGATTCCGCCCGGCCCCGTCAGCGTTACGACACGATACGTCGACAGGAGATTGCGCAGATGCTGTCCGGCAGCATCGCGACCAATCAACTCAGAGGTCGCCTCGGGCAGATTKGTTTGAAAGGTCGCCCCRGAGACCGCGTGGAAGTGTACCGGACTGGTCCTCAAGACCGCACCTGATGCCCTTGGCGCCCACGTGCCAAGCAGACGGYAACCGCGGCCGGATATCGTCTTTAACATTTCTCGGTCCGGTCCCAAGGCCTTTCGCAACGCGGATATATGGACTTGCAGGGTGTTTTCTTCGACGGTCGCACCCGGCCAAACTTGGGACAGCAGCTCGTCCTTTGTGACAAGCTTACCCTCCGATTTGATCAGAACTTCCATGATTTCGAAAGCTCGGCCACCAAGGGGGACAGGTCCCCCCCGCGCGCGTAGCTCACGACGATCGAGATCGATCTCCCACTCACCAGTTGCAAAAACGACTTTTCCGCCGAGTGCGGGCATTCTCGCAAATCCTCTCGAAACACTACATAGAGCCAAAGCGCAGGCGAGCACCAAATGCCGCACTTGCACTCCTAGGTTAGCATTTTTCCGTGATGGTCAGCGTGGAGAAAAGACATCTAGCGCGACGAACGGAAGAACCTAGACCCTTACGGCGATGCCTTGCCTTTTCCTGAACGACCCATAAGGGTGGATTATARATAGGGTGATTCGCCTTCTTTGCGCTGAACCATTTGGCCGACTTACTCCCAGTCGGGACACTGACCCTACTTCAGAATTCTTCAGAAACTCATCAAGGTATCCGAGCGCGACAGCGGATATGATCCGCAGATGCATTGGTACAAACCATCATCGAGCTGATCGCAAAAATTATCGGGGCAATCCATGTCCACCGGCAAAGACGCCTCAGAAAACAAAGCCGTTGTTAAAGCGAGCTTCGACCGATGGAGTGCCGGTACCGGCACCCCATTCGAACTGCTGCTGGCGGACGCCGATTGGACGATTGTCGGCTCATCGCCACTATCGAAGACCTACGCGACTCGCGAAGCTTTTCTGGAGAAAGTGATTAAGCCGTTTAACGCTCGGATGGCTACGCCGCTGGTTCCAGCCGTTCGCGGCATCTACGCCGACGGAGACGTCGTGATCATATTCTTTGACGCCTCCGCGACAACGAAAGATGGACTGCCGTATCGCAATACGTACACATGGTATTTTCGCATGAAGGACAAGAGAGTGACAAGCGCTGTCGCCTTCTTCGACACGCGCGAGTTTGATGAGTTTTGGAATCGCGTGTCACCCGCGAAATGAAAGCCCATCGATTTCGGACCTGTTTTGCGCCCGGGGTCGCGGTTCCCTACCCCTCGCTTATTCTTTCATCACGTTGATCGCAGCGGCGAAATCAATGGCGTTTGGAAACGGAAAAGGCCCAGCCTCAATGATCACCAGTCGCTCTTCATCTGTATGGCTGGTCCTGTGTCCCAAGGCGCCAGCGGAGCCATGTCCAGCCAACGGGCGGGAGGACCAATGGATTCGAGCAAATCCACGACAATGTCCACTGCGACCAGACGGGAGGTCCTGATCGGGGACCGGAGCCATCGCTCTTGCCAAAACGCKGCCCGTCATAGCGGCGAGCTCAAGCCAAGCAACCATTGAAAATAGGATTGAGATCATGAACAGCATCAAGGTCAAAGACGGCGCGCAGATCTTCTACAAGGATTGGGGCACCGGACAGCCCATCGTGTTCCACCACGGCTGGCCGCTGAGCGCCGACGACTGGGACACCCAGATGCTGTTCTTCCTCGCTAAGGGATACCGGGTCATCGCGCACGACCGGAGGGGCCATGGCCGCTCAAGCCAGACCTCCGCGGGCAACGACATGGACACCTACGCAGCTGACGGTCGCGGCCCTCGCTGAGGCCCTCGACCTTCGTGACGCAATACATATTGGCCACTCGACGGGAGGCGGCGAAGTTACGAGGTACGTCGCCCGGCACGGCAAGGGTCGGGTCGCCAAGGCGGTGCTCATCTCCGCCATCCCGCCCGTGATGGTCAAGTCGGCCAAAAATCCCGGTGGACTTCCCATTGAGGTTTTCGACGGCTACCGCGCGGCTCTCGCGGCCAACCGAGCGCAACTCTACCTAGATATCGCGAGTGGCCCGTTCTACGGCTTCAACCGCCCCGGCGCGGTCATCTCCGAAGGCACGATCCGCAACTGGTGGCGCCAGGGCATGATGGGGGGAGCGAACGCGCACTATGAGTGCATAAAGGTGTTCTCGGAGACCGATTTCACCGAGGATCTGAAGCTTATAGACGTGCCGGTTCTCATCATGCATGGCAGTGACGACCAGGTCGTGCCCATCGCCGACTCCGCCGAACTTTCTGTCAAGCTGCTCAAGAACGGAACGCTCAAAGTCTACGATGGCTACCCTCATGGAATGTTCACGACCCATGCCGATGTGATCAACCCGGACCTGCTCGCCTTCATCAAGTCATGAGCGCCGCTGCTGTCAGAGACCTCCCTCCGACCTGCATACACTGATTTAGAGAGTCGGCTCACCTGAGACCGGCTGCGGAAAAGTACATCATGAAATCCGGACACATGATCTCCCGCCGTGGATTCTGCCTCTGCTGCATGGGTACGGCAACATTCGCCGCCACCGGCGGGTGGATGAGCCCACGCGAGGCCTATGCGGAAGCACGCGGCCTGGTAAGTCTCATCAAGGATAGTGCCGCCCAGGCAAAAATCGTTACTCACAGGCTGAGAGACAACGTTTCCATTCTCGAGGGGTCCGGAGGCAACGTCGCGGTTCTGAGCGGAAGAGACGGCCTCGTCATGGTTGATGCAGGCATTAGTGTGTCGCGCCACCAGATGACCAAGGCTCTCTCCGCGATCTCCCCTCAGCCGGTGACGCATCTCATCAACACCCACTGGCATTTTGACCACTCTGATGGCAATCCTTGGATCGGCGCTGGAGGAGCTGAGATCATCGCCCATGAGAACACACGCAAGTACCTGTCGCAGGTGAAGCGTGTGGAGGATTGGGACTACAATTTCCTACCGCTCGTACAGACCGGGCTGCCCGGTCGGGTGTTCTCAAAGGAGCATTCGGTCAAGCTCAACGGTCAGTCGCTAACCCTGAAGCACTATCGCTCGGCACATACCGATGGCGACATTTCAGTAATGTTTGCTGAAGCGGACGTCCTGCATACCGGCGATACCTACTGGAACGGAATCTATCCGTTCATCGACTATTCGACAGGAGGCGGCATTGACGGCATGATCGCCGCTTCCGATGCGAACCTTGCCGCATCGACCGACAAGACAATCATCATCCCAGGTCACGGAAACCCAGTGAGCAATCGCGCCGAGCTGCAGGAATTCCGAGACATGCTTGTCGCCATCCGCGAGAATGTCGCAACGCTCAAGCGCCAAGGACGTTCGAAGAATGAGACCGTCGCCGCTAAGCCAACGGCCGCGTTCGACCTCAAGTGGGGCAATTTCGTTATTGATCCAGGCTTCTTCACCCGGCTGGTCTACGAGGGCGTCTAGAAACAGCCTCGGTTGATCCCGAAGTCCAGTAGCGAGTTCCTCGCTCCAATTTCCACGTGCCCGCGACTCCCTTTGGATCGTGGCGGCTCAAATCCCATGACAAAACTCCGTCCCCATAGGAGGCAACCACGTCGGAGACGACAAGCGGTCCGACCATCGATATTCCTGTTGAGCTGAAGGAAGTAAAGTCTGTTCACAGCATCGGGGGTCTCCAGTTTGAATGACCAGCGTTGGTGTGAAAGACTACGATCACATCTGATGCCGACTTCCAGTTCGCGATATCTGTGGTGATCAGTTGAAGATGGACCACCGAAGCGGGCAGCCCCCTTCAACTGATGCGTGCGGCGCAAATCATCGTACTTGCGCCCATGTATGCGTAAAGCTCCGGTCGCCCTGAGGCTGACAAACTGCCTATGCGTAAGATTGGATAGGAATTTCCGGTGACGATGTTGCGCCAATGATTATACGCCACGTCATTCAGCGTGACGTAGCGGAGCGCGCGACCCACCGGGGGGAATCATCCCAGCAAGGTGACAAGGTGCTTTGCAGCCGCTCGCTCCTGTGAGCAGCTGCGCCCCCTGGAATGACGAAAGCCCCACGTTGAGGGTCAAAGGCCATCTTCCAAAGAACTCGCAAAAAAAATGTGGAGCGTCCCAGATTCAACGTTTGACACTTCCAGGAAACGCTACGATCACAACCAATGGTTGATGATTCGGACTGCTGCCTGTCGGCACATGCAAGCTCCCCGCCATCCCAATGCATCCGTCTCGCAGTCAGGGCAACAAGCGATCCGGATGAATATAGCCATGACTTATGGCTGCCGTATCGGCATTACCAAACGTCAGGCCCGCTTTGCGTTCATTGCAACACGTTGCTCAAGGAGCAGACCTCAATGGTTAAAGGCGGAACGAACAACCCTGCTTGACCGAGATCTGCGCGGCACTGCGTGATGGTTGTGCTTTTCGCTGGGTGCGCGTTCCTCAGAACATTAAGGACGCGCGGCGCCTATTTCGCAACATAAATCATAACTATCTCCGGATGGGACGGTTTATTCGCTCAGGCGTCGGCGGCCGACTTCTTCAGTTCCACATTCTCTTTCCAGAGCTGCATGGTCATCACGAAGAGGCCATCAACATAGTTGTGCTAAGCCGTCATTGTTGTCGGATCGCGGCCGGATTTCGCGGTCAAAAACCCGACGATATCGTCTGATTCAGCGACCTAACGGGCCGAGCTCTAGCAGGCGAAGCGCGATCGGATCGAGGGCGAGCGGCAGCGCAACATCGATCTTGTCATCCGATACGTCATTTCGGAGGACGACGCTCGGCAACGCATCGCGAGCTCAAAGAGGAGCGAGAGCGGGTCGAGGCGGAACTGGCCGCGCTCGAGGAAGCCCCTGTTCCAGTTGCCCTTCACCCGGCAACCTTGGACCGATATGTCGCAACCGTCGATGCGCTGGCGGAAACCTTGGCGGACCACGCCAGTGCCGAGGACGACCGAGGCACGCTCATCGACGATTTCCGGGCTCTCGTGCACAGCGTCACGATCTACCCGAAGAGACCCAGGGAAGAATTTGAGATCGAAGTAAAGGGGAAGCTAGCCGCATTACTCGGGAAAGGAGTGTTCCCGGATGCCAGCTACAACAGTGGGTCACGCGTGGTAGCGGGGGAGCGCTACCGCTTTTCCCCACACCAACTAAACCTACGATATTTCATCCAATCTTACGCATAGGGTCGTTCGTGAGCCCTGGATCAACGCAGCTCTACGCCCGTATCGAGACGTATTGAAAGACCTTCGGCTACCAGTCGGGTGAAAGCGACCTTCATCGCGGAAAATCGAAGACGCCTTGCTGGCGGCTGGACCGCGCAGTAACGGAACAAACGCGGTCGCGCACGGCCCGCCGCTTCGATACAGAACCTGGAGGCCCCCACGGCTGAAAATCAGAAAGTCGCGATCATCACCGGCGTTTCACAGCGTATTGGTGAGGCCACGCAAAAAACGTGATCGCAGTAAGCTCTGACAAGGGCGTTTATCGCAAATTCCCGCTCAGACCTTCGTCTGATCCGGACTCGTAGCTGTTGCCGGCGACATCACCGATTCAGCCACTGCGCAGCGCATCCTATCGCAAGCGATCGAGCGCTTCGGCCGCGTGGATACTCTCGTCAACAATGCCCGCATCTTCGGAAATCCATTTACCGACTATACGCTAAACATAATGCCAGCACGCTGGCGATCAATCTCAATAGCTCTTTCCACATCGCTCAACGCGCTGTCGCAGAAATGCTCAAGCGGAGATCTGGGCATATCGTCTGCCAAACGATTAGCCTGACCACTACCGTCGCCCGGCGGCATCCCACAACCGAGACGATGTTCACTCGTCCAAACTAGCGTCGGCCGCTCTCGAACAAGAACCAGACCCGCCCTTCTGCCTCATCGATCCATGGTTCGATCAGGCTCGCCGTGGCGACGTCTCGGCTTTCATCGCAAAGCTGATGGCACTCGCGCATGCGGGCGATCAACTGCATGTGGTCGTCACGCAACTCGGCCAACATATCGTCCGGCGTCACGTAGTCGGCGTCGTTGTCGAGCACCCGCTGCAAGCGGGAGACATGTCCGATGGACCTTACGGTGGTCCCACCGATCTTCCGAACGCGTTCCGCGATGGCGTCCGTCGTGGCGAGGAGTTCCGAGGCCTGCGCGTCCATCATCAGGTGGTCGTCACGGAAATGCGGGCCTGAGACGTGCCAGTGAAAATTCTTCGTCTTCAGATAGAGCGCCAGCATGTCAGCCAGCAAGGCGGTCAACGCTGCGGATATGTCCCGCACCGCATTAGATCCCAGGTTGCTCGGCGTATGAAGCGGACCGGTTCGTCGGTCGCGGGTTTCCAAGATTTCCATGAATTCCATCCCGTATGATTCGAAGGTCGCCAGCGAACCGACGAGAGCGCCTGCGCCAAACTGTCCGCGCGCCCTCGCCGGCCGGCGCACGTGGCGTCAGGAGCCCTGCAGTTTGCGATCGAGAAAGCTGCGGATCAAAGGCACCATCTCGTCCGCCTTGTCCTCGAGGGCGAAGTGACCCGTGTCGATCAGATGCAGCTCGGCGTCCGGCATGTCGCGCAGATAGGGCCCTGCGCCGTCGGCGGGGAAGATGTAGTCGTTCTTGCCCCACACGATGAGGGTCGGCGGCTTCCGCTCGCGAAAGAAGGCCTGAAATTTCGGGTAGAGAGGCACGTTGGAGCCGTAATCGTGGAAGAGGTCGAGCTGAATATCCATGTTGCCGGGCCGGTCCAGCAACACTTGATCATGCAACCAATTGTCTGGATCGATCCGCGTGATGTCGCTCATGCCGTCTGTGTATTGAAATTTGGTCGTCTCAGGCTTCACCAGGAATTCGAGAGCCTTCCGCTTGTCCGGCGAGCCGTCCGCCCAGTACGCCTTGATCGGGTCCCAGAACTTCTTCAGGCCCTCTTCGTAGGCATTCCCGTTCTGCACGATCAACGCGCTGACGCGCTCAGGATGCTTCAGGGCCAGCCGATAGCCCACCGGCGCTCCGTAATCCATGACGTACATGGCGTACCTCTTCACCTCGAGCTGAGCCAGCAGGCCATCCATCAGATCGGCATAGTGGCCGAACGTGTAGGCGAAGCTCTTGTGATCCGGCGCCGCACTCTGTCCGAAGCCGGGATAATCCGGGGCAATCACGTGATAGCGCGAAGCCAGCGCCGGAATCAGGTTCCGGAACATGTGGGAAGAGGTTGGAAAACCATGCAGCAGCAGAACGACTGGAGCGCCGGCCGGTCCGGCCTCGCGGTAGAAGATGTCGACTCCATCGACTTTGACCGTGCGATAGTGCGTCACGGGCATCGCGCTGGTCTCGGCGGCGGGCTTCTGGCCCGAGATCGCCTCGGAGATCGGCGTGAGAGCCGTCGTGCAAGTCGCTAGGATCGCGACGGCGATGTACTTTTGAATCCTGGTCATGTCAGTTCCTTTCGTTGGGTTGATGATTCATGGTCGCGGCTTCCATCCGTCGGCCGGCGCTCTGGAGCTCGCGCTGCGTGCCGGGAAAGGACAGCACAGCGACTGTGCCGCTTTCTCCTTGCTGATACTCGACCGCCCCATCCAGGAAAGCTGCGAGCGATCTGACGATCTTCATGCCGCCGCCCACGTTGACGCTGACGAGGCCGCAACCGTTGTCCGCTATCGAGCATTCGATCGAGTGACCGCGGCTGCGCAGCTCGACCCTTATGGTGCCACCTCGATCGGCGAAGGCGTGCCGTGCCGCGTTGTTGATCAGCTCGGACACGATCATGCCCATGCGCCAAGTTTCGGTTTCCTTCAGCGTGAGCGAGGCGGCCCGAAGGATCAGGCGGATATTTCTGTGCTGCAGTTTTGCCCGGCTGATGCACCGGCATAGCCCGCGAAGATATTCACCTGCGTCGATCGCGCGGTCCGTCGTGGGTGCCTGCAGGGCGCGCTGCAGCAAGGCGATGTCCTCGATCCGCCGAAGGAGCCTCGACAGGACAGTCTTGACTTCGATGTCGGACGACCTTGTCGCGGTGAGCGCGATGTAGCCCCCCATGGCCGCCAAGTCGTTGTTGAAGCGATGCGTGAGCTCTTGTGCGAGAAGCATGGTCTCGGAAGAAGGCGACTGCGCCTCGCGCGAAACAGCAGGTACATGTGCGAAGCCCTCGCTTGCTGTCGGTGCCGTCATTTCCGCCACTCCCTCGATGATAGCAGAGTAGGAGATCCCGGCGATCCGCTCTTGCATGGAGCTTCGACCGTTTGTCCGTTTTTACGGATCTTCGGTCGGCAGAAGCGCGCCGTAGAAGCGCTGGACGAAGATATCGCCCAACGGAGGCGGTCCGCGGCCTCAGGAGAGTCAGGAGGCCCTTATCTCCGACGAGAGCGGCGCCAGAGATCGCACCGCGAGGAAGAGTTTTGGCCGCGCAGCGCGAAGCTCCGGCCGCCGGAGAAGGGCAATGACTTGTGCGGGCGTCCTATGGCGCCAGACGGCTGAAGACGTAGTCATGTCCCTTGACGCCCGCGGCGTGGCACCCGAAGCAGGTCCGGTGCTGTGCCTCGTCGACCGGCTGCCCGTCAACGAAGCGACCAAACCCCCAACCACCCGTCTGCGCGTATCTGCGGGAGTCCTTGACCATCACTTGAATCGTGGTGGGCGAGCCGGGAACGAACGCCGGCCCAAACTCGGCGGAACGCACATGCTTCCAGGCCCGCTTCACTAGAATGGCTCCGTCCGGAAACGGAAGCTCTCCGCTCCGATAGGCGGCCATCGCGACCGAATTCCCGACGATGCCTCGCAATTCGTCCAGTCCCGTCTCATGGGCGACGCCGACCAATTCCCAGGTACGATAGTCTTTGGGAATGCTCACCCCGAAAATCGGGGACCCGCTGTCTTCCGTCAGACCCTGACCGGGAAAGGCGGCGAGCACGCACCAGGCGACGACAGAGGCGACGAGCGTCGGCAAACTGCGATTCATGGGTTCTTTGCCTGTCCGCTGCGAGAGCGCCGCCTGCGATCATCCGGTGATGAAGGCAAGGAGTTCATCGTTGACCCTGTCCTTGTGGGTCGTGCACAGCCCGTGTGGAGCACCGGCCAGGACGACCAACCTTGCGTCCGGAAGGATCTTCGGAGACAGGAAGGCGGAATCGGAAATCGGCACCATCTGGTCGTCCTCGCCATGGAGGACCAGCGTCGGAACGTTGATCTTCTTCAGGTCCTCCGTGAAGTTCGTCTCGGAGAACGCCTTGATCGAGAAATACGCCGCCGGAAATCCCGCCATCATTCCCTGGCGCCAGAACGACGCCGTTACGCCTTCCGAGATCGTCGCCCCGGGTCGGTTGTAGCCGTAGAAGGGAAGGCTCAGCTCCTTGAAGAACTGCGATCTGTCGGCGACAACCTTGGCACGTATGCCGTCGAATGCGCCGATCGGGGTTCCGCCGGCATTCGAATCGGACTTGAGCATGACGGGCGGAATCGCGCTGATGAGCGCGGCTTTGCCGATGCGGCGCGTGCCGTGCCGTCCCAGATAGCGGGCAACCTCGCCGCCTCCGGACGAATGCCCCACGATGACGGCGTCCCTGAGGTCCAGCGCTTCGATGAGCTGGGCCAGATCTGCGGCATAGGTGTCCATGTCGTTGCCCTGCCACGGCTGGCTGGACCTGCCGTGCCCACGGCGGTCGTGAGCGACGCAGCGGTAGCCGCGCGAGGCGAAAAAGAACATCTGATCCTCGAACGCATCGGCGGTCAGCGGCCAGCCATGGCTGAAGACGATCGGCCTACCGCTGCCCCAATCGTTGAAGAAGATTTCAGAGCCGTCTTTGGTCGTGAGCCGGCCCGACCGCTTGCCCTCCGCCCCGGTGAAGGCAGCGGATGAAGCAAAGCGCTCGGTACCGCCCGAAGCAGACGTCGTGACGAGCGAAGCCAGGCCGATGCCGGCGGCCGTGAACAGAACGTCGCGCCTGGTTGGCGATGAAGCCGACTTTTCGATCATCGTAAGCTCCGTAGTGTTGTCATAGGTGACGCGAAGCGCCGCGGGCCGGGTCAGCCCTTGATGAACGCAAGCAGCTCGGCATTCACCCTGTCCTTGAGCGTCGTGCACATGCCGTGCGGCGCTCCTTCGTAGATGACCAGCTTCGCTCCTTTGACGATTCGCGAGGAGAGCAGTGCCGAGGTTCCGATCGGTACGATCTGGTCGTCGTCTCCGTGGAGAATGAGCGTCGGAACGTCGATACGCTTCAGATCCTCCGTCAGGTCGGTCTCGGAGAAAGCCTTGATGCAGAAGTACGATGCCGGAAATCCCGCCATCATGCCTTGGAGCCAAAAGGATTCCCTCACTCCTTCCGAGATCTTCGCGCCTGGCCTGTTGTAGCCGTAGAACGGCAAGCTGAGATCCTTAAAGAAGCGGGAGCGGTCGGCCGCAACGCCGGCACGGAGTTCGTCGAAGACCGAGATCGGCAGCCCGCCCGGATTCCCCTCCGTCTTGAGCATCAGAGGCGGGATCGCTCCGATCAGGACAGCCTTCGCCACCCGCCCCGTGCCGTGCCGCCCGATATAGCGGGTCACCTCGCCGCCGCCGGTCGAATGGCCGACATGGATCGCCTTCTTCAGGTCCAGCTTCTCAACCAGAGCCGCCAGATCGTCGGCGTAGGTGTCGAGATCGTTTCCCTGCCAGCTTTGGCTGGACCGGCCATGGCCGCGCCGGTCGAGCGCGATGCAACGATAACCGCGCGATGCCAAGAAGAACATCTGGTCCTCGAAGGCGTCCGCAGTCAGCGGCCATCCGTGGCTGAACACGACAGGCTGCCCGGTGCCCCAATCGTTGTAGTAGATCGTCGTCCCGTCTTTGGTCGTGATCGTGCTCATCTCAGTGTTCCTTCTCGTGTCGCGCCGGTACCCCGACGTGCCGGCGGGGTCACATCATCGTCCGCTCATGGCCGCAGGTCTTTTTCGATCCTCCTGTTCTTTTGACGAACGCACTGCCGCCGCGCTTCACGCTCATCTTTCCTGGGACCGCCTCCACGCGGCGGGGCTCGTCCCGACGAGCCGCGAGAACACACGGGTGAAATGGCTCTGGTCCGCAAATCCCGCATCTAGTGCTACTTCGCTCAAGGACAGATCGGTGTTGAGCATCGTGGCCTTCGACCGCTCGACCCGCTGCACTACGAGCCACCGGTGCGGGGCGCTGCCGACCGTCTGACGGAAGGCCTGGCTGAAGTGGCTGGAAGACAGGCGACACGCGGCGGCCAATTCCCGCAGCGTCACGTTCCCCCGCAGGTGCTCCAGGAGCATCTCCTTCGCCTTTCGCTCCTGCCAAGGAGCAAGTCCGCCACGTCGGTTCTGCGGCAGATAAAACGAGCTATGCGCCCTCAGAACGTGCGCCGCCAATGCACGCCAACCGTAGTCCACGAACAGCTCGTTCGCCTGATCTGGCCTCGCCAACGCTGGAAGAAATGCCATCGCCATGCTGCTCAGGACCGGGTCCTTCTTCCCGGCCTGCATCGCGCAGCGGGGCTCTCCGGCACGTGGGAGGTCCTGCTCGTCCGTGAGCTCATCGAAAGCAGCTTGGGGTATGTAGAAGTTCACGACGTCGAATGCGCTCTGGAGATCGACCAACCAGGAATCCCGCATGTCGTGGATATGCACGGCGCCTGCCGCCAGCGGCTGACTCGGGATATGCTTCCCATCACGCCAAACCTCGTAGGATCGAAGCTCCGCGAGGTGAACGCAGACTGCGAAGCCCGACTTCTTGGGCTGCGCTTCGGTCATCCCATGTCCTGCGCCTTTTTTGGAAATGTGGGAGATCACCAGGTGCTCTCCGGCGACGGCTGCGACGCAGGTCTGCCGTTCGTCGACGCGGTCCCGGGATGTCTGAGCAACTACGGCCCCGAGATCGATCGGAGTTGGCTTTTGTGCGCCAAGCTCCCGTTCGACGCAAAAACCGGTCGCATCCCCTGTTGCGTGGCGACACTCTTCGATCCCGATCATGGCTGCTCTCCCGAACGGCCTCGCTCCCGAACGTCACTCTATGGACGAGGCTGCGGGAATGTCCGCGAGATCCTGCGAGGAGAAGGGAAACGTCGGGAAAATGCGCAAAACTCATCCTGCGCGAGCGCGATGTCTGAACCATCCGCTACTTCGATTTGGTAATCGGGCTGCAAACTTCTCGGGCCGTGCCGTCGATGGACCGGAACTCGCGGACTTGGTAAGTTCCATCCGACGGCGGAACCGACCTCGGAGGTTGATTTTGGCAAGCCAGCTTGAGCAGGGAACGGTGTTCATCATCGAAGATGACAACGATGTCCGCGAGTCGCTGCGCGGCTTGTTTCGGTCCGTGGGACTGGGTGTCCAGGCCTTCGCGTCCGTGCAAGAATACCTCGCTGGAGCCGAACCGGATCGCCCCGGATGCATGGTTCTGGATGTTCGGCTCCCGGGTAGGAACGGTCTGGATTTTCATGAAGAACTCGTTCGCTCGGGGTCGCACATTCCAGTCGTGTTCATCAGCGGGCATGCGGACGTCCCGATGTCGGTGCGGGCGATGAAGGCCGGAGCCGTCGAATTCCTCACGAAACCTGTTCGAGATCAAGATCTTCTGGACGCGGTGCAATCGGCGGTGAGGCGCGATCTGGACCGGCGCGAGAGCGTTCGTAGCTCTGCGAAAATCCGCGCCAAGTTCGACACCCTCACGCCTCGAGAGCGAGAGATCATGGCCCAGCTTGTCCTGGGTCGGCGCAACAAGCAGATTGCCGACGAAATGAGGCTAAGCGAGGCGACCGTGAAGCTCCACCGCGCCCACGTCATGCAGAAGATGGCCGCGCCGTCCCTTGCTGACTTGATCTGGATGGGCGACGCTCTGGGCCTTCCCCGGCCGAAGCCCCATACCTAGACAAAGGGTCTATGCGGCCTCTCCTCCTCGTTAGTTAGTTTCACGCTAGATGAATTGTGCCCCGAATGGGCCGGCGGTATCGTGGTTCCGATGATCGACGATTGAACGCTTGTACTGAGATCTTCGATATGAACGCGACATCCCCGCCCTCATCGGCTTCCGATTTGGAAGGATGGAAGCCCGAAATGTCGCCCCTGTCCGAGGGCGCCTTCCATCTGATCTACTATCCGGAAAACGCCGGCATCCGCTTTCGTCGGTTCCACGTCTTGCCGGCTGACCGGCTGTTGATGCGCGACAGACGGGCCATCGATCTCGGCAGCCGGGCGTTCGACATCCTCATGATCCTGCTCAATCGGAGGGGCGCTGTCGTCAGCAGGCGGGAGATTCAGGATTACGTGTGGCCATCCATGATCGTGGAAGAGAGCAACCTTCGAGTACAGATGGCAACGCTACGAAAGGCGTTGGGCCCGGACCGCGACCTCATAAAGACGATACCCGGACGTGGCTATCTGTTCGTCGCAGAGAACCAGGCTTTCAGAGCGAGCACTTCGGACGATGCGGTCAGCAGCGACAAGGCCGCCAGACCGGCGTCCGCGCGACAAGAGACAGGTGTCGGCGGTCTTTCCCAAAGAAGACCGCTTGTTGCGGTCATTGAGGACGACAGAGATACGCGCGAAGCCCTGCAGGGTCTGCTTTCCTCTGTCAATCTCCAGGTCGAGACGTTCGATTCGGTTCAAGCCTTCCGCGCCGGCGGGATGGCGCTCCCACTCAAGTGCATCGTGTCGGATGTATGGCTACCGGGACAGAGCGGCTTGGAACTGCAGGCGAGCTTGAGGGCGGCGGGTTGCGACGTACCACTCATCCTCATCAGCGGCCATGCCGACGTGGCGATGTCGGTCCGCGCGATGAAGGCTGGAGCAGCCGACTTTTTCGCAAAACCCGTACGGCCCGAGGAGTTTCTTGCCGCGATCGAGGCGGCTCTTGCGCGCACTTGTCGGCCGCCTCCGGCCATCTGACGCTTGGCATGAAACAGGCAAGGTGGCACCACGATTCCGGACCTTCTTGCCATTCCAGCTGGCCGATGTTCGCCTCCGCTCAGGCAGCTTCTTGGGCCGGGGGTAGAGAGAACTGGAACGTGGCGCCGCTGGGCGTCTCCGGGTGCGCGGAAAGGCTTCCTCCGTGCTGTTCGATAATCGACCGGCAGATCGAAAGACCAATTCCTACGCCTTCCGGCTTAGTCGTGTAGAATGCGTCGAATAGTCTGTCTTTTGCACCCGGATCGATGCCAACCCCGGTGTCGGTGACCCGTACCTCGATGAATCCCTGGTCGTTCATAGCGGAACGAACGGTTATGAGCCGCTGCGCCCCGGCAGCGGAACTGATGGCCTCGATGCCGTTCATGATCAGATTGAGCAGTACCTGCTGAATCTGCACACGATCTCCAAAGGCCGGACGGATACCGGGACTCAGCTCGGTCACCGCCAAGACCCCGTGGCGCTCCAGCACGCCCCGCATGAGTTGGAGGACTTCGACGACGGCACCGTTCAGATCTACGGGGCCGGTTCGTGGCGTCGTCTTGCGCGCCATCGCGCGGATACTCGAGATCACGTCGCCGGCGCGGTGTCCAAGCCCTATGATGCGTTCGGCCGCCCTTCGGGCTTCTGTGACATCGACATGACCGTCGCCGAGCCATCGGAGGCATGTCGCTGCATTCGTCACGATCGCCATCAAGGGCTGATTGATTTCGTGCGCGATCGAGACCGTCAATTCGCCCATGGCGGTCAGCCGGCTTGCGCGCGCCAACGCCTCCTGGGCTTCGGCGGCACGCGCCATTTCCTGAATATCGGTGTTCGTTCCGTGCCATTTGATGATCCTGCCGCCGTCGTCGCGCATCGGCGAACCCCGGAGCAGAAAGCGCCGATATTCACCGTCGTGACGGCGCACGCGAGCCTCGAGCTCCCCCGGTAAACCGGTTTCCAGCATGTACCTCCAGGTCGCCCTTATCTTCCCGAGATCATCGGGATGCATGACGTCCGGCCAGGCCTCCTCCAGAGAACGACCATCCTGGGGTATACCCGTATAGTCGTGCCAACGTTTGTTGGCGAACTCAAGCCGTCCATCGGCAGACGTCCGCCACGCTTGAGCCGGGATCAGATCGAACGACAACCGAAACTCGTGCTCGGCCCGCCGCGCCTCCTCCTGAGCCTCTCGGACTTGTTGGAAGAGCTGTGCGTTCTGAATGGAAATTGCAGCTTGGGAAGCGAGCATCTGCAAAGTGGTGAGCCGATTGCCCCTGAACGTGCCCGGCGACAAGTCGTTTTCCAGGTAGAGCACACCGGACAGGTCGCCCTGCTTGATCAAGGGTAGACAAAGGACCGAGCGGGCGCGCGCCCGGACCAGATAGCTGTCCGCGGAATGCGCATTGTGAACCGAGACGTCGTCCAGGATGACGTGTTCGCGCGTCCGAACAACTAGGTTCAGGACGGACTGCGGAAGTCTCCCGTGAAAATCCGATGGAGCGGAGCGATGTACGGTGACACCGGACTCGCCGGTAAAAGCCTCGGCCACGATCGTCATTTCGCCCTCGCCCGGCAGAAGCAGCAGGCCGCGTACGGCTCCGGCATGCTCGACCACTGTCATCATGATGCGTTCGATCAGGCGATCGAGCATCAGCTCTCCGGATATAGCCTGAGCCATCGCAACGATGGCGGCTACATCCAATCGATCGGATGGAGCAGCCGGCATGCTCGGCGTCGGCGCCCTGGAGTCGCACTCGAGCAGGTCGGGATGTTGCCGGTCTATCCGACTAACTATGCCCTTGGCACCCCAGCGAAGGTAGGCGGCCCGGGCCTCCAATAGGTGCGCGCGGGCGCCGGTCTGAATCCCGAGAGCCTCGCAAAGCGATGCAGCTCGTTCCCTGGCTATTCCTTCAACCTGCGGGAAACCTGCCTCCCCAGCCAGCCGAGCGGCATTTTCGTATTCCCGCAGCGCAACGATATCAAGACCATCGATGCGAGCGACTTCGGCTGCGATAAGTGACAAGCGACATACGTAGTTCTCGCGACAGCTACCAGCCCACTCTTCGATTTGTCGATAGTGCTCATCAAGGCTCTCGCGATGGCGGCTACAAGTATCTAGCAAATTGGTGTCCGACGCCGCCGCGTGAGCCAAAGCGGCAAAGAAATGGAAATCGCAGAATTCTATGAATGACCGGATGAGCTCGGGTCGGCGGCGAATCTTGCGCGCCAACTCGACCGCCTCTCCGAACTCTCCGGAGTGGTAGCGCGCCTGCAGTTGCCGCACCCAGTGCCAGGAGCGCGGCGTTGCCAGGGACTCGCCCCCCGACTCCAGATATTCTTCGAAGGTCGATTGATCGGGCAAGTCCAACTCCGAAAGATGGTCCCGGCCATCGATCCCGCGCAACTGCCGGATCAACATGAGCTGCCCGACGGCAGGAGTTGTCGCGAGTGAAAAGTCCATCTTACGCGCAAACGCCAACAGCTTCTCTGCTTCCGACTGCACCTCGGCCAGGTCCTGTCCCGTAAAGAGCAGATTGCCCACAAGCACCTTCAATGTGGCGGCAACGAACACCAGGTCACCTTCGGTGCTGGCGATCGCTATCGTCTGACGGTTGAGATCGAGGCAGCTTCTGAGATCAATGTTCCAGGGAGCTACCGACGAACAGAAGCAACAGTAGGTACGCGACTTGAAGCTGCTCAATGCGCGGGCCTCGACGAGACTGCAGCCAAGCCTACCGAAGGCCAGCCCAGCCTTGTAGTCGCCGAACCGCAAGCCAAGCACCAGATTCAAGGAAGCGTAGGCATAAGTTGAGGCGTCGCAATTTCCTCGCTCAAGACTGAGGTTTGCCATTCGGAGCAGAACCAGACCCTCGAGGTTGTGATCCGTCAGCTGAGCCGCCAAGACAAGCGAAGCCAGGACGTCCATCGCCGCAAGCGAATTCGGATCCTGCATGACCGGCAGATCTATTAGGCTCTCGAAACTGCGGCCTTCCAGTAGACCGCGCATGCGTTTCAGCTCCTCAACAAGGTAAGCGTCTCCAGGCTTGGACGGCCACTCGATTCCAAAGTGCCTGAGAAAGGCAAGGCCGACCTCGACCGCGCGATCGGCACTTCCCATCGTGATATATAGAGACGACTGTAAGAGCACGACTCGCGCGCCGCGTGGGGGATCCGGTCGGCGTGAGGCGAGGTCGAGCAGACGCTTCTCGGCGGAATCGAAGTTGCCGGTAGCAAACTCGCATTCAGCTTGCTCGAGCTCCAGAGCGAAGGCGAGGCGTTCCACTTCTTCTCCTCTACTTCCTTCCAGCAACCGAAGGCCCTGCTTGACGAATTCGAGGGATGAGGCGTGGGCAGACGCGAGTTTCGCCCGTCGGCCGGCAAAGAGGAATAGTTCCGCGACCTCTTCAGCTTCGGCGCCCGAACGCAGCAGCTCGGCTCCCTTGCCGAACTGATGAGCGAGATCGAACAGATGGCGTTGCCGCGCACCGGGGGAAATGCTTGAAATGAGTCTCCGGGCGATCGTCAGATGCATCGCCGGCCGATCAATCTCCGGGATCAACGAGTAAACCACTTCCTGCACGCGATCATGAGCGAAAGACGCGGTAGCTCCGATCCGCAGGACCACACGCTCGCGCACGGCATCTCGCAGCATTTCGAGGGTCTCGCTCTCGGAGACTCCCAAGGCCATTCCGAGAATTGCAATTGGTGCACCGATACCCAAGCATGCCAAGTGCTGAACCGCGGCCCGGCAGACGGGCCTCAGGACTTCAACCCGGGCCTTCAAGAGTTTGGCCACATCATCCGCGGGCGCTGACCTTTCGTCCCTATCGATGCTCCGTCGCCAGGTGTCCGCCTCAGGGTCATACGAGATGGACGCTTGATCTTCCAATACCGATAGGTATTGGACCGCAAAAAATGGGTTCCCTGAGGTTGTCTTCCAGACGTGCTGCGCCAATCCTTGCACGGCTCCTGGCTTGGACCGCAGAGCATCGGAAACCATCTGCTCGATTTCGCCGGGCGCGAGCGGACGAAGCTGCATCTCCAAAGGGGGCCTGCTTCGGGCTCGCATCGCGTCCAGGACCGGAATGAAAGCGTGGTCCGGTCCGATTTCGTCGTCTCGGAATGCGCAGATGAGCAGGAGATCCGAGACATCCTCGTCTGCGGAAAGGCGATCGATGAGCTCGATCGTCGCGGAATCCAACCACTGCAAATCGTCGATGAAGAGAACGAGAGGCCGACCGGCCGCGGCAAACATTCTCAATAGACGCAAGAACACCAGATGAAATCGACTTCGGGTTTCCTGCGGCGGAAGTTCTAGCGGGGGCCCAACCTCGCCCAGAACGTGAGCCAATTCCGGAACGAGGTTGACCATGAGGCCGGAGTTGGGCCCGAGCGCATCCACAAGCCGGCGCCGCCAGTCCTCGAACGTAGCGCTGTCCAATGTCAGTATCTGCCGGACGAGATCGGCGAATGCCTGTGCGATCGTCGCGTACGGGATATTGCGCTTGAATTGGTCGAACTTGCCGGCAGCGAAGAGACGCGGGGCGGAGGAAGTCGCGACCTGCAAATTGGCCACCAGCGCGGACTTACCCGTTCCGGCTCCGGCACTGAGAAGAACGACCTCGGTGGCTCCCGTCGCAGTTACCCGGTCCAGCGCCGCCGAAAGCTCTTGGACCTCCTTTTCTCGTCCGTAGAGCCTTCCCGGAATGGCCAAAGCGCCAAATCGATCCCTGCCGCCGAGAGGAAAGGGGTCTATGCGACCCTCGGCGATCCAGCCGGTGAGGCATTTGCAAAGATCTGCCTCCAGGCCGGCAGCCGACTGGTAGCGTTCCTCCGCGGCCTTGGAGAGCAATTTCAGGACGAGATCGTCGATCTGTTGCGGTACGCTCGACAGACGGTCGCACAACCGTACAGGCGGCCGCGCGATGTGGCAGTGCATCCACCCAATGGCATCGTTCGCATCGAAGGGGAACGTGCCCGCGATCATTCTGTACAGGATGATCCCGACAGAATAGAGATCGCTGCGGGCGTCCGCCGATCGGTTCATTCGGCCGGTCTGCTCCGGCGCCATGTAGGGATAAGAATCGATGATCTGCTCTCGCGATCGCCGCTGGTGATTGATCTGGCTCACGTGAACGGCCCTCGAAAAGCCCGTGAGCCAAACCTGGCCGGCATCATCTACAAGCACATGCTCCGGACGGAGATCTCCATGTACAAGTCCGGAAGTATGGGCTTGGCGCATCGCCACCGATAACCCGACTGCGATCTGCAGAATGCGGGCGAGGTCCGGAGGATCCTGGAGACAACGGCTCAGCAGATTGCCACCTGGATCATCGAGCACGAGCACCGGGTGGCCTTGGAGCGAGGATAGAGCCTTCGGTCGAACTGCCCACCTGGAATCGAGGCGCTCTGCCAGCCTGTATTCGTAGTCGAAGCCGTCGGCAGCATCCGATCTATCGCTGCCCGCGCGAGGGCTCACGAGCAGGTGTGAAAGCTCATGTGCCCTGTGCCTGGCGCGGTGGATGGATGTGACCGATCCTTCGTGCAGCGTCTCAAGCTCGTAGTCCGTCAGATCCATCGGCCGTGTCCTTTCGAGACACCAGGAGAGGTCAGCTTACGGTCCGGCTCGGCAAGGTAGCCCTGGCACCGGCGCAAGCCAACGGCACAAAAGCGCTAAGCCGACTGCTGGGGAGCGCTTGATACGATTCATCCGCAACTCGCAATTGCCGAAATAGGAGATGTCCGGCCGCTCGGGATCAGCTTTGATAGCCCTCACCCATTCGCACGAGCGAGCACAACCCGCTTTTCGTCGGCCCGCTAACTCTTTGGTGGAAGGCACCTATACCTTTGTGGAGGTGCCCCAATCGCAGCATCCCTTTCCCTGCTCGCGCAGGCGGACCCATTGCGCCTTGATGGCTGGCTCGAATATCGTCGCGTCAGGTGATGCCAGTCCGCCTGCAGATACGGGAGCTAATATGCGGTATCGACCATTGGGACAGGGCACGGGCCTTCGCGTGTCCGAGCTTGCTCTGGGCAGCGGCCTATTCGGAACGAGATGGGGCTACGGCGCGCAGCCCGACGAGGTCCGACGCATGTTGCACACCTACAGAGATTTGGGCGGAAATTTCATCGACACGGCGGATTTCTACCAATTCGGGGAAGCTGAAACGCAAATCGGAGATTTTCTCGAGGGGCAGCGGGATCAATTCATTGTCGCCAGCAAGTACACTCTGGGCGGCGCCTCCTCTCCGGCCGTCGCTACCACAGGCAACAATCGAAAGAATTTGATCCAATCCGTTGAAGCCAGTCTTCGTCGGTTAAGGACGGATCACATCGATCTTCTCTGGGTCCATATGTCAGACGGACTGACGGATGTGGAAGAGATCATGCGCGGGCTGGACGACACGGTAAGGGCAGGCAAGGTGGTCTACGTGGGCTTCTCGGACTTTCCCGCATGGCGCATTTCTCGGGCGGCGACGATTGCCGAACTCCGCGGCTGGACGCGCGTCTCGGCCATCCAGACCCAATACAGCCTTGTCGAACGGGCCTCCGACCGTGAGATACTGCCGATGGCACGCGCATTCGACATGGGCATCACCGCCTGGTCGCCACTCGGAGGTGGGCTGCTGACTGGAAAGTACCGCCGCGGTGAATCCGGTCGCGCAACCACTTTCGGCCGCGTGATCCATCACGAATCGACAGCGCAAAAGAAGCTGGTGATGGACGTCGTTTTGGAGGTCGCCGGCGAGACCGGGCAGAGCGCAAGTCAGATCGCTCTTGCCTGGCTGCTGGCGCAAGGCATCGTTCCGATCATCGGCCCGCGCACCACAGAGCAGCTCATGGACAATATCGAAGCGTGCTCCGTCAGGCTGAGTGGCGAGCAGATTTGCAAGCTCGACGAGGCGAGCGCCTTGCAGCCGGAATTCCCCGCGGATTTCCTGGCCGATCCGTTTCAGAGCGACCGCCTTGCCGGAGGCGATCCGGCCAAGCTCTACGAAACCACCTCAAAACCCGTCCGTTAGTCCGCCCCACTTTCCATTCCGGGGTCGACCGAACGATCAATGGAGCCGACGTTCGTTCAATCCTTCCGAGCGCAAGTTCCTCAAAATCCGTGGAGCACTGCCATCGTTGGCGGCACGGATCCCGTGCCCCGCTCGGGAGGTCTCCATGTCCAACAATCGCGTCGAACTGACCCGTCGAGGATTTTGTCTTTGCTGCGTCGCCTCCGCGACCTTCGCTGCCGGCGGTGGCTGGATGACCCCGAAAGAGGCCTACGCGGAGGCCAAAAATATCGTGGACATGATCCGCGCCGACGCCGCGACCGCGGCCATCAAGGTCCACCGGCTTCGCGGAGGCGTCAGCGTCCTGCAAGGTTCGGGCGGAAACGTGGGCGTCCTGACCGGGCCAGACGGCAAGCTCTTGATCGACGCAGGCATCACAGCCTCGAAGCCCCGGATGATGGACGCGCTGAATAGTCTCGGCAAGGAGCCGATCCGGCACCTCGTCAACACCCATTGGCACTTCGACCATGCCGACGGCAACGAGTGGGTTCATGGCGAGGGGGCCACCATCACGGCGCACGAAAACACGCGAAAGCATTTGCTGACGATGCAGCGTGTGGAGGACTGGGATTTCAACTTTCCTCCCCTTGCGCCGGGTGCGATTCCTTCGGACGTGTTCTCAAAACGCAAAACGCTGACCGTCAACGGATCGACCCTCGAGCTCGAATATTACGGTCCCGCCCATACCGACAGCGACATCTCCGTCCATCTTGTGGAAGCGGACGTCCTGCATGTCGCGGACACGTTCTGGAACGGGATCTACCCGTTCATCGACTACTCCACGGGAGGGAGCATCGACGGGATGATCCGCGCCGCAGATGCAAACCTTGCCAAAGCGACCGAACGCACCATCGTGATCGCCGGCCATGGCTTTCCTGTCAGCAACCGTACGGATCTCAAGGACTACCGGGACATGCTCGTCGCGATCCGGGAGAACGTCTCCAAGCTGAAGAAGCAGGAGCGGTCTCTCGACGCCGTCGTGGCAGCAAAGCCCACCGCCGCCTTCGACGCCAAATGGGGCCAGTTCGTCATCACCCCCGCCCTCTTCACCAAGCTGGTCTACGAGGGCGTCTAGGGGGATCTCGCAGGCTCGCCTTGGAGAAGCGGCATGGCCGACCCACCAACATATCCGAGCGACGTTGCCTTCACTCCGGCAGTCAAGTCGATACAGTCGAGCAAAGGATCGCGTCGGATCTACGAAAAGCTCGAGAAAGGCGGCGGCTGGCGAACCGACGTCACGCCAGAACTGAAGGCCTTCATCGAGAAGCAGCGCAGCGTCTTCCTGGCGACAGCCAGCAAGGACGGACAACCGACGGTGCAGCATCGCGGAGGACCGCCCGGCTTCCTGAGGGTGCTTGACCCGACCACCCTCGCTTTCGTCGACTACGTCGGCAACCGCCAATACGTCACGCTTGGAAATCTTTCCCAAAATCCCAAGGCCAGCCTACTTCTGATCGACTACGAGCATGGCACCCGCATCAAGATCTGGGGCAGCGCGAGTGCTGTGGGAGACGGCGTTCTTATTGCCGAGCTGATGCCGCAACACTACCGCGCCCGTCCGGAGCAGGTCATCCGCTTCAAGATCGCGGCTTGGGACGTGAACTGCCCCCAGCACATTCCGCAGCGGTTCGAAGCGGACCAGGTGGCCGCCAAGCTCGCACAGCGGGACGAGAGGATCAGGGCCTTGGAAGAGGAACTCGCGAGTCTGAAACGGCTCAAGCCGGACGGAGCAAATTGAAATGAAGATATTCAAAGGGGAGGCCGGCCCTGGAATGTCCACGCATTCGCGGCTCGGTGCCGGCGGCTGGTCGACAATCGCCATACTTTGCCTTCTGTTGTTGGCGACCTGCTTTGCGGCCTACCTCGGCTGGAATCTTGCGAGCGGAATAGACGTGCCACCGGCCGGCTATCTAGCCATGGCGTTCGGAGTCATCTTTTCGCTTGCGGTGGGCGTTGGCCTGATGGCCTTGGTATTCTACAGCAGCAGGAGCGGCTACGACGAGGCCCCTACGCTGATCACGCCTCAAGCCGGCGATGACGACAAGGCCTCTCGTCCGGCGGAGGGGCCCGGCGAATGATCAGAAACTATCGTGATCATGCCGCCAACGAACGCACTTTTCTTGCCTGGATTAGGACAGCCGTGACGGTGACCGGCTTCGGATTTCTGGTGGAACGCTTCGATTTGCTGCTCGGCGCGGCGGAGGTGGCTGCATCGGGGACCTCGCATCGGCACGGCTACGACTCCGTAAGCGTCACGGCGATCTTCGCAATCATTCTCGGGACCTCAATCGTGGCGCTTGCGGCGGTACGGTTCAGGCGTATCCCCGCGGACATCGATAGCGAGGACGATCGCAAGAACGTAGGCTCAGGTCTCGATTTCACGCTGGCAGGTCTCATGGGCATGATGGCGGTCTGGCTGCTGGTCTATCTGACGCGCGTGATCGCGGCAGTCTGATCCCGACAAAAGCGGCCCGAAGCTAGAGCTCAACAGGATCTACTTGAGCGTTGCCGCGGCGGACGCGACAGATTGAAGAAGTATGAACATTCCGCTGACGGCCGCATCGGCGTCGGGGCCGGCACCATGCCGCAAGGCGATCCACCTGGGGTCGTTGTAGGATAGCCAAGTGGTGCCTCCGTCATCCTGCCAGACGAGAGCCTTGAGAGGCAGGTCGATGCCGGCGGTCTGGGCCGACTGCATCAGGGGCGTCCCCCCCTTCGGGCTACCGAAGATCAACAGCTCCGTCGGACGCAGCGGCATCCCCGCTTGCTCTGCGCCCGCCGCGTGATCGATGCGGGCGAAGACCGTCAAACCGCGTTCCGACACGGCCGCCTCGAGACGCTCCACGGTCTGTTTCGGTCCGAAGTTGCTCCTCACAGAAATCAGTCCTTCCGCGGCCATCGCCTTATCTCCATGTGGGTTTATCGTACAAAGGATCACGGCCATCGCCGCGAAAGCATACCGCCGGCGCGCCATCGACCGCCCTCCCGCCTCATCTGGTTGTCCGGGAGGTCGATCCCAGTTTTGGCGGGCGGCTGAACTCCGGCTCCGGCAGGAATCCGTCGCGATTGGGCATCTTGACCTTTGGCAGGGCGTTCTTGTCGAGTTCGGTGTCGGCCGGAACAATCCCGTTCAGATTCAGGATGTACGCCACGATCGCATAAGTATCGTCGTTGCTCAGCGACCCGGGCGCCTGGTACGGCATGGCCCTTCGGATGTAGTCGAAGAGCGTCGTAGCGTAGGGCCAGAAGCTGCCGACGGTCTTCACGGGCATGTCGGACGCCAGAGACCCTTGACCACCGACCAGACGATCCTTGATGCCCCCGGTGCCGTTGTCTCCATGGCACGCCGCGCAATTCTCGGCGAACAGCTGCTTTCCCTTCGCGACCGTGCCGCCGCCCTCCGGCAGCCCCCGCCCGTCGGGGCGAACGTCAATGTCCCAGAGAGCTATCTCGTCCGGACTTGCCGGCCTTCCGAAATCGGTCGCCGCCGCGGATCGGATCACGGCACAGGCGATGATCGTGATGGGAAGCGCGCGCCTAGGCCAGGACATTGCGGACCTTCCCCGTCTCGTCGATGCTCCAGGTCTGCTGCGCGTTGTAGTGAAACAGAGCGTTAATACCCATCGATGCGATGAACGCATTGCGGTCCGGCTGGACATTGCCTTTCTCGTCGGTCGACCTGCTGACGATCTTCGTCGGCTTGCCGTCCCAGACCCAGTCCATCTGAAAACGGGTCTGAGCTTTCGAAAGAACCGGCCCGTTCAAAGCCGCATTCTTCCAGCTTCGAGCGCCGTCCGTGCTGATTTCGACCCTGGCGATCGTCCCGTGTCCGCTCCAGGCCACTCCAGAAATGCGATTGTAGCCCGCTCTGATTTCCATTGTACCAGAGGGACTGGTGATCACCGAGTTCGTCTCCATCCGGAGCTGGAACTGCCTGGCTTTACCGTTGGGGAGCAATTGTGTGTAGCGAGCGGTCTCCCATCTCGTCATCCACGGCTGGTCACCAAATTTGAGCCGACGCAGCCACTTGATATTCAGATTGCCCTCGAGCCCGGGCAGGATCAGCCGGATTGGGAAGCCATGCGCTGGCCTGAGTGGCTCGCCGTTCTGCCCATAGGCGATGATGGCTTCATCGACGATCTCCTGGGTCAAGGGGACGCTGCGAGCAACGCCGGCGGCGTCACCTCCCTCGGCGAGCATCCAAGTGGATGCGGGATCCTTGCCGACGAGTTCGAGGATCCGCTTGAGCGGCACCCCAGTCCACTCGTTCGTGCTCACCAGCCCATGAGTATTCTGAACCGTGACTGCGGGATCGGCTTTCTTCCAGTTCTCCCAACCGTTGCCAGTGCATTCCAGGAAGACCATGCGAGAGACCGACGGCATCGCCCTGAGATCATCGACTGTGAACACCAGCTCCTTGCGCGCCATGCCGTGGACCAGAAGCCGATGTTTGGCGGGATCGAGGTCGGGAACGCCGGAGTGGCTACGCTCGTAATGCAGATCCGATGGGGTGATGCTGCCGACGAGCTTCTGTAGGGGGGCCTTCGAGTTGATCGCGTCCGCCGGATGGACGTTGCGGCGCCCTGGGCCGGCTTCAGGTATCCGACCGATCTCCACGTACTTAGACCGAGCGCTGAAAGCGCTCAGGTCCGCGCCTGGTTCGCGAAGCGGAACATCTGCGAGAGACTCCGCGTACGCCCTCCCGACGGCGGCAGCGCTGACGACGCTGCCCGATGCGGCAAGGAAGCCCCTGCGGTCCAACAAACGGCGCGAGTAGAAATGAGTTTCGCTGTGATCAGACATCGTGGCTCCATGCGATCGGGCTCACTTGGCACGGTGCGCGTCAAATCTGCGCGAACCCGCCATCGACGAATACTTCCGCTCCGTTCATGAAGCTGCTCGCGTCAGACGCCAGGAATGCCACCACTTCGGCGATCTCCTCCGCTCGTCCCACCCGCCCGGCCGGCGTCGCGGCGATTTGCGCCTGCAGAAAACCGGCCATCTGCTCCTTCGTCAGCCCTAGGCTGTCGTAGGCTGGCGTCGGCACAGTGCCCGGACTCACCACGTTCACACGGATTCCCCGATCCCTCAGGTCGACGCTCCAACTGCGAGCGAATGACCGAATGGCGGCCTTGCTCGCTGCGTAGACGCTAAACGCGGGGAATCCTTTTATTCCAGCTACGGACGCGTTCAGGATTATCGAGGCACCTGCATTCATGAGCGGAAGCGCCTTCTGCACCGTGAATAGCGTCCCTCTCACATTGATTCCGAATGTCTTGTCAAAATGATCTTCGGTGATTGCGCCCAGAGGAGCGAACTCACCGACGCCCGCGTTGGCGAAAAGCACGTCGATCCGCCCCAGATCTGCCTCTACTTCTTTGAAAATTCGTTCGAGATCTGCAAACTTCGATATGTCTCCGACTAGGTTCTGTACTCATAAATGGATTCCGTTAGCTGACGAACAGTGATTCACTCCCCTTAGGTGATTTGGGGGTAGACATGGCGCGGTTTGACCTGAGCGATCGAGAATGGGCTTTGATCAAGCCCCTGCTGCCGAATAAGCCACGCGGTGTCGGTCGGGTCGACGACCGGCGGGTTCTCAACGGCATCTTCTATGTGCTGCGGACAGGCTCGCCCTGGCGAGATCTTCCGGAACGCTATGGCCCTTACACGACGGTCTATAACCGCTTTAACCGCTGGGCCAAGGCAGGTGTTTGGGTCCAAATTTTCGAGGTGTTGGCAGCGCGCTCGCCGCAGTCGATGGCGCTGATCGACAGTTCTATCGTCCGCGCCCATCAGCACGCCGCTGGGGGTAAAAAGGGGGCGAGGATCACGCCATTGGCCGTTCTCGTGGAGGACTGAGCACCAAGATCAATGCGGTCGTCGACGAGAACGGACTGCCGGTCCGGCTGATGCTAACCCCGGGGCAGGCCCACGATCTGCGTGCCGCGCCATTTCTGCTCCAAGGGCTCAAATGCCGTGATGTTGTGGCCGACCGTGGTTACGACGCCGATGCCCTCCTGCACATGATCAGAGCCCGCGGAGCTAGGGCTCATATTCCTTCCACCAGCCAGCGAGTGGTCCAACGCTCCGTCAGCCGCCGCATCTACCGCAAGCGCAATCTTGTTGAGCGCTTCTTCTGCAAGCTCAAGCATTTCAGGCGCATCGCGACCCGCTTCGACAAGCTCGCTCGCAACTTTCTCGCGGCAGTCGCACTCGGCTCAACCCGCCTCTGGACCAGGGTTTATGAGTCCACGCCCTAGGCCCTTCGCGTTGGCGCCAATCTTTGCAACAGCGTCATCGAGCTCCCGTCTGCGTCTACCGGTCAAGAAGACGAAAGCGCCTTTCATTGCGAGTAGCTTGGCGGTTTCGAATCCGATACCGCTGCTGCCACCTGTCACAACGGCTACTCTTTGCTTAAGGCGCTCCATCTCTTCCGCCCTCACGACTGCATTGGTGGAAGGCACTTTCGCCGTGATTGTTAAGGCAGGATTGAATGTATCTCCGACGCTTTGTCGGCTTCGTCGGCGTTTCGCGGCGCCCACGGACCGAAGCGCGACCGGTGCCTGTTAGGAAGAGGTTGCACCGCGACTTTCCGGCTGAGCTTGTGCTAGTTTCGCGACAGAACGCTCCGAAAAAGTGCCACACAAACGCAGATCGCCAGGCCGAAAAAACACAATAAGATCAATACGCTTCAGGGTCGCCGCTTTAGTTTAAGTCCGTCGGACACCGGTCTTTCGTCGTCCGCGCTTCTTCACTCGCTGTCGAGTTTCCTATTCCGTCTGGCTACTAGGCTGCAGGCAAGTGAGGCATTGACCCTCATCGGGATCTGAACGGACGAATCGATTTCGACCCAGCCAGACCGCCTTCGCTGCGGCGGATGTCGCCGATTTGCGACTCCACTGCACGGTCGGCGCAACCTCCCTTGCTTTGGAGACCTGAGGATGTGCGATCTTCACTCGATGACGAAGAACGTTGACGCGATCCGTCGCCTGTTCGGCGCCCTTAAGAGCCGCGCAGGAAACCTGCCCTCGTGGTGAACTATGCGGGCGCTGCGGTCGGCGCAGAAGATCGCAGAAGATCGTAGGTTAGCGTACAAAATCGTACGATTGGTAGCGGGGGAACGCTACCGCCTTTCACCACACCAACCAAACATACGATACTTTATCCAGTCCTTCGCCTAAATAGTGCCGGCGCAAGCATACCGCCCGTGCCTTCACGCTTATGCGCGCTCAAATCTGGCTCGGGGATCTGGGGGGGTGCAGGGAGGCACACCACCGATACCGACATTCGCCGGCTGTCGTCATTTGAATCTACTACCTCTTAGGGCGTACCGGCTGGACGATAGACTCCATCATTGAGTTGAGGGACTTGCAAGGTAGCCTTGCACGGGCGCAATACATCGTGCGCACCTGCCTCCGAGTTGAGTAGTCACGCGTTCACGCGGACGTCGACAAGCCATTCTGACAGGCCGGGATCGTCGCACTGACATCACCTTCCGCCAGCCATTCCCGTAACCTATCGGTATCGTAGGCTCGATCCGCAAAGCAAGCGACGAGGCACAGGAACGGTTGGCAGCAATTCACGGGCTGCCGGCAAATCGTGGCAGTTGCCTGGGGTAATCAGGAAGGCGATCGGACGTCCACGGTCTCTAGTCACAGCGTGGATTTTGGTCGTTCGCCCGCCGCCCGAGCGGCCGATCGCCTGCCGGAAGTCCCCTCTCTACGTCCGCAGCGAGCGATGGGCTCTTATGTGGGTTTAGGCACTCGGATCGTTCCGACCTACCCGGTCGCGACCATGAGCGCGCAAAAGATGTTAGCCCACAGACCCCGCCGGCTCCAGCGATTGAACCGGTTTAGATCGTCGTGCAAGGGCCGTAAGCCTTGGGACAGTCGCGCCAACGCGCTCAAGACCGCAGCATGTGCATGTTCCCGCTGATAACGCGACGATCGTCGACACCGATGCGTACCGCGCCGACCGCGTGGCATCAACGACTCTCGATCCTTCTCCAGTCCGCCTCAGTTGGCCAATAGAGTTGTTTCCGAAGGCCTCTTTGCAGCCTTGAATCACATCTCACGTTGCGGTGGAACCCTATTGAGTACAGACCCCAGTTCACATTCGCGAGCCGCGCGCCGATGTATGACGCCGAATTCAGTTGGATTGCAGTGCATCGCCCCTACTCTCGTCCACCGCACGCTCAGTCATCAGAGGCCTCGCGTACGCAAAGTGACGCGGAAGCGGGCTTCGGGATGGCCGGGCAGTTCAACACGAAAGGAGTTTCCATGGAACGAGCCATCATGATTCTGGCAACGGCGGCACTCGCTTCTACGCTAGCCATCGGCGCGGCCAACGCGCACGGCGGCGGCGGCCACGGCTTTGGCGGCGGCACGCATCTCAGTGGCATGGGCCACGGGGGAGGATTCGGCGGCGGCGCTCGGTTCGGCGGCGAGCACCTAGGCTTCGGTGGTCTCCGTCAGCACGCATTTCATCACTATGGCCTGCCCGGATATGGATACTACGGAGCCTATCCGGATTGCTATAACTGGTACGAACTACATTCGAACCGGCCATTTCCGTTGAACTGCAGCTGAGTTTGCTCGAACGGCACTGATCGGTCCGGACCTCACGACAGATTGGTTCGGACCGGTCCAACGTGCCTGAACGAAGCGTTGAAGAGCCACTTTCAGAAGGACTTTCTACACTCCTACTGGTTCTCTCCGAAGCGCCGGAGTTGCCGATCGGCTCTCTTGAATTGCGAGGACTCTGACGAACCTCAAGCTGCCCCTCATAGACTACCTCAAGCCTTAAAAGTCAAAAGCCTGGCTCAACTCGTCCGGCGAGGCGGTGCGAATGGCATTGGTGGGCGTCCATCCCTCGCTGAGTATTGCGCAATCGCGCTGCGCTGCCCGATAGCAGACGCGGATTTCCATCCTGATCCGCCTGATTGCAGGTTCGAAACCTGCCGGCCCCGCTGTCGAGCTCAATCGCTCGCTGGCTTTCACGTAACGCCGACGACGTCCGGCCATCCAAAGCCCTTCGAAAGGCATCATCACCGCGTGACCGCTCCCTTGATTGAACACTCCAACCGAAATAGACGCGCGAAGCTGCATGACGTGTGCCAGCACAAGCTTAGCAAGATACGAGTATAGACGAGCCCCGCTCCGGACTCCGAGGATGCGAACCGGTATGAGGCGCTTAGCACGCGAGCGATCTCCGACAGTGCCATGATCTCGTGGTACGCCAACGTCGACGTGCTGCTAACCATCTGCAGCATTAGCGCCTGAATGCCCGGGTCGCTCATGACAGCCTCGCTTCCGGCCGCGGCCACGGTAGAAATCTCGCGAGATGAGCGCTTCTCCATTGGTATGGGGTATCGCCCGTAAATCGCTTGAAGACCGTGGTAAAATGTGCCTGAGTTTGAAAGCCGACGGTCAGGGCGATGTCGACGAGCGCGAGATCGGACCGCTGCAACAATTGCTGAGCCCGCTCGATCCGCCGCTTCAACAAATAGTCATGCGGTCGCATGCCGACCGCCGCCCGAAACTGCGCGGCAAAGTGCATCCGGCTCAGGCCGGCCGCAGCAGCGAGATGCCCGAGCGTGATCTTGGCTTCAAGATTGTCGTCGACGTACTCCATGACGCGCCTTAGGCGCCATTTCTGCAGCGACCGCACGGTCCGGCTGTCTTGCCCTTCGCTGTTGCCACTGGCCGGTTGGCGATGGACGTCACATTCTGCTTGTTGGGTGGCCTTCCTAGTCAACATGGCCAGACGCAACGCGTCGACGAGGATGGCAGAATGAGGATGGTGCATGGCCTTGGTGGCGGCGAGCGCATCCGAGATGCGCCGCATCACTGGATCTGGGAACTCGTCGTTCTCCGTCTCCCGATCGGGCATGGCCGACGCGCGAGTAACACGTTTGGCCGACACTTTGAAACATGGCCGGCCTCCAGCGGATCTCTGCAAATGCGGCTCCGGCGGTTCAATGGTCAGCGCGACACCCAGATGCACCAGGGAGAGTGTCATCGCTTCCTCACCCGAGCGAACTGATTGTCTCGGTGACCGCAACGGGCACTCGATCGACGAGACGTCGATTGCGACCGTGACCTGATCGTTGGCGTCACGCGGGTCTGACATCTGCAACGACATCGTCGAACCTCCTGTGCAGTTCGCTCCGACAATGCCCGACGGCCTTGTCCGAATACGATAGCAGCAGAGTAGTTCAGCGATACGCGCGCTCCATTCTACGCGCGGCTGAAGTGATAAGGTCTCGGGTTTACCGCGTCATACCTTTGTATGAGCGCAATCAAGTAACCTGATCAGACGGATCGCAACACCCTTATTTTGCCTCCCGGGCGCAACCGGCGCGCCTGCGATAGTTTGCCGTGGACCACAGGCGGATTCACGAACAGTCCGGCTCTGCCCAGTATTCCCGGAACCGATCCAGCTGCCCACGGCGTCTTTCAAAAGGGTGCGAAAATGGCCCGGCTGGATATTGTGGATCTGATCAAATCGGGGCATCAACGCTGCTAATGAGAAGACAAACCGCCTGCAACGATGATGAACCTTGACCGGCCCACGGGTTCAATGAGCCGCGGTGGCTTGCGGCTGTTGTCCGTGGCCCTGGCCCTCGCGGTCTTCATGGTGGACGCGCTTACACCCCTTGAGGGGGCGGTCGCGGTTCTCTATGTCGTCGCCATTCTGCTTGCAGCCAGAACAAACCGGCGCAATGATATCATCGTCGCAGCAGCCGGCTGCATTGTCCTGACCACCAGCGCCTATCTGACGTCGCACGGTCTGCGGACGCTCGGTTCCCCAGCGCTGCGCGGGCTGGTGAGCCTCGCGGCCATTGGAATCACGACGCTGCTTGTGCTGCAGAATTACGCGACGATGGGGCGGCTCACGGCACAGGCACGTTTGCTCAACCTCTCGCACGACATGATTTTCGCCAGAGATCACGGCGGCGTGATCCTGTTCTGGAACAAGACCGCGGAGCAAACCTATGGCTGGTCGGCCGAGGAGGCGCAAGGGCAGCCCGCCGATAAGCTCCTCCGGACCTCCTATTCCGAACGCCGAGAAGTCATTGAAGCCAGCTTAATCGAGACCGGGCGATGGGAAGGCAGGGTGGCGCAACGGACGAAAGCCGGCATCATCCTCACGGTCGATGCGCGATGGGCCTTGCAGCACGACCATCTCGGCAAGCCCATCGGGGTGCTCGAGACGCACACGGACGTCACAGACCGCGTTGCGGGGCATAACGCGCTTTTGCGGAGTGAGCAGCGATACCGACGGATGTTCGATGCGAGCCGGATCGGTGTCGTCGAGGAAGATTGGAGCGAACTGCGGTCGGCGCTGGATTCTTTGCCCGCGCAAGGGACGGACGTGCGCGAGTATCTGGTACGACACCCCGAATTCGTTCGGCATGCCCACGGCCTTGTCAGGATTATCGACGTCAATCCTGCACTCCAGAAGATGGCAGGGGCAGATAACGCTGCCGTCTTCGTCGAGAACGTGGACAAGCTATTCGTCAAGAATGATCAAAGTTTCCTCGACGCACTGGCCGCTTTCGCACAGGGACGACGGTTTCACGAAGGTGAGACCGAACTCGTGCGTCTCGATGGATACAAAATCCCTGTGCTGTTCACGATCACCTTTTCGCCTCGTACCGACAAGGATCTTAGCGTTCTCATCTTCGTCGTCGACATCACCGAGCGCAAGCAGGCCCACGACGCACTGCTTGCTGCGCAGGCCGAGCTCGCCCATGCAGCGCGCGTTGCCACCCTCGGCGAACTCAGCGCGTCCATTGCCCACGAGGTAAACCAGCCGCTGACGGCAATCATCACCAGCGCAGAGGCCGGCTTGCGATGGCTGCGGCGGGATGTCGCGGACCTCGATGAGGTTGGAACTGCGATCAGCCAAGTCATCGCGCAGGGCCGTCGCGCCGGCGAGATCGTGACCCGGATCCGAACCTTCCTGAAGAAGGCCCCACCTCAGCGGCACTTGCTGCAGATCGGCGAAATCATCTCCGAGGCGACCGCGCTGGTCGCACGCGAGCTTGCCACGGACGACGTCGCCCTGATTGTCGAGAGCGAGCATGACCTGCCGCCGGTCCGCGGCGACAGGATTCAGCTGCAGCAGGTCCTCATCAATCTTCTGGTCAATGCCTGCCAGGCCATGGCGGGCCACCCCGGTTCCCGCACCATCAAATTGCGAGCCGGCACGGTCGACGACCGGACCATTGCAATCACGGTGCAGGACAGCGGCCCGGGCATCCAGCCCGATGACCGGCCACGCCTGTTCGATCCGTTCTTCACGACGAAAGATGGCGGAATGGGCATGGGACTTGCGATCTGCCGAACGACAGTGGAAGCTCATGGCGGCCGCTTGTCGGTGGCGAGCATTCCAGGCTCGGGCGCGACATTCCAACTCACACTGCCGTATAGCAAAGAACACGATTTGCGATGACACGACCAGACCAGGATCAACCGTCGCCGCAATCCTCCAACGCCATCGTCATCATCGTCGATGATGATGCGGGCATCCGAGCCGCGCTCGACAGCTTGTTTCGATCTGTCGGGCTGCAGACCCGGCTTTTCGGCTCGCCGGCCGAGCTGCTCGGCAGCGCGCTGACGGACGGCCCCGGCTGCATCGTGCTGGACGTCCGTCTCCCGGGTGTGAGCGGGCTCGACCTGCAGAGCCAGCTCGTTCGGCAGGGCATCACTCATCCGATCATCTTCATGACTGGTCACGGGGACATTCCGATGACGGTGCGCGCCATGAAGGCCGGCGCTGTCGATTTCCTCTCCAAGCCGTTTCGCGACCAGGACATGCTGGATGCCGTGACGGCCGCGCTTGAGCGTGATGCCCAGCACCGCGCCGACGCAGCAACCAGAGAGGAGGTCCGAGTGCAGTACGAGACCTTGACGGCACGCGAGCGCGAGGTAATGGGCCATGTCACTGCCGGCCTGATGAACAAACAGGTCGCCGCGTTGATCGGACTAAGCGAGATCACGGTCAAGATCCATCGTGGGCACGTCATGCGCAAGATGGGAGTCAGGTCGCTGGCGGATCTGGTTCGCAAGGCGGAGGCACTCGGGGTTTCCCGCGTCCGCAAGTCTACTGACCAAACTTGAGTATAATTTCAGCGGGCCTGCCGCAAGGTGCATAAGGCCTGACTGGCCGCGCGACGGGAGAAATCCTCCTCGCCCCTGCGGAACACCGCGGTCAGGATGTGCGTGAATGGCCAAAAAACTCGTGATTGCAATTGTAGACGATGACGAAGGCGTTCGCGCTTCACTTACCAGCCTGGTGCGTTCACTCGGCTACGCTGCTCTCGCCTATGAATCCGGCGTAGATTTCCTCCAACACGCGCCGGCAGACGATCCAGCCTGCATGATCGCCGACATTCAGATGCCCGTGATCACCGGCGACGAGCTCCAGGCACAACTGATCGCTTCCGGGCGCCGCTTCCCGATCATCTTCATGACAGCCTTTCCGAGCGAAGCCGTGCGCCAGCGCGTGATGGCGGCCGGTGCGCATTGCTATCTCGGCAAACCTTCCAGCGGCGATGAGATCATCCGTTGTCTCGAGGACGCGCTTGGCGGCAACGGCGCGCGGCGCTGATATCTCAGCCGACGTCTCGGGTCTGTTTACCCAGACCTGCGGCCCCTTGCTCGCGGTGCTCGGCGACTGGGTCAGGTTTTGAATCTATGCCGCGGGGACGCAGGGCGCCAATCACGCTGATCCGGCGCTGTGCCAGACCACCATTGCACTGGTCGACGTCCTGCAGATCGACATGCCACAGCAGGCGCTTTCGACCGCCGTCGCGCGCTGAAGATCATGACATCGAATTCAGTCATGATGATCACGGCCAGCCTTATATGTGTCTTGGAAGCGATTTTCGGGAAAGTCTGGATGCACTGCGCAGTCATCAGCCCACCCCGAAGCTCGTCGGCGCGAGCGGAACGCGGCCGGAATGAGGGAGCCGTCCGATCGTGCATCCAGGCAGCGGGCCGTTCGTTCAGGAAATACCCGGATGCCAGCGGCTCCCTATCATCCTGCGAAATTTGAAAGACTCCGGAGCGAGCCATGCGAGAGCACATCTCATTTAATCAGTCAGCATACCGCCGGTTCGCACCACTTCATTTGAGGGCGGCACTCGCGGCTAGCCTGATATGGCTGACTCCGACTGCGTCACAGGCGCAAATGGCACTGCCGACGACGCAACCCTCCGCCGGAATGTCCGCGACATCGTCACTCAATCTCGGCTCGACGCGACCTGCGGGCATCCCACTGGGCTCGACCGAGATCGTGACGCCCGGCGTATCCCCGATCAATCCTTCGCCGGGCGTGACCAACTGCGCCGTCTCAGACAACAGCGGATCGTCAGGCACCTTGTTCGACGGCGGCGGATTATCAGGAGGCTCGTCACTCGGCTGTTCCAGTAGCACGACAATCACACCAATCGTTCCTGCCCCGCTATCGACGGTCGGGCGTGTCGGCATCCCGCTTGGGGCCACGGAAATCGGCGGCGCGGGTATCAGTCCGGCCGTGCCGGTGCCAGGGCCGATGCTATCGAGCGGTACGAGCTCAATCGACGGCTCCACGAATCCCTGAGATCAACAAGGTCCATCACCGTGAAGCGGCTCATCACTTTTGTGCTCCTGGCGATCGCTGCGATCCTGCTCGGCGGAACCCTGTGGTTCATAGCCCGAGACCACCAGAAGTCGGCCATTACAGTCGCGCCGGTGCCCGCCGCTGTACCGGTGGTCGCGGCCACCGTCACCGGCAAGAACGTTCCGATCTATCTGCGCGGCATCGGCACGGTGATCGCCTACAATACCGATGTCGTGCGCAGCCAGATACAAGGGCAGATCGTAAAGATCGCCTTCACGGAAGGAAAGACCGTCAAGAGCGGCGATCTGCTCGCCCAGATCGACCCGCGCCCTTTCGAGGCACAGATCGAGCAACTGACGGCAAATCGCGATAAGGACCAGGCGCAGCTGGCCAATGCGGAGGCCAATCTCGCCCGCTATAATCAGCTTGGTGACAAAGGTTACGCGACCCCGCAACTGATCGACACGCAGAAGGCGCAGGTCGCCCAGCTCAAAGCCGCCGTGAAGGCCGACCAAGCCCAGATTGATCAGGCCAACGTTCAGCTCAGCTACACGCGCCTGACATCCGCGATTCCCGGTATCACCGGCGTGCGCCAGATCGACGTCGGCAACGTGATTCATCCGACCGACACCAACGGTCTCGTCGTCGTCACCCAGATCGAGCCCATCTCGCTGCTGTTCACTCTGCCCCAGACCGACCTGCCGATCATCCAGGAGCAAACCGCAAAGGGCCCGCTGAAAGTCATCGCCTACAGCCAGGACAACAAGACGAAGCTCGGCGAGGGCACGCTGCTGCTGGTCAACAACGAGATCGCCGGCACGACGGGAACCGTCCAGCTCAAGGCGGTCTTTCCCAACCAGGAGCACCGGCTGTGGCCGGGGCAGCTGGTGAATGCGCGCCTGCTACTCGAGATCCGCAAGGACGCACTGACCGTCGCCGGTTCGGCCGTGCAGCAGGGGCCGAGCGGCAGCTATGTCTACGTCGTAACCGAAGACCAGACCGCGGCGTTGCGTTCGGTCCACGTCGCCCAGATCAGCGACGGACAGGCCCTGATCGATCAGGGGCTGAAGTCGGGCGACGTCGTCGTGATCGACGGCCAGTATCATCTGACGGAAGGCAGCCCTGTTCGCGAGCTGCATGGCAAAGCCGCGCAGGAAGCCGACCTGCAGAGCGCCGTGCAGGACGCGATCCCATGAACCTCTCCGCGCCCTTCATAGTGCGGCCGATTGCAACGGCGCTGCTGATGGCCGGGCTGCTGCTATGCGGCATTGCCGCCTATCCGCTGCTGCCGGTCGGCGCGCTGCCGAACGTCAACTATCCGACGATCCAGATCTCGGCACAATTGCCGGGGGCGGATCCCAACACCATTGCTTCATCGTTGGCCACGCCCCTCGAGCAACAGCTCAGCCAGATTCCAGGCATCACGCAGCTCACCTCCTCCAGCGCGCTCGGCGTCGCCCAGCTCACGGCGCAATTCGAACTGTCGCGCACGGTGGACAGCGCGGCGGTGGATGTGCTCGCGGCGATCAATGCCGCGAGCCCCTTCCTCCCGCCGAACATCCCCTACCCGCCAACGATCAGGAAGGTGAATCCAGCGGAAACGCCGGTCATGCTGATCGCGCTGACCTCGGATTCGTTGCCGCTGACGACGGTCGACGCCTATGCCGAGAACATCCTTTTGCCGAAGATCTCACAGGTGCCCGGCGTGGGCCTGGTCGGCATCGGCGGCCAGCAGAAGCCAGCGATCCGGATTCGCGTCAACCCGCAGGCGCTCGCCAGCCGCGGCATCGGCCTCGAAGACGTCCGCAGTGTCATCGCTGGCGCAAATGTCGACCTGCCCAAGGGGACGCTGAACAGCCCGCGCGTCACCTACACGCTGAACACCAATGACCAGTTGCTGAAGCCTTCCGCCTACGAAGACCTCATCATCGCCTATCGCAACGGCTCACCGGTGCACCTGCGCGACATCGGCACGGCGATCGACGCACCCGAAAACGACCTGCTCGCCGGCTGGTACGGCAAGGATCCGGCCATCATTCTGGCGGTCCAGCGTGTTCCCGGCGCCAACGTCATCGAGACGGTCGACCGCGTCAAGAAGCTGCTGCCGCAACTTCAGGCCTCCGTTCCGCCCGCGATCAAGGTGACGATCGCGGCTGATCGGACTGCCACCATCCGCGCCGCGGTCTCCGACGTACAGTTCACGCTCCTCCTGACCGTCGCATTGGTGGTCATGGTGATCTTCCTGTTCTTGCGGAATTTCTGGGCCACGGTGATCCCGGCGATCACGGTTCCGCTGGCGCTGATCGGCACATTCGCGGTCCTCTACACGCTCGGTTACAGCCTGGACAATCTATCGTTGATGGCCTTGTCGATCGCGGTCGGCTTCGTGGTCGACGATGCCGTCGTCGTCATCGAGAACATCGTACGCTATCTCGAGCAGGGCATGACGCCGCTCGAGGCGGCACTCAAGGGCTCCGCCGAGATCGGCTTCACGATCGTCTCGATCACGCTGTCGCTGATTGCGGTGTTCATCCCGCTGTTCCTGATGGGCGGCTATGTCGGCAAGCTGTTCCAGGAATTCGCGGTCACCATCACCGCCTCGCTGCTGCTTTCACTTGCAATCTCCCTCACTCTGACGCCGATGATGTGCGCGCGCCTGCTGAAGGACCGGTCCCGAACGAGGCACGGCCGGATCTATCTCCTGTTCGAGCGCGGTTTCGATGCCGTGCTCGGCTTCTACGCGCGGGGCTTGCGGGTGGTGCTGCGGCATCGCTTCGCAACGCTGCTCGTGATGCTCTCGACCATCGCGCTCACTGGCTTTCTCTATGTCGTCATTCCAAAGGGCTTCTTCCCCCAGCAGGACACCGGGCAAATCGTCGGCATCACCGAGGCCGCCCAGGACATCTCCTTCCCAGCCATGTCGGAGCGCCAGCGGGCGATCGTCGACATCCTGTCGAAGGATCCGGAGATCCAGTCGGTGGCAAGCTATATCGGCCCCGGCGGCCCGACGGCGACGCTCAACCAGGGACGAATCTTCATCGTGCTAAAGCCGAAGCCTGAGCGCAAGGCGAGCGCCGACCAGATCATCAACCGGCTGCGCCCGCGTCTCGCCCACATCCAGGGGATCACGCTTTACATGCAGGCCGCGCAGGACATCACCATCGGCGCCCGCCTGTCCAAGACGCAATATCAGTTCACGCTGACGGATGCAGACTCAAACGAGCTCACGCATTGGTCGGATATCTTTCTGACCAAGCTCCGAGCCCTCAACCTCATAAGCGACGTGGCGAGCGACCAGGCCAATGCCGGCCCGCGACTGGACGTCACCGTCAATCGCGAGGTCGCCTCCAGCTTCGGCATTCTGCCGACGACGATCGACAACGCGCTCGATGACGCCTTCGGCCAGCGTATCGTTTCCACCATATTCACCTCGCTGAACCAGTACCATGTCGTGATGGAAGTCGACCCGCGTTTCCAGTTCGGCCCCGAAGCGCTGAAGGACATCTACCTGAATTCGGCCACCGGCCAGCAGGTGCCGCTCAGCACGCTGGTTCACAGCGTCATCAAGCCGGCGCCGATCCTGATCAACCACCAGAGCCTGTTCCCCTCGGTGACGATTTCGTTCAACCTGCCGCCTGGCGTGGCGCTCGGCGACGCGGTGGCGGCAATTCAGAAGATTGAAAGGGACACGGCCAAGCCGGCCTCGCTGGCGACCTCGTTCCAGGGCAATGCCCAGGCCTTCCAATCCTCACTGTCGGGCACGCCGCTGCTGATCGGCGCGGCATTGATCGTGATCTACATCATCCTCGGCGTGCTCTATGAGAGCCTGATCCATCCGATCACGATTCTGTCGACGCTGCCTTCGGCGGGGATCGGCGCGCTCCTCCTGCTGCTGGCGGTCCACATCGATCTCAGCGTGATCGCGATCATCGGCATCATCCTGCTGATCGGCATCGTGAAGAAGAACGGCATCATGCTGGTCGACTTCGCACTCGAGGTGGAACGCCGGAATGGGCTCAGCCCGGAAGAGGCGATCTACCAGGCCTGCACGCTGCGCTTCCGTCCGATCCTGATGACGACAATGGCAGCGCTGCTCGGTGGTGTGCCGTTGATGATCGGGTCGGGCACCGGCGCGGAGCTGCGCCAGCCGCTCGGCTACACGATCGTAGGCGGCCTGATGTTGTCGCAGATCCTGACGCTGTACACCACGCCGGTCGTCTATCTCTATCTCGACCGGCTCGGCAACTGGTTCACGGATCGCAAACCGCACGCCGCCGAGATATCCGCGCCACCCGTGACAGAGGCAGAGGCGGGACTGCGTCAAAAGCACGCCTGAAGGCGTCATCATCGGCATGACGGCTGGCCGCAGGCGGGGACCTGCCCATCCTGGCTTCGTGCGTTTCGGCCAATCGCCAGCAAAAACGCAAAAGATCTCTCACCGGTGTGGGAGACCTCTCGCATGACGCTCGAACGCCTGAATGTCTCCGCCGCAGATCAAGCGTCCTTCCGCACCTAAACGCAATTTCTCGATCGCACACGTTCAGGTCCCTGCCGCTCTGCCGCAGCGGCCAGTGCATTCCTGCAAAATGAGCGCCATTCACGGAAGCTGATGCGACCAGCGCAAACTAGGGTCGGAAATGGGAGCCCCTCGCGACAAAGGGCTTTCGACATTTTCAGGAGCGACCCAATGTTTTCGAGACGTGATCTACTGGCCATGTCCGCGGCGGGCGCCGCCATCGTCGGCTCCAGCGCGCAGGCCGCAACCTTCGGCAATCCGGACGAGCCGCAAGGCGCCGTCAACGCCAGGAGCCCGGGAAGCTTGGCCGATCCCGGTCCGCAAAATCCGGCGCTGGGAAAGCAATTTCCCTCTGCGCAGACACCGCCGCCCACCGACGTCGGCGGCCAGCCGATGGACAGGGCCTCGTTCAACAATGCGCCCAGGCGCATCCAGGACGGCGGCTGGGCCCGTCAGGTCACCGTCGAGGACTTCGCCATCTCCAAGGAGATCTCCGGCGTCAATATGCGGCTAGCCGCCGGCGGCATCCGCGAGCTGCATTGGCATCAGGCGGCCGAATGGGCGATCATGACCTACGGCTCCTGCCGCATCACCGCGCTCGACACCCAAGGGCGCCCTTACGTCGGCGACCTGAAAGCCGGCGACCTCTGGTATTTCGCCGCGGGCGCGCCGCATTCGCTGCAGGGGCTCGGCCCCGATGGCTGCGAGTTCGTGATCTGCTTCGACGACGGCCACGCCGATGAGTTCAACACGCTGCTGGTGACGGACTGGTTTGCCCATACACCTCCCGAGGTGCTGGCGAAAAACTTCGGTGCGGCTCCCGACGCGTTCGCCAGGATTCCCCTGCACAACCGCTGGATCTTTCAAGGCACCATACCTGGCGATCTCGCCGTCGATCGCGCGGCAGCGGTCAAGCATGCGGAGACACCGCCCTACCCGTTCATCCATCCGCTCGGCAGTTCGACCCCGGTCAAGGAAAGCTCCGCCGGCAGCATCCGCGTTGCCGACAGCAGCAATTTCAAGGCGTCCACCACTGTCGCCGCGGCACTGGTGACGATGCCGGCCGGCGCATTGCGGGAAATGCACTGGCATCCGAACGCCGACGAGTGGCAGTACTACATCAAGGGCAAGGCGCGGATGACGGTGTTTGATACCGGTCCCAACGCACTGACGACGGATTTCGCAGCCGGCGACATCGGTTGCGTTCGGCGCAATCTGGGCCACTATGTCGAGAATGTCGGCGATACGGAGCTCCAGTTCGTGGGCGTGTTTCGTGCTCCGCGCTACGAGGAGGTCTCGCTCTCCAACTGGCTGACGCACACACCGCCCGGATTGGTCGCTCAGCACTTCAACATCGACGAGAAGTTGATCGCGCGATGGCCGGACAACGGCCCTGGCGTCATGCCGAGATCATGAACGGGAACATCCTTCGCAAGACAGGCGCCGGAAACGTCGCCTGTCTTCTTGCTTGTCGCAACTGGCCTAAGTGCCGCGCCTCGCAAGAACGCCGGGGTGGGGTTTTGCGCGGTGGGTCATCCGGCCCGCCCGCGCCGCGGCAGCGGCGACATCGCCGCAAACACGCCATCGCGACGGATCAAAGCGTGGAACAGCGCCGCAGCCACATGCAGCATCACGAGGGCAAAGAAAGCGAGGCCCAGAAAGACATGGGCGGTCCAGAGCAGCGTATGCCCAAGATCGCTCTGCGGCAGCAGCGCCGGAATGACAATCCCGCCATACAGAACGACCGGATAGCCGGTCCAGAGCATGCCGAGGCCCAGCAGCGGCATGGTGATCATGAGGACATAAAGCAGCACGTGCGACCATTTCGCGCCGAGCTTCATTGCCGGCGGGAGATCGGCCGGCAGCGATGGCGCGCCGAAATGAAGCCGTAGCGCCAGCCTGATCAAAACGAGAAACAGCAGCGCGACGCCGAGCGTCTTGTGGATCAGGACGAGCGGCAGCTATTTTGGCGCAACAGTCGACGTCGTGCTGACTCCGATGAAGAGCATGGTCGGGATACAGATTCGCCATCAGCCAATGCAGCAGACGCTGGGCCGGGGCGAAGCGATGGCCAGCGGCGACGAGCAGGTCGTGAAACGCCTGAGGCGTTGAGACCGCAAAGACCGGAGGATTGATCATTGCCATCCGCCACTCCTCACCGTCTTGTCGCGGTCGCGCCGAACATGTCTGGCGATCGAACCCACAGTTCTTCGCGCGAATTAATAGAGCGTCTCTAGCGCGATCGTGCCCGCACGATCTTCCCCGAGCGCGCCACGGATTTCACGAAAGCACGCCCGGGATACTGACGACAGCCTCAGCAGCCGCGGCAGATCGATCCTTCCAGCATCTTCTCAAGGCGAGCATCTTCCTCGACAAGGGCTCGGTCCGTGCCGAGCAATGGCCCGCTCATCGCATGGCCGCCGCGCTCGGGCGATGAAAGCGCTGTGCCGAGCGAGTTGGTCCCGGGCCTGCTCGCGCTCGTCCCGAACGCCCCGCCGCCCATCATCGACATGGAAGAATGGCCGCCACGGGCGGACGCTGCGCTCGCAAGCGCAAGACAGGTGACGATGCACAAAATGGAAATCGGCCTCATGGCTGTACTCCTGACGTGGCATGACCCGCATTTAGAACTGGGTGCCGCGCGCGATTTGACCATGCACGATCGTGCGATCATCTCTGACATCGGTGACAGCATTACCTACGCGTTTGGCAAGCTATTCGTTGTTAGCTCGGCACCATGTCTTTCACGCAGCGATCTTCCCGCACGCGTGATGCGCATTCACAAGCTTTGCTGATCAGGCGACCTATATATCCCGGCATAGAAGACGATTCTGGAAACGCCACCAGCCGGGCAGCGATCCTCGCCAAGCGATTCTCCGCACGAGACAACAATGGAGAAACGCCATGAGCGTGTTCAAGATCATGATCACAACCGCGCTGCTCTCAACAGCAACACTGTCCTCTGCATCCGCAGCGTGGTCCTTCGCCGACCAGGAGCCTGCGGCCTTTGCCTCTATGTACCCCGATCGCGACGTGCTCAATGGCGGCGCGTTGACCCCGGCCGGCCGCGTGGGCCTCGAGCGTCCCGGCGGCGCGGCTCCGGTCTTTCGCTGGGGTCATGCGCAACATCACGACTGGCGCAGGTGGCAGGACGGAGCGAACTGACATGATGCAGCCTGAGCGCTGCGGCTAGGCTTCGTCGGTGGGGTACAGCGGCGCCATGCCGCTGTACCCACGGGCCGCGGCACCGAAAGCCGCGGCATGCGCGCCGTGAAACCTCGCGGGATGCGCGCAAGGGCAACGCCAGCGCCGGACAGATCATGACCCATGCCCAGGCGTCGGCGCCAAGTGATCCCATCGCCTTGCACGTTTTGCCCATGAACTGATCAAGCAGTTGCCCGGCCAACACGCTGCCGGTTGATCAGCAGCCCGGTGGCATGACCGGCGCAACTCCCGGCGTCGCCGCTGCACCCGTCGCGTTGGCCGGTAGAACCGTTGCCATCGACGCCAGATTCATCGAGACGCCTTCCGCGCAGGTCGAGCTGTTGGGGCTCGGCGTAACCGCAGCATTCGGGTCGATGCCCGTGCCACCGGCGTCAGCGATGACCGGCAAGATCGTGCCGGGCGAAGGCCCCGCCGGCACGTCCGCGATCGAGAGCGGCAAGGATGCAGCGGTCGTCACCGTTCCGCCGGGCGTCGAGCTGCAGGCGACGGACGGCGCCGTCCCCACAGGTGCCGCCGCCGGAAGGACCCCGATCGAGCTGGTGATGTGTCCCGTCACGGGCGCGACCGTGGGCACGTTGCCGGTTGTCGCCAGTCCCGTGCTCGTAACCGCGGGCGTCGCCGGCACTGGCGCGGGAGAGGCCGATGGCGTTGCACAGACGACGGCCGTGCCAGGTGTCGTCGGATCCAGCGCAAGCGGGACAGGCGCCAGCGTCGTATCAGGCGCACCTGGCACAGTCGCAGCCGAAAACGGCCCGGGGCTGTTGAGCGGTGACGTGACGATCGCACCCGGCACGGTCGGAAGACCCATCGCCGTGCTGCCGGTCGTCATGACCTGAGCCTGCCCCGGAGCGCAGCCGAGCAGCAGGGCAGCGAGCGGCGCACAGACGATCCGCATCATGTCTCTTCACCCGGGGCCGCATCGGGCTTGCGAATGGCGACCTTGCTGCCCTCGACCAGATTGACGGGCGGATTCAGCACCACCTGATCGCCCGGTTTGACGCCGTCACGGACCTCGATCGAGGTGCCGAAATCGCGTGCGATCGAGACCTTCTGCAAATGAACGATGCCGTCGCGCACCACGGCGACATGGAGGTCGTTCTGATTGAAGATCAGTGCGTCGGCCGAAACCGACATCGACGGTGTCTTGCGCGGGATCGACAGCTCGACCGTGCAATAGATCCCGGGGCTCAGCGAGTTGTCCGGATTGGGGACGTCGATTTCGGTCAGCAGCGTTCGGCTTCCCGGCTGCAGCGCCGTCGCGATACGCGTGACCTTTCCCGGAAAGGTGCGGTCCGGAACCTCGGGTACGCGAATGTCGGCATCGACACCCGGCGCGACGCCGAAGGCCTCGTCCTGCGGAATGAAGACCTGGGTTCGAATGACGTTCGCATGCATCAGCGTGAACATGAAGGTCGACCCTGCCTGGACGAGGCTGCCATTGTCGACGTTGCGTTGCGTGATCACGCCGTCGAATGGCGCCACCACGCGCTGGTAGGCCTTCTCCTGCTCGAGCACGCGGATCTGCGCCTCCTGCGCCGTAATGTTCGATTGCGCAACATTCACGGCCGCCTGCTGTGCGCGCAAGGTGAGACGGTCGTTGTCGCCCTGCTGGGCCGTCAGCCAACCCTGCTTGACCAGATTGCTGTCGCGCGAATTGGTGACGTCGGCGAGCTCCCGACTCGCCTGCGCCTGCTGCAGCGCGGCCTGATTCTGCGCCAGGGTCGCCTGCGCCTGCGCGATCTGCTGGTCGAGCTCGGGCGCGGTGATCTCCGCGAGGAGATCGCCCTTCTTCACGCGATCGCCGATATCAACATGGCGTTTCTCGATGTAGCCGCTGGCCCGCGCGAAGATGTTCGCGGCCTCGAACGCCGTGGTGGTCGCCGGCAGCGTGACCTTCATGACGTCGCCGCTGGCGCGGACCGTCGCCACCCGAACCTCGGGAATGGCGGTTCTGGCTTGCTCCGCCGAGTCAGCCAACTCGCGCGCGGCCTGATAATGCCGCCAGCCGCCGAGGCTGAGGCCACCGGCAACGAGCAGGACCATGGCGGCGCCGAACCAGACGCCGCCGTATCTGCGGCGCGGCCGCGTCTGCTTGCCGGGCGGCTCCACGATGCGGCTGTCCGCATCGGGCCGTTCGTTCAAGCCGTCGCCATCGATCCTTACGCGAACTTCGCTCATGCCGGTTGCTCCTCGAACACGCCGTGCTGCGGCTTGCCGTCATTGCCTTTGCGCAGCGCGGCGAACAGATAAGGCACGATCAGCAACGTGGTTGGCGTTGCGAACAGCAGCCCGCCGATGACGGCGCGGGCGAGCGCCGCGTTCTGCTCCTCGCCCGGGCCTCCGATCGCCATCGGGATCATGCCCACGATCATCGCGGCAGCCGTCATCAGCACCGGGCGGATTCGGGTGCGGCCTGCATTGAGCGCAGCCTCGAACGCGGACTGCCCCTTCAACTGCGCTTCACGGGCGAAGGTCACGAGCAGGATGGAATTCGCCGATGCGACGCCCACCGCCATGATCGCGCCCATCAGCGAAGGCACGTTCAGCGTCGTCCCGGTGATGAACAGCATCGTCACGATGCCGCAGAGGGTCGCCGGCAAGGCCATCATGACGACGAAGGGGTCGCCGAAGTTCTGGTAGTTCACGACCATCAGCATGTAGACCAGGATGGCGGCGAACAGCAGCCCGATCCCGAGATCGCGAAACGATTGATGCATGCTCTGGATCTGTCCGAGGACGTCGATCGAATTTCCCGGCTTCAGCTGCTTTCTCAGCGACGAGGTCAGCTTGTCGATATCGGCCGCGACGCTGCCGAGATCGCGCCCCTGCACGCTGGCATAGACGTCGAACACCGGCTGGACATTGGCCTGGTTCAGATTGGTCGGCACGGTGCCCCGCTTGAAGGTCGCGACGTTGCTGAGCAGGCCGGGCACCGTCTGTCCGCTCGCAGCGAGCGAAGCCGACACCGGCGTATTCGCCAGCGCGTTGAGTGAGTTGGCGCGGTACTCCGGCGTCTGCACGGCCAGATAGTAGGGAATGCCCGACGTCGGATCGGTCCAGAAGTTCGGCGAGACCTGGGCTGACGAGGAGAGGCTGACATTGATGTTGGTCGCCACCGTGCTGGCATTGAGCCCCAGTTGCGCGGCGCGGGTGCGATCGATGTCGGCATAGAAGGCGGGTGCATCGACTTCCTGCTGCAGATGCGCATCGACGATTCCGGGAATTTGCGCCAGGCGCCTTTGCAGCTGCTTCGCCACCTCCAGATTGTTGGCGCCATAGCCGACAGTCCGGATGTCGATCTGCGCCGGCAGGCCGAAATTCAGGATCTGGGTGACGATATCGGCCGCCTGGAAATAGAAGACGTCCTCGGGGAATGCCGCCGGCAGCACCTGGCGCAGCTTCTTGATGTAGTCAGCCGTCGGCCTGTGGCCGTCCTTGAGCGACACCAGGATGGTGCCGTCGTTCACCCCGATCGTGGACCCGTCGGTGAACGCGAGATTGTAGGACCGCGCCGGCAGTCCGATATTGTCGACGATCAGCTCGCGATCGCGATCCGGGATGACCTCGCGAATCTTGTCCTCGACCGCCTGAAAGATCGCCTCGGTGCGCTCGATACGGGTCCCGGCGGGAGCACGAACATGCAGCTGAATATCGCCGCCGTCGATTAGAGGATAGAAGTCCCTGCCCACATAGAGGAACATTACGCCGCCGAGAAGCAGCACGAGCGCGGCAACGACCGGCACGATGCCGCGCCGCCGCAGCAGGATGGTAAGGAGCGCCGAATAGCTCTCACGCAGGTGCTCGAAGCCACGCTCGAACGCGGCTGACGCGCGTGAGAACAGGCCGGACCGATGCCCGCCCTCGCCGTGGCGCCGCTCCCCCTTCAGCAACAGGCCGATCGTGATCGGCGTGAGAGTTCGCGACAGCGCATAGGATGCCAGCATGGCGAACACGACCGCCAGGCCGAGCGGCGTGAACAGGTATTTCGCCGGTCCTTCGAGGAATACGACGGAAGTAAAGACGCAGCTGATCGCAAGCGTCGACACCAGTGTCGGCACGGCGATTTCAGCCGCGCCGTGCAGCGTCGCTTCCGCCAGCGGCATCCCCTCTTCGGTCCAGAGCCGGTGCGTGTTCTCGATCGTCACCGTGGAATCGTCGACCAGGATGCCCACCGCGAGCGCCAAACCGCCGAGCGTCATCGTGTTGAGGGTCTCGCCCAGTAAATACAGGACGGTAAGCGAGGACAGCATCGCGAGCGGGATGGAGATCAGGACAACCAGCGTCGACCGCCACGATCCCAGAAAGACCAGGATCATCAAGGCCGTGAGACCCGCCGCGATCGCGCCTTCCCGCAGCACGCCGTCGACCGAATGGGTCACGAACACCGACTGGTCGAACAGTTCACGGATCTTCATCCCGGCAGGCGCCGCCGCCCGGATCGAATTCAGGGCATGCTTGACGCCATTGACCACGGCAAGTGTCGAGGCGTTGCCGTTCTTGATCACGCTGAGCAGCACCGAGCGATGACCGTCCTCGCGAACGATGTTCTGCTGGACCTGCGACCCGTCGCGGACCTGGGCGACATCCTTCAGCTGCACGGTCGCGCCATTCGCAAACTTCACCGGGATCAGATTCAGGTCCTTGATCGATGCGGGCGTCGCGTTGGTCCGGATCGTGTATTGGGTGTCGCCGATCTTCGCAGTGCCGGTCGGCAGCGTCAGGTTCTGGGTGTTCACCGCATTGACAATGTCGAGCGGCGTCAACCCGCGCGACAGCAGCTTGGCCGGATCGATATCGACCATGATCTGACGATATTTGCCGCCGGCCGGCGTGGGCAGCGTCACCCCGGGAACGGGAGCCAGCTGCTGGCGGATCCGGTAGATGCCGAAATCATATAATTGCTGCTCGTTCAGCTTGTCGGATTCGAGGCTGAGCTGCAGCACCGGAACGCTCGAAGCGTTGAACTGCACGATGACGGGCGGCTGAATCCCGGGCGGCATCAGGGCGCGGATGGCATTCGTTCCCGCTACGATCTGCGAGATCGCGAGATCGAGGTTGACGTCGGGCTGGAAGTAGATCTTCTGAACCGACAGGCCGTTGAGCGTCTGCGCCTCGATGTTCTTGATGCCGTTGACATTGGCGCTGATCGAATATTGGCTGTACGTGCTGACGCGCTGCTCCATTTCCGGCGTCGAAAGACCGGTATAACTCCAGATCACCGTCACGACGGGGATGCGGATCTCGGGAAAGATATCCGTCGGCATCGCCCAGATCGCGAGGCCGCCGAGAAACATGATCAACGCCGCAAGGATATAGAACGTGTGCGGAAAGCGAAGCGCGAAGCGGACAATTCCCATGATGTCGACTGCCTGGAGCGGGTGACGCGAAATCTCTGTTCAGATGGCAGCGCTGCGCGGCCGTTCAAATGAAAACGCGTTCAGTATCGCTGACGTTGCCGTCGTTCATGTCGAAGTGACCGCTCGTGCGCCGTGTTCAACACCCCATCGCACAGAGCAGGCGGCGCCAGCGACGGCGGCTGAGTGGCCCGGATGGCGGCGCGCCGAACCTTCTCAAAGGCACGGGTCTCGATCTGCCGGACGCGTTCGCTCGAAATCGAAAGCTCGCGCGCAAGCTCATCGAGCGTCCGGGGGCGCTCGGACAACCGCCTCGCCTCGAACACACACCGCTCGCGCGCTGTGAGGACCTTGAGCGCGGTGCGCAGGATGCCGGTCCGCTGCTCCGTCTGATCCTGGTCGGCAAGCACGGTCTCGGCGTCGCTCGCGCCGTCCACGAGCAGAGCCTCCCACTCGGTCGCTTCCTCGTCACCGCCGACACGCGCATTCAGCGACAGGTCGCCACGCAGACGCCCGTCCATTTCGATCACGTCGCGGGTGGGGACATGGAGCTTGACGGCAATCGCCTCGGCGACATCGGGCGTGAGCCCCGCGCGCGCGCCGTCGACGGTCTTTCGCATCTCGCCCCGAAGCCGGAAAAACAGTTTCCTCTGCGCCGCAGTCGTTCCGATCCTGACCAGCGACCAGGAGCGTAAGATGTATTCGTGGACGGCGGCCTTGATCCACCATGTCGCGTAGGTGGAGAACCGGGAGTTGTGACCGGGCTCGAACCGCGAGGCCGCGATCACGAGCCCTAGATTGGCCTCGGCCAGGACATCGGCGAATGGCAGGCCGTATCCCATGTAGCTCCTTGCGACCTTGGCCGCCAGTCGCAGATGACTGGTGACAAGCGTGTTGGCGGCGTCGCCGTCCCGGGTCTCCTGCCAGCGGCGCGCCAGCTGCTGCTCCTGGTCGCGCTCGAGCAGACCGTAACGACGGATGACGGAGGAATACGAATGCTCGGCACTGACCGCAGCTCGCCTGCCCGGCACGGCGATATCGGTCCTGCTCAAACCCACGTGGCGCGTTGACATCTCCTGCTCCCATCTTCGGACCGGCAAACGGAGCTCAAGACGCCTCCGGCTGCGGCACCGTTAGTTGCTCCTGACGCGCGTGATTGCGCTTTCAGCGATTTCGACCTCATTTCCGCTTCGCACGCATGAAGAGCGATATTCGCGGTCACATCGGCGCGAGGCCGGCTTCAGGCACGCGGGCAGACCCGGACGCTGCCACGTCGCCCCGCGCTCGCCGGGCGGCGAAGATTTCCACCCGCCCGCCCGGCCCGGGATGAATGGTCAAACGAAACCCATGCAGCTTGACGATGGCTGCGACGAGGCTCAGCCCCAATCCCATACCGGGCGTGTGACGCATCTTGTCGGACCGATAGAACCGCCGCAGCACCACCTCGCGCTCGCCCTCGCCGATACCGGGGCCGGTATCGGTCACGCGCGCATGCACACCGCCGTCGTCCGTCGTCAGCTCCAGCGTCACCCGCCCACCGCGCGGCGTGAACTTGACGGCGTTGTCGACGAGATTGGCGATCGCCTCGAACAGCAGGTCGCGGTCGCCCAGCAGTTCGGCCGTGCGATCGATGACGACCCGAATCTTGATGCCCTTGTCCTCGGCAATCGGCTCATAGACGTCACAGACCCGCCGCAGAATCTCGTCGAGCGCGACCGCGCCGAAACCGGCGGTGCGCCGGCTACCCTCGATCTCGGCGAGGCGCAGCAGCGCCGTGATGATTGTGAGCGCCTGGTCGATGCCACCGATGGCCTTGTCCGCCACATCCTGTAGATCCTCCAGCGTTGTTGCGTGCGTACGGCCCCGCTCCAGTGCCAGGCGGACCCGCGTCAGTGGTGTCCGGAGGTCGTGGGCGATATCGTTGCCGACGCCCGCCAGCGCGTTGACTGTCGTTTCGATCTCGTCGAGCATGCCGTTGACAATTCCAGCCAGCCGCGCGAACGGATCGTCCGCCTGGGTCTGCGGCAGACGCTCGCGGAGATCGCCGGCCACGATACGTTGCACATGCCGGTTGACCTGCTCCACACGCCGCTGAGCACGGATGCTGAGCCAGGCTCCGGCCAGCAGGCACAAGCAGAAGGCCGGCAACAGACCGAGCAGCAGTGCCCGGCCGACGACATGGGAGATCTCGCGCGCCTCATCGACATTCCGGCCCATCACCAGGATTTGACCGCTGCCGAGCCGCCTGCCGGCGGCCTTCACGACGGCGTCGTGAACCGCTGACGGCACGACACGGGGGAGCCGCACGCTCTGCACCGGCCCGTCGAGATCGAGCTGCGGCGGCAGCCGCGCGATGTTGCCGGCCATCCGAACGCCCGCCGCATCGAACAGCCCGGCATATTGCACGCTCCTGGAATCCTGCTGCAGATGATCGGAGATCGCGTCATTGAGGCGGCCGGGCGGCAGCTCCGCCATGAAGTTGAGCTGGGTTGCGATCATTTGGTCAGACCGCCTGATCAGGTAGTCATCGATCTCCAGGTAGATGAAGGTGAACATCCCGGCGACGAACAGCGCCAACATTGCGGCCACGCCTGCGGCCCAGAGGAACGTGTTCGAACGGATGAACTGGATATGACGCATCGATCGGACCGGGCCTTGTCAGCAAATACGAAGGATGAACCCGGCGCCGCGAACGTTATGGACGAGCTGCGCTTCGCCGGGACCGTCGACCTTGTGGCGGAGCCGGCCCATATGGACGTCGATCAGGTTGGTGGTGGCTGGAACGAATTTGTAGTCCCAGACCTCTTCGAGCAGCATCGCGCGCGTCAGCAGTTGATCGCTTCGGCGCATCATGTACTCGAGCAGGCGGAATTCGCGCGGCAGCAGATCGATCTCACGCTCGCCACGCCGCACGGTGCGCTCGATCAGATCGAGCTGCAGCGGCCCGGCATGCAGCGTCGTTTCGCGGCTGTCGATGGGACGACGCAACAGCGCCTCCACCCGGGCGACAAGCTCGACCAGCGCAAATGGCTTGGTGAGATAGTCGTCTCCCCCCATGCGCAATCCGCGCACCCTATCATCTACCGCGCCGAGCGCGCTCAGGACCAGCACCGGTGTTCTGACCTGCTCCTTGCGCAAGGCCTCGATGACAGTAAGTCCGTCCATTCCCGGCAGCATGCGATCAACGATCATGGCATCCGGCGCGGATTCGCGCGCGCGGTCGAGACCGCCGATGCCATCCGCCGCCCACCGCACCTCGAACCCGGATTCGGTCAGCTCGGACATGATCGCGGCAGCGGTTTCGCTGTCATCCTCGATCAGGAGAATTCGTCTCATGGTGCTGGTCCCACATGCTGGGAGACGTTGAGACCGGTTGCGAGCGCCATCACGCGAAGCTCCGCTGGTCCGTCGCGCAGATAGTCCCGACAGCGGATCAGGCACAACTGAATTACATGTCAGGCTATCCCGATCGATCGCAGACAGCGCCGGTGCGCATCGGCTCCGATCCATCATCGTCGCCACCATGTGTCGCCTTAACGCCGCAGGGCGCACTACAAATATGTCCCGGATCATTCAACCGTTACGCACCGGTCTCGCGAACGTTACGGATTTGCACGATCGTGCTTTCGGAAAAGGCCGGGATCACGCGCCGTTGAAGGCCGGTGAGCGTTTCGTGCATTTGGTTCGCGGCCGATCGTCCGCACGTCATGCGCAGGACGGCCTGGATCGCTTGCCGGGACCGCCTGCTAATCCACGAGGAGAATCCCGATGACCACTCTCACGCTGCTGTCGACCGGACTGATCGCCGTCACCATGCTCGGAGTCCCCGCCATGGCGCACACCCATCATCCGATCAAACATCGATCCGTCATGAGGACCGCACCGGTCGGACCGGAGACGCTCGTCTATCAGGGCGGACGTACCTGCATTCCGGCGCCGCGCGTCGGTGCGTTCGCCACCGCGCCATGGACCGGCAACAACGTTCCCTGCGAGCCCGGCACCGGCAGCTTCTGACCCGGGCGAGGTCACGACCGGGCGAGCGCCCCGCCAAGCCGTGGCCGTTCGACGGCACAGGCGGCCGGCCATGTTGGCAGCCGCCTGTGCGCGTCGGGCGAAGAGCGCCAGCGGCGGTGCAGCGGAGGCCTACCGCATATGATCTCGGGATCATTGTCTCACGACCGCATTGGATCTGCCACGGAAGGACGCTCGCATGAAGAAGATGACAATTGCATATCTGATCATGGCCGCCGCGGCTTTCGACGAACCCGCCTTCGCACAGGCCGGCAACGACGGTGTACGTGACTTCTTCCTGCAATTCGTGGCGGCCCAGAATGCGCACGACGCGACCAAGGTGAAATCGATGCTGTGGACCTCGCCCAATGTTCTGTTTCTTTCCCGAGGTCTGGAAATCAGAGGCGTCGAGGCGGTGGCGGCCCGTTTCAGCGATTACTATCGAGGGACCTGGGCTGTCGCGCCCGAGATGTCGGAATTCCATGCCGCGCTGATCTCGGATCGAGTTGCGCAGATTCTGGTCCCAATCGTGTTCACGCGAGGTCTGCCAGGGGCGGAGCCTCAGAGCAGCAAGTTCCTGATCAGCCAGACCCTCGTTCGGGATTCGGATGGCTGGAAGCTCGCGTCGATCATGCCGATTGCCGATACGCAGTTCAAGAAATGAGGACGCCAGCAGCAGCGGCCGCGGCAAACGAAGCCCGCTTGCATAGCGTCGTTCGTCATCTTGTCGGAGGCCTGATCAACCGGCTGCGTCTGGCTTCCAGGTGGCGCCTCGTCCTTCTCCGACGTCCGAACGTCGAACTGCCCGGTACCGGCCAGGCGCCAGGCGGTGGTGTCGAACGAACAGCTTTGAAAACGCCGCCGTTGTTTCGTATCCGACCCGGTTTGCGATCCGCGCGATCGGCTCCTCGCTGCTTTCCAACAGGAACGCCGCTTCGGCCATTCGGCGCTCGATGACATAGCGATGCATGGATTGGCCGACGAGCTTGGTAAAGCGCGCCGAAAACACCGAGCGGCCAAGTCCAACCCTCTGACAGAGATCGCTGAGCGTCCAAGGCCGCTCGGGATTTTCATGAATCAGCTTGAGCGCCGGTCCGATATGTGGGTCGGATATCGCCCCGAGCCAGCCGCCTTGTCCGGGACCAAGAGACGCGATCCAGGTTCGGAGGACCTCGACGAACAGGACTTCCGTCAGTCGTGAAAGTGCGGCGCGCTGGCCGGGACGCTCGGTCGCCGCCTCGCCGACCATGCGCTGCAGGATGGCCTCACGCCAGTCACCATCCGCCATCGGCTTCAGCAGCAGCACGGGTGGAAGCAACTCCAGTACGTTTCCAAACAGCGGCCGTGCCACGGTGAAATTGCCGCAGATCATGGTCGAGAGCGGCTTCGCACGGCTGCCGTGCCGAAGGACACCGAGGTGCGGCGAGGATCGATCGATGTCCACGATCCGCAGCGGCTTGGCCTGCCGATCGGAATAGAACACATGCGGCTGTCCGCGTGTGAGGACGACAAGATCTCCCGCCGTCATCTGGATTTCCTGCGCCTGTCCGAGGGCGAGTGTCGCTGAGCCCTCGCTGAGATAGTGAAACAGCGCATAGGGGCGCACCGGCAACTCGAGATGCCAGGGATGGCCGAGCTCGAAGTGAAACAGCAGCGTTCCGCCGAGACGAACGCGATCGAGCACTGGCGTGAGCATGTCCATGCCGCCAAGGTTAGTGCGGTGGATGATCGGACACAACAACTGGACGGTTGACATCTTTGGTCCGAAGGCGCCGCGCATTAGGTCATTTCGCAGCGGGGCCGATGTTGCGCGCCGCGGCCTTCTCGCCGACGACGGCATGGAACAGCCGCGACCTCATTGGAAACGATCCACTTCATCGGACGCCGCTCGTCCGAGCTGTCCATAGGGAAACATTCAATGCAACATATTCTCCTCTCAGCCGTCACCGCGCTGCTCGCCGGGTCCACATTGGTGAGCCCTGCCATTTCCGCCGAACCGCCGAAGGGAACGGCCCACAACATCGTGCTGGTGCACGGGGCCTTTGTGGACCAGACGAGCTGGCAGCCCGTTGCCGATATTCTCACGAAGAAGGGCTACAACGTCACGCTCGTCGAAAACCCGCTCACCTCCCTTGCCGCCGATGTCGATGCCACCAGGCAGGCGCTCGCAAAGCAGGACGGCAGGACCGTTCTGGTCGGGCACTCCTGGGGCGGCGTGGTGATCACGCAGGCCGGCGACGATCCCAAGGTTTCGGCGCTGGTCTATGTGTCCGCCTTCGCGCCTGACATCGGTGAATCCCTGGCGTCACTGGCAAAGGCCGGCCCGCCGACCGAGGGCGCCAGCGCGATCCATCCCGACGCGAAGGGCAATCTGTACATCGATCCGAAGGTGTTTCCGTCGGCGGTCGCACCGGAGCTTCCTCCGACGATCGCGGAGCACCTCGCCAACTCACAGCTTCCGTTGAACCATGTTGCGTTCGAGGCTCCCGTCACCGTTGCGGCCTGGCGCGACAAGCCAACGTTCTACGTCATCACGACGAAGGACAAGGTGCTCGCGCCTGAGGCCCAGAAGTCGTTCGCGACCAGGATCAACGCTCAGAACACGGATGTCGTCGGCAGTCATGCTTCCCTCGTCGTCCACGCCAAGCAGGTTGCCGAGGTCATAGAAAAGGCAGCGCTCGCCAAGTAAGGGGACCGCTCCCGGCACATCAGCCGGGAGCGGGTCCGCGCGCTCGACGGAAGACAAAGTGGCTATTGGCGCGACGGCACAAAACAAACGGGGTGTTGGCGACATGCCGGTCCGCTGTGCCACGCCTCGCTTGCGACGCTTCCATGGCAAGATTTTCGAGGATGAAATGACACCACTCGACATCACGAATCACGAGACCTCTCTTGAAGCGGCCCCGACACACTACGTCGAAGGAGGGGGAATCCGCTTCGCTTATCGCCAGCTTGGCCCCGCTGTCGGAACGCCGCTGGTTCTTTTGCAGCACTTCTCAGGCAACATCGACGCGTGGGATCCCGCCGTGGTCAACGCTCTCGCGATCGATCGCCCGGTCATCGCATTCGACAACGCCGGAGTCGGCCGTTCGACGGGGCAAACGCCCGACAATGTCGCGGCGATGGCGAGGGATGCGGTCGCCTTCATCGCTCTTCTCGGCCTTTCCAAAGTCGATCTGCTGGGCTTCTCTCTCGGCGGCTGCATCGCTCAGCAGATCGCCGCCGAGCACGGCCGGCTGGTCCGCAAGCTCATTCTCGCCGGTACAGCCCCGAGGGGTGGCGAGGAGCATCTTTTGATGGTTCTGCAGCAGGCGTTTGCGCAAACCGATGCACCGGATCCCCGCCTGCCGTTGTTCTTCACAAACTCATTGGCCGGCAGGTCGGCGGGGCTGGCGTTCCTGAGGCGGACGAAGGTACGTATGGACGATCGGGATACGGATAACGGCCCCGCGGTTACCGACCCGCAGGCGAAGGCGTTGATCACCTGGTGCGCGAGACCTGATCCCGCGCACACCCTTCTGCACACCATCCATCAGCCGACCCTTGTGGTCAGCGGAAGCTACGACACCATGCTGCCTGCGAACAACGCCTACGCAATGTTCAAGGAACTCAGCAACGCTCAGTTGGTCCTTTACCCTGACTCGGGCCATGGCGCCTTGTTTCAGCACCACGAGACCTTCGTCATCCATGCCCGGACTTTCCTGGATTTGCTGCCCGATGCGGCATGAAATCGGTGCGACACGAGCTGACATATTTGCGGAGGACGCATGAAAATCACCAAAGTAGAGGTCGAGCGTTTCAGCATCACGAGTTCGAAACCCTTCAACAGCGTTGTGGCTGCGCTCAAGTCTGCGGTCGGGCAGCCGGACATGCTCGAGTTCTTCGAGGAGACCAGGGCGACAACGTCCTTCCCGGATCTGGAGCGTGTTGTAAAGCGCTGTCTCGGCAGAACCGAACTCATGCTGTTCGCCGAGTTCGATCTCGGCGAGACCGGGTCCAAGGCGCCCAAGATCGTGCGTTTGGTGGTCGGCAATCCCCTGATCATGAAAGAGATGGTCAAGCACGTACCCGATGCAGGATCCTACGCTCCGGTTACACCGCCTATCGATGAGCGTCCCCTTGGCGTCCATATCTCCTACGACAAAATGGAGAGTTACTTGCGGCGCTATGGCAACGCGGATGCTCTTGCAGTTGCCCGAAAGCTCGATGAGAAGGTCACGACCTTGCTCCGTGAATGTGCGGTCTGAACTTCCCTGGCGTGCTTGGCGTCGCTGAAGTGAGTCTGCGCGAACGCAGCCATCGCTTCGCGAGCGCGCAAAGGAATCTTTCCGGACGCGACGTCCGCAAGAAACGCCCGGCCATCAACCGCATCGGCCGATCGCCGATCAGCATCGATCGATTTCATCCGCCGCCAAAGTTGGAGGGATCAAGATTTCGGTTCTCGCTTGGCGGTATGGGCGGGTAGCCAGGAAATTTGTACCATCCCGGCGGGACGCCGGGATCGGAGCCGAAGGACAACGGGCGACGTGCATTCGCATGATGAACCACGGCATGCTGCCACCCGTGATCGCGATGTGCCGCGGATGCACTTCCCGGAAGACATAGCGCGACCAGGAGCCCAAGCATCGAGACAGAACACGCTGCAACCGAAGACATGACCCACACTCCATCGCCTCTCCGCATGATCTCCATCTAAGGTGGCCGGCGACTCGTCCCAATCATCTTCTATTTGCGAGCTTCACATCCGCGTCATCCTCGCCTGAAACGAGTTTTCTGGTGCCGACAGGAACTGGGCGGAGCCTTCCCGCGCAGTCCCGGCTCATCATAACCTGAGGCCGAATAGCGCCGACGCTTCCGCCTGCCCGCACCACGTGCGGCGGGTGATAAATACAGTGACCATGCTGGGCCGCCGTCAAGCCTGAGGCCAAGCCACAATACGTCGTGTCATCGGACGCATCGGCGGCCGAGCCATCACTTCGGCGGCGACCTCGGCACGACCGTGCAGAAACTCAAGGACACGATCAGGGCCGGCGTGCTCCTCGGCAGCGCCGCTCGCGCGATGGCTCGCCCGCCGATGCGTCCGAAGACTTCCTACACCCTCTCCGACCTGGCAGCCGACGCTGCCTGCTCGGCGATCCTCCGCGGTCTGAGAATGGACGTCAGGACGTCGCCTGCAGCGGCAGGATGACGCGGAATTTCGCTCCATCGCGGAACGACATGTCCGGCTCGATCGAGCCGCCGTGCGACGTCACGATGGAGCGGCAGAGCGTCAGACCGATGCCCATACCTCCCGGCTTCGTCGTCTCGAAAGCTCTGAACAGCTTGTCGACATGTTCAGGCGGAATTCCCGGGCCGGTGTCTTCGACCTCGATACTAAGGTAGTCGCCGTGACACTCTGTCGAGACGGTCACACGGCGCGGCCAACATTGGCCATCGGCAATCGCCTGGGCACTGTTCCTGATCAGATTGTGTATGACCTGTTGCAATTGTACTTCATCGCCGGCCACAATCGGTCGCCCCTTCTCGAGATTGAGCACCAAGTCGACCTGCCGGACTTGAAGATCGTGTCTGAGAAAGATTGCGGTATCGGCAATCGCTGCGTTGATGTCGACACTGGTCCACTGAGCCGCCTCATTGATCGCCATTCTGTGAATGCGCTGTATGATGGCGCTCGCGTGCCCCGACGCTTTCTCGATGCTATCCAGGTCTTTAAGTGCCTGATCGACGGCAGGCGGCGTCGCGGCGAGCCATCGTGCCGAAGCGCCGCCATGCGTCGTGATCGCCGCCAAGGGTTGCCTGAGTTCATGGGCAATCGATGCCGTCAATTCGCTGAGCATCGAAATGCGGGTCGCATGCGCGAATTCGTCCTGAAGCTCGCGAAGCTGCGCTTCCGCATTGAGGCGGTCCGTAATGTCGAGCATTCCGACGAGACAATCGCCATCCGCATCGTCTGCCGGCGGGAATGCCATCGACATCAGGACATTGACGACCCGCCCGTCGACGCCGCAGACTTGTGTCTCCTCGACGTATTTTGTGAAGCCGCGAAATCGGGCGTCAATCACCCGCCGTAGCGTGTCCGGGCGAGCCGTCCAATAGGTGCGAATGGGACGAATGAAATCTACGCTCGAGCTGCCGCCGAAGAGCTGCACCGTCAGGTCGTTGACCTCCGCGATAGTGATGCAATCCATCGCAAAGTCGAGGATCTCCGGATGGCGATGGAAGTGAGCCACAAGATCGCTCACGCCGGCTTCGCGGGCCTCGCCCAGGATCGCCTTTATGCCCCGCGAATCGACGCGCCACAGCGCAATCGGCATTCGCTGAAACAGCCGGCGATATCGCTCTTCGCTCTTGATCAGCTCTTCAACGGCCGCTTCGGGAAGCGGCCCTTCACAGCCCAGCAGAACCAGCCGGTCATCGGTTCCCCGCATTCGTCCGGCCGCAAGGCGAAGCCCGACCGGACGACCCGTCTTCGTCAACAGACATACCGATACCGGCGTCACCACCGCCAACTCGTCACACCCATTCCGCAAAAGCTCGGCCACGGCGGGACGCGACGATGTTGCAACGAAACGGACCAAGCTTGCGCCGGCCAATTCATCGGCTGATGAAACCTGCATCAACCGCAGAGCCTCGCCATTCAAATCAATCAAACGCGTTTTGACCAGAAGTTCCTCGATCGAGAAGTGCTCAGCTCTCGGCTGGTTCGGAAGCTCCACGCACCACCGGCCGACGAACTGATGGGCGAGTATCGGGTCAAGCCAATCTCGGCTCCCGGCAACCGAATTCTCCGAGGCAGCCAGGAGACGACCGCGCACTTGCACAACTGCGTCCATTGTTAAGCCCGCCTTTGACTGAATTCGAAGTCGTCTCTCGACGCCCGTGGCGCGTTGCAACAACGCCTCCTCAGCCCGTAAGCGCCCATTTGTGCACGCGCCGGAAAGAGAAACCACACTGGCATTCCGCCATTCGGATCACAGGAACATATTCAAGTTCTGACTGGAATTGTCAGGCCGCAAACGTCGCTCCGATGCACCCGTCCATGATAGAAGCCCCGAGCGCGGCATCAATGCCGCCAGATGGCTTGCTTCTCACGAATTGGTGAGGGCAGAAAGCGAGCGGCGCTTCGTGATGACGACCATTGCGTAGATTGAGCCGAGCGAAGCTGCCGTGACGCCGGCCCGTATTTGGCGGCTTCAGATCTACGCCTACTGTCCATGACACTGACAATTCGCATCACCGGCGTGAAATGCGCGCAAGGTCACGGACACCAAGATAGGGCGCAGATAGCGATCGCGCACAGTGATCTCGACCAGATCTCTCAGTGGCGGCGTCCACGCCGACGTCGGCGCCAAATAAATACAATGAGGACTCAACTCCGGCGACGCCGAATGGAGCGTCGGAGGCCAGACACGCCATAATGACCAAAGCGATCGAGCTGGACGACAACTTTGACAAGGATCATGCGGATCCTTCCGTGGACGTTCAGCCCGACGCCATGCGGCTTCATATCGCCGCGCCGTCAGGCCCTGGTTCGGCACCTAGGTCAAATATGGTGCCCGGCCGCCTCAAGAATGAGGCGGGATATCTTTTCGGGATGGGAGATCAGCGAAAGGTGGCTTGACTTCACTTCGACCGTCTTGGCGCCCATCCGCTTGGCCATGAAGCGCTGCAGGTCCGGGTTGATCGTCCGATCCTCCGTGGAGACGGCATACCAGCTTGGTTTGGAACGCCAGGCGGCCTGCGTGGTCTTGCCCGCGAGGAGCGTTCTATGAAACGGCTCCTGAACGGCATACAGCACTTTTGCCTTCGCTTCCGGCAGGTCGCCTGCGAAATCCCGCAGGAACGCCGCCTCGCTGAGGCGTCCTTCATCGCCGTCAAAGACGATGCCGGCGGACGCCGGTGGCGTCGGATAGGTCTTTGCCAATTCGGCATAGTCCTCATCTGCATCAGGCGCGCGAGCGGCCACATAGACCAGAGAGGATACGTTTGGGTGCACACCTGCTTCCGTGACGATCATCCCCGCAAACGAATGGCCGACCAGAACCGTCGGACCATCCTGGCGCGCGAGCACGCGCTGAGCCGAAGCGACGGCGTCAGGCAGTGTGGTCAGAGGGTTTTGCACGGCGGTGGCGTCCAGGCCGGCCCCCTGCAGATGCGCGATCACTTCAGACCAGCATGATCCATCCGCAAACAGCCCATGAACGAGGACCGCATTGCGCGCCTTCAACGGGGCACTGGTCGCGGCCCTGCCGCGGGTGGAGATGAGAGAAGCGGCGGCGCCGGCTACGAGGGTGGCAGAGAACGTCCTTCGGTTCATATTCATGATTAGTTTCCCTCTTGATCGATCGTATCGATTGATGGACTTCAGACGCTACGTATCCCGCTGAGGCAGCCTCATCGCGAGTTCGGCTCATATGAACTAGGAGGGAGGCCGCTTACAGCGGCACTCGCCCTCCCAACGGCGCATCATCACGTTCAATTGCCCGTTATTTGTCGGCGAACGTTGGCCGCATATGCTTTAACGGTGAATCCGTTGGGCAACTGATCGATCAGAACGAGATCGGAGATCGCGCTATGCACACGCAAAGGACGGATTTTTTGATAGGCCGCCGAGTTGTACCAATTCTCAGCCTGTTCTCGACTGGGGAACTCCATCAGCACGACTGCTCCGGGCCAAGCACCTTCGGTGACCGTCACCGGACCCATTGCCAGCCACTTGCCGTTATAGGGAGCTACCGTCGCCTCGACCTGATCCAGATATTCGAGGGCAGAAAGGTTTGGTAAATCACCAGGGATGCGAAGGTGGTTGATGAGATATGTTTTCATGATCCTGCTTTGCCGATTTTTCAGTCCACGACGCGCATAAAGCGGGCTGACCTGACTCCTTGCGCCTGTTGAATTCGCTGATGGCGACCGACGCCAAACACCGTTCTCATTCCGCCCTCATGGCCGATGCGCTGCGCCTTGAGATCCTCACTCGGACATTCAGCCGGCACACGCTTCGCGTACAAGTCACGTTTGACGCGACCGTGCTACTCGTCCCATTCTGATCCGGCCAAATCTGACTGTCTTTCCCCACGCCATGAGAGTAGAGTAGTTCGGCGATCGGTGCGATCCATTCTACGTGTGGGTGCGCTGATAGCTCTTCGGATTGACCCCGTCATACCGAGGTATGATCATGGCATGTTCGTCAGGTGGGCACACCGGCGATGCACGTCCCTGCAGCTTCGCTGCTCACTGATGTCGCCAACTTTGTCAAGGATCCCCCGTCGGCAAACGCATCTCGCGGCTCGATCCGGAATACGAATGGATCGTCACCGAGGTGCCAGGGCTGCGCATCGTCGATGACGAGCTGTGGCAGGCGGTGAAGGCGAGGCAGACGGAGATTGCAGAAAAACACGTCATCGTGACCCGGCAGTCCGCGAGCACCATACGAACAAGCGGACGAACAGCGCACGGCGTCCGAAGTCGCAGTTCTCCGGGCTCGTCTTCTGCGGCTGTTGCGACGGTCAGTACACGTTACGGGTCGCCGACCGCTTGTCTGCTCGGCCCATGTCAGCAACGGCTCATGCTCGAACGGAGGCATCCTGGCGCGGAGCGAGCTAGAACGGCGCGTCCCGGACGGACGGGCTCGGGTCCTGGCGGCCGATGTCGTTGCCGAAGCCATGCGCGCCTATGCTGAGGAGACGAACCGGCTGAACCGCGAGCGGCGGTCCAGCTGCGAGGATGGCGTGCCGAACTAGGCCGTGTACTCATAAACCGGCGGCGGCGTCCGCTTCGCTCCGATACCGACCTCCTTTGCGCAACCGCAGCAAATGTCGCGATGAGCCAACAGCGGAAGTCCGGATTCGCGCGCGGGGGCGAGGCCTACCTATTAATGGGCGAGAATGTGCGCACGACCTCATACATGCCTGGCTCAAATTTCGCGATCGTGAGCGCCTCTTCGAGAAAGGGTAGCGGTCCAGGATCCTGGCGCATGGCCTCATAGTCTTCCGCGCTGCGCCACTGCGCATACATGGTCACCTTCGTGCCGTCGAGGCTCCTATGAAGGGTCGAGGAAACAAAGCCAGGTGCCCGGCTGACGAATTCATCGGTCGCGCGCGCAAGCAAATCGAGGAGCCGGTCCTGGTTGGCTGGATCTACCGTGAAGACATTTATTAGGCTGATCATGCCGGTTCGGTCCTCTCTTTTGTTGCCTGATGCCTTGCCTATCACGAAGGGGGGAGTTCCAATAGTACCGTCACCATTTCAGCCTCGCGCCGGATCGCCCCCCGAGGTCGATGCTGGACGCAAATGACGCGCCCCTGATCGCGGTCAGGCCGTCGATGGAAAAGGCAGCCGATACACGGGCCAGCGCGCCAGAGCCACAATCAAAGCAGCGAGCTTGACGCGTGTCGGGGAACGATGGGCTTTCTCCGCTCCGGACATTCCTGTGACGCCGGCGGCGTCGGTAACGCCGGCGGTATCATCTGTAACCGTCGGTGTTACGGTCCTAGTTACAATGATCGCTTCAGCGTTACGACTGAACAGGCCGCCGCGCTTCCAGGCTTTCAGGCGACGACTGGTCCGCATCCTATTCCAGCCCCATTGGCGTCCGAGCTCGGCGGCGCTGAAAGTCACGTGTCCCTCGGGCTGGGAGCGCAGCCAGGCCAGCGCCTCTATGTCATCGAATGGATGGGGCGGAACGGACTCGGTCATGATCAGATGCTGCTCCTTGCGTCTCGGCCCCGCGCGATCGCAGGCGCGCGAAAGCCGGTTGCTCCAAAACGATGACGCTGACCGCAGTGGCCGGAAACGGGAGCTGCCTGGCCAGACCGGCATCGGTCATTCCTTCTGCTCGGCCCGTGGAGAGAATACGGAGGATCCATTGCGCGTAGTAATGCCGGACGGCGGGTGATTTCGCCCGCCGCTCGAAGGCGAATCGAGCCTCGCGAAACCTGCCCTGCGCGCCGGTGTCCCGCAAAGATGGCATGTCCGAATCCAGAGCGGAACGACCGAATTGCGCGACGTCGCACGCTACAGCCCTGCGGTTAACGGCCACGACGCGCGCTGTCGCTGCAGACCTGCCGCCGATCGACGCTCCATCTGAGCCACCGATATCGAGATTTGCGTGCGGCTTTAACACCAGTTTTGCTCGATGTCGGACCGGTCCGTGTTGATTTGATGCTGGCGGGCAGTCCGACAATCCATCTCGGATCCGCGGATGAATAGCATCGCCAATGCAGTTCGATCACCCTGGTTTCTGTCGATAAGTCGCTAAGAGCCTGCCCCCGGATGTTAATGGTCCGACCGTAGCGGCAGCAAAGATGCTGCCCGCTACCCACTACTCATGTGCTACCGCGCGGTGTCTAAGCGCAGTTCGGCTTGAGATTGGAGAGGAGCGAACGTAGGGCGGGTAAGCGTCCGGCCGCTGCACATGCCTCAAGTCTTGACATGATCAGCCGGCTCCAACTCCACGGCAGCAACTCGTCGAGGCGGTTGACGGGATGGCCGTCGATCATCCGCTGCAGGACGTCCCGCAGATAGGCGTAGGGCTCGACGTCGTTCAGCTTGCTGGTCGTGATGAGCGAGCTGACCACTGCCCAGCGATGTCCGCCACCTTCGCTGCTGGCGAACAGGTGGGTCTTGCGGCCAAGCGTGACGGGACGGATTGCGCGCTCGACCGGATTGGTGTCGAGCTCGACGCGGCCGTCGTTCAGGAAGCGCGTCAGGCCGTGCCAGCGCGAGAGCGCATAGCGGATCGCTTCAGCGAGAGTGCTGCGGCCAGGGACCAGGCGGAGCTGCGTATCGAGCCAGACGTTCAGCGCGTCGACGATCGGCTTGGAGAAGGTCCTGCGTTCGGCAAGACGGTAGTCAGGCGATTGGCCGCGGATGCGCGCCTCGATGGCATAGAGCTCGCCGGTCCGGCGCAGGGCTTCTGTTGCCAAGGGAGACGGTGGCTTCGGCCACATCGTAGAACTTGCGTCGCGAGTGGCTCCAACATGCCGCGAGCGTGATGCCCTCTTTGTCGGCCAATTGCTCGAAGCCGGCATATCTGTCCACATGCAGGATGCCCTTGAAGGCGGCAAGATGTGCGACCGGTCGCTCGGCCTTGCGGTCCGGCGCGAACAGATAAATAGCTGCCGGAGGTTCAGGTCCGCTCCACGGCCGCTGCTCGCGTGCGTAGACCCAGAGCCGTCCCGTCTTGGTTCGCCCACGGCCAGGATCGAGTACCGGGATCGGCGTGTCATCGGCAAAGAGATGGTTGGAGGCGAGCACGTTCTTGCACAGCCGTTCGTGCAAAGCCTCGAGCCACCAGCATGCGCCGCCAACCCAACCAGCGAGCGTCGAGCGGCAGAGATCGGCGCCATGACGGTCGAAGATCTGCGACTGCCGATAGAGCGGAAGATGATCGCAGTATTTGCTGATCAACACGTGCGCGAGCAGCGCCGGCGCCGCCAGACCGCCAGCGATCAATCGCTCGGGCGCGCCGGCTTGCACCACCTTGCTGCAGGCGCGGCAGGCGTATTTCGGGCGGGTGGTGCGCACGACACGAAGCTGCGCTGGGACCCAATCCAGCATCTCGCTGACGCTCTCACCAATCAGATGGAGAGCGCCGCCACAGCAGCTACAGACCCGGTCTTGTACGTCGAGCAGAACGTCTTCGCGTGGCAGATGATCGGGCAGCGGCCGGCGTCGCGGCGAAGAGTTGGCTTCCGGTGTGATCTTCGGTTGCGCTTCCTCGAGGCGGCCAATGTCGCTGTCGAGATCCTCCAGACCGAGTGCAAGCTGGTCGGGATCGATGCGTCGGAGTTGCGGCCGAACTGCATTCGCTGCAGCTGTTTGATGATGGATTTGAGCCGCTCGATCTCGGTATCGCGATGGTCGATCGCAGCGGCAATGTCGCGCACAAGGCGCTGCAGAAGCGCAGGATCGGAAGGGAGATTGGTGAGATCGAGCTGCATGTCCGACGGTACTCGAACACGCTGATTCGTAGAAGAATCGCAACTCAGTGCAGTACTACATTTTGCAGATTATCCTGCAATCGCCGGCTTCCATACGCGTTCTAGCGCACGCCAGTCGATGCCTTCAATCAGCATCGCGAGCTGCGCCGGTGTCAGTGTGACCGATCCATCATAGCCCGCCATCACTGGCCACACGAAGCCGCCCTGATCGATGCGTTTCGTGAACAGACAAAGCCCGCTTCCGTCCCAGAACAGAACCTTCAGGATCGATGCCTTCTTGCCGCGGAAGGCAAACAGATGGCCGGAGAACGGATCCTTCTTGAGCGTATCCTGGACCAGCATTGCAAGCCCGTCCATGCCCTTGCGCATGTCGGTGTAGCCGAGCGCCAGGTGCACCTTCACGCCTGCAGGAAGGAACATCATTGTGCGGCCTCTTTGCTCTCGATCTGCGCTCGCACGGCATCCGGATCGCTGCCGGCGGGAGCGAAGACACGCCGTCTATCATGGAGGTCGACGGCCATCATGCCCTCCGGTGGATCCACGAGATCGCGCAGGGCGCGCGCGGCGGGCATGTCGTCGGGCAGCAGGACGCGGGCGAGCTTGGAGCGCTTCTTTTGCGCAATGCCGAACTGCGCGCGCCAGCGGAACAGCAGCCCGGTGACGATCCCATGCTTGCGCGCGACGGCAGAGACCTTGGCGCCCGGCAGCTCAGTCTCCCTGGCGATCGCGAGCTTCTCCTCGTCGCTGAAGAAGCGCCGGGCCGGCATTTTAGGCGCGGCCGGATCGCCGATTTCGGCGGCCGTCAAGCGGCGTTCGGGCTGTGAGTTCCTAGCACTAGTGCTAACGGCGGGACTGGGGAGGAGATGAAGATGGCGCGCTAGTCAATCGTCACCTCGCCGGCGGCCAGTCGATCGCGCCATTTGCGCAGCGAATGCGGCGACAACTGCATCGCCGCGGCATAGGTGCGGAGCTCCATTCCGCTCCAGTTCAGCGCCTCGACATGCATCGCCCAGAACGCCTGAGACGCCCGGTTGCGCACATCCGAAGTGACAGTGAACCTGCGCTGCTTCTGCTTTCGGAGCGTCTTTTCTCGCTCTTCCCGGGCGCGCTCGCGGCGCAATTCCGTCCGATATTTCTCGAGCTTAAGTGTAGTCTCGTCGCCGGCCAGCCGCTTCAGCCAACGCCGCAAGGTGTTCTCGGTCAGACGTTGTTGTTGGCAGTATTTGCGGATCCAGAGACCGCTGCGACGCCACGCTTCGATGTGCAGCGACCACCATTCGCGGCGCGCTCTGTTCTCGAAATGTTTGGATCCAACCGGAGAATCTCCACAGCAGCAGAGAACTCGAAATGGAACGACAACACACCAGGGGGAAGGCGTGCAGGGACCGGACGCTTACCTAGGGCGGTTTCGAC
>BFBZ01000156.1_pt1 | contig 91699 bp, 77 predicted proteins | sample 1888401 | NCBI WGS metagenome assembly BFBZ01 (sample SAMD00112614, study PRJDB3348) | symbiont metagenome | host: Chara braunii
CCGCGGAACCCTTGCCATTGGCTAACCATTCCCCTTGCCGGGCTGATAGAGGACTCTCACCTCCGAGTAGGTGCACCCTGCCGGGCGCACCAAATGAAAAACCAGCCTGCTACCAGGCTGGTTTCTTTAACAATCAACCCAAAAATCAGGCTTGTGTCTTGCGGCGACGGACCGCCCCGGCCCCGGCCAGGGCCAGGCCGATCAAAGCCAGAGAACCCGGCTCGGGCAGCTTCTTGACGACGTTCAGCGCACCCTCAGACGTCACTTGCAGACTCACGCAAGGGCCGAAGGTCTTGCCACCGTCGAACGTGCAGCCACCGACGACGGGGCTGTTCGCATTGACCGTATTGGTAGTCGTCGCCTGGAACAGATAAGCGCCTGAGGCAAAGCCAGCTGCCAGCGAGGTACCGGTCGAATCAGCCACATCGAAGCCGAACAGTTGGTTAGCCACCTTGGCCAGCACCGTGCTGCTACCGGTCGTGCCGCCGATCACGTTCGTCGTGCTGGTGTCGCCACCCAGACCAATGATGCTGCCGGTCGAGACCGTTGTGCTGACACCGCCCACAACGGCGATCAGCGAAAAACTACCGCTCGTGAACGTGTAGTGGAAACCGGAACCGATCAGCGAATCGACATAACCAGCAACGTTGCTGAACGCCAGGTCCAACTCGTAAGGCTTGAGATCAGGGCCGACACCGAAGAAGTGCTGCGGGCCGAAGTCACCATTGCCGACGACGTTCTCGGTAATGTAGGTGACGGTGTTGATCGAACCCGTCTCCGTGAACTGTGCGCCAACGTAGGCGTTGCCGGAACCATTGAGCTGCTGAGTGACGTTGGCGGAACCGCCGCCAAGCACCAGATGGCCGATGTTCGTGTAGGTGTTGGTAACCGGAGAGCCGTGGGCGAAGCCAGGGATGGTGATCTGCCAGCCATCGAGAACCTGATAGGCCGCCATGGCAGGCGCGCTCACACAAGCCATCACGGCGGCAGCAGCCAACGCGCGCAGTGCAGTAGTGGACTTCATTCTGTTCCTCACTAAAAAGATTGACCCGGAAGGACCCGACCAACTCACGTTGATCTGCGACTTCAATGAAGCAATTGCTGTGCCAAATTATAAATTCCCTTTAATTTCAATGACTTGCAATCATTAAGCCGAGAGCGACGGGGGTGCGTGTAAGGTCTGCCGACACCCCGCAAACCCGGGCCAGACTCACAGTCGCGCCAGCAGGCTGCTCACGTCGGCCTGCAGCGGGAATGCGTTCCCGAGCGCGACCAGCCGTTGCAACTCCTCGCGAGCCTCGTTCTTGCGGCCGGCATCAACGTAAAAACGGGCCAGGCGAAGACGATACTCGTGCTGCTCGGGATCCAAGGACAGCGCCCGCTTCTGAAGGTCGATCGCCTTCTCCAGTTCCCCGGCGTCGGCCAGAAGCTGGGCGAGCGTATCCATGAAGGCCGGCTTGTTCGGTGCCAGTTGGTTCGCCATCTCCGCATAGGCGCGCGCGCCCGGCCTCTTGGCGAGGCTCAACACCCAGGCCAGGTTGTTTGCTGCGCTGGCATTGCGGGGGGCGAGTTTCAGCACCGTGAGATAGCGCTGTTCAGCAAGCCCGTAACTCTTCTGGACCAGGGCGACGTCGGCAAGATAGTGGATAAACGCTGCATCCTGGGGATGCCCTGCCAACCAATCCATTTCGAACTGCTTCGCCTCGGCCGACTTCTGCCCCGCCATAAGAACTCGATGCAGCTTGATCGCCAATTCGGCGGTCGGCAGCAGTTTCAGCGCCGAGCGGTAGGCCGCCCCCGCCGCCGCCCAGTTGCTCTGTGTGACATGAATGTCGCCCTCAAGGGCGTAGCCAAGAGGGTCGTCCGGATGCTGGGCCCGTATCTCGCTCGCGATCTTGTGCGCCTGGGCCGGATTGCCAGCAGCCAACTCGGCCCGAAGCAGCGCCACCTGCCCGGGCTGAAAGTCGGGTTTGATGCTCAGGGCACGCTTGACGGTGGCTGTCGCGCTGGCCTTGTCACCACGAGCCGAGTAAAGCTGGGCCAGCAACATATAGGGTTCAGGCGTATTGGGCCGCAGCGAAATCAGCTTGTTGAAAGAGCTGATCGCCTGGTTGCCGTCACCGGCAAGCGCCTGAACCTGGGCCAGGAACCGCCAAGCCTCGGCACTGTCCGGCACGGCCGTGACGGCATCCTGCGCGCTGGCCAACGCGCTCTTGATGTCCTTGGCCTTCATTTGCAGTTCAATGAGCGCCAGGCGTGGCTGCATCTCGCCAGGCGCCTGCCTGATCAGCTTTGACAGCGTCGCCACCAGTTCGTCCGTGCCGGCGCCGGCCTTGGCACGCAGCGTCACGATCGCCATGTTCGCAGTGATATTCCCGGGGTCAACCGCCAGGATATTCTCGTAGCGCGCCATCGCGGCGTCGGGGTGCTTGTCGTCGACATCAAGCTCGGCCAGGCTCGACACGGCGGGAAGGTACACAGGGTCGAGTTTGACCGCCTCTTCGAACGCTGCTCGCGCCTTATCCTTGTTGCCGCGCAGCAGTTCGATGCGCCCACGCAGATTCGGCGGCACGGGCTTGTCGGGCATCTTGGCCTGAAGTCTGGTCACGGCCTTCAAAGCCCGCTCCCAGTCCTTGCGCTCCGTCAAAGCGGAAACCAGTGCCATGTCGGCAATCGTGCCGGAATCTGTGCTGGCAATCGTCTGCAGCGCTGCCAACCCGGAGTCCGACTTGCCCCTGGCCATCTGCAATAGCGCCAGCGCGACCTGATTGCGGATGCTTTTTGGATCGGCCTTGGTGGCCTTGGAAAAGAACTCTTCGGCACGCCGCCCATCGCCCAACTGCAGGTAGGCTTCACCTGCAGCGGTCAAAGCCGCGGCATCGCCGCCCCCCTCCGCCAGCAAGGGCTGAAGCACCGCAAGGGCCTTGGCAGCACTGCCGGTTCGCAGATTCGTCTGCGCCAACAGCAATCGCGCCTTCACAAAATCCGGTGCGACCTGGATCGCCTTGCTCAACTGCTTGTCGGCTTCCAATAGCGCGCCGCGGCGATATTCGACAACACCGGCCACGTAGAGACTTTGCGGGTCATCGGCCGAAAGAGACAACAGCGCGACCGCATGTTCATGAGCCTCGTCGAGCTGATTTTTCTCGAGTGCCAGCATGATCGAAAAGACCCGGAACTGCACCGCCCCGCCCCTGAGCGTGCGCAGCGGGTCCAGTTCCTTTTTCGCGTCGGCCAAATCCTTTTTGGCCAGCAGCGCAGCCACGAGCCCAGCCCGCGCATTAGGGCTGGATTTGTCGATCGACAGGGCCTCGCGGAAAGCCGCGATGGCGTCATCCGACCGACCTAGCGAGTTCAACAACTCGCCCTTCAATTGAGTTGCATCGGCGGTCTTGCCTGATTTCTCAGACAGGGCGTCAAGTTCCCTGAGCGCTTCGCCGGCTCCAACGCTTACCGACAACAACCGGATCCGGACCAATTGGGCATGCCGGCTAAGGCCATCCAGTGCGACGGCAGCCGCAGCGAGTTCCATCGCCTTGGCCTGCTTGCCCGACAGGTTGTAAGTCGTCGCCAGCGTCGCTTTCAAGTCGGCGTTCGCCGCGGCAGACCCCAGCTGTGTATCGCCATAGGCACGCAGCAGCTTGTCGCGCTCCCCCGCAGCCAGCATGGCCTGCGCCAGCAAGGGGACGACGTCGTCAGCCGAATACCCGAGATCGCGCGCCTTCTCCAATTCGATGATGGCCCCACGGGCATCCCCCAAATGCAGTGAGGTCTTGCCCAGAAGGAAACGCGCCTCGGCCAAGGAAGAGTTCTCCTGCAACGCATTCTTCAACTGCAGAACCGCGGCGGCATCATCTTTCTTGCCAAGGGCAGTCTTGGCTTCCACGAGATATTGATCCGCAGTCTTGCTGAAGCACCCAGCCACCAGAACGCTCGCAAGCAGCAACCCGCCGGCTCCCATGCACTTGACGCCCACTCCCGATGACGAAAATTTTTTCATGACATTCGCGATTGAGAAAAAAAGCCCGGCGAGCCGCTGTCGCGACAGCACCGCTGAACAGCAGTCCACACCATCCGAGGCGCCCCCGCCTGTGCGTCCGGTCGAATGCACATGAATGGAGGCGCTTCGTGCAACTTGGGGTTGCAGAACTCCGCTTGCCAACCAGACCGGCCGCACAAGACCAATTCAGGTTGCCGCACAGACGACAAGCCAGGTCGAGCAGCGCCGCAAAAATCAGTCACGGTGACCTAACGCCAACAACGGGCAGGACGGCAGCGATTGCAGGCGGAACATGAGCGCTCCCCTCGGCTCCTCGGAGCCATTGCCAAGGTCGTCGAAGCCGTTTGAAGTCGATGGGTTCACGAATCACCTCAAAGTGAAGGGATCGTATCAACTAAAGTCTCGCGGCCCGGGAGCCGGCCACCCGAACCGGGTGGGCGGCGGAGGCCGTTTGAGGTTCGTCCCTTCGCTCCGAGGCGTCGCCGTGAGACGCCACTGCGGCTTCATTTCGCCGCCTTGGCAGACTCGATCAAAGGCACGATCGACGCGGCCGGGATGGCATAGCTGATGCCCGAAGGCTGGGTCAGCGCCGACTCCTTGCCGGCCTTGGTCAGCACCATGTTGATGATGCCGACGACCTCGCCGGTTTCCTGGTCCAGCACGGGTCCGCCGCTGTTGCCCGGGTAGGCCGTGGCGTCGAGCTGCAGGATGTCGAAGCTGCCGGCGCGCAGCTGGCGCAGCGCGCGCGGATCGAGGCTGCGCGCATTGGCCGCGGGCAGCGAGATCGGCGTGATCGCGGAAACGATGCCGCGGTGGCTGACCGTCGAGAAGCCGAGCGCGCCGCCGATGGGAAAGCCCATGAACAGCACGGCCCGCCCCTCCTTGGCGAGCGTCGGGTCGGCGATGCGCAGCGCCGGCACGGGCGCGCCGTCGAAGCTCAGCGCGACGAGGTCGTGGGCCCGGTCCAGCGCGGCGATGCGGGCCAGGCGCAGGCCCCATTCGCCGTTGGTCGCGCGCACCTGGATGCTGATGCGCTGCTCGGCCTCGGCCACGTCGGGCGCGGGCAGCACGTGGGCATTGGTGATGACGAGGCTGCCGTCGGCGACCGCGAAGCCGGTGCCATGAAAGCCGAACCGCGGGCTGTCCGTCGGCGAATAGGTGCCGACCAGGACGATGGAAGGCTTGCTGCGTTCGATCAGCGCGGGCAGGTCGGCGGCGCTCGTCCACAGCGGCGCCAGACCGAGCAGGCAGGTCAGGGCGCGGCGCTTCATCGCAGCAGCTCGCGGGAGGTGAGGCTGACTTCGAGAGCCGCGACGCAGCGGCACCAGGCATCGTCGGGCTCTTCGACCCGGAAACCGTAGAAACGGCTGTTGTCGGACTGTTTGCAGCGCACCACGCACACCTCGTTATGCGACCAATCCATGCGGCCAAGCTGCACGCGCGCCACGCCGCGCCCATGAAGCGGCAGGTCGAGCCGCGATTCGGCCTGGAAGCCGGAAAGGGAAATCTCGACGATGTCGAACACGAAGATGCGCTCGGCACCGTCGACCTCGAGCCTGAATTCGGCCGGCGCCCGCAGCGAATGGCGCTGGTGGCGGCGCAGCACATGACCGGTGGACGCGCCCTGATCGACGGGCGGCAGCACGCGCCGGTACTCGGGGGTGTCGTAGATGGACCAGAGCAGGGCCTTGCGGCGGTCGTCCAGCCTCGCAAGCACCTGGGTGCGCCGGTTGAAGAAGTGATCCAGCAGTTGCGGCGTCATGACGGGGTCGTTGGTCGTGAAGTAGCGGCGCCGCGGCAGCTTGATCTGGGGCAGCTCCAGCTCGAAAAAATACGCATGCAGGTTCTTGTGCGGCGGCCGCCCCTTGTAGGCGCGCCTGAAGGCGGCGGCGGCCGACGGCAGATCCAGCGTCGCGCCGACGGCCGGTGCGCCGTTGGCGAAATCGTATGCCGCCACGGGCTCCTCCCGCAGCCGCTCGAAGAACAGCACGGCTTCATAGAGATCGCTCTGGTCCGGGTGCACCGCGATGACGAGGTGCCGGGTGTCCGACATCCTGGTGCAGTATTCCCGCACGAACTTCATCAGCGGGAACAGGATGCTGCCGCCGGCCTCGCGGAACTCGGCGTGAACGGCAAGCGCGGAGACCTCGGCGATGGGGCCCTGCTGCCGGCGCACCCGCCCGAGGTCGAAGGCGCTCTGCAGCGGGAAGCCGAAAACGCCCTCGCGGATGATCGAGACCGTGCCGACGACGCGGCCCTCCCATTTGGCGCACAGCGTCGTCGTCGTGGGCAGCGCATGGTAGATCGTGACCCGCATGCCCGATGGGTCGGGCTTCATGAAGCCGCAGCCGACATAGGCGTCGTGCAGGAGCCTGAAGCAGTCCTCCAGTTCATCCCGGGTCTCGGCCACCTTGAGTTCGAGCCGCAGGTCGGGATCGGGGTCGCAGTCCACCAGGGCCCGGCACAGGGCAAAACGGGCTCGCGCCGGCACGCGGGCCAGCAGCCGCCGCATCGTCCGGCGCAGCCATCGCGTCGCAGGAGGGCGTCGACTTCTGCTCATGGCGGGCTCCCCGGGGGGCTGATGAAAACGCGGCACGCCACGGACCTGTCAACCCGGACGTTAGAGCGTGGCCAGCATGCGCTGGACTTCGGCCTGAAGATCAAAGCGCGCCCCCAGCTGCGCCAAGCGCGTCAGCTCGGCCTTGGCCTGCTCCCTCTTGCCGGCCTGCAGCAGATAGCTGGCCAGGTGCAGGCGGTGCAGATGATTCTCGGGTGCCAGTGCCAGCGCCTGCTGCTGGGCTTGGACCGCGGCATCGTACTGCGTCGCGGCGGCACGGATCTCGGCCAAGGTGTCCCAGAAATCGGGCTGGCGCGGGGCCAGCGTGACGGCCCGGTCGGCAAAGTCGAGCGCGGCATCCGCCCTGCCCTGCCTGCCCATGACCCAGGCCAGGTTGTTGAGCAGCGCCGGGTTCTGCGGCTGCAGCGCCAGCGCCTGCCTGAAGCGGGCTTCGGCCACGTCGAGGCGGCGCGCACGCAGCGCCGTCTCGGCGAGATAGCTGATGAAGCGGGAGTCCCTGGGCTCGTCCGCCAGCCGCTTGCGCTCGAAGGCGAGCGCGGCATCTGCCCTGCCGGCGCGCACCAGGGCCTGATGCAGGCCCACGGCCAGCGCGCCCGCGGGGTTCCTGACGAGTGCCGCCGTGTAGGCATGCACGGCCTCGTCAAAGCGTTCCTGCCGGGCCAACACGTCGCCTTCCAGCGCCAGGCCCTGCCAGCCGGCCTTGTCGCGCGCCTGCAGCTGCCTGGCGACCTGCAGGGCCTGCGCCGGCTGGCCGTCGGCGTTCAGCAGCAAAGCCTCGCTGCGGTAGAGCGCCGGCTCGTCCGGCAGTACCTCGACGCCATGCTTCAGCGCCCGCAGCGCCCGGGCGTTGTCGCCGGCCTGGCGGTAGGCCTGGGCCAGCCACAGATGGGCCTGCGGCAGCTTGGGCTTGAGCGCCAACAGGCGCGTGAAGCTCTTGCTCGCCAGATTGGCCTCGCCACCGAGCAGTTGCGCCTGGCCCAGGGCCGCCAGCAGTTCGGGGTCATCGCCCAGCAGATTGACGCTCTCCTGCGCAACCTCGGCGGCCTGCCGCGCGTCGGGTTTGGACAGCAGCACGCGGATCAGGTCCAGCCGCAGCTCGCGCGAGCCCGGCACCAGCTTGACGGCCTGGCGGGCCATGGCGACGAGTTGGTCGCTGGATGCACCGCGGTCGATCTCCAGCCGCAGCAGGGCCGAGCGGGCGGCGCTGTTGGCGGGGTCTTTCTCGAGCAGCTTCTGGAAGCGGGCCCGCGCCGCCTCGGGGCGCCTGTCGGCGAGGTCCAGGCCGGCGAGCGCCGCCGTGGCCTGCGTGTTGGCCGCATCGGCCTTCAGCACGGCATCGAAGGCTTCGCGGGCCTGCGCGACGTTGTCGCGCGCCAGTTCGAGGCGGCCGCGCAGCATCTCGGCGACGAGCTTGCCCTCGGGCTTGGCTTCAAGGACGCGCAGGGCTTCCAGCGCAGCGTCGAAGCGGCGCAGGCGCGCCAGCTGGTCGACCAGCGTCGTGTCCGGCGTCAGATCCGGCGTCGAAGCGCCCACCGCGCGCAGCTGCTTCAGGCCTTCATCGACCTCGCCCCTGCCGATGCGCGCCACCGCCAGGCCGACACGCCCCTGCACGTTCTGCGGGTCGGCGTCGACGGCGCGCGCCAGCCATTGCTCGGCCTTGGCGCCGTCGCCGCCGCGCGCGGTCGCGGCGGCCGCCAGCACCAGGGCCTCGGCAGGCGCAGGGTCGCGCTTCAGCAGCGGCTGCAGGGTCTGCAGGCATTTGTCGGCATCGCCCCGGCGCAGCAGCGTCTGGGCCAGCAGCATGCGCGGTCGCAGCGGCTCCGGCGCGGCCGCCACCGCCTTGCCGAGCAGGTCGACGGCGCGGTCCAGCGAGTTCCTGCGCGCTTCGACGGCACCGGCGAGATAGAGCAGGTCGACGTTGTCGGGCGACTGCTTCAGCAGGTTCTCGCCCAGCTCCTGGGCGACCTGCAGTTCGCCCTGCTCCAGCTTGATCCAGGCCTTGTAGTAGCGGGTCAGCACGCTGCCGGCATCGACCTTCTCCAGCGCCGCCAGCGTGGCCGTCGCGCCCGGCAGGTCGCCGGCCGACATCAGCAGCGGCAGCAGGCTGGCGTAGCCCTGGGCCGCGGCGGGGTTGAGCTGGATCGCCTGCGCATAGCTCCGGCGCGCGGCGTCGGCCTGCCCGGCGGCCTGCTGCAGGTCGCCCAGCGTCAGCCAGTTCGAGTCGGACTTGGGGTCCGCGGCAATCAGGCCCTGGGCCCGGGCGATGGCCGCCGGCACGTCGCCCCGCCGCGCGATGATGCGGGCCTGCAGCTGCAGCGCCTCGGGCAGCCCCGGCACCGCGTCGAGCGCCTGCCTGACGCTGGCCTCGGCCGGCTCGGCCTGCCCCCCGGCGAGATGGGCTCGCGCGAGGCTGAGCTGCAGCGCCGCCATCCCCCCGGGCTCGTTCAGCGTCGCCTGCGCAAAGCGGATCAAGACCTCCTCGTGGCGGCCCTGCTGGCTCAAGGCGCGGGCCAGCAGCGGCACGACCAGGTTGGCGTCATAGCCCTGGCGTTCCGCGCGTTCGAGCTCGGCGTAGGCACTCCGTGCGTCGCCCTGGCGCAGCAGGGCCGAGCCGAGCAGGAAGCGCGCCTCGGCCAACGACGCATCCTTCTGCAGCGCGTTCCTGAACTCGATGGCCGCGCCGCGCAGGTCGCTGGCCTGCAGCTTGGCCTTGCCGGACTTCAGATACTGCTCGGCGCTGTTGCCGGAACACCCCGACAGCAGCATGGCAGCGGCCAGCAGCATGGCCGCCCCCCACGAGGGGCGCCCGCGTTTCTCTCTGGCCATCGTCACTTGATCTGCAGCCGATTCATCAGGTCGTAGAGCGTCGGGCGGCTGATGCCGAGCAGCTCGGCCGCGCGGACGATGTTGCCGTCGGTGCGCGCCAGCGCCGTGATGACGGCCTGGCGCTCGGCGCTCTCGCGCACGGTGCGCAGATCCAGCGTGCTGGCGCCGCCGGCAGCGGGCTCGGGCGCCGCGCGCAGGCCGAGGTCGGCCGCGGTGATGCGGTCCTCCTCGGCCATGATGACGGCGCGCTTGAGCATGTTCTGCAGCTCGCGCACATTGCCCGGCCAGCGATGCGCTTCGAGGGCGCGCACGGCATCGTCGGCCAGCGTCGGCACGGGGCGGCGCATCTCGGTCGCGAAGCGGCGCGCGAAGGCGTGCGACAGCAGCACCGGATCACCCAGGCGCTCGCGCAGCGGCGGGATGTCGACGACGATCTCGGCGAGGCGGTAGTAGAGATCCTCGCGGAAGCGGCCGTCGGCGATGCGCGCCCTGAGATCCTGGTGGGTCGCGCCGACGACGTGCACGTCGATCGGGATTTCCTGGCGGCCACCGACGCGCTCGATGACGCGCTCCTGCAGGAAGCGCAGCAGCTTGGCCTGCAGCGGCATCGGCAGGTCGCCGATCTCGTCCAGCATCAGCGTGCCGCCGTTGGCCGTCTCGATCTTGCCGAGCGTGGACTTGTTGGCGCCGGTGAAGGCGCCCTTCTCGTAGCCGAAGAGCTCGCTCTCCAGCAGCGTCTCGGGGATGGCCGCGCAGTTGATCGCGACGAAGCGGCCCTTGCGCTTGGACGCGTCGTGCAGCCCCTGGGCCAGCACCTCCTTGCCGGTGCCGCTCTCGCCGAGCAGCAGCACGGTGGCGTCGCTGGGCGCCACCTTCTCGATCATGCGGCAGACGCGCTGCATGCCGGGGTCGCGCGTGACGAGGCCGGAGAAGACATCGCTGCTCTGCTGCATCTGCAGCCGGCGGTTCTCCTGCTGCAGCTCGTAGAGGCGGTAGGCGCGCTCGACGGTCAGCGCCAGCACGTCGGGGTCGACCGGCTTGGCGAGGAAGTCGTAGGCCCCCATGCGGATGGCGCGCAGCGCGTTGTCCTGGTCGTTCTGGCCGGTCAGCACGATGACCTTCACGGCCGGGTCGAGCTCCAGCAGCTTCTCCAGGCACTTGAAGCCCTCGGAGACCGAGTCGCGGTCCGGCGGCAGGCCCAGATCCATCGTGACGACGGCGGGGTTATGGCGACGGAACTGCAGCACGGCGCTGGCGACGTCGTCGGCCGTGACGGACTCGAAGCGGTCCAGCGACCACTTCAGCTGCTTCTGCAGCGCGAGGTCGTCCTCGACGATCAGCAGCGGGGCGTGGCGGGGCGTGCTCATCGTGCGTCGAGTGCCGTCAGCGGGGCGCCTGCCTGCGCATGGAACAGGGGCAGCAGCAGGGTCACGGTCGTGCCCCGGTTCAGTTCGCTTTGCACGCTGATCTTGCCTCCCAGTTCCTGGACGTATTGATAGCTCTCATGGGCCCCGATCCCCATGCCGCTGGCCTTGGTGGTCTGGAAGGGCTTGAAGAGACGATTCTGGATGAAATCCTCGCTCATCCCGCAGCCGCTGTCCTCCACGCGAACGCGGGCCTGGCTGCCCTCGGCGTCCAGCGTCAGCCGCACCCGGCCGCTGGCGGGCGTCGCGTCGAAGGCGTTCTGCACGACGTGGCCGAGCACGCGCTCGACGCGCTCCGCATGGCCACGCGTGCTGACGCCGGGCTGCAGATCCAGCTCCAGCACGCGGTCCTTGCTGGCCGCCGCCGCGGCCAGCCGCCGGGCGATCTGCTCCAGGTCGACGCCGCTGGCCAGGCCATGGGGCTTGTCGCCCTCGCGCAGCTGCAGCATCAGCTGGCGCATCTTCTCGAGCGAGTTCTCGACGGTGTCGAGCATGTCCTGCTGGAACTCGGGGTTGTCGCGCAGGCGCTTGGCGTTCTTCATCATCAGCGACAGCTGGGTGACGATGTTCTTCAGGTCGTGCACGACGAAGGCCGACATGCGGTTGAAGGCGTCGAACTTGCGCGCCTCCAGCAGCGCCTCGGTGGCCTGGGCCTGGGCGAGATAGCCCGATGCCTGGCTGGCCGCGGTGCGCAGCAGGTCGCGCACCTCCCAGTTCAGCTCGACGAAGGCGCGCGGCCGGCCGAGCACGACGAAGCCGATCAGGGCTTCGCCGACCAGCAGCGGGATGAGCAGCCAGCAGCGCGCCTCGTCGACCAGCCAGCCCGGCAGCTCCAGCCCCGGATAGGCATCGCGGCGGCGGCGCCATTCGTCGACGTCGATGATCCAGGCCCGCTCGCGCCAGAACTGGGCCAGCGCGGCATCGCGCGCCTCGCTGCCCGGCTGCGCTGGCAGGTTCCAGCGCGCGGCCTGCACGAAGTCGGCATTGGGCGCGCGCTGCAGCCACAGCATGCCGCCCGAGCTCTCGACCAGATTGGCCAGCGCCCGCACGACGGTCTCGGCGGTGTGCTGGGGCTCGGCGCTGCTGGACAGCAATGCGGTGAAGCGCAGCCACTCCTCGCGGTAGTCGTAGCGGTAGCTGAAGAAGTTCTTGCTGATGTAGACGCGCAGCCGCGAGCGCATCGAGCCCGACGCCACCAGCAGGGCCAGCGCAACGAGGGCCACGAAGACCAGCGCGACCGACAGCGCCCGCCCCCACTCGCCGCCGGTGTAGCGGACGTAGTAGCCGACCGCCGCGACCATCAGCAGATAGACGCCCACGAGCAGCAGCGTCGCCGAATGGAAGACAGCCGCACGTGACACATGCAGCTTGAGCAGCCAGTCCGCATGGCGCCGCGACGCGACATAGAGCAGCGGCACGGCCGCCGCGTGCACGAGCGGGCGCACGCTGACCGCATCGCCGTCGAAGCGCTGGAACAGCGCGGCCTGCGAGGCGATGAACAGATCGAAGACGAAGATCGCGCCGAGGCCGAGGCAAACCGGTTTGGCGTTCCAGCGCGCGTCCGGCGCGGCATTGCTCAGCACCTGCTCGACCAGCACGAGGCCCAGCACCGCCTGCGCCAGCGCGACGAAGGCCTGGGGGCGGGACAGCGCGCCCGCCACCATCTGCTCGCCCAGCAGGATCAGGCCCAGTTGCAGCGTGACGACCAGCACCACCAGGGGTCGGATCGGCCCCATGCCACCGGCGCGCCGGGCCGGCGGCAGCAGCATCAGCATGAAGACAAACCACAGCGCAAAGCGCATCAGGTCGGCGCCTGCAACGACCCAGTCCGGCAGCTTGTCGGACCAGTGCCGCAGGCCGTCGTCCAGGCTGACGCCGGCCCAGAGGGCGCTGGCCGTCAATGCCGCCCCGAAGACGATGGCCAGGGCCGTGACCGGCAGATGCCCACGCAACAGCCGCTGCGCAAAATACAGCGCGAACAGCACGTAGGCCGCGCAGCAGACCAGCTCGCTCAGACTGCTCAGCGACGCGACGGGGGCAAGCACCCCGAGCAGGGTGTCGACGGAGGATTCCGGATCGGCAGGAGGCATGCGGGATTCAAACATGCCCGGCGCCGCGCGCGCATCGGCAGTTGGCCCGGCGCCGGGTCACGGCGCGCCCTGGCAGCGGGATCAGCGCGCGCCCTTGCCGGTCAGCACGACGGCCACCGTCTCCAGCATGATCAGCAGATCGAGGAAGAGCGAGTGGTTCTTGACGTAGTAGAGGTCGTACTGCAGCTTCTCGACCGAATCCTCGATCGTCGAGCCGTATTCGTAGCGCACCTGGGCCCAGCCCGTCACGCCCGGCTTCACGCTGTGGCGCACGGCGTAGTAGGGGATCTTGCTGATCAGCTCGTCGACGAAGAACTGGCGCTCCGGGCGCGGGCCGACCATGCTCATCTCGCCCACGAGCACGTTGAAGAGCTGCGGCAGTTCGTCGATGCGCACCTTGCGGATGAAGCGGCCGACGCGCGTCACGCGGTCGTCGTTTTTGGTGGCCCAGCGCGGCTTGCCGTCCTTCTCGGCATCGGTGCGCATGCTGCGGAACTTGATGACGTTGAAGGGCACGCCGTTCAGGCCGATTCGCTCCTGGCGGTACAGCACCGGGCCGCGCGACTCGATGCGGATGGCCAGCGCGGCGACGAGCATGATCGGCCAGGCGACGGCGAGGATCAGCGCCGCGAAGACCAGGTCGCAGACGCGCTTGATCGCGGCGCGCAGCATGCCCTGGCTGAAGCCGTCGCCGAACACCAGCCAACCCGCGTTGACGTGCTTGATGTTGATCTGGGCCAGCGTCTTCTCGAAGTGGGTCGCGATGTCGACGACGCGCACGCCGGACAGCTTGCAGTCCAGCAACTGGCGCAGCGGCATGCTGCCGCCGCGGCGCTCGGTCAGCGCGACGACGATCTCGTCGACGTTGTGCTTGAGCGCGGCCTCGGTCAGGTTGGCGCCCTCGTTGATGATCTCGGCGCGCGGTACCTCGGGCTGGTCCTCGTTGGGACCGGCGTAGTAGCCGACGATCTGCGCATGCGGATCGGAGGTGCGCAGCGTGTTGCCGACGGCGCGGGCGGCGGCGCCGGTGCCGAAGATCAGGATGCGGCTGCGCATCCGGGCCTGGGTGCCGGAATGCGCCGCGTAGACGCGATGCACCATGACGGCCGCGACGGCCGCCATGGCCACCAGCGTCAGCAGGTCGCGATGGCTGGTGTTGGACGGCACCAGGCTGAAGATGGCATAGGCCAGCGGCAGGCCGAACAGCAGGCCGAACAGCGCACGCGCGCAGGACTCGGTGACGGAGCGGTTGTGCACATGCTGGTAGAAGCCGGTGGCGGAATTGATGACGAACATGCAACCGGCCAGCGACAACCCGTGCGAGGCGGCAAAGGGCAGCACGGTCTGGGCCGCCTCACCCTGGCTCAGCACGACGGCGATGACGGCAAAGACAATCAGGCCGAGGTCGAAGAAGACCTGGAGCAGCGTCTGCTTGTGCAGGTAATGGTTGAATATTCGAATCATTTCTATCCCCGATCAATACTGCCCGGCGTCGCCCTGCAACTGCAATTCGATCAACGGAATTCGAACCAATATCGATATTCCATTCCTCTCATCGCGGAAGCCGCCGGCCGGCTCGGCCAACGGCTGCGGACCACCTCGGAGACCGCCCGGATGGGCTCTCGATGCCCCGCCGCTTGACGCCGCCATGACCACCGCCGACCACCCTTGATCGCGCCGGAATCATGCCTCCAGGCCCAGGGCTTGAAAGCCCCCCGTTTGGAGGGGGCCCGAAGCTTGAATCCGGCTCGCGTCGACGCAGCCCGCCGCCCCCGCCCAGCCTCGTTTTCAGACCGGGCGGCAGTAGACCCGAAAGCCGGCGACATCAACATGACACCCGGGTCAACGCGCCTGGCAAAGCGTGCGAAACGCACAACCGTGCGTCTGGGAAATGGCAATCGGGGGGGGTTCAAGACAGGCCGGCAAGCGCCCCGGGGGCGGAAATCCGAACCGCGTGAATACTGCCCAAACCGGCGATGCCGGCACAATATTCACGAATTATTCGGCAGACCTGTCGCAACCCTCATTCAATTGTCGTCTTGGTATCCGCATATGGCGGACGGCGGCCCGGATGCCGGCGCGGCGTCATAAAAAAAGCCCGCCGGGCGGCGGGCTTGGGGTTGCGGCGAACCGCAGCCGGGGGCTTAGCGGACAACGGCCAGTTGCTCGCGGGCACCGCCCTTGTAGGTGTAGAGGGTCAGGGCGCCGTTCTTGATGTCGCCCTTCTCGTCGAAGGAGATCACGCCCGTCACGCCCTTGTAGCCGGCGGTCTTGGCCAGCACCGGCAGATACTTGGCCGGCTCGGCGGAACCCGCCTTGGCCATCGCGGCGACCATCACGTTGACGGCGTCGTAGACGTAAGGCGCATAGATCTGCACGTCGACGTTGAACTTGGACTTGAACTTGGACTTGAAATCGTCCATCGACTTCTTGGCTTCGCCTTCCACGCCGCCGGCTTCCGCGCAGACGACCTGGCCGTCACCCATGGTGCCGGCGGCCAGCTTGGGCAGCTCGCCCGTGCAGATGCCGTCGCCGCCCATGAACTTGGCTTCGATGCCGAGCTGCTTCATCTGGCGCAGCATCGGGCCGGCCACGGCGTCCATGCCGCCGAAGAAGACGACGTCGGGCTTCTTGCCCTTCAGGGAGGTCAGGATGGCGGTGAAGTCCGTGGCCTTGTCGTTCGTGAACTCACGGCCGACGACCTTGCCGCCCGCGCCCTTGACGCCCTTCTCGAACTCATCGGCAACGCCCTGGCCATAGGCCGTGCGGTCGTCGATGACGGCGATGGACTTGCCGTGCAGTTGCGTGACCGAGTATTTGCCCAGCGTGCCACCCAGGTGCACGTCGTCGGCCACGACGCGGAAGGTGGTCTTGTAGCCGTTGCGGGTGAACTTGGGATTGGTCGCCGACGGCGAGATCTGCGGGATGCCGGCGTCGCTGTAGACCTTGGAGGCCGGGATGGAGGTGCCGGAGTTCAGGTGGCCGACGACGCCGTTGACCTTCGAGTCGACCAGCTTCTGGGCGGCTGCCGTGCCCTGCTTCGGGTCGCCGGCATCGTCTTCGGCCAGCAGCTCGAACTTGGCCTTCTTGCCGCCGATCATGACGCCCTTGGCGTTCAGTTCCTCGATGGCCAGGCGGGCGCCCAGCTCATTGTCCTTGCCCAGGTGGGCAATGGCGCCGCTGGTCGGGCCGACGTGGCCGATCTTGACGACCAGATCCTGGGACATCGCAGCACCGCTGAGCAGTGCGGCCACGGCGCCTACCACCAGATTCAACTTGACTTGCATGGATCAACTCCAGTTTGAAAGAGAGAGGAACAGACAGACAACTGTTGAGTTTTCAACCGATTGAACATACCCCAAATCCGGGGGGCTCTCATTCGGGAAAGCGTGGACGCGGCGTTGTCAACCGGCCGCAGAGAAATGTTCCAGCCGGGCGCCCGCCTGCTGGTAGATGCGGTAGCGGGCGCGGCCCGCGCGGACGCTCTCGGGCCCGCTGCCGACGACCTCCAGCACGCGCTCGAATTCAAGCGCCGCGGAGGGCATGTCGTCACCCAGGTTCAGCAGCAGGCCGCGATGCGGCAGCGCGGCCGCGTCGACAAGGAGCAACACCTCGCCGGGCACCGGCGGCGTCGCGCCGTCCCAACGCCGGTGCGGGATGAACTCGGTCGCATCGAAGCTCCACAGCAGGCCGTCCAGCGCCGCCGCCTGGGCGGCCGGCACGCAGACGCCCACCGGCTTGCCCGAAGCGAGTGCGCGACGGATCAGCCGGCAGGCATAGCGCAGCGGCTCGGCCGCATCGCTGTAGAAGCTGACCTGCAGCGACACAGTGCCTACTTCGCCTGGCTCAGCACGAAGTGGGTCAGCAGGCCCACCGGCCGGCCGGTCGCGCCCTTGGCGGCGCCGCCCTTCCAGGCCGTGCCGGCGATGTCGAGGTGGCCCCAGCGGTATTTGTCGGCGAAGCGCTGCAGGAACTTGGCCGCCGTGATGGAGCCGCCCGCGCGGCCGGCGATGTTGGCCACGTCGGCGAAGTTGCTCTTCAGGCCTTCGGCGTAGTCCTCGTCCAGCGGCATGCGCCAGCAGGGGTCCAGCGCCGCGTCGCCGGCAGCGCTCAGCGCGGCCGCCAGTTCGTCGTCGCTGGCGTACATGCCGGTGCGCACGCCGCCCAGCGCGATGACGCAGGCGCCGGTCAGCGTGGCCACGTCGACGACGACGGCCGGCTTGAAGCGCTCGGCATAGGTCAGCGCATCGCACAGGATCAGGCGGCCTTCGGCGTCGGTGTTCAGGATCTCGATGGTCTGGCCGGACATCGACGTGACGACGTCGCCCGGCTTGACGGCCTTGCCGCTGGGCATGTTCTCGCAGGCCGCGACGATCATGACGAGGTTGAGCTTGGGGCGGAGCTCGGCCACCGCGCGCAGCGTGCCGATGACGCTGGCCGCGCCGCCCATGTCGAACTTCATCTCGTCCATCTCGGCACCCGGCTTCAGCGAGATGCCGCCGGTGTCGAAGGTGATGCCCTTGCCGACCAGCACGACCGGCGCCACCGTCTTGGCCGCGCCTTCGTAGCGGGCGACGATGAAGCGCAGCGGCTCGTCCGAGCCCTGGGCCACGGCCAGGAAGCTGCCCATGCCCAGCTTCTCGACGGCCTTGCGGTCCAGCACCTCGACCTTCAGGCCGTGCGCCTTGCCCAGGCCCTGGACGACCTCGCCGAGGTGGGTCGGCGTCGCGTAGTTGGCCGGGCGGTTGGCGCATTCGCGGGCCAGCTCGATGCCGGCGGCGATGGCCTCGCCACGCGCCAGGCCGGCCTTGGCCGCCTTGGCATCGGCCTTGCCCACCAGCAGGGCCAGCCTGGCCAGCTTGGGCGCGGCCGGCGCGCTGGGCTTGGTGTGGCGGTAGAGGTAGACGGCATCCGTGCCGGCCAGCGCGGCCTGCTCGGCCAGGGCCTCGGCCAGCCCGGCGTCGAAGCCGGCAAAGGCCACCGCGGCGCTGACCGCGCCACGCGACTTGATCTGCGCCAGGCCGGCCGACAGCGCGGCGCGCGCGGCGGCCAGCGTGGTCTTGCCGCTGGCCGCGAGCACCAGGCGGGGCGCCTTGATGCCTTCGGCATGCGTCAGCGTCAGCGCCTGGCCGGCCTTCAGCGCGAAGTCGCCGAGCTTGATCGCGGTCTGCGCCTGCTTGGCAACGGCCGCGTCCAGACCCTTGGGCAGCGCCTCGCCGCCGAGCACGACGACCAGGGCATCGGCACCCACACCGGCGAGCCCATCGAGCTCAGTGGTTTGAATCTTGAAGTCCATAATGACCAGAAACTAATAAAGACCTGATGCTATTCGATTCATCGACGCGCTCAGAGCTGGCCAAGAGCTTCGGCGTCACGCTCGTCGTCATCCTGACCATCGTGCTCACGTCCACGCTGATCCGCACGCTGGGCCAGGCCGCCGGCGGCAATGTCGCGCCCCAGGATGTCGTGCTGCTGATGGGCTACGCGACCCTCTCCTACCTCGCGATCATGCTCATCCTGTCGCTCTTCATCGCCATCGTGCTGACGCTCGGGCGCTTCTACCGCGAGTCGGAGATGACGATCTGGTTCGCCAGCGGCGTCCCGCTGGCGCGTTTCGTGAGGCCGGTGCTGCGCATGGCCTCGCCGGTGCTGCTGGGCGTCATCGTGCTGATGTTGATCGTCTGGCCCTGGGGCAACCAGAACAGCGCCGAGCTGAGCGACCGCTACCAGAAGCGCGGCGACCTGTCGCGCGTGGCGCCGGGCCAGTTCCAGTCCTCGCGGGACGGCAGCCGCGTCTTCTTCATCGAGCGCGCCGGCGACGACGCGACGACGGGCCGCAACGTCTTCATCCTCGGCAGCCAGAACGAGCGCGAATCGGTGACGACCTCGGCCCGTGGCCGGCTGGAGATGGAGGGCGACGACCGCTTCCTCGTGCTGGACCACGGCCAGCGCAACGAGACCCAGCTCAAGACCGGCGACAAGAGCCTGGCCCGCTTCGATCAGTACAAGGTGCTGACCGACACCCAGGCGCTGGCCAATGCCAACCAGCTGCCGCCCAAGGCGATGGCGACGCTGGACCTGCTGCGCGCGCCGACGCCCAGGAACCTGGGCGAGCTGGCCTGGCGCCTGGGCATGATCCTCGGCGGCATCAACATGGCCCTGCTCGGCATCGGCCTGTCGGCCAGCAACCCGCGCCGCGCCAGCAACTGGAACCTGCTGTTCGCGCTGCTGGCCTTCATCGTCTACTTCAACCTCATCAATCTGTCCCAGGCCTGGGTGGCCAATTCCCGCATGACGCTGCCGCGCGCGCTGGTCATCCTGCACGGCAGCGCCCTCTTCCTGGCCCTGGGCGTCATCTGGCTGCGCGACAACGGCAACCGCTTCTGCCTGCGCCGGCGCGGGGCCAGGGAGGCCACGGCATGAAAACCGTCCGCCGCCTGCTCTACAAGGACATCGTCGGCTCGGTCGTCCTCGTCGCACTGGCCTTCCTGGCGCTGTTCTTCTTCATCGACTTCGTCGACGACCTCGAGCGCATGGCCCGCGTCGGCGCCGGCGGCGGCAAGGCCGCGCTGCTGGCCGCGATGGAGCTGCCCGGCCATTTCTACGAGCTCTTCCCCATCGCCGTGCTGATCGGCGCCATCGTCGCGCTGGCCCGCCTGGCCCAGAGCAGCGAGTTCACCATCCTGCGCACCGGCGGCCTCGGCCCGGCGCGCGCGCTGGGCCTGCTGGCCGGCCTGGCGGCGCTGTTCGCGGCACTGACCTTCTTCGTCGGCGACTACGTCGCACCGCGGTTCGAGCGCGAGGGCGACGACATGCGCGCCCGCTTCAGCCACGACGCCAACCCGGCGCGGCGCGGCGCCTGGCTGAAGGATCACCGCAAGGTCGACGGCCAGGAGCGCAGCTACTCGGTCCGCGTCGGCCGCGTCGGCAGCGGCGGCGAGCTGGAGGACGTGCGCATCTACGAGTTCGACGCCGAGGGCCGGCTGCTGTCGCGCACCGAGGCGGGCAAGGTCGATGTCGATGGCCAGGGCCTGTGGCGGCTGCAGGCCGTCCAGCGCACGGTCTGGAACCCCGGCGCGGCCGCGGCCGGCGGCACGGTCGGCGACGTCGTCGTCAGCGAGCAGCAGCTGGATCGGCTCGACTGGCAGAGCTCGCTGCATGCCGGCGTCATCGCGGCCGCGGTGCTGCCGGCTTCGTCGATGTCGACGCTGGAGCTGCTGCGCTACACCGAGCATCTGTCGTCCCAGGAGCAGTCCTCCCAGGCCTACAGCATCCAGTTCTGGCGCAAGGCCTTCTACCCGCTGGCCTGCTTCGTCATGGTGGCCCTGGCCCTGCCCTTCGCCTATCTGCACGGGCGTGCGGGCGGCATCAGCATCAAGGTCTTCGGCGGCATCATGCTGGGCATCAGCTTCGTGCTGCTGAACAACGTCGCGGGCCATCTGGGCCTGCTGAAGAACTGGACGCCCTGGCTCGTCGCGGCGACGCCCAGCCTGCTCTACCTCGGGCTGTCGATGGCGGCCTTCGCCTGGCTGGTGAGATACAGATGATGAAGCCCCCACGCTCACTTCGTTCACTGCCCCCCGAGGGGGCGCCAGTGTCCTTCGGGCGGCCGTGCGGACGCTGATGGACGGCCTGCTGCTCTTCGCCCACGGCGCCCGCGACGCGGCCTGGGCCCGGCCCTTCGAGGCCGTCGCCGAGCGCCTGCGCGCCGCGCGGCCCGGCACGCCGCTGGCGCTGGCCTACCTCGAATTCATGTCGCCCGGCATCGAGGAGGCCGCGGCCCGGCTCGCCGCGGCCGGCTGCACGCGCGTGCATGTGCTGCCCCTCTTCCTCGGCACCGGCGGCCATGTGCGGCGCGACGTGCCGCTGCTGCTGGACCGCCTGCGCGAACAGCATGGCGATGCCGTCGAGTGGCTGCTGCACGCACCGCTGGGCGAGCAGGAAACCGTGCTCCAGGCCATCAGCCAGGCCTGCCTGAACGTCCTCGACTAAGCGTCCTCGAATGAACCTGCACCAATTCCGCTTCGTCCAGGAAGCCGCCCGCCGCAACCTCAACCTGACCGAGACGGCCAAGGCGCTGTTCACGTCCCAGCCGGGCGTGTCCAAGGCCATCCTCGAGCTGGAGGAGGAGCTGGGCGTCGACATCTTCTCGCGCCACGGCAAGCGCCTGCGCCGCATCACCGAACCGGGCCAGCAGGTGTTGGCCTGCATCGAGATCATCCTGCGCGAGGTCGGCAACCTGAAGCGCATCGGCGAGGAGTATTCGCGCCAGGACAGCGGCACCTTCTCCATCGCCACGACGCACACCCAGGCCCGCTACGTGCTGCCCGCACCGGTGGCCCAGCTGCGCAAGAACCTGCCGCAGCTGCGCATCAGCCTGCACCAGGGCAGCCCGGACCAGGTCGCCAGGATGCTGCTGGACGAAAGCGCCGACCTCGGCCTGGCCACCGAGTCGCTGACCCAGTACCCGGAGCTCGTCACCCTGCCCTGCTACGAATGGCAGCACGTCATGGTCGTGCCGCGCGAGCACCCGCTGGCCACGGCCGAGCGCATCGGCCTGGAGCAGCTCGCCGGCGAGCCGCTGGTGTCCTACCACCCCAGCTTCACGGGCCGCACCCGCATCGACAAGGCCTTCGCGGCCCGCCACCTGACGCCCAACGTCGTGCTGGAGGCCATCGACTCCGACGTCATCAAGACCTATGTGCGCCTGGGCATGGGCGTGGGCATCGTGGCCGAGATGGCCATGCGCGAGGAGCCGGCCGGCAGCGAACTGGTGGCGCGGCCGTTGGGCACGCTGCTGGGCAGCAATGTCACGCGCATCGCCTTCAAGCGCGGCGCCTATCTGCGCAACTACGTCTACGCCTTCGCCGAGCTGCTGTCGGACCGCCTGAGCCGCAAGCTCATCGAGAGGGCGATGACCGGCAACGCAGACGACTTCGACCTGTAGGCGGCCGGCGTCAGCCGCCGCCGAACTGTGAGTCGAGCGGCAGCATCAGGTCCACGCCTTCGCTGCGCAGGCCGGCCTCGAACAGGTCGCGGGCGACGCTGTAGAGCGTCAGCAGGTCGCGGTAGGCCGGCAGCTCGAAACGCTGCACGCCCGGCCCGCCGCCCCTGGCGAGCAGGGCCTGCAGCATCTGCATCGCGGCGCCGGGTTCGGCCCAGGCCATCTGCAGATGGGCGATGACGCTGGGGCAGCCGTCCAGGCTGCGCCCGCGGGCGAGGCTCTGCGACCAGCCCGGCGCCGGCGAGCGGAAGCGCGGTTCGAACTGCCTCGCGAGTTCGGCGAAGGCTTCGGGCTCGCCACGCTGCTGGCAGAGCTCCATCAGCATCAGATAGGGCATGGCGCTGCCGGCGCCGCCCGTCATGCGGCCGGCCAGCAGCTCGGCCGCGGCCTCGTGCTGGCCGAGCAGCAGCAGGAAGTCGACCTGCTGCTGCAGGTCCAGCAGTTCGTCGGCCACGCTCAGCGCGGGCGCCGGCGGCGCCACGGCGGCCTGCGCCGGCATCGGCTGGGTCGCCAGCATGGCGGAATCGGCCGGCATCGCCGGCCCGGGCGCCACGATCTGCGCGGGCGGCCAGGCCATCGGCCGCGGCTGCGGGCGCGTGGCGGCGTGCTGGCCTTCGTCGGGCAGGCGGGCCGCGGTAGCCGCATCGACCGGCGGCGCCATGCCGGTGGCCTGGGCAGCTGCCGGCGGCGGGGCCGCGCCCTCGGCGGCGGCCTGCAGCGAGCGCCAGTGCGCGCTTTCGCGGCGGGCACGCTGGTCCAGCCAGCGGCTGCCGTAGAAGGCCGCCGAGCCGGCCAGCAGGCTCAACGCCAGCGTCATCAGCCAGGTCAGCGGGTCACGGTAGGCCGAGGCGTGCACGGGCGCCGCCAGCATGGGCGGCGGTGGCGCCACCGGCACCGAGGCCGGCTGCGCGGCGACCTGTGCCGCCAGGGCCTGGCGCGCCTCCAGCTCGGCGCGCAGCTGGGCGACGGTCTGTTCGAGCCGGCTGATCTGGGCCTCCAGCTCGGGCGTCGGCTCCGCCTCGGGCGCACTGGCGGGGGCCGGTGGCGCCACCTGGCTGGCCAGCACCTCGGGCCGCTCCAGCACCAGGCGCGGGCCGCTGGCCCGCATGCGGGCATGGGCACGGGCGTGGGCCGCGGGCTTGGGTCGCGGCGCGGCGGGCTGCACCTCGACCAGCGCGCGTGGCGCCGGCTCCACGGCAGCGGCCTGGGGCAGCGGCGCAGGCGGCAGTGCCGAGGCGCCGACGCCGCCCGGCGGGTCGACGAAGACGTTGAACTCGCGCGTGAGCCGCACCGGGCAGCCCAGGGCCAGCGTGATGCGCAAGGCCGGTTCGTCGATGCGCACGATGCTCTGCAGCCGGATGCTGCGCTGCCCGGGCTCACCCTCGATGCGCAGCTGCAGCAGTCCGGCCGGCACGCGCGCGTCGCCGGCCGTGACCTCGGCGCGCAGGCAGCCGTCGCTCAGCGGCTCGCCGTCGGCCAGTGTCACCGGGATGCTGGCATCGAGGGGCCTGCCGAGGGCGGACAGGACTTGCGGCCGGCCCAGCCCCAGAGCCTCGGCGCCATGAGGCGCCAGGCCGAGCAGCAGTGCCAAGGCGGGGGTGAGAGCACCCAGCAAGGTCGGGCGCAGGGCCGTGAGGGGCATTGACTGCGGGCGGCTAGCGATGCGGTTGAATGAAGGATGGAACAGCGCGGATCACTCTAGCATGGGGTCACCCACCGGCCGGCCCCTCCGCAGCGGCACAATGCCCCGCCAGACATGAACTCACTCAGCCTCACCCCCGCCGAACGCCAGCAGGTCGATCAGGGCGCCTGGTTCTCCAGGTTGTCCGAGGGCCTGCGCGGCGACATCCTGCAGCGCGCCTTCGTGCGCCGCCTCGCCGACGACACCATGCTGTCGCACCGCGGCGAGCCCGCCGAGGAATGGTGCGGCGTCGCCAAGGGCGCCGTGCGCGTCAGCTCGGTGTCGCTGGCCGGCAAGCAGATCTCGCTGACCTATGTCGAGCCCGGCACCTGGTTCGGCGACATCGCGCTGTTCGACGGCCTGCCCCGCACCCACGATGCCTATGCCCACGGCGACACGACGCTGCTGTGCGTGCGCAAGGCCGACTTCCGCGCGCTGCTGCAGGCCCATTCCGAGCTCTACGACGCGCTGCTGCGGCTGAACTGCCGCCGCCTGCGGCTGATGTTCGACATGATCGAGGACCTCAACACCCGGCCGCTGGCGGCGCGCCTGGCCAAGCAGGTGCTGCTGCTGGCGCGCTCCTACGGGGTGCAGGAAGGCCAAGGTGATGAGGCCGTGACCCGCATCGGCCTGCAGCTCGCGCAGGAAGACCTGGCCCAGTTGCTCGGCGCCTCGCGCCAGCGCGTGAACCAGGAGCTCAAGGCCTTCGAGCGCGAAGGCGCCGTGCGCGTGGAACCCACGCGGCTGGTGGTGCTCAGCCGCGACAAATTGCTGGCGGCAGCGTCGCGCTGAGGACACGCCGGCCGGCAGCCTGCTCGCAGAATGGAAAGTTCGCGCCCCACAAAACCGACCTCCATGGAAGCATTCACCGGCACCCGTCCCCTCGCCCAGGCCCTGGACACCGCGGCCCTCGAAGCCTGGCTCGGCGCCCACGTCGACGGCTTCGCCGGCCCGCTCGCCATCGAGCAGTTCAAGGGCGGCCAGTCCAACCCCACCTATCTGCTGAAGACGCCGGGCGCCCAGTACGTGATGCGCAGCAAGCCGGCGCCGGTGGCCAGGCTGCTGCCGTCGGCCCATGCGATCGAGCGCGAGTTCCAGGTCATGAGCGCGCTGGCCGGAACCGACGTGCCCGTGCCGGCGATGCGCGCGCTGTGCGAGGACGAAGCCGTCATCGGCCGCGCCTTCTACGTCATGGAGTTCATGCCCGGCCGCGTGTTGTGGGACCAGAGCCTGCCCGGCCTGGGCAATGCCGAACGCGCCGCCCACTACGACGAGATGAACCGCGTCATCGCGGCCCTGCACCAGGTCGACTTCAAGGCCGCCGGCCTGGAGGCCTACGGCAAGCCGGGCAACTACTTCGAGCGCCAGATCGGCCGCTGGAGCAAGCAATACCTGGCCTCGGTCACCGAGCCCAACCCGGCGATGGATGCGCTGCTGGCCTGGCTGCCGGCCCACATCCCGGCGTCGGCGCGCGACGAGAACGAAGTGTCCATCGTGCACGGCGACTACCGCATGGACAACGTCGTCTTCCACCCCACCGAGCCGCGCATCATCGCGGTGCTGGACTGGGAGCTGTCGACGCTGGGCCACCCGCTGGCCGACTTCAGCTACCACTGCATGAGCTGGCACATCCAGACCTCGGGCGCCGCACGCGGCCTGGGCGGCGTCAACCTCGCCGAGCTGGGCATCCCGAGCGAGCGCGACTATGTGCAGCGCTACTGCGAGCGCACCGGCCGCGCCGACGTGAACGCCGTCATGGCCGACTGGAACTTCTACCTGGCCTACAACATGTTCCGCATCGCGGCCATCGTACAGGGCATCGCCAAGCGCGTCGTCGACGGCACGGCGTCCAGCGCCCAGGCCAGGGAAACCGCCAAGAGCGCCTGGCCGCTGGCCGAACTGGCCTGGAGCTTCGCGCAGAAGGCCTGAGCCGCCTCCGCGCTGTCATGCGGCGGCCCTAAGCTCGGGCCACCATGCCAGACACCCCCACCCGCCGCCGCCTGCTGCGCAACCTGGCCGCCACCGGCGGCACGGCCCTGCTCGGCTCCCACATCTCCAGCGTGCTCGCTCAAGGGCTGGCGCCGGCCATCGTGACGGCCGACCGGCTGCGGCCCCAGCTGCCCGGCGGCGTCATGAGCGGCGACGTGACCCGCCAGGGCGGCATCGTCTGGAGCCGCACGGACCGGCCCGCGCGCATGCTCGTCGACGTGGCGACCGATGCCGGCTTCAAGAACGCGCGCCGCGTCATCGGGCCCGCGGCCTTCGAGGGCAATGGCTTCACGGCGCGGGTCGACCTGAGCGGGCTGCCGGCCGGAGCGGAGGTGTTCTACCGCGTCAGCTTCCAGGACCTGGTGCACGAGTCCGCGCTCAGCGAGCCCGTCGTGGGCCGCTTCTGCACGGCCGCGGCGAAGGCGGACCGGCCGGTCTGCTTCGTCTTCTCGGGCGACGAGGCCGGCCAGGGCTGGGGCATCAACGAGCGCTTCGGCGGCTACCGGCTCTACGAGGCGATGCGGCGCGAGTCGCCCGACTTCTTCATCCATTCGGGCGACCAGATCTATGCCGACGGCCCCATCCAGGCCGAGGTCAAGCTGGCCGACGGCTCGCTGTGGACCAACCTCGTCACCGAGGCCAAGTCGCACGTCGCGCAGACCCTGGACGACTACCGCGGCGCCTTCGCCTACAACCAGCTCGACGCCCACAAGCGCCGCTTCGCCGCCGAGGTGCCCTTCCTCGTGCAGTGGGACGACCACGAGGTGCGCAACAACTGGTACCCGGGCCAGACCATCGGCCCCGAGGACAAGCGCTACGAAGACCGTGCCGCCTCGCTGCTGGCCGTGCGCGCCCGCCAGGCCATGTTCGAGTTCAACCCCTTCCGGCTCAATCCGCTGGACCCCGAGCAGGTCTACCGCGGCTTTCGCTTCGGCCCGCTGCTGGACGTGTTCATGCTGGACGAGCGCAGCTACCGCGGCCGCAACTCGCCCAACCGGCAGGCCGTGCTCGACGCCGACTCCGCCTTCCTCGGCGCCGCGCAGACGGCCTGGCTCAAGCAGGCGCTGAAGGCCTCGAAGGCCACGTGGAAGGTCATCGCCAGCGACATGCCGATCTCGCTGGTCGTGCCCGACCTCAACCCCGACGTCCCCAAGGGCACCTACGAGGCCTGGGCCAATGGCGACAACGGCGCGCCCTCGGGCCGCGAGCTGGAGCTGGCCGACATCCTGCGCTTCATCAAGCGGCACGACATCCGCAACGTGGTCTGGGTGACGGCCGACGTGCACTACGCCCAGGCCACCCACTACCACCCCTCGCGCGCGAAGTTCACCGACTTCAAGCCCTTCTGGGAATTCGTCGGCGGCCCCATCAACGCCGGCACCTTCGGCCCCAACGAACTGGACACGACCTTCGGCCCCGACGTGCGCTATGTCAGCGTGCCGCCGGACAACCCGCAGAACAACCCGCCGACGGCATTGCAGCAATACTACGGCCGCGCGAGGATCGACCCGAAGACCAAGGCCATGGCCGTGTCGCTGCACGACCTCGACGGCAGGCAGCTCTGGAGCGTGAAGCTGGAACCGGAGGCCTAGAGCCTGCCAACACGACGGCAGTAGGTCGCTGCCGTCGTGTTAGCAGGCCCTAGGTATCGCCGGGCCGCGTCGTGTGCGTCCAGGCAATGGACGTCGTCGTCGGCCAGGCGCCGGCCTCCGACAGCCGCCCGTTGACCCGCCGGGCCGCGCGCGCCGCGGTTTCCAGCAGGCGCAGCAAGGCCTGCAGCCTGGGCTGGTCGGCCTCGGCCATCTCGGTGCGCAGATAGAGGTTGCCGCGCATGCACATCAGCACGAAGGGATGGCCCTCGGGCAGCAGGTCCTGGCTGGCCTGCGCCAGGGCCTCGCCCAGTTCGCCGTCGATCCAGTCGCCCGTCAGCTCCTTGGTCACGCCGACCAGGCCGTAGCGCTGGCGCACGATCTGCGAGCTGGCGTGGTTGAACTTGGGGAACATCACCAGCCAGCGCATCTCCTCGGGCGTGTCGGTGTCGACCCGGGTCTTGAGCGTGTCGGTATAGGCCTCGAACACGGCGCGCTCGAGGTCATCCATCAGCGTGCGGCACAGCACCATCAGCTGCAGGTCTGGGTGCAGGCCCATCTCGCAGCGCATGCGCAGCTCGGTGCCGGGCAGATAGCTGCGCTGGGACACGCCCCATTCGATGCGCAGCGGACCGGGCAGGGCCTTGGGCTGCTCGATGAGGAAGCCCAGGCCGTCGCGCGCCTGCGTGAACTCGGCATTGCGCGACGCGGCCCATTCCATGATCGGGCGCCAGCGCGCTGCGTTGGCCCGCGTCACGAGCCAGTGCTTGACTTGCTTTACCACCATGAGTCGTGAGAAGTCTGAGAATGGGGCCGCCGGCTAGGCTGACCTAGGGCGCACCGAATGGAGGCGACGATGATCGAAGTGTATTCATGGCCCACCCCCAACGGGCACAAGGTGCACATCATGCTTGAGGAGTGCGGCCTCGCGTACCGGGTGCATCCCGTGGACATCGGCGCCGGCGACCAGTTCGCGCCCGCCTTCCTGGCGATCAGCCCCAACAACAAGATCCCGGCGCTGACCGATTCCGACGGCCCCGACGGCCGGCCCATCTCGCTGTTCGAGAGCGGCGCCATCCTGCTCTACCTGGCCGGCAAGACGGCCAAGCTGCTGCCCGCCGACGTGCGCGGCAAATACGAGGTGCTGCAGTGGCTGATGTTCCAGATGGGCGGCGTCGGCCCCCTGCTCGGCCAGGCCCATCACTTCCGCATCTACGCGCCCGACAAGCTGCCCTACGCCATCGAGCGCTACACCAACGAAGCGAAGCGGCTCTACGGCGTCATCAACAAGCGCCTGGCCCATTCCACCTACATCGGTGGGCCGGAGTACAGCATTGCCGACATCGCCGTCTTCCCCTGGCTGCGCTCGTGGAAGAACCAGGGCGTCGAGATGAGCGACTACCCGCACCTGAAGGGCTGGTTCGACGAGATCGCCAGGCGCCCGGCCGTGCAGCGCGGCCTGGAGGTGCTGGCCGGCCTGCGCAGGCCGCTGACGGACGACAGGGCACGCGAGGCGCTGTTCGGCAAGCGGCAGGTCGAACAGCGCTGAACGCCGGCGGAACCCGTTCATGGCCTGACGCGCGGCGCCCGCAGGCCATGCTGGCCGTCGGTGGAATCTTCAGGCGAGCGAATGCTTGCGCAGCGGCAGGTCGCGGATGCGCTTGCCCGTCGTCGCGAAGATCGCGTTCAGCACGGCCGGCGCCGCCATCGGGACTGCGGGGAGGCTCAGCCGTCCAGCAGCCCGGCCTCGCGCAGCACCGCGTTGAAGGCCGCGGGCGCCTCCAGCGCCGGCAGATGGGCTACGCCCTGCATGGGCCAGCAGCGCACGCCCGGGATGCGCGCGGCTATCTGCCGGCAGCGCTCCACGAGATGGGGCAGGTCCAGCTCGCCCCAGACCAGGCGCACCGGCCCCGGCAGCGCCTCCAGCCGCGGCCAGGCCGGCGGCGCGTCGACCAGCCCGCCGGCCGGCGGCGAGCGCAGCGCGATGCCGTTCATGGCCAGGAAGAGCTCGCGCGCCGCGCCGCCGACGCGGCCTTCGGGCCGGGCCGGGCCGTCCAGCCAGAGCCGGGCCTCGAGGCGGTTCATGTCGTCGAGCCGGCCGGCCGCTTCGGCTGCGTCGATGGCATCGGCCAGGGCCTGCACCTGGGCGTTGAGCACGGGCTCGGGCGCACCGGTCACGGCCGGCGCGACCAGCGTCAACCCGGCAACGCGCCCGGGCTGGGCCAGCGCGAAGTCGATGGCCAGCCGCCCGCCCTGCGAGCAGCCGACCAGCTCCACGCGCGGAAGCGCCAGCGCGTCCAGCACGGCCAGCAGGTCGGCCACCATCGCATGCGGCGTGGCGGCCTCGATGCGCGTCTGGCCGAAGCCGCGGCGGTCCATGCGCAGCGCCGAACGCCGCCCGGCCGCGGCGGCCATCGCGCCATCCCACAGCCGGCCGTCGGTGACGCCGGCATGCAGCAAGACCAGCGGCGCGCGGCCGTCGTCGTGGGGGCGGTAGTCGACGGCCAGCTCGGCGCCGTCGACGGGAATCCAATGGGAGATCTGCATGGCTTGTCTCACTGAGGTTCGGCGATACGGTAGCCCACGCCCGGCTCGGTCAGCAGCACGCAGGGCTCGGCCGGCTCGGCCTCCAGCTTGGCGCGCAGCTGGGCCATGTAGAGGCGCAGGTAATGGGTCTGCTCGGTCGCGTCCGCCCCCCAGACGTCGGCCAGCAGGCGGCGGTGGGTGATGACCTGGCCGGCCTGGCGCACCAGGCGGGCCAGCAGCTTGAACTCGGTCGGCGTCAGGCGCACATCGGCGCCGTCGCGCCTGACGCGATGGGCGGTCAGGTCCACCTCCAGGCCGGCGCGGCGGTAGAGCGTGATGGCTGGCTGGGCCACGGTGCCGCGGTGGCGCAGCGCGACGCGCAGCCGCGCCAGCAGCTCGCCGATGCCGAAGGGCTTGACGAGGTAGTCGTCGGCGCCGGCATCGAGCAGGCGAATCTTCTGGCCTTCCACCTGGCGGGCCGAGATGACGATCAGCGGCGTGGAGCGCTCGCGGCGCAGCGCCTGCAGCAGCTCCTCGCCATCGCCGTCGGGCAGGCCGAGGTCCAGCAGCACGGCGTCGAGGTTGCCGGCATGGGCGAGCTGGGCCATCGCATCGGCCAGGCTGGCCGCGGTCAGCACCTCGTAGCCTTCGACGGCCAGCGCCTCGCGCAGCGTCACGCGCAGCTCGCGGTCGTCCTCGACGAGGAGCAGCCTCACACGGACTCCCGCCGGGCCGTCCCAAGGGAGGCCGAGCCCCCTCGGGGGGCAGTGAACGCAGTGAGCGTGGGGGCTGTCATGCACCAGCCTCCGGCAGTTCGGGCGCAGCGCGCAGCGGCAGCCGGAACTCGAAGCTGCAACCGCCATGGCCGCGCGGGCGCAGGCTCAAGGACCCCTCGTGAACCTCGGCAATCGCGCGGCAGACGGCCAGGCCGACGCCCGCACCGGGCGGGCGCTGCGCAAAGCCGGCCAGGTCGCCACGCTGGAAGGCGTCGAACACGCGCTCGCGCCAGGCCGGCTCGATGCCGGGGCCGCGGTCGCGCACGGCCAGCAGCACCGCGTCGCCCGCGCGGCGCACGACCAGCTCGACGGCGGCTTCGCGCGGGCTGTACTTCAGGGCGTTGTCCACGAGGTTGTCCAGCAGCTGAGACATCAGGGCCGCATCACACCACAACAGCGGCAGGCCGCCGGCCACGCGCGCCTTCACGCGCTCGCCGTCGGGGCGGCGGCGCACGCGGCGCAGCGCCGCGCCGACGAGCTCCTCGGCGGATTCCCAGTCGCAGCGCAGCGTCACGCCCGGCGCGCCCAGGCGCGCGAGCTGCAGCGTGTTGTCGGTCAGCCGCACGAGGCGGGCGGTCTCGTCGACGATGCGGGCGGCCAGCTCCTGGCGCTGGGCGGCATTCAGCCGCTCGCCCTGGGTCTGCAGCGCCGAGGCCGAGCCCATGATGGTGGCCAGCGGCGTGCGGTAGTCGTGCGAGATGGCGGCCAGCAGCGCGTTGCGCGTGGACTGCAGGTCGGCGAGCTCGCCGGCGCGGCGCGCCTCGTCCTGCACGCGGCGGCGCTGCAGGGCCAGGCCCATCTGGTCGCACAGGGCCTGGGCATGGGCGAGGTGGTCGGGCGACAGGGCCTGGGTGCCCAGGCCGCGCAGCGTGACGGCGCCCAGCGCCACGTCGCGACCGCGCAGCGGCAGATAGAGGTCGGGCTCGCCCGCATGGTGGGTCGTGCCGGGGCCGAGCGCGCGGCCGCTGTCGGCACAGAGCTGCAGGCCGGCGAGCGCATTGGCATCGGGCTCGCCGAGGACGACGTCCTGCGCGCCGGACGCCGGTCGCAGCAGCGCGGCGACCGGTCGGCCGGCCAGGCCGGACAGGTCCCGCAGCAGCTCGTGGGCATGGGCCTCGGGCCGGTCGGCGTCGCGCATCAGGTCGCCGAACTCGCGCAGCGCGCGCTCCAGCCGGACGGCCCGCTGCGCGGCGCGCAGGCCCTCCCAGGCCCGGCGCAACTTCCAGCCCACCCAGGCCAGGGCCATCAGCGAGCCGGTGGCGATCCAGGGCAGGAACTGGACGAGGGGGCGAGGCAGCAGCATGAAGCCGCGCAGTTTAGGTGGCGGCCACCTCCACGGGCGCGGGTTCCGGCCTGGCCAGGCGGTCCTTCACGAGGCCGGCCAGCAGCACGTCGACCAAGGTGCCGCCCTGCCCTGCGCTGTGACCACCGCCTACCAGCACCTCGGGCACCAGTTGCACGCCCGCGCCCGCCAGCGCCTGCGCCACCTGCACGATGGCGTAGTTGCCCGACTCCATCGAGTCGATCTTCTGGCGGATGACCTCGGCCTCGGCCTCGCCGATGGCGAGCGTCCGGCCGGCCTCGGCCTGGCCGGTCACGCGCGTGACCTCGGCATCGGCCTCGGCCGTGATCTTCTTGGAGCGCGCCGCGCCGTCGGCCGTCTTCACGGCCGCCTGGGCGCTGAACTCGGCGATGGCCACCTTGCGCTCGGCGTCCACGACCTGGGCCTGGGTGCGGGCCAGTGCGGTGGCCTGCTCCAGCTGCTGGCGCACGCCCTGGGCTTCCATCTGCGTCGTGAACGTGACCTTCTCCTGCTCGGCCAGCTTGCGGTCGGTCAGCGTCTTCATCAGCTCGGCCGGCGGCACGATGTCGCCGATCAGCGTCTCGACGGCGCCCACGTCGTAGGCCTTCAGCGCCAGCGCGATGGCGGCCTTGGCCTCGGCCTGGCGCTCGCTGCGCTTCTTCAGGAAGTCGATGACGTCGGAGTTCTGCGCGGCGTTGCGGAAGTAGTTGCCGATGGTGGGCTCCAGCACCTGCGTGACGAGGGCCTCCATGCTGCCGAAGCGGGCGATGACCTTGGGCGCGTCGTTGCGCGGGATGTGGATGATCTGGCTCACGTCGAGGTTGAAGGTGAAGCCGTCGGCCGAGCGCACGGTGATGGTGGACAGGTTGGCATCCAGCCTGTGGGCCTCGGTCTTGCCCGTGGCCCAGTTCAGCACGACGTTGGCCGTGGGCACGACGCGCACCTTGTGGGTGTAGGTGTTGATGGCGTACTTGCCGGGGTCGAGCACGTCCACCCACACGCCCTTCTCGCCCTTGCGGACCATGTTGGCGTGGCGGAAGCCCTCGCCCGTCACGTCCACGCCGGCGCGGCCGACGAAGGCCACGACGACGCCGACGGACGCGATGGGCACCTCGGTCATGTCGATGATCTCGACGGTGGCGAACATCGGGTTGATGAAGTAGCGGCCGGCCAGCAGCACCTGCTCCTGCAGGCCCTTGGTGCCGCCGACGTTGACGAAGGCCTGCGGCTCCTGGAACAGGTTGTGGCCGGGCACCTCGGGGCCGGCGATCTCGCCGGTGGTCAGCGGCGCGCCTTCGCGGGTGGTCACGATGCCGACCTTGTTGTCGGGAACGTCGGTCACCTGCACCTGCGCGACGCGGAACAGCCCGGGGTTGATGCGGTACTTGCCCTGGGGGATGACGCTCATCTGCGGGCCGCGCTCGCCGCCGCCGTCCATGAAGGCACGGGCGTCCTGGAAGCTGTCGCAGGCGACGGCGCGGCCGATCACGCGGCCTCCGGACAGCGGGTGGCCGTCGCGGGCCTCGACGATGCCGATCTTGCCGGGCTCGATGACGGTCATGCGCTCCAGGCGCACGGTGAACAGCAGCGTGTTGATGCGCCATGCGCCCGGCGGCACGACGGTCATCTGCAGGCCGCGCTCGCCGGCGGCCAGGAAGGCGCGGGCGTCCTGGAAGTGGTCGCAGTCGACATGGCGGGCCAGCACGCGGCCATCCGGCAGCGGCAGGCCGTCGCAGGCCTCGACGATGCCGATGGCGTCGTCCGGCACGACGGTGAACTTGACGAGCTCGACCCGGTATTGCCACGGCCACAGGCCGAGGTGCAGGCCGGGGGCCAGCGTGTCGGCCTGCAAGCCGGCCTCGCCGTAGAGGGCCAGGATGCGGCCGGGCGGCAGTTCCTTGTGGCGGCCGAACAGCACGAACTTCTTCGTCACCGTGCCGATGGAGTCGTCGGGCACGATGACGAAGCCGAACAGGCGCAGCGTGCGCCTGTGGAAGACCAGGGCGAGCAACACGACGGCGGCCAGCAGGGCCAGCCACGGGTTGGCGAACAGGGTGAACTGAATCGCACCGGCATTCGTGGAGGCCAGTTGGTGTGAGTCAGACCGCAGCGGCCTGACGTTGGGCGAGTTGCCGGTAGTAGTTTGCCTCGGCCTCGGAGGGCGGGATGTAGCCGATGGGCTCCAGCAGCCGGTGGTGGTTGAACCACGCGACCCATTCGAGCGTGGCCAGCTCGACCGCTTCCTTGGTCTTCCACGGTGCGCGGCGGTGGATCAATTCGGTCTTGAACAGGCCGTTGATCGTCTCGGCCAGCGCGTTGTCGTAGCTGTCGCCCTTGGAGCCGACCGAGCCCTGGATGCCCGCCTCGGCCAGCCGCTCGCTGTAGCGGATGCTGAGGTACTGCGAGCCCCGGTCCGAGTGATGGATCAGCGCCCCGTCGCGCTCGGGCTTGCGCGCGTACAGCGCCTGCTCCAGCGCATCGAGCACGAAGTCGGCCCGCATGGAACTGCTGACCCGCCAACCGACGATGAAGCGCGCGAACACATCGACCACGAAGGCCACGTAGACCATGCCCTGCCAGGTCGAGACGTAGGTGAAGTCGCTCACCCACAACTGGTTCGGCCGCTCGGCCTTGAACTGTCGGTTGACGCGGTCCAGCGGRCAYGSCGCCTTGGCGTCAGRCAGCGTGGTGCGCACCCGCTTGCCTCGCCTGGCCCCTTGCAGGCCCTGCASYCGCATCAGCCGCTGCACGGTGCAGCGCGCCACAGCCACGCCCTCGCGGCGCAGCTGGCGCCAGACCTTGCGATGGCCGTACACCTGCAGATGGCTCGTCCACACACGCTGGACCTGCGGGGCCAGTTGAGCATCACGCCGCGCCCTGGCGGGTAGCAGCGCCGGCTTGCGCTGACGCGCGGCGTGGCGCCAGTAGCCCGACGGGGCGACCTGCAGCGCCTTGCAGATCAGCTCGACCCCGTAGTGCTCGCGCTGCGCGTCGATGAAGCGCCTCACTTCTTGATGTGGCGGTCGAGCTCCGCCTTGGCGAAAAACGCGCTGGCCAGCTTCAGAATCTCGTTGGTCTGGCGCAGCTCGCGCACCTCGCGCTCCAACTCGCGGATGCGCTGCTGCTCGGCGGTGGTGGGCCCGGCGCGCAGGCCCTCGTCACGCTCGGCTTGGCGAACCCAGCGCCGCAGCGTCTCGGCCGTGCAGCCGATCTTGGCCGAGATGGACTCGATGGCCGCCCACTGCGACTCGTACTGGCCTTGCGACTCCAGCACCATGCGCACCGCGCGCTCGACAACTTCCGGGGAAAACTTCGGGGACTTCCTCATCATGGCTCCATGTTCTCAAACGAAGGAGCCTCCTCGGATGCCGGGGCGATTCAAACAGGGCGTCCATACGGAGCATGCGTGGTGGAGAGGCCCCCACTCTCGCGGCTGCCGCGTTAGCGCCGCATAAGGACGGCGCGGATCAACGCTCGCTGCCCAGCGGCGGGTGCGGGCTGCGGGCGCGCTCCAGCGCCAGGCGCGCGCTGGCCGCGGCGCCCAGCTGCTCCTGCAGGTATTGCGCGAGCCGCGGCTGCTGGCTGAAGGCGGCGTTGAAGCGGATGTGCGGGTCGCTGGCGCCGTCGGCCGCGAAGGTGGCGCCGCGCACCAGCAGGATGCCGCGGCGGAAGGCCTCCTTCACGACGCCGTCCACGTCCGCGCCGGCCGGCAGCGCGCCCCACAGGAAGAGGCCGCCCTCGCCCGGGTGCTCCAGCTGCACGCCGGCCTGGCGCAGCTGGCGCGTGGCGGCCACGCGCGCCGTGGCCAGGCGCTGCTGCAGGCGGTCCAGGTGCTTGCGCCAGCGCCCGGCCGACAGCACCTCCAGCAGCACGAACTCGTTGAGCGCCGCCGTCGTCAGCACCGAAACGATCTTCTCGCGCAGCAGCGCCTTCAGCAGTCCGGGCTCGGCGGCCATATAGCCCAGGCGCAGCGACGGGCTCATGGCCTTGCAGAAGCTGGAGTAGTAGATGACGCCGTCCAGCGCCGACAGCTGGGCCAGCCGCGTCGGCGTGCCTGGGTGGAAATGCCCCTGCACGTCGTCCTCCGCGATCAGCACGCCGTGGCGCTGCGCGAGCATCAGCACGCGATGCAGATTGGCCGCCGTGCTGCCCCAGCCGGTGGGGTTGTGCAGCACGCTCTGGATGAAGAGCAGGCGCGGCCGGTGCCGGGTGCAGGCTTCGTCGAGCGCGGCCAGGTCGATGCCGTCGTGGCGGCGCGGCACCGGCACGATGTTCACGCCGGCCTGGCGCAGGCGGTCGAACAGCAGGAAGTAGCCCGGCGTCTCCACGGCCACCGAGTCGCCGGGGCGCAGCAAGGCGCGGCAGATCAGGTCGATGGCCTGGGTGCCGCCATAGGTCGTCAGCACGCGGCCCGCGTCCACGGCGATGCCCTGGCTGCGCAGCAGCGTCGCGATGCATTCGCGCAGCTCCGGCAGGCCCTGCGGCGGGCAGCGCGTGGCCATGCCCGCGTGGGCGCGCGCCAGGCCGCGCTGCACGGCCGCGGCAGGCACGGCCTCCTCCAGCCAGGTGGCCGGCAAAGCGCCGCTGCTGGCCAGCAGCACGCCGGAACGCTGGTCGTTGGCCTGCTGGGCCAGCCAGACGGCCTCCTGCTCCTCGCCGGCCTCCACGCGCACCGCGTCGGGCATCGCGTCGGCCGGCCCCTCGGCGACGAAGAAGCCGGCCGTGCCGCGCGAATCGATCAGGCCGGCGGCGACGAGGCGGTCGTAGGCGATGACGACGGTGTTGGGGCTGACGCCCAGCTGCGCGGCGAGCTGGCGGATGGAGTTCAGCCGCGCACCGGGCGGCAGCTGGGCGCAGCCGATCAGCGCGCGCAGGCGCTGCTCGATCTGGTCGGCCAGCGGGGTGGGCGAATCGCGATCCAGCGAGAACATCGGTCAGTACAGCAGCATCAGGGCCAGCAGGGCCAGGGAGGCGGCCATGATGGCATTGAACGCGCGGCGCCGGCCGGGGCTGGACAGCAGGCGGCCGATCCCGCTGCCGAACAGGGCCCAGCCCGAGATGCAGGGAAAGCCGACCACGGCCCCGGCCAGGCTGACGGTGAGCGCACCGGCCGGCAGGCTGAACTGGGCGGGCATGAAGACCGACGCGACCGTCACCGCACGCAGCCAGCTCTTGGGGTTCACCGCCTGGAAGAGCGCGGCCTGCACGAAACCCAGCGCCTGCGGCGGCCGGTCCAGCGCGACCGGCTGGCCGACGAGCCGCCAGGCCAGCACCAGCATGTAGAGCGTGCCGGCGAGCCTGAGGGCGGCGTGCAGCGCCGGCCAGGCGATGAACAGCGCGCCCAGCCCCAGGCACATGACGAAGGTCAGCAGCGCGACGCCGCTCACCATGCCGAGAATGGCCGGCAGCGTGCGCCTGTAGCCGTGGTGGGCGCCGCTGGCGACCAGCATCATGTTGTTCGGGCCGGGCGTGCCCGACATCAGCGCGCAATAGGTCAGGAAGGGCAGCAGCTCGTTCATGCAAGGCATCGGCAGGGAAGCGATGCCGGCATTGCAGCGTGCGGGCGGCCGGGCGTGAAGCCACAGCGCTGGCCGGTGCGCACTGCGCTGTATCAGCGCGGCCACCCGTACAGCGGGAGCCCTCCCTAGGCCGAGCGCTGCCGCACGCGGTGGAAGCGGCAGTATTCGCGCTCCCAGTTGCCGTTGTCGCGCGCCTGGGCCAGCGTCAGCCACTGCAGGTTGTCCGGCGAGTTGTCGCCCTCGGCGCAGGGCGGCACGACGTAGTCCACGACATAGCCGGGGCAGGCGCCGGCGGGCCGGCCGGTGGCGGGGCAAGGCGAGTGCTGGCGGAACTCGGCCACCGCCGCCAGCGAGCGGTGCGGGCGCGCGTCCGAAGGCGAGGCCAGCACGAGGAAGGCGGCGGCCAGGGTCAGCATGGCCGCCGTGGCGACGCCCGACGGGGCCTTCACAGCAGCACCCGGCGGACGTCGATCTCGGTGTCCTCCCAGGCCGCCACGTCGGGCTTGGGCGGCTCGACCGGCTCGGCGGGCCTGCCGGGCTCCAGGCCCTGCGGGGCCGCCTCGTGCAGCCCTTTCACGCGCCGCATCGTGTCGCGGATCTGGTGAAGCGAATCCTGCGCGAGTGCGCGAAGTTGAGGCTGCATGGCGGGCTCCGGTGTCGATACAGCCAGTCTCGGCGCCGGGGCGCGCGAGCAACATCGCCCTTAGGGGGCGGTCGATGGGGGATGGGCGAAGGGCATCCCCCGCCGTCCCCCCCCAAAGAGGGATGGCGCCGCGCCAAAAACAACCTCGGCGCGAGGCCGGGGCTGCAAACGCCGCGCGCGGCAACAGGATGGGTTTTCAAGTGATGACCCCTCGTGCGCACGGGAAGCGGGTTTTCATATCTCCACCAGCAGGCTGGAGACTCTGCTTGCCTGACCACCCACGAAGACGCTGCGGATCGCCGCGCCTTCGGCGGCCAGATCGACCTGGATCAGGCTGGGGCTGGCCGGCCGCATGAATCGACCCTGTTCGATGTGGAGCCGCGGCGCGCGGATACCGAGGCGGTGATGCAGATAGCAGGCCAGCGGGCCGGCGGCCATGCCGGTCGCGGCCTCCTCCGCGATGCCATAACGCGGCGCAAACATCCGCGCCGCGGCGGCGCTTGCGGCCCCCCGAGTCTGGCGACAGAAGGCGTAATAGCCCACGAGATCCAGGGGCGTGCTGATCCGGGCGATCAGCGCCGGGTTGGGCACCAGGGACGCCAGCGCCGCCTCGTCCTTCAGGGGCAGCAGCATGAAGGCATTGCCGGTGCTGACGACCTCGGGGCGCAGGCCGGCCGCCAGGTCATCCGGCCCGATGCCGAGCGATGCGAAGACCTCGCGTTCCAGCACGCCATCGGCCGGCAGGGGCATGAAGCGCGGCGGCGTCTGCTCCATGAAGGCCTGCTCGCCACGAACCAGGATCTCGCGCGGCCCGTCCACCGTTTCCTTCGAGCTGCTGCCATCGCCGATCCGGCCCAATTGGCGCAAATGGCAGAAGGTGGCGATGGTCGCGTGGCCGCAGTGCGCGATCCGGCGCGCCGGCGTGAAGAAGTCGAGCTTGAAGCTGGCGACTTCGGACGCCGAGACGAAGGCCGTCTCCGACAGGCCGACCTGCCGCGCCACGGCCAGTTTCTGCCCATCGCTGAGTCCGTCCGCGTCCAGCACCACGCCGGCCGGATTGCCGCCCGTGCCGGCGTCGACGAAGGCATTCACGATCTCCACACGGACGTTCATGCCGCGGCCTCCTCGAACCCGCTCGCTTGCGGGGCGGTCGTCGCGCAGGCATCGGCCGCGTAGAAGCGCAGCAGGCGCTGTGCCACCTCCTGCGGCGCCTCGGCGGGCAGCCAATGTCCGCTGTCGGGGAAGTGCTCCACCCTGGCCGCGCCGAAGCGGCCCGCATAGCGAGCCGGTATGTAGGGGTCATGGCCGGCCCACAGCACCAGCGACGGCCGGCAGGCCAGCACGCGGGACAGCTCGTCCTCCCATCCGGCGAAATTGCGCGGGTCCGCGGCACGGTACCAGCGCAGCATCGCCCGCTTCACCGAAGGCGTGATGAGGTCGTAGCTGCGATGGATCTGTTCGAGCGTCAGCTTGCGCGAGGCACGCAGCAGCTCCCGCGTGAAGCCGCGCCGGCTGGTCAGCGCCTGCACCAGTTCGCCGATGACAGGCGTGCGCCACAGGCGGCCGAACAGATGCCAGCGGTAGTCGGACGCGAAGACGGTGTTCGTGATCACCACGCTGCGCACCTTGCCCGGGTGCCGTACCGCCCAGGCCAGGCCGAACGGGCCGCCGACGTCGTGCACGACCAGGTGCAGCGGCTCGTCGATGCCGAGCGCCGCGACCAGGGCATCGACCCAGGCGGCCATGCCCGCCAACGAATAGTCGAAGTCGTCCGGCGCGCTGGATCGCCCGAAGCCCGGCAGGTCGGGCGCAATGCAGCGGTGGCGGGGGCTCAGGCTGGGAATGATCCCGCCCCACAGGTCCGAGGAGTCGGGGTTGCCGTGCAGGAACAGGATGGGCTCGCCCCGCCCTTCATCGACGAGGTGGATTTGGGTTCGGCCGACGTTCAGCGTCATGTGCAATCTCCTTCTCAGAGGTTCGACACGGTCATTGTGCGAAGCCGCCGATTTCCAGAAAATGGCACAAACAGACTGTTTACTATCAATACATGCCAAGCTCCGCCAAAGGATCGACGCACCCGTTCCGGCTGGGTCTGCTGCTGTTCCCCGGCTGCATGCCGGCAGGGCTGTTCGCGGCCAGCGACATGGTGCGCGCCTGCAATCTGCGCACGGGCCGCGTCCAGATGACCGTGACCTGGGCCGGGGCCGGGCTTGACGACGTTCCGACGCATCAAGGCCCGATCCTTGGCGTGCAATCAACCCTGGCCTCGGGCGCCTGCGATGCCTGGCTGCTGCCGGGGCTGTGGCTCACGTCGACAGACCACCTCGACGGCGCGATTCGGGAACAGAGCCATCTGGTCGAAGCGCTGCGCGCCCTGCCGGCGCGCGCAGAGGTCTGGAGCTACTGCGCCGGAGTCGCGCTGGCAGCGGCGGCCGGCCGGCTGGACGGGCATGCGGCCACCGCCACCTGGTGGCTCCAGCCGGCGCTTGCAGCGCATTTCCGGCGCGTGCATTGGCGCAGTTCCCTCGACCTCGTGATCGACCGCCACGCCGCCACGGCCGCCGGCCCCAGCGGCTACCTGCCCCTGATGCTCGACCGGCTGGCGCAACACTTTGCCGACGATGTCCTGCAGGATGTGCAGGAACTGCTGATGCTGCCCAGCCCACGCCGGCGCCATCCATCGTTTGCGCCGGTCGAATTGATGCGGCTCGCCGATCCATCGATGCGGTCGTTGCTGGCCTGGGCCCAGCGAACGCCCGCCCAGGACGCGACGCTGGCGCAAGCGGCCAGGCAGCAGAGCGTGTCGATGCGCACGCTGGCCCGGTTGATCGACCGGACCTGTGGCGTGGGCGCCGGGGAATGGCTGCGCCTGGTCAAGCTCAGCCAGGCCGCACAGGCCTTGGGCGGCACGCGCTCGCCCGTGAAGGCGATCAGCGAGGAACTGGGTTTTGGCAGCGAGGCCAGCCTGTACCGGGCGTTCCGGTCCGCGACGGGGCTGACGCCCTCCGCCTATCGGCAGGCCTTTGGCTCGACGGCGCGACAAGAGATGTCCGGCCGGTCGAGCCGACGCCGAGCAGCGTCTCGAAGAGGCCCCGTCGAAGAAGCTTGACGAGGCTCCATCACTTGCTCAGCGTTGATCCCGCGGTCGCGAATCAACCTCCGCCACTTCGCCCTCTCGGCCGCCGTGTGGGCAGTCAGGAACTGCGGGTCGCCGGGATTCGCATCCCGGCTGGCGGCCTGCAAATTCCTGCGCAGCCAGATGGATGGGGCGATTCGCCGGAGTCCCGAACGTCCACGAACAATCCAGGACTTGGACTTGGCCTGCCCGGAGGGACTCGAACGCTTATATTAGGGAAAACGGCTCAGACACAGGTGTGTGTGTGACTGCCGCACGATGGAAGTAAGCTTGATTGCAAATGTGCACTTAGTTGCACATTACATGCCACTCACCGCATCAGCCGAAAGCGCGATCCGACGCTGACCCAGGCTTCAGGCAGCGAGTTGTCGCCAGTCCAGCGACGCCGCCTGAGGTCCAAAGATTTGACGCGCGTGCATCTCGAAATAGCGCTTGCCCAACGCCAGATCCCGGTTCCGAACGGTGAAGTACTGCCCGCTGGCGTTGGGATGCACAGTCTTGATGTTGAACAGGCCGGAAGTTTGCTCGTGCCACACCTTCGCGAACGGACCGGCTTGTCCGTGGCCTTGTTCCACCCAAACGCCGTCCTGGGGTGCCCCCGCCAGGTCGAAGCTGCGGGTCGGCATTCCATGGCTGCGCTGGAAGTCTTCAGTGGCGGCTGCATAAAGGCGATCGACGTCCAAGGGCGTTGCGTCATCCGCGAAATGCATCAAATCCGTCGAGGTGTGGCGCTCTGGGTAGAGCAACTCCACGTACATCCCTTCTCGAACCACAGCCTCCAGCAGCGGAGCGAAGTCCTGGTCGCCGGACAGGAACGTGAGCCGGTGCATATTCCTACGGTACGTATGCGTCAACATGTCGACGGCGATCAGGATGTCGACCTCCTTTTGCTCCTGACCAACCCGCTTGCGGTGTTTGGCAAGTCCCTGGCTCACGTGCCAACCGGCGATTGCCCGAAGCTCGTTGAACAAGGCTTCCTTGGCATCGCGCTTTTGCTTGTATGCCTCATCCGTGTCGGCCTGCGTCCTTGCGGGGAGGCAGTCATAGAAGAAGACCTTCTGGCAGGTGCCTTGGAGCTTGCGGTAGTCGATGTCGATGGGCTTCTTGAACCAATCGTTGCCGACCTCCTCGACCGTGCGGCGCAATTGCTCACCGTCGATGAACAGGTATTGCACTTCCTTCGGACCAGCGTAGCCACCGTACATGCCGCTCATCACCCCTCCCTAGCGAATCTCCGACCGCTTAGTGGGCGGATGGTAGAACGACCGACTCGCCCACCAACGCCATCGCTCGCGAGGCGGCTGACGTTTACCGCCGCAACCTTGCCTCCTGGCCACGCCGCACGCGGGCGCTGTACCTGCGCTCGCCGCGGCGGCCCTGCGGCTTCGGGGTGATTTCAACTCGACCGTAAACGGCCTGGATCCAAACGCGCTGTCCCAGCCGCCACGGAGAAATTGCATTGGGCACGACGAGCACCTGAGCGCCATGTTGGCGCAGCTCGAACGCCGTCACGATAGAGGGCGGTGGCCGGCGCGTCGTTCTATGGAACACCGGGGGCCTGTCCAAGCGGCAATTCTTCAATGCTGCCGTCCCCCAGCCAGATGCGGATGGCGTTGCTGATGGTCTCGGACATGCGCTCTTGCCCATCGATCACCCAGTAGATGTCACACCCGTTGAACATCAGGCGGCCCTGGCCTGGCTCAATGAGCTCATCGTATTGCTCACGGCCGTTGAAGAACCCCAGCATGATCACTTTTCGGATCTCGAAGTAGCGCTTGGTCCCCATGGCGTCGAGGCTCATGGCTGGGTCTTCGCCGGGCGTCACGTACGGCCGGAACCTGCCCGGCGTGGGCGAAGAACCCTCGGTTGGCTCGCCGGTAGCCGCAAGAGCAGCTCACAGCCGGCACCGCCCACAGGCGCCTTGCCGCGAACGCCGGCGTCGAACTTTTCGCCAGCGACATCGGTCAGCGTGATGAAGGTGCCGGCGTCGTTGACGTCCTGCCAGACCTCCGTGATCTGCCGAGAGGACCACTGGCCCGTCGGTGAAGCCCAGGCCGGCATCATGGCGACGAGGCCCCGCACGCGGCTCGCGTCGATCGATCGGATGGCGTCAGCCAGGTCGGTGTCCCAGGCGATGCACAAGGTGTAGCTCATCCGTACCGGGTCAGCTTCGGCCTCGACATGATCCAGCGTGAGCAGGAACCAGGGCATGTGCAGCGTCATCACAACTGCGCGCCAGTGCTTGCTGCCCGGTCCAGCCAGCCCTTCAGGCACCTGAAATTCGTATTGGGGAAGCGAATGGAACATCGGACTGTTGCCGTGAACAGCGGGGCGTTCTGCGGCCGGATTGTTGACCTGGGAGCAATTCTTGGAGACCCGGTTCCGTATGCAGATTCTTGATATGAAGCCGCGTCAGATAGGGTATGAGGCTGCGAGAAATCCATGGCCAAGACCCTTCACAGCCGTCACAACAAGATCTTTCTGGACAAGCTGCGGAAGCTGCGGGAGTCGCGCAACCTCCGCCAGGCCGACTTGGCACTGCTCCTCGGACGTACGCAAAGCGCCGTCAGCCATGTCGAAAGTGGTCAGACACGCCTGGACATCATCGGCCTGCGCGATTGGCTGGAAGCGCTGGACTACGGCTTCCTGCGGTTCCTCAAGGAACTTGACGCGGAGCTGCGCCGCCTGGACGCGCTGCGCCTGCGACCGAAGGCGGGGAAGGCTCGCAAGCGCGCGTCGCGTCCAGCGCTTTCACGGGTCAGCCTGCTGTTTCAAGCTGGCCCGCTGACCGACAAATGATGGCCTGCCTCGAGCGGTTGGGCGCTCTATGACTACGCCGGAAGAGCGAAGACGCAATCTGATATGGGGTCGGTAGATGCTGGAGGAGCTCTCCAGCGACGCCAGCGTCTCCAATTCGTGGCGCCGGGAGGCGGCGCGGTTGCTGGCTATCTACCCGTCACTGGCATCCCTGCAGCAATTCGATGCTGGTGATCTTGCTGAGCTTGAACCCTACGCCGTCGTGCTGTCGGCCTTGCCGCGAGTCCAGCCTGTTCCGAGCAGCGCAGGTACAGCCTCAAGGTGGTTCTGAGGCACTTCTACTGACGAGGGTCTACAGCAGGCTAGGCAGCTGGTGGCGCTGGATGCGATCGTCGAGCTTCTTGACGAAGGACTCGAGGGTGGTTCCGCAGGCATGGGTCCATAGCGCCAGCTCAAAGACATCGACACGGCGACGGCCAGACTCGCAGCGGCTGACGATGTCCTGGCCGATCTGCATACGTTCAGCCAGCTCCATCTGGCTGATGCCTGCGATTTCCCTGAGGGCGTTCAGCTCCTCGAGGAACAACTTGTACTTCTCACTGTGGAGCGGGTGTCTCATCCTGCGGCGGCTGCGAGCGCAACCAAGCAGGATCAGAGGGAAGTCGAATTATGGGAAAACGCCATAATTTGAAGCCGTCGGTGGCGAAGTCATCCGATCCGCGATGGCCATCAGTTCATCGCTACGGCGGGCGCACGTGATGCCGACGCGGCGGTGGTACGCCGACAAGATCAACGCCGCCGTGACGGTGTTCGTCAGCATCCGAACGAAGAGCCACTCGGACAACTGGTTCCAGAACTTCCGCGGGACCGTCGAGGCGATCCCAGAGATCGTCGAGTTCTATAGGATGAGCGGCGACGTTGACTACCTGCTGCGGGTGGTCGTGCCGGACATCAAGAGCTACGACGCCGTGTACAAGAAGCTGATCCGCGCGGCCGACTTCATGGACGTCAGCTCCAGCTTCGCCATGGAAGAGCTGAAGTTCACGACGACGATGCCCCTGACCGTTGGGGAGTCGAACCGTGAGAACGTGAACCTGCAGGTTGGATCCACTCCCAGGTCGCTGTGGGTCCTGCTCCGCGTCAGGAATCGCATCCAGCTCCTTGGAGAGGCTCAAGAGGCGATGTGCCGAAGCGGACCACATGGCGATCATGAGGTAGGTCTGCGCGATCCATGCTCGTACACCTGACTTCCGCCATCAATGCATTCAAGGGCTTGCTCGAAAGCGCCGACAAACATCGCGCCGGCGCCGTTTTCATGCTGGCTGCAGGACTGCTGGCGCTGGCCGCCATTTGGCTCCTCCGCCATTGATGCCGCATGTTCCCCGCCTACATGGGAACGCGGAGCCGATGCGATGGACGCAAGCTGCGCCGCTGGTACCTTGACCTTCTACTTATTTCGTCGAGAAAGCCATGAACAGTCACACCGCCAGCCCAGCTCCAGCACCTGGTGACCACCAGAAATCCCCGGTTCAGCTTCCGACCGAGCCCGACAGGCCCGTCGACGTACCGCTCACGCCCCAGCCCGAGGACAGTCCAGGTCATGCCAATGCCAAAGCGAAGCCAGACCGGCGCGCGCAGAGCATCGAGGATCCCGAGGCCGACGGCAGCGACCGGTCGAGCAAGACCGAGTCGCCGCGCGGATCGGGGCCGTGAAGGCTTCAGCGAGCGCTCATCAGTGAACGCGGGACATCACCATGTACACAGTCGTGCCGCTGATCGCCGCGCCAAGGAGCGCACCGAGTGCTCCGCTGATGAGGGTCGGGATCCACCAGTTCTCCGTGAGAGCGTCTGCCTCCGCTTTGATGGCCTGCACAGCGGCATGAGTCTCTGTCGTCAGCTCCACGAGCGCAGCCTTTGATTGCTGCTCTGCCAGAGCCAACTGTTGCCCAATGCGTGCGCTCGCGCCGTTCAACGCAGTATTGAACTTCTCCCCTACACCCTTCTCAATGTCGGCACCCAGATTCGCCTGACCGGCGATGAGCGTCTTCGCGGTACTCGCGACCAACGCTGCAGCGGCATTCACGCGGCCAACCGCGCCTTCGGCCGTTTCCTGGATGGACTGCGCGTGCTCGATTACGTCGGCGACGATCGGGACTAAATCATCCAGGGTCTTCGGAGATTTCTTATCAGGTTCTGATGACATGTGATCTTAGGGGTCGTTTATTTCAGGCTGGTCTGCAGGGGGGAGACCAATCTTTTTCCGTTGCGTTGGTGTCAGGGCCCGAGGTCGATTTCCTGGTCGCGGGACCTCTGGAGCCCCTGGGTGACTTCGCGAACGGGTCTTGGCGCCGATTCAGCTCCGCCTTGACGGCTTGTGAAAACGGCCCACGCCTCGCCTGCTCGGTCGCGAACTCCCTTTCACGCGCGCGCAGCCTGGCACGTAGCAGCCTGCAAGTGGACTTGAGGTCCGTGATGTTCTCCAGCGGCAGGTAGACCAAACCACCGCCACTCTTGATGCCCACCAGCAGCCCGGAGGTCTGGTAGCCATCAAGGCAACCGAACAGCGTGATCAAGCGGAGGTACAGATCCATTTCGCGCTGATGCGGCGCGCCCCCATGCGCGTCAGCAGCGACTTGAGCAGCGAAATCCTCGAGCGAGATGCCGCCGCCCTCCTCCAAGTCCAGGTAGGGCCGGACCTTGATCTGGAACTCCTGGTTGTCGAGTTGGTTGACCAAGAACTCTCCGCTCTCGACGAACCAGTGAGCTCTCATGGAAGCCGCGCGAAGTTCGCGGTCCCGGCTAGTTGCACCTCGGTACGTGGCCAGCTTGACCTTCTCCTTTTTCAAGTTGGCACCGCGCCGTTTGAACTCAATGAGTCGCCAGGAACCGGGAAACTGCAACATGACGTCGCCGAGCACCTTGTCGAGCGGGGTCTGCTGCAGCAGGTTGACGCAGGCATCGACCTGTCTTGGCTTGTTGCCCATGACGAGCCCGAGGCCGAAGAGGAAGTTGCCGATGATGATGTTCTCGAATGGCGACAGCATGTCGTTCCTCCCTGCCCTTCGGCTACGGGCCTCCTTGTTGATCCACGGCCACTTGCGCCACGGCTGTCCCGTGCCAGCGACGCACCGCCCGTTGGAAGAACAGGCTGTTGGGAAGCTGCAGCGTGGTGCCATTCTGCAGGTCACCGCTCTCGAGGAGCGTGGTGTAGACCGGGTTGATGTCAACGACGCGGCCCTTCATGCCAGGCTTGTCGCCGGCATCAAGCAGTTCGACGGTGTCGCCGATGCGGAATGACCGGGTGGTGTAAATAAGCAGCGTGCAAAAGAGATTCGACAACACGCTCCAGGCGGCGAAGAAAGCAACCGCACCTACGGTCGCGAAGCCCGTGAACGCCGTCCACAGCACCGCGCCAGAGACTCCCATCCGCTCAAGGGCCCACAGAAGCGCACCGACGTACACCAGCGCGCCAACCACGCGCAGGAACAGCGAGGCCATATTCACTGGAAGCCCGTATTTGCCGGTGATGCGGTCGATCAGCTTGTGTGCCAGGCGCATCAGCAGCCAGGCACCGAGGCCGATCATCACGACCTCAGCCGCGGGAACCAGGATGTCGAGCCAGTCAGCTGCCCAGTTGGGCAGCCAATCGTGCAGGGCTTGAATGAGTTTTCTCATGAAGGTCGTCGTCGAGCTTGGTCGAGTGATCGCAGGCGAAGTTTTACCTACGACACCATCCCACCCGGGCAGCGCTTGAGCGCGATCAGTTTGCCCCTTGCGACGCTTCTGTCCCGCCATCTGGCAACGCCAACGCCTCGTCGAGCTCCACCTTCGCCAGTCGGGCCCAGCGGCCGCCTCCTCGCAGTGCGTCCAGATCACTGGAGCGCGCCCTGGCAAAGAACATGGACTCCGCAAGCCCATAGGCCTGCAACACCTGCTTCACCCGCACCATCCGGTGCCGAAGGTCGAAGTCCTGGAATTCGGCCCCACGCACGCCTCCCCCAGCCACCTGAGCAACAACCCGTCGCAGGCTTTCCTGGACCACATCCGAGATTGCAGGCACCGCTCTAGGTGCGGAAAGCTTGGCGTGACGGATGAAGGGGTTTCGACCGACCAGAAGTCCCCAAGGACGATGAGCACCCACCAGGTCCACTGTCATCGCCTCAAGCTTCGTGAGGCCGAAATGCCTGGCCACCTCCAACCGAAGCGCGAGCCCCGGATTCGCTTGCGCGATAGCCTCCAACGCCTGGCCGGCATCAACGTCGCGCCCATCGACCGGCAGCACGAACGTGCACAGCAACCGATGGGCCAGATCGTCGCCGGCCTGTGCCGCCTCGAAGAGCCAGTGCATCCCCTGCTCGACGTCACGCAGCGATCCCGATGCGCGCAGGATGGTCGCTCCCAGTCGACGCTGGGCAACGACCGCGCCATGGGCAGCTGCCTTTTCAAGGCAGAACCGCGCCATCGGCGGGTTGGCCACCGAACCATTGTGATTTGAATGGATTTCGTAAAGGCGCGTCCAAGCCTCCAAGTGTCCGCCGTCAGCGGCACGCATCAGCAGCGCGGAGGCTTTGCGGAAGTTCAGGCCACCGACCAGCGACTCCCATCGCAAGGAGCCAACATCGTGACCGCTCAGCGCGTGCCCCAGCATCAGTGCAGCGCTGCCGCTACCGCGTGCGACGCAGTCATCCAGTAGAACTTCGATGGCCCGGCGATCAACGGAGATGGGAATCGGCGCAAGCGTGCTGGTGTAGTTCAGCGCTTCAAGGACCTTGTCGGCCAGAACGGGCTCCGGCGCTGCGTCCGACTCCAAGCCGAGCGCCAATGCACGGAACAGGACGTGCGGCTCGCCACGCATCAACGCACGATCCATCGCGAACGTCAGCAGGTCGGTCCAGCCAATGCCAGGCAGCGCCTTGAGCACACGAAGACGCGATATGACCCGCCCTTCTGACAAGTCTTCGGGCGAATAGCTCGTCAGCACCTTTCTGGCTGTGGCGTCGCCGCCAGCGGCTGCGCTGCGAAACCATGGCATGCCCTCGTCGGCGTCGACAGCCGTGAGGGAAAGCCAGATCGCCAGTTTCAGCTGCGCTGTTGATCTGCCCGCGCGCGCCGCTGCTTGTAGCGTCGCCAGACGACCGTGTGCGGCGATCTCATACAGGTCCAGAGATTCGACGACCAGCTGCTGGGTGTCATCGGCACGAACCGCTTCAGCTTGCTGAAGGTACTCGAGGCCAAGGGGTACGTGGCGCGGAAAGCCATTCGCGCCTTGCAGGTACTTCCGGGCCGCCTCCAAGCACGCCGCGATGTCACCACGCCGCGCCCTCGAAATCAGCTGAGCATCTGGTCTTCTCATCCGCGCCCTCTTCGCAGTGGCTCATCGCCAAAGCCATCTCTCGATCAACAGCGGCGCTGTACGCCCTGTACCAACATGCAAGCGTAGAAACTTGGCCATGACCGATATCAGTCCAACGGATTACGGTTTTGTCAGGTTGGTACGCCGTTCGCGGGCGCGACTCGGCCATGACAGTTGTGTGAATCGAAAGCGCCGATTTCACGCAAGCACCCCCTGTCAACTTGAAGGCACAGCAACGATGTCTTTGCGGTACCGCGCGCCAGCACGGGCCTATGCAAAGTGGCGAAGTCATGGAATTCCCTAGGCGCCTTCCCTAGCCTGCAGAGCGCTGGGGGCGATCCAGCTCCCCCGGTATCTACTGAATAGGAGAAGTACATGAAGAAGCCAGTCCTCTTGGCCTTGGCATGCAGCGCGATGGCGGGTACCGCCTTCGCACAATCCTCGTCGGTCACGCTGTTCGGCGTCGCCGATGCGGCAGTCCGTCAGGTGAAGAACGGCAGCGCAGGCACGGTCAAGGGCGTCACTTCCGGCGCCAACACGACCAGCCGCCTGGGCGTCCGTGGCGTTGAACAACTCGGTGGCGGTATGTCCGCCGGCTTCCATCTGGAATCGGGTGTCGAGCTCGACACCGGCAGTGCCAACGCCAGCAAGTTCTGGAACCGCCGCTCCACTGTCAGCCTGATGGGTGAATTCGGTGAAGTCCGCCTCGGCCGCGACACCACGCCGACCTACAACAACGCGCTCAACGACGAGTTCGGCATCGTGGGCGTCGGCTCTCGCGGCGTGTTCGTCTACGGCTCCAGCGCAGTGCTGGGCAGCGGCGCAACCACCGCGCAACGTACTGACAACGGCGTCAGCTACTTCCTGCCCAAGAACCTGGGTGGCTGGTTCGGCCAGGTGCACGTCGCCGCTGGCGAAGGCGTGGTCGGCAACAAGTACACCGGCGGTCGCGTCGGCTTCGAGAACAGCACGTTCCTGGTCGGCGGTGCCATCGGCCAGACCGACGTGGGCAGCACCCAGCCGAAGTTCAAGAACTACAACCTGCTGTTCAACTACAAGTCGCCCTGGGGCACGCTGCATACCCTGTTCGACGTGAAGAAGTGGGGCCCACGCAAGGCGCAGGAGCTGTCCATCGGCGCGACCGTGCCGGTCACCCAGGCTGGCTCGATCCGCCTGGGCTACACGAGCGTGAACCGCTCGGGTGGCGCAGCTGGCTCCGGCTACGCCGACGCCGATGACAGCACCCGCGTGGCGCTGGGCTATGTGCATGAGATGTCCAAGCGGACCGCTCTCTACGGCACCTACGCCACGATCAGCAACAAGGGCGCAGCGCGCAGCTCCGTGCTGTACACGACGCCGACCGGCATGCGCGGTGGAGAGAACTCTTCCGGCATGGAAGTCGGCGTGCGCCACAGCTTCTGATCCACACGGCAACTTCAAGGGTGAGCGCTGCGGCGCTCGCCCTTTTTCGCGCAGGAGGTGTACATGTCCAACGCGCTCCGTCCGACGCCAAGCACCGGTGCCCCCACCACCGCGACCGATGACGACTGGAAGGCCACTGCGCTGATCTTCAGAGGTCAGCGCCAGGCGCTGATCGCGAGCAACATCGCCAACGCTGACACGCCCAAATACCAGGCCCGTGACATCAGCTTCTCGGCGGCGCTCGAAGAAGCGAGCCGGGTCCGACCGGCCGCACAGCCCGCACCAATCGCCACCACGGCGCCCGGCCACCTCGCGCCAACACTGGTCGCGCCGCGCAACACGCTGCAGTTTGCCGAGTACGCGCTTCCGTCCCAGACAAGCCTCGATGGCAACACAGTCGACATAGACCGCGAGCGAGCGTCTTTCGCACAGAATTCCATCCTTCACCAGCTCGCCGTGGCGTCCCTGGATGACGAGCTGAAGGAGTTCAAGATGGCCATCGCCGACCCTCGTCGGGCATGACGCTGTGCGGGCTAGCCCGCAGCCGACGCGCACATGGCGTCGCGCACAATCCCGCGCGAGGGACGGTTCCGAATCCATGCCACCAAAACCAGGAACGCCGCGTTCGCCACGCAAAAACCAGTTGGTCGCCAAAGGCGGTGTCATCCTGCCATCGGCGCAAGTTCTCCTGCTGAACCCTGATCAGTGGGAAGACTTCATCCTGGCCGCAGCGCGGCAGCGCATCCATGCCGGTGGCGTCCGGTACCAGGAAGTCAAACGCCTCGGCGGCGCTGGCGACGGCGGCCGCGACATCGAGGCTCGGTATGGCCACACGTTGGTACGTGACGGCTGGGACCTGTACCAGGCCAAACACTACGCGTCCGGCCTGAAGCCCAGCGAGGCCTTCCCGGAGATGGCCAAGTTTTTCAAGCAGATTGCGAAGGGGACTTACTCCCGCCCCAAGCACTACTACTTCTGCTGCCCGCGCGCCGTCGGCAACGAGCTCCACAACACGATGGCTGCGGGCGCCGCCGCATTCAAGGCCAAGTTCCTTGCCGCGTGGAAGGGCGAGAACACGGGCATGCAAGGCATGGCCCTCGATCTGACGCCGGCCGTCCAGGCGGCCGTCGATGATTTCGACTTCGACAATTTCATCGAGCTGCCGGTTCATGACCTGCTTGCCTGGCATGAACTCGACCGTGCCGCACACCATGAGATGTTCGGCATCGTGCCCCAGCGCGGCGACGATGATCCTGTTCCGGCCAAACCGGATGGGCGCGAAACCGTGTACGTCGGCGAACTCCTGCGTGTCTACAGCGAGCACAAGACTGGGCCTATCACCCTGGCCGACCTGCCTGGCAGCGACTACGAGGAACACTTCGAATCGCAGCGGCAGACCTTCTACTGCGCCGAGGGCCTCCAGCGATTCAGCCGGGATATCTACCCCACTGAGCAGGAGTTCGAGCGGCTCTTGGACATGGTCCACGCCGGCATCAGGCCCACTGTCGCGCAACTGAAGCTCAAGAACGGCATGGACCGGGTCGACGCGGCCGTCGAGAAGGCATCGACGCTCCAGGTCCAGGAGAGCCGCCTGTCGCCCCAGCTTCGCGGGGGTGACCTGCCCGGCACCTGCCACCACCTCGCAAATGGCGGTAGGCTCAAGTGGGTCAAATGAAGAAGCCTAAGCCCCTCGCAGCCTTCAATTCGCCGTTCGAACTGGGCGTTCGGATGGTGTACCTGCTGAACTCGCTGCAGCCGGCCGGCGCCGACTTGCAGAAGCTCGTGCTGCTCGACTACGCGGTCGTGTATTCGGACGACCTCGGCGGCCCTCCGAGCCTGCACACGCCCGTTCCGTACCGCGGCAGCGAATACCTGAGCCGCCGCGACCTCATCGCGCAAAGCCTGTACCTGATGAGCACCCGCGGTCTGGTCGCTGTGGCCATGGATGAGACCGGCATCACGTACTTCGCTGGCGATACCGCCAGAACCATGGTTGGGGCGCTGACGGCACCCTATCTGCGTGAATTGGAAGGCCGGTGCCGCTGGGCGGCGGCGACCTTCGCCACGCTCAGCTCGCGAGACATGACCGATAAATTTGCGCAGCAAGGTCACCTGTGGGGTGCCGAGTTTGAAGATGCCGGTGCGCGAGGTTTGGCATGGCAATAACGCTGGCACGGCTCGCCGCACACGGTCCCGGTCTGGTGCCCGCCATCGTTGCGTTCGACGACCACCGCACGCTCATCCGTGGACCCAGCGATACGGGCAAGTCGCACATCTGGGACTGCCTCTGGTTCCTGCTGGGTGGCACAGCCGCGCCCGAGCAGTTCCCAGAGTCTGAAGGCTACGACTCGCTGGAGCTTGTCTTCCTGCACGGCGAGCACGAGTACGTGGTGCGCAAGGGGTTCGCTGGCGGCCCGGCCCGTGTGTTCGTACGGTTGGAGGATCGGTGGGTAGAGGACGGTGCGGCCAATCCGCTGGAAGATCTCACCCAGGATGTTGGTGAACTGCTGGTCAAGCTGTCGGGCGCCGAGGGCAAGAAGGTGCTGCACAAACGCAGCAAGAAGGGCGCGGTCACCGGTGACGACCTGAGGCACTGGTCGCTGGTGTCCCAGCCCAGCATGATCACCAAGGACCCGACCAAGGGCAAAGGCCATGGCACGGACAAGCGCGTGGCATCCTTCTCGCTCTTCCTGAGCGGCCTCGATGACACCGCGATCGAGCTTTACAAGAGCAGCGCGCTGAAGGATCAGGCCAAGGGCAAGCTGGCGATCGCCGAGGCAGAACTGGCTCGAGTCAAGGGTCTGATCCCAGCTGACACTGACCGCGCAGCAGCCGTCGCGGCGCTTGCGCGCGTCGACGAGCGCCTCGAGATGTTCGGCACGCAGCTGCAAGCTCGCTCTTCGGTCCTGAAGGAACTGCGACAGCGGATCTCCGCCGAGGGTGAAGCGCTTGCAAACGCCTCGACGCAACTGGCCAGCGCGACATCGATGCGCGAGCGTTTCGCGTTGCTGGACTTGAAGTACTCCAGCGACCTCGCCAGGCTCGGCGCTACTGACGAAGGCATCGCCTTCTTCCAGGCTTTGCCTGAAACGCCCTGCCCGCTTTGCGGCACGCCGGTCGAGCAACACGTCGGTCCGGACAGCCTGAAGCCGCGTGCGCCGGCGAAGTATCGCGACGCCATCGCCGCGGAGGCGCAGAAGATCCGCGACCTGCGTCGCGGGCTTCAGCCTTCCCTGGATCATGAGAAAGCCCGGATCGCGACCGCCACTGCTGAGGTGCAACGACTGTCAGCATCGCTGAAATCGTTGGAAGAGCAGGAAACGCTTGTTCTGCGTACCGCGGGGCAGGAATTTGATGCTGACCCGCGCGAGCTTGCCGAGTCCCACACCAGGCTGTCCGCCCTGATCGACGCATTCGACGACGCCAAACGGCTGGAAGGCGACATCGCCCTACTCCAGGAGGAGACGAAGCAGAAGCGGACCGCACTTGTTCGCAACGTCGGCACTCACGGCGATGCCGTCGGCGCGCTGGCCTGCCAGATGCTCAACGACTGGGGCTTCACGTCGATCAAGACAGTCCACGTGGATGCTGTCGCGTGCGACCTGGTCATCGATGGCCGCCGGCGGCTCAGCTATGGCGCAGGCAAGCGCGGCATCTTCCACTCGGCGCTGAGCATCGCGCTAATGCAGCATGCGCTCAAGGAAGGCCACCCTCACCTCGGCGTGGTCGTGCTGGATTCGCCGTTGAAGGCATATGCGCAGAAGGAGTCGGCTGATACCGACCGGGATATTCCGATGGCAACGGTCAATGCCAGCTTCTACGCCTGGCTGTCGCGCTTCAACGGCCCGGGGCAGGTCATCGTGCTGGAGAACGAGGCTGTGGATGCCGCCACGGCTCGCGCGCTGAATGCAATTGAGTTCACCGACGACCACACCCGCGGACGTCAAGGGCTCTATCCGCCCAGGCAGGTCACCGGTCAAGCAGCGCCCAAGCCGGCGGACGACAGCATCTAGTCGTTGGTGGCGCCGACCATCCAGGTCGACTCTTCGACCTTCGGCGCGGCGTCACACCATCATTTCGATCATCAACAGCGCCAGGAAGCCTACGAAGAACATCGACGTCAGCAACGGCGTCTCATCGACTTCATGCGCCTCGGTCAGCAGTTCCTCCGTGACCAGATCCAGCAGCGCCGCGACGCCGAACGACAGCACGCCATCCAGCAGATTGGCACTGGCGCTGGCCAGGAAGTAGGCTCCGATCCCCGCGCCTGCCATCAACAGCACCGCAAATGTGATCGTGGTCGCCAACACCAGGCGCCGCGCGTTCGGTCCGCGCATTGCTGCTGCGGTCGCCACGCCGAGGAACAGCACCTCCAGGGTCATCGCAATCGTGATCAGAAGTCCCTGTCGCTCGCCCGCTGCAAAGCTCACGCCGATCAGGAGCCCGTCCAGCGCAATGTCCAGCGCCGAGGCCAGCAACAAACTCGTCGGGAGTGCCAGCGGCGTTGCCTTCTCTTCACGTTCCTCCAGCCGACGCGCGAACGCCTTGAGCAGGAGCATCGCGATCACGCCGAGTGCGAAGCCGCCCAGCGTCACCCATGGAAGCCTGCGGTGCACCACATCCGGCAACAGCTCGGTCGCCAGCGCCGCGAACAACACGCCGGCGGCGATGTGCTGGACGGCGCTCTGCACCTTGGGGCCCGGCGTGCGGATCGCATCGGCCAGCCCGCCAACCACCACCGCAACTGCCGGCACCGCAGCAAACGTCATGACGCCGGCCAGGGAAATGGGCTGTGCAGTCATGCAGCCTGCCTCCGGTTCCAGGTCAGCGGCACCAGCAACCACATTGCGCCGATCAGCGCGCCGATGGCGGCAGCTGCCACGTTGCCGACCATATGGCCGAGCACCTCAGAAAGCACAAACTGTGTTGCCAGCACCAGCGCGATCGCCAGGAAGGCTGCACCGACCAGCATCTGTCGGCTCGCCCTGGCCTTGAAGTTCGCCCGCTGACGCAGAGGTCGCATCAAGCGGTGCTGAACGGCCGGCGCCGTGAAGAGCACCAGCGCCGCAACAGACAGCAGGAATGTGGCCAGGAAGACGTTCTTCTCGGCCTGCACGATGTTGCGGAAGCCAGGCGCGAACGGCACCGCGATCAGGAATGCGGACAGCAGCTGAGCCGTAGGAAGCAGCACCCGCAGCTCACCCAACATGTCTGTCAGGTCGCCGTCATCGTCATCCAGGGATTCGTCCGTCGGCGAGCGCTGGCGTTGCGGATCAGGCATCGTCATGGCCGCCTCACGCCTTCAGCTCAGCAGGCTTCGCCGCCTCAGCCACCTTCGTGCTCTTGTCAAACGGCTTGTATGCCAGCAGTCTCAGCGCGTTGAAGACCACCAGCAGTGTCGATCCTTCATGGAAGATGACTGCGGTACCGATGCTCAGGCCCATGATCGTCGACGGGATCAGCACCGCCACCACGCCCAGGCTCACCCACAGGTTCTGCTTGATCACGCGGCTCGTGCTTCGCGAGAGACCCACCGCGAAGGGCAACTGCGCCAGATCGTCAGCCATGAGCGCGACGTCTGCGGTTTCCAACGCTACGTCGGAGCCAGCAGCACCCATCGCGATGCCGACCGTCGCGTTGGCCATGGCCGGCGCGTCATTGACGCCATCGCCCACCATCGCCACCTTCCCGTGTTCGGTGCGCAGCTTCTTGATCTCCTCGACCTTCTGCTCGGGCATGAGGTCGCCACGCGCCTCGGTCAGACCCACCGTCTGTGCGACCGCCTCCGCCACCTTCTGGTTGTCGCCGGAGATCATGATCAAGCGCTCGATGCCGAGCTTGCGCAGCTCCGCCATGACTTCGCCGGCGACCGGACGCGGGGTGTCCATCACCCCGATGACACCGAGGAACTGGCTGCCCTTGCGCACGATCATCGTCGTGCGGCCGTCAGCCACGAGCTTTTTGTTCGCCTCGTCGACGGCCGCAGGGACCTTCGAGTCGGGCAATTCGGTGAACAACACCGGCTTGCCAATATGCACGGTGTCCCCCCCGAGCTGCGCCTGCACGCCGCGGCCGGTGATGCTCTTCACGTCGGAGGCCTGCACGAGATTTGCTTTGTCACCCAGACGCTCCTTGGCTCCGGTGACGATGGCCGCTGCCAACGGGTGATCGCTGTGCTCTTCGACGGCCAGCGCGACCGCGAGCAGCTCCTCTTCCGGGACACCTTGAGCTGGCACCACATCGATCAACTTCGGCTTGCCCTCTGTCAGCGTGCCCGTCTTGTCGAAAGCGATCGACGTGAGCGTGCCCAGGTTCTCCAGCGGCCCGCCACCCTTGACCAGCACGCCGCCGCGCGCCGCACGTGCCACGCCACTCAGCACCGCGCTAGGAACTGAAATCGCCAGCGCGCATGGACTCGCCGCCACCAGCACAGCCATCGCGCGGTAGAACGTCTGTGAGAACGGCTCGTCGATGACGAAGCCTGCACAGAGCAGCAACCCGACGAGTGCGAGCACGGACGGCACGAAGATGCGCTCGAACTTCTCGGTGAACTGCTGGGTTGGCGACCTCTGGGCTTCGGCCTCCGTCACCATCTTGATGACGCGCGCCATCGTCGACTGGTCCGACTTGCGCGCGACCATCACGTCCATCGCGCCAGCGCCATTGATGGTGCCGGCGAAGACACGGTTCTCAGCCGCGACGCGCTCGAAGTTGCCAATCGCCGCCTTGCCATCCTCAACCGGTCGCTTGTCTACGGGGACGCTCTCTCCCGTGACCGGCGCCTGGTTGACGCTAGAGGTTCCAACGACGACCACGCCGTCTGCGGGCAGCCGCTCGTTGGGCTTCACGACGACGACATCGCCTACCTGGAGTTGCTCGAGCGGCACCACTTCAGTCTTGGAGTCGCGACGCACGGTTGCCGTGTCCGGCGCCAGTTTGGCGAGCGCCTCGATCGCGCGCCGAGCACGGCCCATCGCGTAGTGCTCCAGCGAGTGGCCCAGGCTGAACAGGAACAGCAGCAGCGCGCCTTCACCCCACGAACCAAGGGCTGCGGCACCAGCTGCGGCCACCAGCATCAAGGTGTCGATCTCAAATCGCTTCGCGCGGAGGTTCTCGATGGCCTCCCTCACTGTATAGAAACCACCAAAGAAGTAAGAGACGACGTAACACGCTGTGGGCAGCCACTCGGGACTGGTGCCGGCGCGGCCAAACAGCCAGCCGGCCAGCAAGAACGCTCCTGACAGGAAAGCAAAGATCAGCTCGGTCTTCTCCCCGAACAGACCGCCGTGCTCATGGCTGTGTTCTCCGCCCTTCTCGCCGTTGTCGTGGGAATGACCGGCATGGCCCTTCTCATCGTGCTTGTGCGGCCGGCCCTTGCCTTCGTCCCTGTGATCGTGACTGGCCTTTGGGTCGTGATCATGGTCGCTGTGGTCGTGCCCGGCGTGCTCGTCGTTGGCCGCGTTTGGATCCTTCGCGGTCGCTTGGGAAGACCCAACCGTCGCGGCAGCCACGGGCTGAAAGTTTTGCCCTGGTGCGAACACCTTTGACGCACCAATTCCTTTGTCGGTCGTGATGTCCAGTGACGTCAGACGCTGGTGGAGTTTCGCCTCATCGATCCGTGTGCGGTCGAGCTCGATTCGCACCACGCCACCAGGCGAAACGTCCGCCTCGATGACACCGTCCAAAGTTCTGAGCTGCTCCGCCACGCGTTGCGCAAACCGCGCATGCATGGGTAGATTGACCCGCCCCAGAATGTGCGAGAAGCGGTCGGTGAGGCTTAGTCCTTCGGAAGTGATCAGCTCTCGGAGCCGGCCCAATGAGATCACGTTCGGGTCGTAGTGCACGCATAACTGGGGCCTGCCTTCAGGGACGCCCGTGACGTGCGCCTCGTCGATACCCGGTCGGCCAACCAGTTTGTCCTGCAGCCGTTTCACGCAGGGATCGTCGGTGCCGTGGATACCGGGAAGCACCAAAGGGAGGTCAAGCCGTAGCTTCTGGGATTCGCTCATGGGCGGCTTCGCTTTCTTGCAGTGCGGCGGCCAGCCCTTTAGAGAGGTGGTCTGGCTGCCTGTTGGTCAGACCTGCCTCGGCCAACGGCCGCGAGGTCCATCTGCTGCGCCGGGTAGAAACCTCCGGCGGCCTGCCCGTCGCCTTGGCGTCGGACTTAGATCAAGTCAGCTCAGCCCATTTAGGGCGCTCGATGGAAGGCACCAACAGTCTGGAATGGTCCCGCCGTACGGTCGGCACCTCGTGTGCGACCTGGTCTGCGCTCAGCAGGAACTGCGTTTCTGAGACGAAGGTCACGCAGCTCATGTGGCAGGCGATGCAGTCGGCGTCATCGCCACCGACCTGCTCGGTCTTCTCGACCGATGCATCGGCTGCCTTGCCGGCTTTGCCGGCGTGCTTGTGCGCGTGGTGTCCGAAGTGGCTCACGTCGACACCTTGCTCGTGCTGACAGTAGCCCGCGGCTGCGCCCCAGACAAACTGGAAAGGCAGCACCGCGAGCAAGAAGATCAGTAGAGCTTTTCGCACCAAATAATCCTAGCAGTGGCAGCTGTAGGAGGTCACCGCTTTTGACGCGCCCGCCGACGCTGCTCTCTGCGCTGTTCCCTACGCTGCTCCTTCTTCACCCTGTCTTGGCGCAGAAAGTAGATGAGCATCACCAGGGAAATGATGATCACGGCGATGGAGCCACCAAAGATATAGGTCGCCATGGCCGGATGGCGCTCTCGCAGGTGTTCGAAGAAGGTCAGCATGGCTGGCTCCTATCGACGGATGCGGCCCGACTCATGACACCCTCCGGGAAGTCCTTGACGTCGCAGCATCCTTGCCGTCCGACGCACCTGGGTCTTCCAGCGTGAAGCAGATGTACGTCCCGTTTTCCGATGAAGTTGCAGTGGCGGTGCCCCCGTGCATACGAGCGATCGCTGCGACGATAGACAAGCCCAACCCATGGTTTCGATCTGCATTGGTACGAGAGGGATCGACGCGGTAGAACCGATCAAACAGCCGCGGAAGGTGCTCTGCCAGGATGGCCGGCCCGTCGTTGTGGACCCCAATCGAAACATGGCGCACATCGGAGCGGGCGATACGCACCTCGATCAGTGAACCTGGCGTTGCGTAGCGGCAAGCATTGCTCAGTAGATTCGAGACTGCCCGGCGCACAAGCCCTGTGTCCACGGCAGCGCGCGCATCTCCCAGGATTTCGACCCGAAGATCCGCTTCCTCAAGCACGACGTCGTAGTAGTCCGCGACTTCCGCGGCAAGGTCCGCCAAGCTCATTGGCAACGAGCGACGCGCCGGCGTACCACGCTCGGCATGCGAAAGGAACAGCATGTCCGCCACGATGGTTGCGATCCGGCGCAGCTCTTCCAGGTTGGACGCCAGGGTGTCGTGAAGCTCGGCCGCAGTGCGTGGGCGCCGTAGGGCGACCTCGCAGCTCCCGATCAAGATGGACAGCGGATTGTTCAGCTCGTGCGCAACGTCCGCATTGAAGGCTTCCATCTGCTGGTAAGCCATCTGCAGCCTGTCGAGTAGCGCGTTGAACTGCAGCAGCAGCGACTGCACCTCCTCCGGTTGCCCAGTGGCGTCCAGCCGCTGATCCAGCCGGCTTGCGTCCAGCTCGGAGGTACGCCGTGCCAGCGCGTTGAGTGGCGCTAGGCCTCGCTTGACCAGCACGAAGCCGGTGGCGGACACCGCGAACGTGCCAACGAGCGCAGCGGTCAGAAGCGTCCACCACAGCCGGCTCAGCAGTGACTCGTCCTTGCTGACGTCGTAGATCAGCTCTGCCTGCCCTGCCCCACCCAGTTCCTGAGGAAGCTGGACGGGGAAGCTCAGCCGCTTGCTCATTGATTCCAGGCGTTTGGGATTGTCCTTCTCGAATACCGCAGCATGGTTCTGCTGTCGGACCACCAACGACAGATCGTCGTGGCCGGCCAGGAAATCACTCATCAGGTGTTTGATGCCCGGGATGTCATGGACCTCTTGACCTTCCTTGAGCAGCCGCTCGACAGCGGTGCGCTTCTTCAGGAGCATGTCGTCCTGGCGGCCCGCTAACGTCAGCGCGATGACGAGATAAACCGCGCCGCAGACCAGGCTCAGGCCGAGCAGGGTCTGAAGCGCAAACTGCCGTGAGAGTCGAGCCCGAAGGCTCGTGGCGGCATTGGCTGGCGCGCTCATGGCCGGTCCTCCATCACGTAGCCCATGCCCCTCACGGTGTGCAGCAACGGCTTGTCGAACGGCTGGTCTAGCTTCGACCGCAGACGGCGAACGGCCACCTCGACCACGTTCGTCTCGCTGTCAAAGTTCATGTCCCAGACCTGTGCGGCGATCTCCGTGCGCGACAGGACGTGTCCCTTGCGTCGGAGCAACAGAATGACCAAGCTGAACTCCTTGGGCGTCAACTCCAGGCGATGTCCAGCTCGCATTGCCTTGCGGCGCACCGTGTCGACCTCGAGATCGCCTAGGCGCAGCACCAGCGATTCAGCGTCGGCTCGCATACCGCTTCCCCGGCGCAGCAGCACCTGGACACGGGCAACCAACTCAGAAAACGCAAACGGCTTGATCAGATAGTCGTCCGCCCCTGCTTGCAGACCGCGCACCCGGTCCTCGATCTGGCCCCGAGCCGTCAGCATCAGAACCGGAACCGACCGCGTATGGCGCAGCGCCGAGAGGACCGCCATCCCGTCGATGCCCGGAAGCATCCAATCGAGGATGACGAGGTCGTACTCGTTCACGGACGCCATGTGGAGTCCGTCGACACCGGTGTGGGCCACCTCGACTTGGTAACCCTCCTCGGTGAGTCCTTTGCGCAGGTAAGCGGCCGCCTTGACTTCGTCTTCGACGACCAGGATCTTCATGAGACCCCGCAGCCTTGCGGCCACCCTCCGATCAGGAGGCCCTGGGCCGCGGTGAAACGGCCTTTCAGCCGCCGCACCGCGAAGTGCGACTGTGCGTTCATGCAATCACCTCCTGGGCAGGCTTGGTGGGAGGAGACTCCTCCGCATCCTCGTCCTTGCGGTGGGCGATTCGGTAGAGCACCGGCAGCACCAGCAGCGTGAGCGCCGTCGACGACAGGATGCCGCCGATAACGACCGTGGCCAGCGGACGCTGAACCTCGGCACCCGTACCCGTGGCGATGGCCATGGGCACGAAACCCAGCGACGCGACCAGCGCAGTCATCAACACGGGCCGCAATCGGGTGATTGCGCCTTCGAAGATGGCATCGTCAAGGCTCTTCCCTGACTCGCGCAGGTTGCGGATGAACGAGATCATCACCAGTCCGTTGAGCACTGCCACGCCGGATAGCGCGATGAAGCCCACAGCCGCTGATATGGACATCGGAATGTCCCGCAGCCACAGCGCCACGATGCCGCCCGTCAGCGCGAACGGGATGCCTGTGAACACCAGAAGGCCGTCCTTGGCATTGCCGAACATGACGAACAGCAGCGTGAAGACCAGCATCAGCGACACGGGCACCACGACCTTCAGTCGGTTGGTGGCAGATTGCAGGTTTTCGAACTGGCCGCCCCAGACCATCCAGTAGCCGGTCGGCAACTTCACCTGTTGCTGGATCGCCTGTTCAGCCTCGGCAACGAACGAGCCGATATCGCGGCCGCGGACGTTGGAGCTGACCACCACGCGGCGTTTGCCGTTCTCACGGCTCACCTGGTTGGGTCCAGGCGACAACGACAGCTCAGCAACTTCGCTCAACGGTATGAACTTACGGGCTGCGCTGTTGGCGCCGGCCGGCAGTGGCACCGGCAGCCGCTTGATGGCCTCCAGATCGGAGCGCACGTTCTCGGGCACGCGCACGATGATGTCGAATCGACGGTCGCCCTCAAACATCGTGCCGCCTTCCTTGCCGCCGACCGCGGTCGCCAGCGTGTCCTGCACGTCTTGCACGTTCAGGCCATAGCGTGCCGTCTTCTCGCGGTCGATCTGGACACTCAACATCGGCAGACCGGTGGTTTGCTCGATGTTCACTTCGGTCGAGCCAGAGATGCCCTTGAGAACCGCCGCAATCTTGCCAGCAGCCTCGTTCATCACGTCCATGTCGTCACCGAAGACCTTGACGGCCACGTCCGAACGCACGCCCGAGATCAGCTCGTTGAACCGCAGCTGGATCGGCTGCGAGAACTCGTAGTTCTGACCCGGGAGCTTTTCGACGTCTGCCTTCACCAGCGCTGCCAGCTCGTCGCGAGTCTTGCGCGGCTCGGGCCACTCGGACTGCGGCTTGAGCATGACGTACGCATCCGAGATGTTCGGCGGCATCGGGTCGGACGCGATCTCAGCGGTGCCAGTGCGGGCGAAGACGCGCTCGATCTCCGGGTACTTGTTCTTCAGCGTGGTCTCGAGCTGCTGCTGCATCGCCACGGACTGCGACAGGCTGGTGCCCGGGATACGCAGCGTTTGGATGGAGAAGTCTCCTTCGTTCAGGCTGGGCACGAATTCGCTACCCATGCGCGTCGCCAGCAGACCGGACAGCAGTACTGTGACGACCGCGATCGTGATGACCAAGGGCTTGGCATTCATCACACGAACCAGTGCCGGCTCGTAGGCGCGGCGCGCCCAACCCATCAGGAAGTTTTCCTTCTCGGAAACCTTCTTGCCGATGAACAGCGCGACGGCTGCAGGCACGAACGTCATCGACAGGATCATGGCGCCAACGAGCGCGATCACGACCGTGAACGCCATCGGGTGGAACATCTTGCCTTCGACACCCGCCAGCGCAAAGATCGGCAGGTACACGATCATGATGATCAGCTGTCCGAAGAGCAGCGGACGGCGTGCTTCCTGTGATGCCAGGAACACCTCGTGGAAGCGTTCCGACTGTGTCAGCGGCCTCCCCTTGTGCTCCTGCGCGTGCGCCAGCCGCCTGACGCAGTTCTCGACGATCACGACGGCGCCGTCGATGATGATGCCGAAGTCGAGCGCACCCAGACTCATCAAGTTCGCGCTGACTTTCTGGTTCACCATGCCCGTGAAGGTGAAGAGCATGGACAGCGGGATCACCATCGCGGTCAGGATGGCCGCGCGGATGTTGCCCAGGAACAGGAAGAGGATGACGATCACGAGGATCGCGCCTTCCAGCAGGTTCTTCTTGACGGTGCCTATCGCCTTGTCGACGAGGGTCGTGCGGTCGTAGACCGTCACTGCATGCACACCAGCCGGCAGGTTCTTGTTGATCTCCTCCATCTTCTTGTCGACGGCCTGGGACACGGTGCGGCTGTTCTCGCCGATCAGCATGAACACCGTGCCGAGCACGACTTCCTTGCCGTTGTCGGTCGCAGCGCCCGTGCGCAGTTCGCGGCCTAGCTCGACCGTGGCCACATCCTTGATGCGGACCGGAACGCTGCCTTCGTTGCGCAGCACCACGTTGCCGATGTCAGCGATCGAGCGGACCTGCCCCGGCGCGCGGATCAGGTACTGCTCGCCGCGTCGCTCGATGTAGCCCGCGCCGACGTTCGCGTTGTTGCGTTCGAGGGCGTTGACGACATCGGCCAGCGTGATGCCGTATGAGGCCAGCCGGCTTGGATCCGGCGCGACGTGGTATTCCTTGGCGAAACCACCGATGGTGTTGATCTCGGTGACGCCAGTGACGTTGCGCAATTGCGGCTTGATGACCCAGTCCTGGATCTCGCGCAGATCGGTGGGGGTGTACGGCTCACCGTTGGGCTTCTTCGCGCCGGGCTTGGTCTCCACCGTCCACAGGTAGATCTCACCAAGACCGGTAGAGATCGGACCAATGTTGGGCTCGACACCTGCCGGCATCTGGCCTCGCGCGCTCTGGATCCGCTCGTTGACGAGCTGGCGCGCGAAGTAGATATCGGTGCCGTCCTTGAAGATGACGGTGACCTGGGACAGGCCGTAGCGAGACAGCGAGCGGGTCTGCTCCAGCCCCGGCAGGCCAGCCATGACCGTCTCGATTGGGTACGTCACGCGCTGCTCGGTTTCGAGTGGCGAGTAGCCGGGAGCCTTGGTGTTGATCTGGACCTGGACGTTGGTGATGTCCGGCACGGCGTCGATGGGCAGCTTCTGGTAGCTGAAGACACCCAGCGCGGCCATGCCGAATACCGCCAGCATGACAAGCCATCGATGCTCGATGGCAAAACGGATGATGCGTTCAAACATTTGGACGCCTCTTTCAGTGCGCGTGCGTAGCCGACGCCTTGCCGGCCTCGGACTTGATGACGAAAGCGCCGGAGGTTGCGTATTGCGCCCCCGCCTTCAGGCCGGACTTGACCTCGGTGCGCTTGCCGTCGCTGCGACCCAGCTCGATCGGGACCGGCGCGAAGCCACTGGCGGTGCGCACGAACACGATCGACTTGCCTTCCATCGTCTGGACAGCATCGGCGGTCACCGTGACCGGAGCGTCCGTCTCGCCAGCGGCCACCTCGACATTCACGAACAGGCCAGGACGCCAGGCGGTCTGGGGGTTGTCGACGACCACGCGGGCCTGCGCGGTGCGCGTCTGCTCGCCGATCAGCGCGCCGACATAGGCGACCTTGCCCACCGCCGTCTGCTCGAACGCCGTCGTCTTGATGGTCACGTTCTCGCCGATGCGAACCTGGGGCAGGCTGCTGGCCGGCACGTTGATCTGTGCCCAGACCGAGCGCAGGTCAGAGATGGTGAAGACGTTGACGTCCTCACGCACTTGTTCGCCCAGGGCGATATGCTTCTCGACGATCACGCCGTTGAATGGGGCACGCAGCTCGAAGCGGTTGAGCGCGGACGAATCAGCCGAAGCGCCAATGGCGTTCAGTTTCTGGCGTGCGTTGGCCACCGCAATCTCGGATTCGCGCATGGCCTGCTCAGCCTGCTGCACGTCCTGCTGCGGCGAGATGCGCTGTTCAAACAGCTGTTTCTCACGCTCGTAGGTCGCACGTGTCAGTTGCAAGCGCTTTTGCGCGGCCTGCAGCTCAGAACGCTGGTCGGACACGCTGGAGCTGTTGATCACTGCGAGCACCTGGCCCTTCGTGACCTGCTGGCCCAAGGAGACTGCAACCGACTCCACCACGCCACCGACGCGAGGAACGACGTGGGCAGTCTTGTCTTCGTTGAAGGCGATCTCGCCTGGCAACTGCAGAGCCGTCCGAATCTTCGCCGGCCCGGATTTGTCGATGGAAACGCCAGCCGCCTGGATCTGCTCAGCGGTCATCGCGACCGCCCCTTCATCCTTTGCGAAATTGAAACTCAAAGGGCCTCCGCCCGTTTGAACGCTGACCGTGCCCTTGAACAGGTGCGGCTCCTCGATGTTCTGGGCACTGACAAGCGCGCCACCCTGCAGGGCGAACGAAATCTTCTCCGGATCCTGACCCGGACGCTCGAGCTGGGCGGCCACTTGCTCCGCAGTGACCTTCACGGGCTTTCCTGCGTTGGTCACCCACAGCTTGATGCGTGGGGCGCCGCCGTCCTCGGAGAGCAACATCTCGACGGTGAGACCCTTCTGCTCGCCAAGGATGTCGCCGCCGTTGGCGCCCTTCTGTGCGTCTTCGTGATGCTCGCCGTCCCCATGGCTGTCTGCATCCTTGTGGCCTTTGTCCCCCTTCGCTTCGCCATGGTGCTCATCGTCTCCATGGCCTTTGGCTTCGCCATGGCCCTCGCTCTTCTCCGATGCGGGCGCACTGCCGCCCATGCGAAGGATGGAGAACGTGCCCACAGCGCCCAGCGCCAGGACCACCGCAATGGCGATCATCTGCTTCTTGCCGAGCGAGGCGCGTGCGCCCTCGGACGTGTTTTGGTTGAATTTCATCGTTGATCTCGAAGTTGGATTGCCGCTCAGGGCCGGTCTGACGTGGAGCCGAGCTTGCGGTCGATCTCTGCAGCCGTGCGGTGAACCTGCGCCACCGCGGTGAAGTACTGGCTGCGGACCTGGAGCCAGGTGCGTTGGGCGTCCAGAGCGTCGAGGAAGCTGAACTTGCCAAGCTCGAACCCGGTCTTGGCGGCTTCATAGGCGCTTTGCGCACCTGGCAGCACTTCCTTGCGCAACGCCTCGACCTCGTCCTTGCGTGCCTGCAGCAGGTCTGCCATCTGGAGGACTTCAGAGCGCAGCCGAAGCTCCTCTGCCTGTGCGGTGGCCTGGGCGGCATCGCGGCGACGCAGCGCCTCCAACTGCGTGCCTTGGTTGCGGTCAAAGAACGGCAACGGCACCGACACGCTGAAGACAGGCTGGTTACGGCCAATGTCCTGAGCCCGGCGGGCGCCAAGACCAACCGTCACGTTCGGCACGCCGTTCGCTCGCGCGAGGCCGTAGGTCGCCTCCGCACGCTGCACTTCGAGCTGTGCGCGGCGCACCGCCGGCGCTTCGGGAAGACGGGCCATGATGTCGGGAGCCGAAGGGGCAACAGGCAAGGCGTCCACATTTCCGTCCAAACGCTGGATAGACCCCTCAGGCGCTCCCATGACCGCGGACAGTGCGCGCAAGGCCGCAGAGGCCTCCGCTTGCGCTTGGCGCAGGTCAATGCGCGCCGTCGAGGCCGCAACCCGGGCTCGCGTCTCCTCGGTCGGCGACACCTTGCCGGCTGTCACGCGGCGAGTCGCCGCATCAACACCGCTGGTGGCAATTCGCAAGGATTCCTCGACCACCTTGACCCGCTCCTGCGCAGTCAAGGCATCGAAAAACGCCTGGATGGCCACGGCACGCACATCAGCACGCGTCGCCACCAGATCGAGGGCCGCAATGTCCTTGCCGCGCCGAGCCAGTTCGACCCGGGCCGCACGCTTGCCGCCCAGTTCGAGCGTTTGGCTGAGCTGCACTGTGGTGACACGCGTGCCGTTTTTTACGTCCTCTTGATCGACGCCAAGTACGGGGTTCGGGATCAGGCCGGCCTGCCGGACCGTACCGTCGTTGGCGTCGAGTTCGGCCGTAGCGGCGCGAAGCTGTGGGTTCTGCGCCAACGCAGTGTCCACGGCGGTGCGCAGGGTCAGCGGCGCAACCTGTGCGACGGGCGCGGAGGCCGGTGCCGCTGCCGGCGCGATTCGCAGCTCAGCAACAGCAGGTGTGGGGTTCCCAGACGATTGCGCCTGGGCAAGGGATGAGAGGAGTGCCGCACAAGCCAGCGGCACAAGGGTTCTGCGCATCGAAAACTCCGGGGTTGTTGGAACAACGCGAGGGTTTCGGCGAGTGCAGTGCTGCGGTCAGGGCCGCATCAGACGAGAAAGGGGTTGGAACGGAACTGCGCTCGCCGAATCAGGCGACGCGCCAGTTGGGGCGTTCGAGGAGGTCAGGCCCGCGCGAACGGAAGGCCTGGTTGGACGCGAAGTCCACGGCGTAGGCAGCGCTGGCATCGAACTTCAGCTCTTCTGCCACCAGCGGCTTCGCCAAGCTCAGGTGGCAGTAGCCGCAGTCGTTGTCGCCGACCAGCTTGATGCTCTTGGAACCCGACTTGTCTCCCAGATGCTTGCCGGATGCCTTGGATCCGGACTCGCCGCTGGCCTCATGCTCATGGACGTGGTGTCCGATGTGAGTCTTCGTCGGGACTTGCTCGTGCTGGCAATAGGCTGCCGCTGCCGACCAGGCGAACTGGACGGGCAGGACAAACAGCAGAAGGATGGTCAGCCAGCGACGCATGGACCGGATTGTGTCGTGAATCTGTTAATCGTGAGTGAATTGGTGGCGACCAATCCCGTGAAATCGTTCGCAGTGCAAGCTTGCCCTGCCTTGCAGAAGCCTGATTGGCTCCATCCGCGGCCCGGTCCGGACCGCGGATCAGAGCCCGCAGGCATCAAGCGCCTTCGCTCTCGTTGCGCGAGACGTAGACCATCAGCTTCTTGTCGGTGAAGCCCTGGGGAGCGATGGTGCGAACGTCCAGCGGACGGTGTCCGGCCGAGTTGAACTTCCAGGTGAAGTTCTTGCCAGCGCTCTGGAACGTCACCACGTCACCGCAGTTCACGTTGATGGCCTTGCCGGCGTCGACATTGACGATTCGCGCGTCCGGAGTCGCGGCGACTACTTCCCCGTGGACCGACTTGCCGTTGAGCATCCGGTCGTTGGCGGGAGCCGACTGGGGGCCGGCTTGGACGGCGCTGACGGCAAAGACGAGGCTGGCAATGAGGGCGGAGGCAGAAAAGGCGCGGTTCATAAAGGTTCCTACTTCGGCGGACGGGTTGCTCGGGAGAGCCACCTGAGGCGTTCACCATGGAATGAACTTTAGAAATGCGACCCCGACGGGAAGCCTGCCCTTCTCATTACAAATCTGTCATGTGGAAGCGGGCCTGGCGGCGCCGGGTAGCTGCCCTAACGAAACCAGTCATCGTCAAGAACATCCTTTCCCAGGGCAATCTCGCGTTCTGCATCGATCATCACGCGGGCGACCTCCGACTCCGGCAACTTGACCCGGACCAGGTGGGAACTCGAGACTTCAACGACGGCGTTGGGATGCGCCTCCAACACCCGGGGTTCGGCAAGGGTCCGGGTCGTCTCTTTGTCCATGGGGCTGTACGGCCTCATCTCGTCGACCGACTCCCGGAAGCTCATGAGCTGGTACTTCAGTTGCCGGCGAAGGTTGATCTCGATCTCAGCCTTGCGTTCGCTGAGCATGTCCTCGAACCCCGTTGCGTGTCGACCGACCTGATCGACCAGCTTCTGCTCCACCCCTTCCAGATCCTGCAACGCTCTCACGGCTGTGAAGATGCCCACCGAAATCGAGGCGTACATCTGCGTGACGGGCATGTTGTAGTCGGTTGTGCCGATTCCCTCTCGCTGCTTGACCTGCGAACTCGAAACCTGCCAATAGAACGTTCCTGCTCCGTACGCGTCCCGGGCCCACTCAAAGCGCTGCCGGACGGCATCGAGCACTTGCGGATACACCGTACTCCAGACCCCACTGACCGCAGGCCCGCGATCCTCCGTGAAGAGCCTATTCACGGGAATCACGGTGCACCGCCCCTGATCGGCCATCGCCGTGATCTCTCGCTGGTACCGCGACGCCACCTCGGCGCCCCGCGCATCGACGATCAGAACAAAGTGACACTCGTTGAGCCCGAGTTCTTCGAACGCCTTGAAAATCTCACAGATGGCCCGCCCAGAGACTACCGTGTCGACGAAGATGAACTTCTCAGTGGGCAGCTTGCTGGGCAAGGCCGCCAGCCACGATCGCTTGGCCAGGCTCTCGACCAGCACCTTGTAGAGGGTCAGGTGCGGGTCGGTCCCGTTGCGCCGGACCAGTGCCGCAAGGACTCGGCTCCAATACCGACGGATCGACATCGTCGTCTGTGTTGCATCCTGCGGATCTGCGGAGAAGGGGAGAACGAGCTTCTGGTGGAAGGGCGAATATGTGAGTTCGGTCATCTCCCTCAGACGGTCGTCGAAGTTCGGCAGTGCGCGAACGTCTAGTCGCCAGGCCGCCGCGGCAGCGTTGATGAACGGCACCGCGCCTCGGCTGGGAACAACCAGATGCCGGTAGCCCTCCTTGACCAGCACTCGGATGTAATCGGACAGGTCCTTTGACGCACGGGCATAGTCGATCAAGTTGTCGACATTGAACTCGTTCTGCCAGAGCGCTGATATCGGCTGTGGATCTTCATTCGTCATGCGGCAGTTCCCCTTTCACCCGTCTCGTCCGTTGGTCGGGTGACCCCTTCCGCGAGCACGATCTGAACGTCATCGTTGTCCGGCCATCCAAGCCGCACCAGCCAGGCCGAAATCGGGCTCGCGGCCTCCCGTGGCTCTCCCTGATCAGGATCGAACTCGAGACCGACCTTGGCATGCGTCCACAGGACGCCGACGAGATACTTCACGTCGTCGCAGAGCTGTTCCCTCGAGGTGGACAACAGATGTTGGTGCCGCTCCATCGTCGCGTCAGCGAATGGGTTGGGAACGTGAAGATGCTCTCCAGCGCGTTCGTAGATTTCGATGAAGCGTTCGAGTGTCTGCTTCTCCTCGCCCTCATCGAAATGCCAGACCCCCTCGGCAACCACCTGCACGCTCCTGATCGGAATCGGCAGGAAGTGCGGTGTGATCTTCGATAACCGCCTCAGGATGTCACCGACCTTCCAATCACGCGTGTAGTCGGGGTTGTCCTTGGCCTCTGCACGAAGCGCGGCATACCGGGTCTCGTCGGAAGAGATGCTTGCGAAGGCCACCAACTCCACGACTTTGCGGATCTGTAGCCACATGAACTCGTTGTCGGTGTCCAGGGTCAAGGTGCGAGGCTTCTTCGCTCCCTGGATGCGAGTGATGGCGCGCAAACGGCGCTTCACCTCGACCATGGCTGCGTGATATCGCTCGTGTGCCGAAGCTTTTGGGTCGGTCATTGAGTTCTTCCTTTGGTTGGAAGGGATTCCCTGCGGTTCACGGCGCGAGCAGCGCGCTCAACAGTGAGGCGTTCCGGTAGGCCACCATCAACGCATTCCTGGTCCCGCCGTCGGCACGGCCGCCCGCGGTCTGAACGTTGGCGACCTCCAGAACTTGCTTGAGCTTGCGCGCTGCATCGTGGATCTCCGTGATGTCGTGCTCTAGCGAAATCGCCAACCGCAGGATTTCGACATGTCGATCGGCGTCGCGCAGGTGGACCCGGAGCTGTCGCTGCCACGGCTTGGAGGGCGGAATCCTCTCCAGCAACCCGGTGACGATCACGTCGATGTCGTTGATAGCCTTCCCGATCGCCTCGAAATGCGCGGCAGCCGATTCGGGTGGCAGGTCCGGCATCTTGTCGCCCGGCTCGGCCTCGTCTCGTCTCTTATCCATCATTCGCGTCCACCCACCTTCACGTCGGCCACCAACCGACTCTTCATCGCTCTGTCGCGGATAGAGGAGTCGCCCATCTCCAACCGGTACCACTCGTTCCAGAACCACAGACTCCCGATCAGCTCGACAAAGACCACTTGGCCAGCGTCGCCGCGCACATCAAGCACACCCCTGCCCTTCTTCCACTCAAAGCTCAGTTTGTGGAGGCCCGGTGGGACCACCAACCTGACGAAGGATGCCGGCGTGGTGCCCACGAGCTCTCCGCCATCCATAGTCACGTTGACCACGTAGGCGGCATCGCCCCAGCGCCTGCGCACAACGTAGACGACCAGGCTGCCTGGCACCGGCTCGAACCTCTTCGCCTTTTCGTCGGCGGCGAGGTCTGGCACCGGCCCTGGCGTGCACGTCGGCTTTGAACCAGAGCGTGTTTTGGCGCGGAAGCAGTAGCGGTCGTCAGGCGGCCTGAGCGGACGCTCGGCGCAGCCCGCCAGTTGCAAACTGCCAAGGGACAACACACTCACAATGGCCACGCGCCTGCGTATGGTGATCATGGCGCGGGCTTTCCGCACTGGTTGCAAAAGCGGGCACCCGGCGTCAGAGCCGTTTCGCAGCTCTGACAGGAGGTAGCCATCAGTTGCCCACCACATCCGCTGCAAAAGCGCGCACCCGGCAACCCCTGCGTACCGCATTTGGCGCAGACCAGGCCACCAACGCCAGCCGGCGCGCCGCCTTGCGGCGGTGCGGCCGGTGCAGGTGGGTAGTAGCCACTGCCGTGCCCGCCATGCCCGCCGCCGTGCGAGCGCGAGCCACCGTGGTGGCCGCCGCCGTGGCCGCCCATGCCGCCCTTGAGTAGTCGTTCAAAGAATCCCATGTGTTACTCCGTCGACCGGCGCGGGTATGCCTCGCCGGCTCAATGATTTCGGTAGATGTCGGTGACATACGCCAGCCGTCGCGCGTACCCGCGCCGCTCTCAGTGTTGGTTGCCTGCGCCCTGGTCGCCTCGATGCAGCCATCAAGGCGGCAGTTCGCCCACGGACCGTGCGGCGCAACGCGTGCCACGGCAATGTGCCCCCCCGCAAGTTGGAGGGTTGGAGGACTTGCTAGAGCAGGCTCAGCTTCGGCTACGACGCACACCGGTCGTGCTGTGGCGGTTGACCACCACAGTGCGGCAGCCAAGACCACCATGCTGGCGAGCGCCAGCGAACGCTTTCGCATCGAATTCTCCTAGTGGCAGAAACCAACGAGGGAATCCGACGAGACGTCGTCGAGATCAGAAAAGAGGGAAACGCGCGTCTCGCCGGATCAGGCGGCGCGCGATCTGTCAGGTCGTTCGGGTAACGCTGGAATGTGTGACGGGTGTTCGACGGGATCCCCGAACACATCCTGACCGGGCGGCACGTGAGCCGCCATTTGCACCTCAACGCTCGGGACGCTGAAGCCGAAATGGCACATCTCACAGTCCGCGTGGGACAGGCTCGCTGCCTTGGTTTCCTTGACCTGTGATTGGCCAGCATGTTGGTGCTCGTGGTGGCCAATGTGCCTCGCTGCAGAGCCGCTTTCATGGCCGCAATACCCGGACGCAGCTGCAAAGGCGAACTGCACCGGTAGCACGATCATCAGCAGGATGACGAATAGGCGTCTCACGCGGGCAAGTGTACCGAGCGACAGGACTTTTGCCAGCGGCAACGGTCACAAAGACCACTGTGGCACAGGTCCTACTGCGACCGCCTTGCCTCTTCTTACTGCAATTTCAGCTGGCGAGCGTCGCGATCGGAGCCCTTTGACTTGCTAGCGCCCGATCCGGGCAGGCCTAGGAATGATCCCACTCGGTGGGGAGCTTTCTTGCATTGGAAGCTGCAAGTTGGTCGTTCTCTGCCGTCAACACGACTTGACTACCGGCGGCGCTTGCGTGGCATGCGCCTCATCGCCCCTGGACAGGTCTGCAGTTGTTCTCCTCCAGCGCACGATGAAGGCGCTCATATCGAGAAAGCGACACACCGTTGGCGCACCAGCGGCGCTGACTGAACCGCCACCTGGAACGCATCTCGGTCACCCACGAACACGACCTGCTCAACACCGCGAGTCAGTGCCGTGTAGATCAGCGCATGGTCGAGAATCCTGCTCTTGCCGACGACCACCGCGACGCGCTTGAACTGCGATCCCTGGGACTTGTGCACACTGATGGCATACGCCAGTTCCACTTGCTCCCTGGCTTCGGCCGGGCTGAAGGTATGTAGGTCGCCCTCGAAGCCCAAGCACAGCTCACCATCGGTGGCGACCGTCACTACCAGACCGAGACTGCCGTTCATGAGGCCACGTTCGTAGTCGTTGACGAGGTGGATGACCGGTTCACCGGGTAAGTACGGCGTTGGGTTTACCTCACCATCACAAGCGTCTGCATGGAACGATTGGTTGATGTGGTGGACACCGGCTTTGCCGGAATTCACCGCTGACAGTACTTGGAAGTCTTCTGCTCCCCATGCGCCAGCGATCTTCCGAAGTTCAGCCATCACCTCGTCCGCGCCGCATTGCACAAAGCTGACGCCGCTGTGGCGGCCGACATACGGCACGAATGCCGGCAGACGATGCTCCCGAACGGCAGCAGCTGCCGCAGGGATGCCGCTTGAGGCTGCCTGCCGATGGACCACCGTCAGATGTACCTTGGGGACGCGAGCGCTTTCCACCAACCTGTGGAAGACCAGACCGAAGGCGATTGGCGGAAGCTGTGCAGGGTCGCCTACCAAAAGCAATCGAACACCATCGGGAAGGTACTTCAGGACTCGGTAGAACGAAGGAAGGTCGAGCATGGACGCCTCGTCGATCACGACCAGGCTGTTGGCAGGCACCTCGATTTTGCCGCTTCGCGCAGCAGCGATGAACTTCGCGATCGTCGACGCCATTGCATTAGTCGCTTCCGCCATCCGCTGCGCCGCGCGACCGGCAAGAGCCATTTGAAAGACTGTCAGTGCCTGGCGGTTGGCAAGTTCGATGATCACGCGAAGCACCGTGGTCTTGCCAACGCCTGCACCGCCGGTCAAGACGCCGACAGCGCTCTTGAAAGGCAGGAGCACTGCATCGCGTTGCTCGGCATTCAGCGCGAATCCCTGCTCGGCCTCAATCTCGGTGATGACGCCTGTGGCCCACCTTGGCACCGAGTCGACCGCGATGACCGACTGCTGAGCAGGCACTTCTCCGGCAAGCATGGCGTTCAGGCGCCGTTCGACGCCATGCTCAAGGGCAGCCGCACCAATCGCTTGGTAGCCGTGCGCCTTGTCACCAACAATCGCGCGCCCAGCCAGCGCCAGGGCTATCGCCTCTTCAGCGCTCTGCCGGCCGAGGAGCCTCTTCACTCGCCCGAGCAATGTCTGGTGGTCAGTCAGCGTATGAGACTGCAGTAGTCTGGCATGTAAGGCGGCCTCAACGGCCCCAACAAGTCGCCTCTCATCACCTTCCGAAACCCCAAGCTTCTGAGCTGCGGCATCGACGATCGGCCAGCTCGTGAATGCGAGGAGATGATAGGGATTGGAGTCGAGCATGGCGCGAGCAGCATCGCCCCAAACGCGGAGCAGTCGCGTTGTCAGGCGCCACTCGATACCGTGCGCGTCAAGATGCTCGATCAGTTCAGTTTCATGCAGGCGTTCGGACCAGACTTGAATGAGCCGAGACGCGATAGGTGCCGTCAGCACCTCTTCCAAGCGCGCCGAGTCGCCGGCCGCGATGACCGAGGCCAAGCGGTCGCCGAAGTGCCGCCATAGCTCTTCAGCCTTTCCTTTCCCGATCCCGGCAAAATGCGGGTGATGGCAGAGGTAGCGCGCAACGAGCCGTCCTCGCGGAACTTCCGGCCTACAGCTTGTGGCATGCAGTTGCACCCCATACTGCTCGTGCTCTCGCAGTTCTCCTTCTACGTACCAGGCTTCACCTATGACCGGCAGCCTTGCCAATACATGCGCTCCAGCGAGCACGCGCAAGGGCCTTTCGTCCTCGGTGAAGCCTCCGAAAACAGCGCCACCGTTTGGCGCGACGCTGACGATGCGCGCGACCGACAGGCGAAGGTTCGTCGTGTTCTGCGCAACTACGGTCATGAGCGCTCAGCCGGAGCTGGAATGCGACGTCCGCTGTCGATCAGCATGTCTTCACGGCCCAGTTGAAGCTGAAGGTGCTTGACCTGGCGACGCAGCTCGGAGTTTTCGGCGACAAGTACAGCGTTCTGTTGCTCAAGACGATGCAGCTTTCTCTCAAGTTGCGCCGTCGCTCTCGCTGCCAAAGGCTTCTCAGCGCTACTGCCTTCTGGACTGTCGCCTTCCACGCGTCGACGCTCACCAGCCCTGGCCAGACCTTGCTGATGTCGTGCTTCTTCTAGCCGCGCCTCGATCTTCGGGTTTTGATAGAAGCTGCTCTTGGGAATGCCGGTAACCCGAACCAGTTCAGACAGATTCAAGCTCCCCTCGCGCGCCACGGGAAGTTGACCGCCGTGGAGGAGGTATTCCTCGAACGTCGCAAGGTGCTCCTGCCCAATCTGCTTACCGTTCTTCGAACCCATGCCTACCTTCCAATGTCTCGATTGAGGTGGAGCCATTCGAAAAATGGAGTGGCCAGCTTGGAATCGACAACAACCTTTGGCGGGCGCGTGGTTGCGTCCAGAATGCGGTTTGCGTCGCGGTCGGCGGTCAATAGCCCATCGAAGTGGTGCAGGACTGCCAGAAGCGCCTGGCTCGTTTGCACGAGCTTCAGTCGCAGTTCGTCTACAACTGCCTGACTGGTGTCTTCGGGGGAGCTTTCTGCAATAGACTTCGACTTTGCCGATTCAAGTTCGGCAATGTAGGCCTTCAGCCGACCCACCTCGCGACGCAAGTTCTCGACCCCAAGCTCGGCAGCGAGAAGCAGCGCTCCGGCCTTAGGGTCTTCAATCCCTTTGGGATTGATGGCGCTTGTCCCCCCACCGAGGCTGGTGGCCATGTACGTCAAAAGCAGCGCCTTATATCGCTTATTGCGCAACAGGGTGGCCCGATTGCAGTTGGCGCCCTCGCGCTCTGCGATGTGCTTCGCAACCATGTCCGCCAGATCGGTGATGTACTCGCACTTCATGCGCTTCTTGCCCATGTAGGCCAGAAACTCACGAATCAAGGCTTCCCTGCGCTTTAGCTTCTCTTGCTGCCATCCGGCAAACGGGTTCTTCCCTGGCATTTCAAATGCCTTCCAAGAGCAACTGCGAGGAAGATTGCCCCAGATTCTGCAGATGACTCTCTTTTGTTAGGAGTGACAATACTCGGCTGTAATCGAGTCCGTTGGCTTCAACGAAAGTTCTCAGCAGCCCGGCGCATTGGGCTGTAAGGTCGGGTGGCATCGGCGACGTGAGTGCCGCGCGAACGTTTCCCACATTCGCGAGTAACTGGCGCCGCAGGAGATCAAAACGGCCCTTAATTTCGGGACTATCGAAGGTTGGGTAAGCGACACTCTCTGCGAGCCGCGCTAGAACGTATGCGGTTTCTCCCGTTGGCACCGGAATTCTCCGGAGTGCCTGTTCGATGATCTCCGGCTTAGCAACGACCCATCTGCGTGAGTCCTGCCCCGATTCAATAAGACGCCGCTGCACTTCGAGAACCTCGCTGGACAACTTCCAGCCGGCAAGCTCGTCCCCTAGGCGCTGTCGCTCTGCCTCACGCTCCTGCCGCTCGGTATCTGTATGTACCTCGTCGAAGTCAGACCTATCCAGAGCTTGCTCGACTGATTCAAGTTGCTCGGTAACCTGCTTAATCTTCGCGACGACTGCAGGAAGATGATCAATGCTCCTCACAGCGTAAGGACACAACGCACACCGACCGATCCCACGGAGGTCCTTCAAAACGTCCGGCGGGCAGTGATTACCGAACGGGCACACTTCGGTTTTGTTGAATGCAGCGTCTGCACCGCGTGTCTCTCTCAAGACATCGATGCCGCTCTTTCCTCCCTCTCTAAGCGAGAGTGTCACGCAGCCATAGGATGCAAGCGTAGCCTCAAAATCGCGCCTTAGGGACTTTGCAAAAGCTGAATTAACGTGATCAGCCTTGAGAAAAATTGGATTCGGCCGTTGCCCGTTGGCTAACAGTTCGTCGAACTGCTTGCCGTAGGCGCCGACAGCAAGCGCGACTGCTTGTTCCGCCTGAGAAGCACGAATGTCGTCTTCATCGATTCGAACGTAGTGGTAAACGACGCTTGTATGCTGGCCGGTGACGTACTTACCAATAAACTCAGCCGGAAGAACGGTAATGAGATGCGAGACTACTCCGACTCGTGCACTGTGAGGGGTAATGTCGCTCTTGGGATGAAGGGCGATCTTGGGTTCTAACGAACCACGGTAAGCGTTCAGGCGGTCGCGACGGTCAGACGCTTTGTAGGGTACATCCTCCGGCAGAAGCTCGAAAAGGGGGGGAATGCGTCCGCAATCGATCTCGGACGCCATCCCTTGGACGCCCATGAGAATCTTGTCCCAAACGGTCGCGTAGCGACTGTCAGGATGTGGGTAACCTTCTGCTGTGACTGCGAAAAGAGGCTGAATCGCCGGCCACTTTGTTTTCTCGTTACCCTCATAATAGACGGTTTTGTCAAACCCAGCGCAGTCAATCAGATTTCGCCAGCGAAGTTGTTCGCGCAGAATTTGAATCACTCTTACGTTGACGTGTGGCTCCCAGCACTTCGTCATTACCTTGTCCGTATTGACTAGTAACTTCGTGATGCTAACGTCATCGGGATGAACCTTGGAATCGAATGTTCTGGCGTCCAACCATTGAATATGTTGGTTTCGAATTCCTGTGTAGATCGCAACAAGGACATGATGTAACCCGTGCGGTTGCGGAATTCGCAGCGTCCGGCCATCCTTCAACCGGAACGTCTCTAGGTCCATGCAATTCGGGAGAAACTGAATCCGATGGCCTCTGCCTCGAAAGAAGACCATCGGCACATAACCGACTTTATCGGCTGCTCGAACTGTATCTATGACGGTTCTCTTTGCAATGAAAATAAGATCGTCATCACCAGATAGTTTCCCTGAAAGGATTCGATCCAGCACGACATGGGTATAGGTGACGAGTGTCTCAACGTAGGCCAGGTAGAAGGAAAAGAGCCTTCTGGGAACGGGGCGCTTGTTCGTGCCAATCAATCTGCCGACGGCTGGGAAGTCATGCTTAGAGAGGGGCTGCACGAACCCCTGGCAACCGGGCAGTTCGTGGGAGTTGCTCCCCAGGAACTCAAAGAATTGTCGCAACGGCTGCAGCGCGTGGTGACGAGTTACTGGTGCCCAGCCCTGCCTCTCGCCATACTTTTCGACAAACTCCAGATAGGTCAATGGAGTTGAAAACTCCAAGTGAACTAGGCGAGAGATGAAGACGCTGGTAAGCAGTTCGGAAGGCGTGGTTGGGTATCTAATACGAGTGTCACTATTCTCGTTGAACCAATACGGAAGGTAAAAGAACAGGTAGAGATTGAGATATCCGAGCGCCCGCTGATGTTCTTTGGGGCTTTCCCGCCTAAGCTTTCGCAGGTAGGTCGCTTGCAGTTCAAGCCAAGTCTGGCGCATCGCAGCAAAATCAACTGCCAACCCAGGCAACTTAGAAAGTCGCAACAGCCGCTCTGGGAACGCATCTGACGGCCGCATTTCGAGCGCCTGATCGAGGTTGATCGACAGTGTCTTCTCGCCAAACAGTCGGCTTGTTTTATCTACAAGGCGCTCAGCTGATATCAACGCTGCGTCCCATGCCCGGACGGACACTGCACACCTGTTGCCATACTTGCGTTCAAGCACATCAACCAATGCGCGATACGCCATCGCTGCGCCTCGACCGCTGAAATCTGTGGCATCGTTTGCCTCCTTCACCTTAAGGAGGTCATCTAGGTTCGCGTCTTCTGGCCGATTCCAACCAAGAGCAAGCAGCAACTTGGTGCCGTTAGACAAAAACCAAGACTTCCGCCCATGATGGGTCGTTACCGACTGCAGTGCAGCAGCGTTTAGTGAATCTGAATCGTATACCGATCGCACTAACTGCAGGAGTTCCGATGCGATGAATGGCGCGATTTCGATTCTTGTTCCATTGTTAGATTTAACAAACGGCCAATTGAAGGAATACGGTAGCGTTATCGCTCCTCCGCTATGAAGGGCTATGAGGAAGAAGCCGAGACCAGACTGGACTGGACCCAGATAACTTGGCCTAAACCGGAAATTACCCTCTCGCTCCGCGAGCGTCAATCTATAGAATCCGTCCTCATCGAGAGGCTCGAACCTTGTGCCATTGGCCTTGAATGCGTCTAAAACGTAGGACTCGTCGAAAGTGAAGTCGTTTCGAACCAGAGTGCATAAGCGAACATATTTGACATAGATCAGGCGAAGGTTGGCCTTGGCAGTGACTGTTTCCAGATCGACGTCGGTGGCGGAATACAATGTTGTAAGTGTGGTGGCAGCGGAATCAAGCGCTAATCTGATTGATTGATCCAGCTGGCGGCCGGACACGTTGAAGACAACGTCGGCTTTGGTGACGTTGATCACTGCGAAACCCTTGTAGACATTTCTATTGCGGTAGCTTCTTGTGCAATCGCTCGCTCCACAATGGCAAGCTTTGCTTGCAAAACTTCGCGCCGCATTTGATTAAGAGTCTTCGTTGCGCCGCTTCCGAATAGCATGAAATTGGCGTATGCCAGCTCTGCTTGAAATAGTTCCACATCATGCCGCGCGTAGCGCTCCGTAGACTTTATGTTCGCATGTCCCATTAGCTGCTTGACCAAACCGATGGGTAAGCCGTAGGAGCCGTCAGACCGAGGAAAATAGTTCAAAAGGTACGTGCCATACATGTGGCGCAGAGAATGTGCGCCAAAGTCTTCGTTCAACTGCGTAATGGGCCTTACAGTCGCAACAGCAGAACCGAATATTCCGTTTCTGGAACTGGCTGCGCTCAGGAAGTAAGGGCGGCCTTCCATCCCGCTTCGTCGATGCTGGAATACGAACTGATGCAGGCCGTGCGGGAAGTACTCATTCTTCAGGTAGTTTTCCAACGCCTCGAAGAACATTGATGCGAACGGTTCGATAAGCAGGGTTGCTTGACTGGTTCGTCCCTTCCAAACCAGTTTGTCGCGTTCTTTCGGGGTAAGGTAGAGATAGCTTGCGTCGTTTGCTCGATGAGCAGGGTCTACTAGCTTCACTGTCGCCTGCTGCATGCTGATGTCTGGCCATAGCAGCTGCAGAGCCTCACTTATTCGGCACCCTGATGCCGCGCAGAAGCTGTATAGCGCCTTGTCCCGCCATGACGGCATGGCATTGATCAGTGCGGCTACAGCGTCGAATGGAAAGGCGCGTTTACTATCGTACGGGGCGGCGCCTCCGACGCTAGGTAACGAGGCCTCATCAATCAGTTTCGGCCCACCCGAGACGATGCCGGCAAACATGGAAGCGGCAACCATTGCGGCTGCCTGATGTGCTTGGAGCTGACGCGCAGTCGAGCTTGGTAGGAGCGGAAATGGGTCGACGGTCGCCTCTACCAGCCTATGTCGAACAAGTTCCTCAAGCTGCTTGCGCAGGGTTTCTGACAGCTTTAGGAATCGTCGTATCGGGGCATGCATCGAGTCGCAACTTGCCTTGGACACCATCGGCGACGGCAAAGTACTATTCACTTTGCGGGCGAGTTCGTTACCCGACATGCCACCGAAAACTAAGTACTCGCGATACGCTTCTAGTACCTCTACGAGTTCTTCTCGTGTCAACGTTGCTCGAGCATCTGCTAGCTTCGCCGCCGCTTCAAAGAGGTAGTCAAAGAACTTCGCGAGGTTGCGGCAGTAGGCTGAGCGAGTGTTGATAGGCCGGCCGCTTTGCGACTTGGCAAAGGCATCGAATGCGGCAATGCGGCGTCCGTCCGGGCCCAGCAGACCGAAAGACTTCTTGCCGTCTACCTCAACGTCGATGAGTGTTACGTTCTTCAACTGCACCTCAATGTGCAACTGAAGATCAGTCTACATCCGACCCCAATAGCATGCAACGATGTTGCGTATTGGGCATCGCCACACGTCCTCCGATGGAGGACTCTGAGTGCATGCAGATGCTTGGTGCGGCGGACAGGAATCGAACCCGTAACCCCCAGCTTAGAAGGCTGGTGCTCTATCCGGTTGAGCTACCGCCGCACGGTGAAAAGCGAGTCATCCTAATGTGCAACTGGGAAGACCGTCAATAAGAACCCCCGACCTGCTGCTTAGAAGGCAGCTGCTCTATCCAGTTGAGCTACGGGCAGACAGAACGCGTGATTATCAGATCAGCACGTTGATGATCGCGTTGCCGATGCCCATCAGCGCGGCGCCGGAGATCAGGCCGGCGCAGATCGGCTCCAGACCCTCGACCCAGACACGGTGGCCGAAGCTGCCCTTGCGCTTGCCATGCTTGCGGCCCATGGCCCAGAAGATCAGCGCACCGACGAACATGCCCAGCACGGCCTCGGGGGGCAGGACCACGCCCAGGCCGGTCGCGACGGCCGACAGCTGGAAGCGGCCCTTGCTCTTGATGCGCGCCACCTCCATCGCGACGGCCGTGACGGCGGCGACGGCCATCGACACGAGCACCGAGGCCGGCAGGCTCTTCAGGCCCTTGGCGATGATGTCGGCGACGCCCTTCCACTGCAGCGCGGCCGGGAAGCCGAACTGGTCGGACACGATGCCGGCCGTGCTGCGCACGCCCGACGCGTCGGGGTGCAGGAAGAGCAGGAAGAACAGCGGCACGCAGACCAGCACGCCGGCGATGTTGCCGATGACGTGGCCGATGGCCTGATGGCGCGGCTTGCCGCCCAGCATGTAGCCGGGCTTGATGTCGGACAGCAGGTTGGCGGCGTTGGAGGCGATCTCGGCCGTCATGCCGGCCGGCAGCAGGTTGGCCGCCGGGTTGCTGCGGTCCAGCGCGCCCATCGTGAACTGGGTGATCTTGGACAGCGCGCCGGTGGGCGTCCATGAGGTCAGCGCCATCGAGTTCGTGCAGATGACGCTGAGCACGCAGATCAGCGGCAGCGCGATGACGGCCATCCACATCGGCACGCCGAAGAACAGATGGGTCACGTAGGCGCCGAGCAGGCCCATGACGGGCACGCCGACGTAGGAGACCCACAGCGGCACCTCGATGTCCTTCAGCAGGTCGGCGCCGGAGTCGGCGGCCTGGCTGCTGCGCTTGAAGGCGCTCTTGAAGATCTCCGGCTTGGCCAGCAGCGACACCAGCGCGCCGACGACCATCATCGTCACGCCCCACCACAGCGACCACTGGTTGACGATCTCGACGCGGCTCAGCGGCACCGGCAATCCGTTCACGCCGATGCGCGGCGTGATGTCGCCCATCTGGATCATCAGCGGCGCCAGGATGACGAAGTTGATGAAGGCGCCCAGGAAGCAGCTCGCCGCGATGGCCATGCCCATCAGGCCGCCCACGCCGATGACGGCCACGTCCAGCGTCAGGCGCAGGCCCAGCGTGCGGAAGTCGGCGCCGAGGATGTTCGGGATGAAGCCCTGCACCTTGGTGGCCCAGGCGTAGTAGTAGTCGTCCAGCCGCTCGTGCAGATGCCAGGGCTCGCCGAGACCGGCCCACTTGTCCAGCATCAGCAGCTTGAACTGCACCAGCTTCATCCAGCCGTCGCTGACGATGGCCTGGTAGAGGGCCGCGCCGCCGCTGACCCAGCCGAGCAGCTTGGCCTTGAAGATGCCTTCGTCGCCATGGCCGTCGTAGAGCGAATCCAGCACGACGCCGCAGGCCCGGCCTTCGGGGAAGGGCGCCTGGTCCTCGTTGATGAAGCGGCGCTTCATCGGGAAGGCGATCAGCACGCCGGTCACGGAGATGACCAGCATCCAGATCATCATCTGCCACCACGGCGGGATGACGCCCGAGACCAGCATATAGGCCGGCAGGCTGGAGATCAGCGCCGTCGTCACATAGCCCGAGGCGGTTGCGATCGACTGGGTGCAGTTGTTCTCGAGGATGGTGTAGTCGCTGGCCCAGCCCGCGGCATGCAGCGCGCGGAACAGCGCGAAGGCCAGCAGCACCGAGGTCAGGCCGACGCCGAGGGACAGGCCGGTCTTGGCACCGATGTACAGGCCCGTGGCCGACAGCACGCCGCCGAGCAGGAAGCCGGTCAGGCCCGAGCGCAGCGTCAGCTGGGCCATGTCGCCGCGGAAGACGTTCTTGAACCACCACTCGTCCTTTTGGGCGCGGGTCCAGGTGGCGATCTGCTCGTCGGTCAGGTGTTGGAGTGCCATGGGTCTCGGGCGCGGCTTGTGGCCGTGCCGGGGGTTTGCAGCAAAGGCCGGGATTGTCCTGGCCGACCGCTCGGTCGGACTTAGGGATGCCCCAGGGTCTCGGCCCCTGGATGCGGGGCCTCACAAAAGCAAACCCGCCGTGACGCAAGGCCAGCGGCGGGTTCCGAAGAGGTTTGGTCGGGGCGGCGGGATTCGAACTCGCGACCCTCTGCTCCCAAAGCAGATGCGCTACCAGGCTGCGCTACGCCCCGAACAAGCCCATCATTCTAGCTGACTGGCACGAAGCGCCCGGTGCCGCTGATCAGTGCGGCGCGCACGGCCTCGCCCGGCTGCAGCGCTTGAACGGCCGCCACATAGCCGCGCATCTGCTCGAGGTAGGCCGGCTCGCGCTCCGGCGTGGCGCCCAGCTTGTAGTCCAGCACCCACCAGCTGCCGTCGCGACGCTGCACGAGGCGGTCGATGCGCTGGTCCTCCCCGTCCTGCCCCACGGCCACTTCATTGCCGGCCCAGAGCAGTTCGGCCGGGTCGAAGAAGGGGCGGCAGTCGGGGCTGGCGAGGATGGCTCGCGCCGCCTGCTCGTGCTGCTCGCGGGCCTTGGCGTCCAGGCCGAACGCCTGGGCCGACGCGGCCAGCAATACCTCCAGCGGCTGGGTCTGGCCGGGTGCCGAAACCCACTCCAGCACGCGGTGCAGGGCCTCGCCGACCCTGGCCTGGCGCTCGCTGCGGGCCGCGCCTTCGCGCGCGGGCGGCGCGGCCGGCGGCTGCCAGCGCGGCAGCGGCGCGAGGCGTGGCGCGGCGGCGTCGGTGCGCGCGCCGCTGTCCAGCGCGAAGGGCCAGGGCCGGGCCAGCGGCTGCAGCCGCTCCCACCAGCTCGTTGCCTGGCTGCGGCCGGGCGTGTGGCTGAGCACCAGCGCGCGGCGCGCCCGCGTCAGCGCGACGTAGAGGCCGTTGAGTTCCTCGCGCTCGCGCTCGCGGCGTTCGTCGTCGACCAGCGCCTGCAGCGACGGCGGCGGCCGGGCCTCGGAAGCGAGGAAGGCCGCGCGGCGCGGCGCCGGCCGGCCCACGGGCCAGTCGAGCAGCAGGCCCAGGGTCTCGGCCTTGGGTGGCGCGGCGTCGGTGTCGAGCAGCAAGACCACCTCGGCCTCCAGGCCCTTGGCGCCGTGGATGGTCAGCAGTTGCACCGCGTCGAGCGCGGCAGCGGGCACGAACTTGATCGGCCGGCTCTTCAGCGCACGGACGAAGCCGTAGAGCTGGGCGTAGCGGCCGCCGTCCAGCTCCAGCGCCGCATGCAGCAGGGCCTGCACGCCCTGCAGGCGCACGGCCGCGTCCGCCGCGGGCACGGCGGCGGCGATGCGGGGCAGCAACTCGCCTTCCTGGACGATGCGGTCCAGCAGCTCGTGCGGCGTGCGCAGGCGGGCCTGCGCGGCCCAGCCGCGCAGCAGGGCTTGGGCGCGCGCCAGCGCCGGGCTGGGTGAAGCCAGGTCTTGCAGCGCGTCCCACCAGCCGCGCCGCTCGGCCGGCGGCCGGCCCAGCCATTCGGCCGTGCCGGCGGCCTCGGCCAGTGCGAGCAGATCGGCCTCGGACGCGCCGAACAGGGGGCTGCGCAGCGCGCGGGCCAGGGACAGGTCGTGGCCCGGCGAGGCCAGCACGTCCAGCAGGGCCAGCAGGTCGGCCACGTCGGGCTGCGCGGCCAGCGGCTGCTCCTCGGGCGCGGCATGGGGCACGCCGGCGGCGGTCAGCGCGGCGCTGAGCTGGCGCAGCGGGTCGCGCTTGCGGGCCAGCACAAAGACATCGCCGGGCTTGAGCTCGGGGCGCTCGCGCAGCAGGCCCACGATGGCCGCGCAGACGCGCTCGCACCTGTCTCTTATACACATCTAGATGTGTATAAGAGACAGCGCTTGCGGGCCAGCACGAAGAGGTCGCCGGGCTTGAGTTCGGGACGCTCGCGCAACAAGCCCACGATGGCGGCGCAGACCCGGGCGCACTCGGGCGCGCGGCGGCTGATCTCGGCCTCGTGGCGGGCTTCGGTCAGGCTGGGGCGCCAGCGCAGCGGGTCGGCCTCGGCCGCAGGCGGCGCGGCGCTGACCTCGGCGTCCAGCGCCCACAGGCCGGCCAGCTCGTCGACCTCGGCCACCTCGGTCGTGTGCAGGCGGAAGCCCTCGTAGGCGCCGGCGCGCTGGGCGCCGTCGAAGGCCGCGTTGACGGCGGCCAGCACCTCGGGCGCGTTGCGCCGCGTGTGGTCGCAGGCCAGGCGCACGCCGCCCAGGCCCTCGCAGACGAAGTCCTGGGCCGCGGCGAACACGCGCGGGTCGGCGCGGCGGAAGCGGTAGATGCTCTGCTTGGGGTCGCCGACGATGAAGACCGACGGCGCAGCACCGCCGCCCGCGCCGGCATAGGCCTGCAGCCAGCCATGCAGGGCCTGCCATTGCAGCGGGCTGGTGTCCTGGAACTCGTCGATCAGCAGATGGCGCAGCTGCGCGTCCAGCCGCTGCTGCACCCAGCCGGCCGTCTGCGCATCGCCCAGCAGCGCCAGCGCGCCGCGCTCCAGGTCGTTCATGTCGACCAGGCCACGCTCGCGCTTCAACACCTCGAAGGCGTCCACCAGCACCAGGGCCAGGCGGCGCATCGCGGCATGCTCGTCGGCGGCGCGCTGCTGGACGATGGCCGCGCGCAGATGCAGCAGCTCACCGCAGAGTTCGTCGAAGTCGGCGCTGTCGACGCCCAGCTTGCGCGGCTCGCCCTTCAGCGTGAACAGCGCGGCGAAGGCGGCGTCGAAATCCCCGGCCTGCTCCAGCGCGACGGCGGCGTCCTGCGCCTTCTTGCCCTTGGCCGCCCCGAGCTGCCGTGCCAGCGCAAGCAAGGGCTCGCGCAGATGCCCGAAGAACTGCTCCGGCGTCGTGCCCAGCAGCTCGACGGCGCCGGGCAGGCTGCCCTCCAGCACGCCGGCGGCCTCGGCGAGGCGCAGCTCCACGCGCTTGGCGAAGGCGCCCAGCAGCCACTCGCGCAGGTTGTAGCGGCCGCGCGATTGCGTCAGCGCCTGGAAGTCCGCCCGAAGCGCCGCGTCCGCCAGCACGGCGACGTGGAAGCGCCGCCACAGCGTGGGCATCAGTTCCTCCTCGTCCTCGACGAGCTGCAGCTCGGGCGCCAGCCCCAGGCCCTGCAGGAAGGCCAGCGGTGCCGCGCGCAGCAGCTGCGAGAACCAGCCGTGGAAGGTGCGCACCTCGACGGCACGCCCCGCCCGCAGCAGCTCCGTCTGCAGTGCCGCGAGGCGCGGCCGCAGCGCGACGGCCGCGTCGGCCGCAATGCCGCGCTGGCGCAGCGCCGCGAGCTGCTCGGCCTCGGGCGCCTGCGCGAACTCGGCCAGCCATTCGGCCAAGCGCTGGCGCATCTCGCCGGCGGCCTTGCGCGTGAAGGTGATGGCGACGATCTGCTGCGGCTCGGCGCCCGCCAGCAGCGCTCGCAGGATGCGCGACACCAGCATCCAGGTCTTGCCGGCGCCGGCGCAGGCCTCGACGACGATGCTGCGCGCCGGGTCGCAGGCCAGCGCGTAGAAGCGCTCGCGCGGGATGCGGTGGCCGTCGGCCCAATACGCCAAATCAGGGGCGAGTTCGGTCATGTCCAGTCGTCCTTGCGGCACAGGCCGCGCGCCTCGCAGAAGTCGCAGACGCGGCCCTCGCCGAGCGCGGGCAGCGGCGCGCCATCGTGCATCGCCAAGAGGTCGGCCTGCAGGCCGTCGCGCAGCGCGAGGGCTGTGTCGCTGACGTCCTCGTGCGGCAGCAGCGCAATGCCCTTGCCGTCGTCCAGCACGAGGTAGGCGGCGCGCAGCCCGGGCTCGGCGCCGCTCAGCAGCGCATAGGTGGCGAGCTGGGTGTCCTCCAGCCGCGCGGCCAGCTTGTCCTTCAGCGCCTTCGCATCGCCGGTCTTGTAGTCGAGCAGCCAGGTGCCGGTGGGTGAGTCGTCGATGCGGTCGATGCGGCCCTTGACGACCAGTGCCTGCAGCGGCGCGGCAAACGGCCGGGCCTCGCGGTCCACCTCGCCGGCCGCATAGCGCTGGCCGGCGGCCTCCGTCTCGGCCAGCCAGGCGAGATAGTGCGGGCGCAGCCGCTCGAAGGCGGCCGAGAAGGGCAGGAAGTCGGCGGCATCCAGCAGCGCGAGCTCGGCCTCGGCGGCGGCGCGCAGCGCGGCGTCGTCATCGCCGCCGCGGGACTCGTGGAAGCGCTTCAGCACCGCGTGCAGCCAGGTGCCGTAGTCGCGCTTGCCCAGCTCCTGCTCCAGTTCGTCGGCCTCGCGCAGGCCGAGCAGCACGCGGCTGAAAAACTGGTAGGGGCAGTTGCGCAGCGCGTCGATGGCGCTGGCGCTGAGGGCCGCGGGCAGACGGCCGGCGGCATCCGCGCCCGGCCGGGCCTGCGGCCGCGGCGGCGTGTCGACCGGCTCGCGCTCGTCGGCCCAGGCCGGCAGCGCGAGCCCGGCCCGCGCCGCCGCGCCGGCCAGGCGCTCCAGCAGCGGGCTGGGCGGCAGCGGCTCGGCACCGGCGAAGGCGCAGCGCAGCAGCGTCAGCACCGGCGCGCGCAGCAGCTGCGCAAAGGCCTGCACCTCGGCCGCGCGGCGCTCGGCCAGGCTGGGCAGGCCCAGGGCTGCCGCGTCGGCATCGGCCAGCAGCCCGGCCTGCGGGTTGACCGGCCCCAGCGTGGCGGCGTCCGCGCCGGGCAGCACGATGGCGCCGAAGGGCCGCAGCATCGCGCGGGCCAGCGGCGTGATGACGACCTCGGCCGCACCCGCCTCCTGGGCCGGCTCGAACTGGGCGGCCTCCAGCGTGTCGTCCACCCAGGCCAGGAATTCATCGGGCCGCAGCCGGGTCTGCGCCAGCGCCTCCTCGTGGGCACTGCCGGCCCAGGGGTTGCGCGAGATCCACAGCGCGTCCAGCAGCGCCTCGCCGCCCTCGACCTCGGCCAGCGGCGCCAGGCCGTGCAGCGCCTGGCCCAGCGCGACCAGCCAGCCCGCCAGCGAGCGTGCGCCGCCGGCCAGCGGCTCCAGCTGGCGCCGCGCCCGCTGCCAGGCCGCGCCGGCCGCCGGCGGCAGCGCGGCCGCGTCGAGCTGGGCGGCCTGGCGCCAGCCGAAGCGGCGGCAGCGGGCCTCCAGCCCTTGGACGTCCCAGCCGGCCGCGAGCGCGGACTTCAGCCAGGCCAGCCAGTCGTCCACGGCACCGCCGGCCAGGGCCGCGCGCAGCAGGGCCATGACGGCGGCGGCGGCGGGCGTCGTCGCCAGCGTCCAGCCGGTCTCGTCATGCACCGGCACGCCCTGGCGGGCCAGCAAGGCGCGCACGCGGCGGATGACGACGCGGTCCTGGGCCAGCAGCGCGACCGGCCGGCGGCCGGCGTTCAGGTGCTGGATGACGGCCGTGGCGGCCTGCGCGGCCAGCGTCTCGAAGTCCGGCGCGACGGCTTCTTCCACGCGCGCCGTGGGCTGGAAGCCGGCCCAGGCCTGGTCGAGGTCCAGGTCGGCGTCCAGGCACAGGGCGGGCACGTCACCGGCCAGCAGGGCCTGGGCCAGCGGATCGGGGCCGCCGGCGCGCAGCCAGATCCAGGCGCTGGGGCGCAGCGCGAACAGCGCGTCGGTGGCCGGCTGGCGCTCGTCGGCCGCCACCCAGGCCAGCGCGACCTGGGCCAGCGCGCGTTCCAGCAGGCCCGGGCCGGCGTCCAGCAGCGCGAGACGCTGGTGGGCCATGTCGAGGAAGGCCGGGCGCGCAGCGGGCGGCACCTGGGCCGCGGCACGCGCCAGGGCCTGGGCGGTGTCGACGAGGCGGGCCAGCGCGACACGGTAGTCGCGCAGGTTGCCGCGCTTGAGCGGCTGCACCCAGCTCTGGCCGGCCAGCAGGCGGTCGGCCGTGAAGGCGTCGATGGCGGCGTCGCCCGAGAGCTGGCCGGGCCGGGCCAGCGCCGTCGGCCCCAGGGCCGAGGCGAGGCTGTGGCTGGTCGCGATGCGCGGCATCCAGCCGCCGCGGGCCAGGAAGGCGCGCCGCGCCGGCGCCAGCTGCTGGGCAAAGGGCAGCAGCAGCACGGCGTCGCGCAACGGGACGCCGCGCTCGTCCAGCCAGGCTGCGCAGCTGCCGGCGACGCGGCACCAGAACGCATCGATGTCTTCACCGGGCGCCAGGCCCAGGCTGATGGCTTGCAATGGGGCCTCCCGCCCTCAGGTTCGTCGCCCCGGCGACCGTCGGGGCAAAGTGGCTATGTCACAATCATTTTGCCTATTCGGACGCTGCCCTCGCGGCAGCCGCCACCCCTTTGAGGCCAAGGAACCCTCCCATGAGCAGCGAATTGATCAAGCATGTTTCCGACGCGTCCTTCGACGCCGACGTGATCCAGTCCGGCAAGCCCGTGCTGGTGGACTACTGGGCCGAGTGGTGCGGCCCCTGCAAGATGATCGCGCCCATCCTGGACGAGGTCGCCACCGGCTACGGCGACAAGCTGCAGATCGCCAAGATGAACGTCGACGAGAACCGCGAGGTTCCCGCCAAGTTCGGCATCCGCGGCATCCCGACGCTGATGCTGTTCAAGGACGGCCAGCTCGCCGCGACCAAGGTCGGCGCCCTGTCCAAGGCCCAGTTGACCGCCTTCCTAGACGCGAACCTATAATCGCGTCCAACTGCTGCGGCGCCTGACGGATAGTTGAGGCGCCTCCCGGCTCCCCGCCGCAGCAGCCAAAGCCAACACGCCCCGGGCGCCCTGGTCACGAACCAGGCCCCAGCCAGCGTGGACCCGGCGCCCCACCCCACCACAAAAGCCGTCGAATCCGCGTCGCTCGCCGTTTGAGCGGCTGCCCATTCGGCCCTGTTCCGGGGCGACCTTGGAATCGCCGTTGCGCCTTGGCTGGCGTTGCGGCCCCTGACGGGTGTTCACCCATGCATCTTTCCGAACTCAAAGCCCTTCACGTCTCCGCCCTCATCAAGATGGGCGAGGAGCTGGAGATCGACAACGTCTCGCGCCTGCGCAAGCAGGAGCTGATGTTCGCCATCATGAAGAAGCGCGCCAAGGCCGGCGAGCAGGTCTTCGGCGACGGCGTGCTCGAAGTGCTGCCCGACGGCTTCGGCTTCCTGCGCTCGATCGAAGCCAGCTACATGGCCTCGACGGACGACATCTACCTGTCGCCCAGCCAGATCCGCCGCTTCAACCTGCACACCGGCGACCTGGTGGAAGGCGAGGTGCGCGTGCCCAAGGACGGCGAGCGCTACTTCGCCCTCGTGAAGGTCGACCGTGTCAACGGCCAGACGCCCGAGGAGAGCAAGAACAAGATCATGTTCGAGAACTTGACGCCCTTGTTCCCCAAGGAGCAGTTCAAGCTCGAACGCGAAGCCTACAAGGGCGAGGAGAACATCACCGGCCGCATCATCGACTTGGTGGCACCGCTGGGCAAAGGCCAGCGCGCGCTGATCGTCGCGCAGCCCAAGACCGGCAAGACCGAGATGATGAAGAGCATCGCCCATGCTCTCGTCGCCAACGCGCCGGACTGCCACCTCATCGTGCTGCTCGTCGACGAGCGCCCCGAGGAAGTGACCGAGATGATCCGCACCGTGCGCGGCGAGGTCATCAGCTCCACCTTCGACGAGCCCGCCGCCCGCCATGTGCAGGTGGCCGAGATGGTCATCGAGCGCGCCAAGCGCCTGGTGGAGCTGAAGAAGGACGTCATCATCCTGCTGGACTCGATCACCCGCCTGGCCCGCGCCTACAACAACGTGCTGCCCAGCTCCGGCAAGGTCATGTCCGGCGGCGTCGACTCCAACGCGCTGCAGCGCCCCAAGCGCTTCTTCGGCGCGGCCCGCAACATCGAGGAAGGCGGCTCGCTGACGATCATCGGCACCGCGCTGATCGACACCGGCTCGCTGATGGACCAGGTGATCTACGAAGAGTTCAAGGGCACCGGCAACTGCGAAATCCATCTGGATCGCCGCATGGCCGAGAAGCGCGTCTACCCGTCCATCCTGATCAACAAGTCCGGCACGCGCCGCGAGGAACTGCTGCTCAAGCCCGAGATCCTGCAAAAGAGCTGGATCCTGCGCAAGCTGCTCTACAACATGGACGAGATCGAGGCGATGGAGTTCATCCTCGACAAGATGAAGGCGTCGAAGAACAACCTGGACTTCTTCGACATGATGCG